>Ga0302314_10014060_pt1 | contig 13710 bp, 13 predicted proteins | sample III_Palsa_N2_3_FD_200533 | JGI IMG/M metagenome (GOLD analysis project Ga0302314, IMG submission 200533) | Peat permafrost microbial communities from Stordalen Mire near Abisko, Sweden - III_Palsa_N2_3 | ecosystem: Environmental > Terrestrial > Soil > Palsa > Peat permafrost | place: Sweden... | reverse complement strand
CGTCGATCGCGACCTGGGGCGCGCGCATCTTGGCGCGCAGGACGGTCGGGTCGATCGGGAGCGGCGCGCCGCCGTCGAAGACCGTGATGCCCTGGAGGGACACGGTCGCGCGCAGCGGGTCGACCGCGTAGTTGCGCGCGCCGGCGCGGGCCCCGATGGCCGATAGCACGCGGCCCCAGTTCGGGTCCGCGCCGAAGATCGCGGCCTTCACGAGGTTCGACCCGGCGACCGCGCGCGCCAGGTCCCGCGCCGACTCTTCGTCGGGCGCGCCGCGCACGCTCACCTCGACGAGCTTCGTCGCGCCCTCCCCGTCCTCCGCGATGGCGCGCGCGAGCTCGATGCAAATGGACGCGATCGCGGCCTCGAACGCGGGCCATGCCGGGTGCTTCTCGTCGAGCATCGGGCCGCCGGCCTGGCCGTTGGCCAGCACGAAGACGGCGTCGTTCGTGCTCATGTCGTCGTCGACCGTGAGGTGATTGAAGCTCCCGCGCACCGCGCGGCGCAGCGCGCCCGTGAGCGCGTCCTCGGTCGTGCGGGCGTCGGTCGTGAGGAAGGCGAGCATGGTCGCCATCTCGGGCGCGATCATCCCCGAGCCCTTGCAGAACGCGGCGACCGTGATCTCCGTGCCGTCGATGGTGAGCACGCGGCTCGCGAGCTTCACGCGCGTGTCGGTCGTGAGGATCGCCTCGGCCGCCGCGTCGATCGCGGGCGCACGCGCCGCTGCGAGCAGGACGCACCCCGCGGCGAGCTTCGACACGGGCAAGCGCACGCCGATGACGCCGGTGGACGCGCTGAGCACGTCGCGCGCCGAGACGCCGAGCGCCGCGGCCATCGCCTCGTGCACGCGCCCCACGTCAGCTTGCCCTTCGGGCCCGGTGAGCGCGTTGGCGTTCCCGCTGTTGATCACGATCGCGCGGATGCCCGTCGCGGGCAGTCGCGCCTCGGCGTCGCGCACCGGCGCGGCCTTCGCGCGGTTCACCGTGAAGCAGCCGGCGGCGACGCAGGGGGCGTCGCTCCAGACGAGGGCCATGTCCTTGCGGACGGACTTGATGCCGGCGTTCACCCCGGCGAACGAAAAGCCACGCGGCGTCTTCATGGCCAGCGTGGTCTTACCACGCCGGCACCTCGCTGGCGCTCATGGTGAGAGGCGCTGAAGCTGCGCCAAGCCGGCCCCTTCGTCGACACCAAACAGCAGGTTGAGATTCTGAATCGCCTGCCCTGCTGCGCCCTTGAGCAGGTTGTCGATCGACGCGATGGACACCACGACGTCACCATTCGCCACGGCGCCGACGCGGACGCGGTTGGTCCCGACGACGGCGCCGAGGGAGACCTTCTCGGGCGTCGTCACGTCGACGAAGCGCGCGTCCTTGTAGGCGTCGGCGAGGCAGTTCGCGATCGCGAGCGACGTCACGCCCGGACGCGGCCGCGCGTACGCGGTCGACAGGATGCCGCGCTTCACGGGGAGCAGGTGCGGCGTGAACGTGAGCGCGACCTCCGCTCCGGCGCCGGCGCCGCCAGCAAGCCTCGCCGCGCACGCGAGGTGCCGGGCGATCTCGGGCGCGTGCTGGTGCGACAGGACCTTGTAGGCGTGAATGTCCTCGTCGACCTCGGCGAACGAGTATTCTTCTCGCGCCTGCCGGCCCGCGCCCGTGACGCCCGACTTCGCGTCGACGATGATCCCGCGCGGCTCGATGAGGCCGGCGCGCAGGAGCGGCGCGAGCGAGAGCAGCGCCGCCGTCGGGTAGCACCCGGGATTCGCCACGAGCGCCGACCCGTCGTGCGCGCGCTTCGGCGGACCGAAGAGCTCGGGCAGCCCGTAGTGAGCCTGCGCGAGGCGCGCGGGCGCCGGGTGCGCCAGGCCGTACCACGCGACGTAGTCCTCGGCGTGCTCGAGCCGGAACGCGCCGCTCAGGTCGACCACGACCTTCCCGGCGTCCACGAGCGCGGGCGCGAGGCGCGCGCTCACCTCGGCCGGCGTCGCGAGCAAGACTGCGTCAACCTCGAGCCCGCGCGCCGCGGCCTCGGCGTTCGGAACGAAGGCGAGGTCGGTCGGGAAGCCGAGGCGCGACGCGACCTTCTCGCCCTTCGCCGCGTCCGACGTGCAGAACGCGAGTCGGAACGCGGGATGAGCCGCGACGAGGCGCGCCGCGAGCGCGCCGGAGTAGCCGGTCGCACCGACGACTCCCACACTAGGCGCGTCTTGCGCGGGCTCAGGCGGACGGGACACGACCGCCCGCCGTCACTTCGCGGGAGCGCTGGCCGCCGGCGCAGCCGATGCGGCTGGGGCGCCCGCGTTGGCCGCGGCGTCGGAGGACGGGGTCGCGAGCCACCAGACGCCGAGAAGAGCGAACAGAACGGCGCCAAGAGCGGTCAGCCAGAGGGGCGTCTTGGGCTCGGGAGGGGTGGGGGAGGAGGCGTGGGAAGCGGCGTGATCGGCGCTCATCGTTGGGGCGCGATTCACTCCCGCACGCCCATCCGTGTCAAGGCGAGAACGCGCGATGTCGCGGGGCCTGCCAACGCGCGTACACAGTCGCGCTCCCGGTCGCGCCGCTCCCCGAGCGAATGGCTCGCTGCCCGCACGGTAGGGCGCGGCAGGGCTCTTGCTACGTTTGGCGCTACAATGGCGTCCGTGCGTCCCGTCGCATTTCCTGTCGCGTTTCTCGCCGCGCTCTCGGCTCTCTCCTTCGGCACGGTCGCCGCGGCCGCGCCATCGCGCACCACGGGAAACCTGCCGCCGCTGGCGCCCGCGCCCGACGACGACGTGCCCGTCCTGCGCTCGACCGGCCCTGCCCCCGCGCAAGCGGCCGCGCCGGCAGCGGCAGCGGCGCCCACGGCACCGGGAACCCCGGCCCCGGACGTCCTCGAGCGGGTGCGGCGCGGTGTCGTCCTCATCGAGCGCGACGGAAAGCTCCTGGGCTTCGGGACGGTGCTCAGCGGGGACGGGCGCATCCTCACCTCCCTGTCGGCCCTCGGCGCGAGCGACAAGGTGGACGTCCACTACGCAGACGGCGCGCTGATCCACGCCCAGGTCGGGCACAAGGACGCCGCGTGGGATCTGGCGCTCCTCGTGCCCCGCTCGATCCACTGGAAGGACGGCCTTTCCGCCAGCGGGCTCGACCCGTCTTCGGCCGACCTGCGCGCGCCCATCCCGCTGCGCATCGGCGCGCGCCCCATCGCGCTGCCCGTGCACTTCAAGGGGCGCATGGACGCGATCTCGCGGCAGGGCGAGTCGCTCGTGAACGCCCTCGACATCGAGGTCCGCCAGATGCTGCCCGTCGCCGGCGCCCCCATCCTCGACCAGCAGGCGACGGTGATCGGCGTCCTCGTCCGGGCGTGCAAGCTCGCGGTCGGCCCCGTGAGCCCGGCTGACGGCAAGGCGGGCGCGGGCACGGGCACCTTTGCCTGCGCGCCGACGCTCATTGGCGCGCCCGTGAGCGCGCTGCGCTCGTTCCTCTCGAGCACGCCCGCCACGGCGGTCGCGCCGACGCCCTGGCTGGGCATCGCCGGCGAGCCGGATGCGTCCGGCCCCGTCCACGGCGTGAAGATCATGGCCGTCGCGCCCAAGAGCCCCGCCGAGCTGGCCGGGCTCCACAAGGCGGACGGCGAGTCGGCCGGTGACCGCATCGTCGCGGTCGACGGCCACCCGGTAGACACCCCCGAGCGGCTCGCCGACGCCATCGGCAGGCACGCCGTGGGCGACGCGGTGAAGCTGCTCGTCCTGCGCGGCGACTACTCGAGCGAGACGCCCGAGAGCCCGACGTCCTTCCGCGAGGTGTCGGTGGTCCTGCGCTCCGCTCCGTCGTCGCCCTAGTCGCGTTATGCCCCCGTAAGCGGCCGGCAGGACGTAGACACGCGCCGCGTTCGCGCGGACAATGGCTCCATGCGCCGTCCGTTTCGCACGCTCGCGGGAGTCACCGCGGCTGCCATCGTCGCGATCGCGTGCTCGTTCACGTCGAGTGGCGCGGGTGGCCCCGGCTCGGAGCCGGATTTCTACGAGGGCGGCCTGCTCCCTGACGGCGGCATCGCGCAGCCGAACAACGGCAACACCAGTAGCGGCTCGAGCTCGGGCAGCTCGAACTCGGGCAACCCCTCGAACGGTACGAGCAACGGCACCTCGAACGCCGTCGGCGGCGACGACTAGCGCTCCTCGCGCGCCGCGCAGCGCCTGCTACGTTCATCCCTGATCCGCATGCGCCCGCTTCGCATCGCGTGCTTCTGCGCCTCGCTCGCGGTGCCCGCGAGCATCATCGTCGCGGCCTGCAGCGATCCGCTCTCCAGCCTCGCCGGAGGCGCCCACGACGGCGGCGGTGGCGGAAGCACCGACGACGCCCCGGTCACGATCGGACCGACCTCGGACGACGGTTCGCCGCAGCAGCCCGTGGACGCGGGCCCGCCCGACACCGGGCCGCACCTGAACTCGGTCGACGCGGCCGATCTCCCCGAGGGCGGCCTCCACGTGACCGCCGGGGTCATCACGTGCGGCACCGCCACGTGCAACGCCTTCGCGAACAACCACTGCTGTACCGCCGCGGAGGACGGCGGCGGCGAGTGCCTCGCGAACGCCGTCTCCTGCGGGGTGGGCGGCTCGATGGCGTGCGACGAATCGGCTGACTGCGTCGTGGGCACGGTCTGCTGCGGCACCGTCGGCACTTCCGCGACGTTCGACGACGGCGGAGGTTACCTGAGCTCCGCCTGCGCCGCCGCGTGCACCCCCGCCGGCGTCCAACTTTGCCGCACCAACGGCGAGTGCGGCGACGCCGGCCCCTGCGTGGTCCAGACGTGCTCGGACGGCAACACGTACGAGATGTGCGGTGTGTTTGCCCCCGACGATGGCGGCGGCGCCTTCAGTTGCACGCCGAATTAAGCGCCTTCTGGCGAAGTCGTTGACATAGGACCGTGCGCCTTGTCACGATCGCCGACTAGTCGAATGGGCGGACCGCTCCGAATCGAAGTTGCCGGCGAGACAAACGTCGGCATGAAGCGCACGCACAACGAGGACAATTTCTCCATCCTCGAAGAGAGCGGCCTCTACATCGTCGCTGACGGAATGGGCGGTCATGCGTCCGGGGAGGTCGCGGCCAAGATGGCCGTCGACTCGCTCAAGGAGTTCTTCGCGGCCACGGCCAACGACCCGGAGCGGACGTGGCCCTACAAGATGGACCGCAGCAAGGGCTACGAAGAGAACCGACTCATCACCGGCATCAAGCTCGCGAACCTGCGCATCTACGAGAGCGCGCAGCGGGACCCGCGGCAGCGCGGGATGGGCACGACGATCGTGACCATGTTCGCCGTCGAGGACGGCGTGTACATCGCGCACGTGGGCGACTCGCGCATCTACCGTCTGCGCGAGGGCAAGATCGAGCAGCTCACCGAGGACCACTCGCTGCTCAACGACTACATCAAGATGAAGCGCCTCACGCCGGAGGAGATCGCCAACTTCCCGCACAAGAACGTCATCGTGCGGGCGCTCGGCATGAAGGACACCGTGAAGGTCGACACGCGCTTCGAGCAGCCGCGCGCCGGCGACGTGTACCTCCTGTGCTCCGACGGGCTGTCGGGTCCGGTCACCGACGACGAGCTCCTGCAGATCTCGACGCAGAGCGAGGACCTGAAGGGCTCGGCCACCAAGATGATCGAGCGGGCGAACGCCAACGGCGGGCCCGACAACATCACGGTCATCCTGGCGCGCTGGGTGTCCTGACGGCGAGTCCGAGCGAAGCTCGGCTCGGTCTACACAAGAAGAGGCCGTAACGCCCGGGCGCACGCGGGCATTCCGTGTGCGCCTGCGTGCGAGAGATCAGTGCGGGCGAGTTTGCCAACCGCAGGCGCGCGGTCACAATGGCACTCGATTCCTCGCTTAAGACCGCGCCTGCCATGACCCCACCACTTCCACCTCGCTCGTCTCGGTTCGTCGACTCGCCGCTCGCCCACGAAGCCTTCCGCGCGATCTGGCTCGCGGCCATCTTCTCGAACGTCGGCACGTTCGTGCAGGACGTCGGCGAGAGCTGGCTGATGCTCTCGCTCACGCACGACGCGCTGCCCGTCGCGATGCTGACGACGGCGTTCACGGTGCCGGCGTTCCTGCTCATGATGCCCGCGGGCGTGCTCGCGGACCGCTGGGACCGCCGCCGCATCCTACTCGTCGCGCAGTCGCTTCAGACGGCGTCCGCGTTCGTGCTCGCGCTCACGACCTGGCGTGGGTGGACCACGCCCGCCGTCCTGCTCGTGTCGAGCGCGGGGCTCGGCATCGGGTCGGCGCTCTCGTCGCCGGCGTGGAACTCGATCATTCCGGAGCTCGTGCCGCGCAAGCTCACGGCCGAGGCAGTGACGCTCAACTCGGTGGCCTTCAACATCGCGCGCGCCGTGGGGCCGGCGCTCGGCGGGCTGGTGCTCGCGGCGTACGGGCCCGGCATGGCGTTCTTCCTGAACGCGCTCAGCTTCCTCGCCGTCATCGAGGTCCTGCGTCGCTACACGGCGTTCAAGGAGGCCTCGGCGCGCGCTCTCGCCGTCGCCCGCAAGCGTCGCGGCGAGTCGATCCGGCGCGCGCTGTTCGCCGCCGTCCACGTGGTCCGGAAGACCGAGAGCCTTCGCACGCCGCACCTCGCCGTGGCGGCGTTCGGGCTGGCAGCCGCGAGCGTCCCGGCGCTCCTGTCGCTGTTCGCCAAGAACGTGCTCGGCGCGAGCGCGGCGGGGTACGGGATGATGCTCGGCGCGATCGGCGTCGGCGCCGTCACGGGCGCCGTGCTCCTCAAGCGCTGGCGGTCCACGATGCACCCGCGGGCGGTCATCGGCGGCGCGATGGCGATGTACGGCGTCGCGGCGCTCGCCATGAGCACGACGCGCTCGCTCCCGGTCGCGGTTCTTCTCCTCTTGCCCGCGGGCGTCGGGTGGATCGCGTCCCTGTCGTCGCTCAACGCGCTCGTGCAGCTCGCAGCGCCTCCCCACCTCAAGTCGCGCGTGCTCGCGCTCTACCAGGTCGCGTTCCTCGCGTCGTGGTCGGTCGGCTCGGCCATCGGCGGCGCGGTCGCGAACGACATCGGCGTCGCCCGCACGTTGACGCTCGCGGCCACGTGCGTGCTCGCCGCGGCGGCGTGGAGCTCGCGGCTTGCGCTGCCGAGCTGGGACACGCAGCCCGTGGCCAGCGACCCGCTCGCGACGCCGCTTCCGGCGAGCGTGCGATGACGGGGGACCCGGCGACCGACGCGCTCCTCGCGGGCTTCGAGGCGTGCACGCTCGACAAGGCGCGGTGGACCCACGCCTCCCACGTCACCGCCGCGCTCGCGTACGTGCGCGCGTACGGGCAGGACGAGGCGCTCGGGCGCATCCGCGACGCGATCCGGCGCTACAACGCCGCCGTCGGCGGGAGCCCGAGCGCCTACCACGAGACGATCACGCGCGCGTGGATCGCCGTCGTCGCGCAGTTCGCGGGCGAGCAGGACCCGGCGCTCCCGTTCGCCGAGCAGCTCCGCGCGCTCCTCGCGCGCTGCGGCGACAAGGACTACCTGCTCCGCTTCTACTCGCGCGACCTGCTCTTCTCGAACCTCGCGCGCGCCGAGTGGGTGCCGCCGGACCTCGCACGCCTCGCGTAGCCGCTATTTTGTGACGCCGAGCGGCCCGAGGGCGAAGTAGGCGATGGCGATGAGGACGAGCATGACGGTCGCGACGAGCGCGTAGTTCACGCGCGAGTCGGTGGTGCTCCAGCCATCCGCGAAGAAGCGACCCCGCGACCGCGTCCGGATTCGCTTCTGCACGCCGCGGAGCAGCTCCGCGGGCGGCGCGGGCTTCTCGCCGGCGAGGGACCGCTTGAGGAGCGCGCGCATCGCGTCGTCGTCCTTCGAGTCGCGCAGGTCGCTGGGCTCGTTTTCGATCGGCTCGTCCGGCGTCGTCATCCGACCTTCTCCCCGAGCTCGCGCTCCACGATCTCACGCAGCATGGCGCGCGCGCGGTGAATGCGGCTCTTCACGGTGCCCGGCGGCAGCCCCGTGATCTCACCGATGTCCTCGTAGCTCATCTCTTCCACGTCCCGCAGGACGAGGCACTCGCGGAACTCGGGCTCGACGGCGAGGATCGCGCGCTGCACGATCTGCTCGACCTGCTTGCCCCCGAGCATCTCGTCCGGCCGCGATAGCTGGCCCACGTTGGCGTGCCGCGCCTCGCCGAGGGGCACCCGCTCGGCGACCGCCTCAAGCTCGTCCTGCTCGCCTGCGTGGCGGACACGGAGATACTTCGAGCGGTTCTTACAGAGGTTGACCGCGATGCGGTAGATCCACGTCGAGAGCTTCGAGTCGCCGCGGAAGGTCCCGATCGCCTTGAAGACCTGAACGAACACCTCCTGCGCGAGGTCCTCCGCCTCGGCGCGGTCGCCGAGCATCCGCAGGACGAGCGCGAAGACGCGCCGCTCGTAGGCGCGCACGAGCTCGTTGAACGCGCGCTCGTCGCGAGCGACGAGCCGTTCGATGAGCTTCAGCTCGATGGCGTCCGGCGGGGCCAAGTCGCGCCATGGTGCCAGCCCTACGCCCGGCCACGCAAAGGGCACGTCGAGCTCCTCCGGCTCCACGAGGGAGTCGGGGCGCCGGAAACGCCTTCGACGATGCCGCACCCGGAGTACGACAGGCCGCGCGGCGCGATGGTTCCCTGGCGCTCCCGGCGGGCCGCTCGCTTGCTTTTTGGCGCCGGTTTCGTAGTAGTGCGGCCTGCCCTTCCGGTGTCGTCTAATGGCAGGACAGCGGATTTTGGATCCGCTTATCGGGGTTCGAATCCCTGCACCGGAACCACGATCGGGCTCGTTTCACGCCCGATCGACCATCAGCCGACTACCGTCTCCACGATGTCTCCATGAGCGGCCGCATCGCACGACGCGAGCGGCAGGTCGAGGAGACGGATCGCACTCTCGCGTGCGGCGGGGCTCAGGTGCATGTACCGGAGCGTCGTCGACAGCGAGAGGTGCCCCGCGAGCTCCTGAATCGCCTTCGCCGGCGCGCCCCGCATCGCGAGATGCGAGCAGAACGTGTGGCGAAGGATGTGGAGCGACCGCGAGGGCGCGAGGCCGGCGCGGCGCGTTGCCTGCTCGATCCAGTGCTGCAAGTCGCCCGCGTCGACCGCAGAGCCGTCATCGTGGCAGAGCACGCGCTCGCTGCGAAGGTGACGATGTGCCTGGAGGACTGCGCCGAGTGCCTTGGTGAGCGGGATGATGCGACCACGCCCGCTCTTGGGCATATCGACGATGCCGTTCCATTCCGCGCGCTGCACGTTGAGAATGCCGCGCCGCAGATCGACGTCGGGCCAACGAAGCGCGGCGATCTCGCCGCGTCGAAGCCCCGCGTCGCCCGCGAGCCGCACCATCAGGTGGACGCGCGCGCCGCACTTCGCCGCCGCTTCGACGAGCCGAGCGTAGTCCTCGAACTCGTAGAAGTGGCGCTCCGGCGTGATCAGCTTCAGCAACTTGATCGAGCACGGAACGCGCTCGATGACCTCCCATTCCACGGCGACTTTGAGGAGCTTGCCGAGCACCGTGAGCACGTTGTTCACGGTCTTCGGGTTCATCTTCGCGAGATCGCCCTTGAGAGCCTGGATGTCTTGCGTCGTGATCCTGTCGAGCGGCTTGCCTCCGAGACGCGGGAGCAGGTGAATGCGCAGGATGCGCTCCTTGCTCGCGATGCCGCTCGCCTTCTGCCGGTTCGCCTTCGCGTATTCGGCGATGAACCGTTCCTGGAACTTCTCGAGAGTCGGTACCTCCTTCCGCTCGGCGTCCGCTTTGCGGACCGCAGCGGGCGAGGGTCGCGTGAGGAGATCGACCTCCCGCGCCTCACCCCATCGCTTCGCGGCGGACCTCGACTCTACGGGCGCCTTGATGCGCCGCCGGAACGGCGAGCCGTCCGGATACGTGAAGCGAATGTCCACCTCGAAGCCTCCTGATCGAAACGCCCTAATCTTGACCGTCATCGCCGTGTCCTTTCCGGCGATGTCGCTCGTCCTTCCGCGAGCAACTGTACCAGTTCGCTGCGGTCGATGAGCACTCGGCGACCGAGGCGTGTCACGCCCGCGAGCTGTGCGCGTGCGATCATGGCATAGACGGCTTTCCTGCTCGTCCGCAGGAGCAGCGCAGCCTCCTCCGCCGTGAGGAGAGGTTGAGTGTCGGAGGCGTTCCACGCTGAGGGCGGCGCGCTCACGTCCCGCGCCGTAGGACGTGACGCACGAGACGTGAGCTGCGGTGGCTCGCCCGAATGCGGGACGACGAGCGGTACGGTGATGGTTGACGCTGCCTCCAGCTCGCACTCCAGCACGGCGGCGAATGCGCGGGCTGCCTTTGCGAGCGCTCGCATGGCGCGCTCGGGACACGCACCCGCGAGCGGCAGACGACATCGCCGTGGCTCGCCTTCGGCGAGTGTCTCGGCTCGACCCTCGCGGTGCTTCAGGAGCCTGGCGCTCATGGCCTCGTCCGCCGGAGATGACTCACGTCGGACCCCTCCGCGCCGCGCGCGCGCGAGCGCGACGAGCGGCGACCCAGAGCGGGTGGCGGGAGACTCCCCTGGGGAGCCTCATCAGACGGTGATCGGGCGGGCGGCGGAGAGCGAGTGATTTCACGGGTTGAGACGTCGGCAAGCATGGTCATTCCCCTTCCGATTCCTCTGGTGTGTACGGCCCGCAGTGTCGTCAACATGCTGTTTTTGCTGCCTTTATCTGCGTGCGGCGCTGCGCTACGGCGCTTTACGGCGGCGCTGCTATGCATCAGAGAACGCTTGCGATTCCGAGATGTTGCGTCGTGATCGTGCGGCGCGGGAATGCAGCGCTGCCGGGCGACGCTGATGGACGCCGCCACCTTTCGAGGGAGAAGCATGAGCCGAAGGCAAAGACGTGGAGGGGGCCGCCGCCGTCCCCCCGACGACCGCCTGATCGGTTGCACCGAGGCGGCAGGGATCCTGGGGTGCAATCGCTCGACGATCTCCCGCCTCGCGGACCTCGGCCTACTCAAGCCCATAAGGGTCGAGCGCGACGGCGTTCGCTGGTTTGATCGCGAGTGGATGAAACTTCTTGCCGCACACTTCACGCTGAAGAGACTCGCTCGCAAGCCTGCTGACCGTGGTCGGCGACAGAAGGACGCCACTACGTCGGTCTTCGATGCCACGGGCGAGTATCGTCCCGAGCTTCGGCTGCGCGATCGCTCCCGCACCGACGGGTCGAAGCCAGCACGTAGGCCTGCGCCATCCACCAGCGGCGCGACACCCCGCGACGTCGGTCGCGCCCCAAGGGGCTACGGGCCCGGAACTCAGCTCCCGCCGGAATGGTGGCCAATGGATGATCCTCCGCCACGCAGTGCGGCGCCTGCCCGGCCCGAGTCGGTCGCCCAGAGTCCAGCGGCGCCTGCACAGACTCGCGACGCGTCGCCGCCGCTGGGATCGTATCGAGTCCCCGAAGCGACGCCGCCCCCTGCGAGCACAGGCCCGGCGATGCGAGCTCCTGCACCACGCGAGCAGCCGGGAATTGGCCCTCGCACGCAGATCCCCATCGAATGGTGGGACGGGGATCTCTCGGCGAACGCGCCCGCACCTGAACCGACGCCCGCGAAGGGCGACTCTGTCGCGCAAGACGAGGCGCCCGAGGAGCTGAGCGTGCCCGGATCTAAGCGCGAGCCGTAGACGATTCGCGGGCGGCGCACGTCGTGCTCCTCAAGGCGATCCCAGGACTCGTGCGGATGTCACCCCCTGTACCGCGCGTTTCTCGCGGACGAGGAGCAGCCGTCCGCGGCCACCCACCGAAGCGGCACGGCCACCACGTCGCTTCGGTAAGTCCGCGAAACGTGGGGGCCAGATCGCTGGCACGCCGTCGGCTGAGCGCGCTGCCCCGTGGCTGCCCTCGCCCCAGCATATCGTCCGCGCCGTCCCACCGAGACGGTGCTCTACGGTGTCGTGCGCGAGCACCTCGAGACGTTCCTCGCCCACACGCGCGAGACCTACGAAGCGCCGCTGCCTCGCTACGTCGAGGAGGAGCTCCGCGGGTATCTGCGCTGCGGAATCTTCGCGCATGGCTTTCTCCGCGCGCACTGCGATGGGTGCGGCCACGATCTGCTCGTCGCGTTCTCCTGCCTGGGCCGCGGCGTCTGTCCGAGCTGCGCGGGAAGGCGCATGGCGAACGTGGCGGCCCACTTAGTCGACCGCGTGCTCCCGGCGGTGCCGGTGCGGCAGTGGGTGCTCTCGCTTCCGTTCGAGCTGCGCGCGCTCGCGGCGTTCCGCGCCGACGTGCTCGCGGCACTCGTCCGCATCTTCATCGAGGCGATCGACCGGCGCCACCGCGCCTGGGCAAAGCGTGTTGGCCTCGGCGACGCGCCAACGGGTGCGGTCACGCACGTCCAACGATTCGGCTCGAGCGTGAACCTCAACGTGCATTTCCACGTCATGGTGCTCGACGGCGTCTTCACGCGCGACAAGCGGGGGCGCTCGGTGTTCCACCCGGCACCTCCGCCGACTCATGACGAGCTCGACGAGGTCGTGCGACGCGTTCGTAGGCGGGCGGAGTCGTGGTTGGCGCGCAAGGGCCCCGCCGCCGACTCGCCGGACTCGGACGCAGCGAGCGCACCAACGCCGCTCGATGCGTGCGCGGCGATCGCCATGCAGCGCGGATCGGTGCGGGTCGTCGGCAAGGATCCAGATGCCTCACACGACGACGGCGGCGACGTGAACGCGCCACCGCCCGGCGAGGGGGCCGTCGAGCGCGACGGATTCAACCTCCACGCCAGCGTCGCCATCGCGGCGGATGACGATCTCGGGCGCGAGCGCTTGATGCGCTACGGAGCGCGGCCCCCACTCGCGCTCGACCGGCTGCGAAGACTCCCCGGTGGGCGCCTCGCGTATCGCGTCAAGGTACTTCGCGACGGGCGCGCCAAGTCTCGCGTGATGACGCCGCTGGAGTTCCTCGCCCGCCTCGCGGCGCTCGTGCCGCCCCCGCGTTACCCGTTGCTCAGATACCATGGTGTTCTCGCACCTCGCTCCGCCTGGAGGCGCGACGTGGTCCCACGCGCTCCAGAGACGAGGGCGGTTCCCGAATCGCCAGGGACGATTAAGGACGGACGTCCACCGCGGCCCGAGCAGCGAAGCGCCGCACGGGGAGCGCCCGGACCCGGCTGTCATGGCCATAGCGAGCGGGCGGCGCGGCGTGACCAGGGTGAGCCGTCCCCGTCGCCGCTTCCGGTCAGGACGATCGCGATCGACGAGGCTCCGTCCGTGACGGCCATCGCCACACTCCCCGCCCGCGCAGGCGCCAACGTCGCGCTACTCGCGCCGAACGTCCTCAGTGTCCGGCACTGGCATCGCTTGCTCGGCGGTCTTCTCTATGCCGCGTCGCCGCGGGTCGACTGGCCCACGCTTCTCCGGCGCAGCTTTGATGTCGACGTGCTCGAGTGCCCGAGCTGCCGCGGCCGGCTCCGTGTGCTCGGCGAGGTCATCGAGCGCACGATGGTCCGCCTCATGCTCGATCGCATGGGCGTGCCCACCAACGCGCCGCGGGCGGCCCGTGCTCGCGACCCGACAGGGCTGCTCGGCGAAGTAACCGACGATTGACCGAGCTCGCGAGGTTCGCCGCGACGGCCGCGACGCCGACGACTGCCTTGCGCGTGCTCAAATCGGACCACGTTCCGTTGTACCTGTACGCCTAAGAGCGTGCCGAAAACGGACGGTTTCGGCACGGGCCTCTTGCTCGCCGGCGCCCACTACGAAT
>Ga0302314_10014059_pt1 | contig 13710 bp, 10 predicted proteins | sample III_Palsa_N2_3_FD_200533 | JGI IMG/M metagenome (GOLD analysis project Ga0302314, IMG submission 200533) | Peat permafrost microbial communities from Stordalen Mire near Abisko, Sweden - III_Palsa_N2_3 | ecosystem: Environmental > Terrestrial > Soil > Palsa > Peat permafrost | place: Sweden... | reverse complement strand
TTTTTACTCCGCGCAGGACTATGATCCATCCGGGCCTGGACGGGCACTGGTGGACATGCGAGCGTGCCGGGCTATGATTAGAAGAATTTGGCCGTGCTGGCTGACATGGGAGGACCATGAGCCGGATCAACGATGTGGGGGGAATGCAGGGCTTCGGGCCGGTGCCCTCCCTGGGCCGGGGGGCCGGCGAGCCGACCTTCCACGCCGACTGGGAAGCGCACGTTTTCGTCATCAACCAGGCTCTTCTTGGCGGTGGGGTCTACAACCTCGACGAGTTCCGTGACGCGCTCGAGCGGATACCGCCACAGGAGTACCTGGCGTCGTCGTACTACGAAAGCTGGCTGCGCGCCATCACCGTGCTGCTGGCCGAGAAAGGCGTGCTGACCGAGGAGGAGATGGCCGGTGGCTGAGCTGTTCGGCCCCGGGGATCTGGTGCAGGCGAGCCGGATCGATCCGCCGCACCACACCAGGCTGCCGCGGTATGCGCGCGGCGCCACGGGAACGGTCATCGAGCGGCAAGGCCGCTATCCGCTTCCCGACGCCCGGTTCTGGCAACTCCCGGCCGAGCCCGAGCCAGAGCCGGTGTATACGGTGATCTTCTCCGCCCGCGAACTGTTCGGCGACGGCGACCATACCGTGACCCTGGATCTCTGGGAGAGCTACCTTCGCCCGGCTGTCACGGAGGGGTGGCGATGAGCGCGGACCACGCGGGCCCGGCGACGGCGCTGGCCGCCCGGGTCCGCCAGCTAGAGGCGCTGCTTGAGGACCGCGGCCTGGTTGAGGCCAGGAAACTTGACCGCGCCCTTGAGGCGTTCCTTTCTGGTGCCTCGCCGGCCAACGGCGCTCGCCTGGTCGCGCGGAGCTGGCTTGATGCGGAATTCCGCGCGCGTCTGCTGGCCGACGCCAACGCGACGCTGCCCGAACTCGGGCTGTCGATGGGCGGCGCGCTGGCGGAGCAGCGGCTGAAGGTGATCCAGAACACCGAGGACCAGCACAACGTCATCGTGTGCACGCTGTGCTCGTGTTACCCGCTCGCGCTGCTTGGGCCGTCGCCGACCTGGTACAAGAGCCCGGCGTACCGATCCCGGGTCGTGCGGGACCCTCGCAGGGTCTTGCACGAGTTCGGCTTCATGCTCGATCCCGCGGTAAAGATCAACGTCTGGGACGCCAACGCGGAGTCCCGCTATATGGTCCTGCCCCGCCGCCCGGTCGACACCGGGAACCTGGACGAAGAGGCGCTCGCGGCCCTGGTCACCCGCGACGGCCTCATCGGCGTGGCCCCCGTCTGAGCGGGTGTCCCGCTCGAAAATAGGATCCTTGCGGACAAAGAAGGTTCGCCAGTGGCAGAGCAACGCCGACGTGAAACATTTCTAAAATAAGGCGTTGCCGCGTAACGGGAATGCAAAACAGTCATTGGGCGGGGTGGCGTAAGGTGGCCACGAAACTTGCCGGTACGGCTGGGTGGCGGGCAGACTGCGGGTGGCTGGCGCCGCAGCCCGTAGGGCGTGCGCGAGTGTGTTGCCCGGCCGCCGGAAATCGTGTCACCTCATGTGACCTGGGCATATTCATGGATCAGGCCGCCGAGCCGTCCCTGTAGGGTTTCAGAACCGTTTCATGGTCGCTGACCTGGAACGTCACGGCTGACCCGACCACCTGTCAGGTGCCCGTCCGTATTCGCTGGCCAGTCCCCGGCTGGGCTGCGCGGTGCGCCCGCAGGAGCGGGTACTGGTTCCCGAGGTACCCGCCGTCACGTGTGGTAGGCGTCAGCGCGGTGACGGATCGCGGTGACGTTGACGGTGTGGCTGGTGTCGTCGATCCGGTAAAGGATGCGGTAAGTGCCGCGTCGTGCTGACCAGGCGGGTGCCATCCACCTGGGCGTGCAGGCCAGGCATCCTCGAGCGGGTCTCCTCACCCATCGCGGGCGGCCGCCTCGCGCGGACGCCTACGAGGGATTACAGGGCGGTACAGGTTCGGGGTTCAAGCTCCTGGCGGCGCACCCATTCTGACCTGGGGTTTTATCGATTCCAGGTCGTTTTTATGTGTCCGGTTTGTCCCGATTTTCTGCCCGTGCTCGCTCCGTGCTTGCTCGCGGTCGGATGTTGGCGGGCCTGTCGTCTTGTCAAAAACGGGCCGATTGGTCTAGACCAGCTATTGCCCCCCTCCGGGCATGGTTACGCAGCGCGATAGTCGCAGGCAGGAGTCTCGGAGCCAGGTTGTCATCTGCCGGCGGCTCCCGTGATCGTGTTAGCAGCCCCCCTGATTGCGGGCCTCGGCCCGTCCAGCGGACTCAAGCCGCACAGCCGTGCCTTGATATCACGGACAACCCTGTTCTGCCGGCGCATGGGACAGACCGGGGTCAGGCCAGCCCGCTCGCGACGATCACGGAGAAGCCGCCATCGAAGGTCAGTCAATGACCTATCGGAGGTAAATCCCAGGTATATCTGTCCTCTGACCTGCAAATGCTCGGCCCGAGATAAGGGGGCGGAGGGCTGTCAACGGCAACGGACAGCAGCGGAAGCCGACGCCACCACGGAAGCCACACACGGCCGCCCGGGACGCCGGCGGCTCGCGTGGTCCCACTTGCGCGCGACCAGCCGGCGGTGCCAGGCGAGCAGCGTCGCCGGTGTCACCGCGAACACCTCGCCCCACCGGCGTCGGGGGACCAGCCGCGACAGTGCCGCGAGCCACAGCCGGTCGCCCGGCTGATAGCGGACCCGGCCGACCTGGCGGCGCAAGACCGCGTTCTCGTGCCGGAGCACCAGGAGTTCGGCGTCCTTGGACACCTCACGCCGGGCCAGCATCACGAAGCTGTCGAGCAGACGGCACACCAGCAGGTAGACAACCGAAATGATCACTCAGCGATGATCCCAACCGGGAAGTCCGCCGAGGCAAGATCCAGTAATCGAGCCCCACAGGCCGCGCTGATGCCGGGTCCTGCCTGGCGGGCGGCCTTCTTCGCGGCGTCCTTGATCGCCAACTCCAGTGAGCGCCAGTCGCCATATCCGTCGTTCCCGCCGCCGTCCCGCTCAGCCATGGTGCCATCCCTCCGGATGCACGCCCGCCAGCTCGAACAGGTCGCTGGCCAGTGACCTGCCGTCACTCTTGCGCCGGGCCGCGATGGGGTCGAGATAGGACACCAGACGCTCCGGTGCCACGAGCTTGCCGGCCCGCACCGCATCGCGGGCAGCGCCGGCGACCAGAGACAGGTCGGTCCCGATCTCGACCAGGTCCGCGACGGCCCGCTCCACGGTCAGGGCGGGCAGCCCGCCGACGGGAATGACCTCGTCCCGGGTCAGCCGCCGGACACGCAGCCGCACACCGGGCAGCCGGGTGCCCTTGCGCGAGGGCACGATGAAGTCGAACTTATCGGGAAGGAAGTCCCCGATACCGTGAACCACGGCCGCGGTCACGCCGGCTGCCACGACCGGCGCCACTCCGGTCTCCGTGCGGGACGCGGTCGCGCCGCCCAGGGCCAGCCAGGTCGCGTAGATCGCCTCGTGATCCTGCGGCGGAGCCCCGGCCATCCGGTAGACCCCCTGCGCCACGCGCTCGATCGCGCCGGCCGAGGCCATCCGGGCAAGCTGCTTGCGGGAAACACCGGCGTCCTGCGCCTGGCCAGTGGTAACCAGGCCCCACCGGCGTTCCGCGATGGAGCCGAGCCGGACCAGCGTCGAATCAGCCACGACAACTATTGTACCCAATTCAGGGAACAATAGTTGTCACAAAATCAGAGGTCGACAGGACAGAGACCGGGAGAGATCAACGTACGCGGCATACTCGCCCAAGACTTCGCACAAGTGCCGCGGCCCCTTGCGGGCGCCTGAGAGGGTGCGCTACGCAGGTACATTGCAGGTCCAGGAGCCGCCGACTCAGCGCTGTTCCTCTCCCGCTCGGGCTACCAGGTAAATTTCGGCCACTACCAGCAGGGATCACGAATCGTGCCCAGCATCCTGGCCGACTCCGGACGCCGACTCCGCCCACTTCCGGCCCAGTGGTCTAGACCTATACCGTTCCCGTGCTCGCTCCGTGCTTGCTCGGACGCGCTGGTAGGGGCCGGTAGGACCCGGTACTCATGTCACTTCAACTCGGGGGGTCGTGGCACAGCTCCGCATGTCATGGCATTCCTGTTGTGTAAGTTTTCTAAAATCTGCTTCTGAGCAGCGGACTCTTAATCCGCGGGTTCGGGGTTCAAGTCCCTGGCGGCGCACCCGTACTGACCTGGGGTTTTACCGCCCCAGGTCATTTTTATATGCCCGGTTTGTCACGATTTTTTGCACGTGCTGGCTCCGTGCTCGCTCGGCGGTCGGATGTTGGCGCACCCAATCGGGGTAGACCAATGGTCTAGACCAGTGATATGGCCCCTTCCGATATGGTTACGCAGCGCGATCGCAGCAGGCAGGCGTCTCGTAGCCGGATTGTCATCTGATAGCAACCCCCGTGATCGCGGGGCTCGGCCCGCCCAGCGGACTCAGTCCGCATGGGTATAGCTCGTCAACACCCAGGTCCGTGCTGGACGGGTACATGGGCAGGACCGGCCCGTAATGGGCGGCCCGAGGTATAGGACGTCCAGCGGACTCAATCCGCACGACAGTGGTGCGTTATGATCCCGGGCCGTGTCCGGCTGCGGCGCAGGCAAGTCCGAACCGTCAGGCCGGCTCGCTCGCTGTAACCGCCGCAGTCGCCAGCCGAGGTACAAGAGAGTCAGCCTGAGGTACATCCGAGGTATATCTGGTCACTGACCTGGCAGTACTCGGGCTACGAGAAGCCACGACGCCGACAGCGGGAAGCGACGCGAGGACGGGCGACACGCGGGCCGGGCACCCGAGAACGCCTAACCCTGGGCCGGTCCCATTGTCGCGCCCGCACGGCGGCACCACGGCCCGGACAGGCCATGACACGCCCATGCCAGCGATGCAGCCTCCATGACGCCGGGCGTGCTTCCTGGCCTGGCTCCAGCAGACGTGAATCAGCGGGTACCTTCGGGTCGGCACCCTGGCGAACCCTGGGGACCGCTGCTGTCTTGCCGGGCCTGGAGATGCCTTGCTGCAAGCCAGCAGGCCACGCGCCAGCGAGGTACACCGGAGGTACATCCCAGGTATATTGGCGCCCTGACCTGCAAATATCCGGCTCGTGAAGGCCGGGCACCCGGGTGTTAGACATCGTTCAGGGTGAGCGTGCCGGCCTGGTACGGGCGGCGGATCCTCGTCTCCGTGCGCGACGACACCGTGAGCACCAGCGGTCCGCCGCCGGTCACGGCGCTGCGGCGTTGCCCGCGAGACGCTCATGGTGTCGTTTCCCTGCTAGCGGCGGGTTCGGGTTGCGGGGGCGTCGGCCGGCCTGGCAGCCTACAACACGAAACCGCCCCCCTGGCGGCGGGTGCCGGCCGCCAGGACCGTAGATCCGAGACCGGGAAGGAACACCGCGTGTTGTTGTGCGCCGATGCGGACGCCGCGTCCGCGGACCTGGCGTCCGGCGCGCTGGCCTGCCCCTCGTGCGGGACCGGGCGGCTCCGGTCGTGGGGGTACGGGCGGGAGCGGTCATCCGGGCGCCCGGCGGCGCAGGCTGCGGCCCCGGCGCGGGCGGTGCCGATCCTGCGGGGCGACGCATGTCCTGCTGCCGTCGTGGTCCGCGCCCGGGCGCGCCGACTCCATCGGGGTGATCGCGCGGGCGACCGCAGGGAGGGGCTACCGCTTCGCGGCAGGCAGCATCCGGCGGTATTGACCGCGCCGCGAAGCTGGCACAAGCGCGGCCATAGCCGGGCCGGGTGCCCGGGGACGGCGGATTGCCGGCACCCGTCGTGATTGCGCCCACACGGGGCTGTGATGCCCGGGACGGGTACGCGGCGGGGTGCCGGACGGCTACTGTCCTGTCCGCTCCGGTGGTGTCCAGGTGCCCGGGGCACCGAGCAGCCGCTGGATGACTTCGAATGATTCCACTAGGGCGTCCTGCACGTCGCCCGGCCTGCCGAGTTCCTGGCCGCCGATCTCGTGGGCCAGGTAGTTGCGGAAGGCGGCGTCGCGGTAGGGCGAGGCCTGTCCCGCTCGGAAACTCGGTCTCGCACTGTGAGCTGGTGTTTTGCTGCGGGAGCGGTGGCGTGGCTGAGACCATCTCGGGGTGCTGTTGTCGCTCGTCTACCGCTTGCTGCAGTGCCTGTTCGGCCTGCTGACGGTGCTGGTCCGGTCTGACCTGTCCAAGGACGCCGAGTTGCTGGTGCTGCGCCACGAGAACCAGGTGCTGCGCCGACAGCTGGGCGGTCGGCTGCGGTGGGATCACGCTGACCGGGTCTGGCCTGCTGCGCTGTCGCGGCTGGTGAGCCCCCGCCGGTGGCCGCAGGTCTTCTCGGTCACCCCGGCCACGATCTTGCGGTGGCACCGTGACCTCGTCGCCCGCAAGTGGGACTACACCAGTCGGCGCAAGCCAGGGCGACCGTCCACCGGGACCTCGGTCAAGGCACTGATCATCCGCATGGCGAGGGAGAACCCGGCCTGGGGGCACAGAAGGATCCAGGGTGAGCTGGCGCGGCTGGGGTACGCGATCGCCGCGTCCACGGTGTGGGAGATCTTGCACGCCGCAGGCGTCGATCCGGCGCCCCGCCGGGCCGGGCCGACGTGGCGGGAGTTCCTGGCCGCCCAGGCTCACGCGATCATCGCCTGTGACTTCCTGGTGGTGGAGACGGTGCTGCTCAGGCGGCTGTACGTGCTGGTGTTCATCGAGCACGGCACCCGCAGGCTGCACGTGGCCGGGGTGACCGCGCACCCCACCGGGGCGTGGGTGGCGCAGCAGGCCCGCAACCTGGCAATGGACCTGGGTGACCGCCTCGGCGCGCTGCGGTTCCTGGTCCACGACCGCGAGCCGGTCTTCACCGCCGCGCTCGGCGAGGTGTTCAGGTCCGAGGGACTGCGGATCATCACCATCTTGCCGAAGACGCCGAGGATGAACGCCATCTGCGAGCGCGTCAACGGGACCCTCCGCCGCGAGCTGCTGGACCGGACCTTGATCCTCGGTGAGCGCCACCTGGCCATGGTGCTAAGCGAGTACGTGAGCCATTACAACGGCCACAGGCCGCATCAGTCCCGGCGGCAGCGGCCCCCGGACATGGAAGCGCAGCCCGTCAGGGACGTGGCCGACCTACCATCCGTCCGCCGAAAACCCGTCGTCGCGGGACTGATCAACGAGTATCACCATGCCGCGTAACCCCAGCTCAGACCACGTAACTCAATATTCGAGCGGCACACCATCAGGAACGGCCAGAACGCAGCTGGCCTACGCTTCAACTCTCCGGGACGCCGAGTAGTACGCCTGCCATGGCGGCGCCGACGATCAGGAAGCCGACGGAGAGCTCAAGCGCATGCCAGCTGGAATGGGTCAGCCACCGGAAAACAGCCACGTAGACGTAGAGCCGGTACCAGAACAGCGCCTCGACCACGATGCCCGCTGACGCGACGACCGTCCACGCTGCGACCCGCCGCGTTCCCGCGAGTGAATGACGAAGGTACCGTCGCCCGGCAATCAGCAGCGGGACCGGTATCAGCGTGCACAGCGGCACCATGAATGCCGTGAGGACGGTCCCAGTGGCATTGAGCCCGAAGGGGACGGACCGGATGTAGTAGGGGTAGGACCCCTGTTCCGGGATAAGCGAGATGGCGAATAGTACGGCGCATGTGCTGGCGCCAAGCAGAGACCATCCCGCGGCAAGGCAGACGCACAATTTCCTGGATGTTCCCCACCAGGAACCCGCCTTCGAAGGTATCGGCATCGTGGCAGCGGTTAGCGAGTTCATACGGCGATTATGGCATTCCCCTCACACCGCCGCAGCCATCCGCCCGGTCCTGCCCGCCACACGACGGGCGGCTCTCCCCGGCCCTCAGGTTTTAGGTTTTTACTGGTTCTCTCCGGCGTGTCAGGCTGAAACGGGCATCGGGCCTTCGCTAACGTGCTGCTAATTTCCGGTTACTGCGCGCGCTCAACGGGGGGACGGGGCGGATGGCGGACGGGTCAATCTGGGACGAGATATTCGATACCCGGCACGTTTCGGTGCTCCGGACCTACATCGAGCGCTGGCCCCGGAAGGACAAGCCGGCGGAAAAGGTGCTGATCGTCGTCGTCGAGCCCGACGACGAGGCCCGGAACCGCTGCCCGAAGTGCGGAACCAGGGGCGTTCCGGTCGAAACCGACGTGCGCCGCTGGCGGACGCTGGACGTGCACGGCAAGAAGTGCTTCCTGGAATCCGCGCTGCCCCGGATCGAGTGCCCTCAGCACGGGAAGATCACCGCTGCCGTCCCATGGGCGCGCCACGACGATCATTTCAGCATGCCGTTCGAGGACCACGCCGCGTGGCTGGCCGCGCAGATGCCCTGGACGAAAGCCTCCGCGGAGCTGCGGATCACCTGGGAAGCGCTCGCGAACATCGTCACCCGCGTCACCGCGGACGCCGCCGCCCTGCTGGACCGGCTCGACGGCCTGACGATGATCGGCATCGACGAGAAATCCTGGGGCAAGGGCAGCGGCAAGTTCCTCACCGTCGTCACCGACCACGGGCGGGGAAAGATCGCCTGGATCGCCGAGGGCCGCAGCCAGGAATCGGTGACTGCGTTCTTCGATCAGCTCGGCCTGGAAAGATCGAAACTGCTAACGCATGTTTCGGCGGACGGGGCGGAGTGGATCCACGACGTCGTGCGGGAGAAGGCGCCGCAGGCGCTGATCTGCCTGGACGCCTTCCATGTCGTGAAATGGGCGGGCGAACGGCTCGACGAGCTGCGCCGCCGCCTCGCCGGCGAACTGCGCGCCGCCGGGCACGAGGACCAGGCCGCCTCCCTCGGCAAGGGAATGCGGGCACTGCGGAAGAAACCGGGCAGCCTCACCACCGGGCAGCGCACCGCCCTGGCCGGAATCGCCAGGGACAGCAAGCCGCTCTACAAGGGCTACCTGATCAAGGAGCAGCTCCGCGAGGCGTTCCATGTCAAGGGCGGCCACGGGAAGGCCCTGCTCGCGGGGGTGATCTCCTGGGCCCGCCGGGCCCGCATCCCGGAATTCGCGAAACTGGCGAAAACGCTCGCCCGCTTCCAGCCGCTGATCTGGAATACCCTCGACCACGGCCCCTCGAACGGCCGCGCCGAGGCCCTGAACGCCCAGCTCAACGCCCTGATCACCCGGGCACGCGGATTCCGCAGCGCCGGAGCGCTCATCGCGATGGCCGATTTCGTCTACGGCGGCCTCTGTCCCGATTCGCCTTACTAACCGGTTAGAACCCACTTCCTGAGGGCCGGGGAGAGCCCGACGGGCAGGACCGGGCGGACCAGTGCCGGGGTGCCGGGTCCGGACTGTGACTCAGTGCCCGGGGGTAGGTGCAGCAGCGGGCAACAGAATCGAAAGGGTCAGCGGCATCACGTCGGTGAACGACATGATCACCCCGAGCAATTGGACTCACAGGTCTTCATCCACCCGTTAGCCAGCGAGACCGGCGTCGACTTCTGGCCATTGGTTGACTCGGCCCAGGCTCCATTAACCCAGGAGTGCACCCAGTTCCACCCGCCGTCCACTCCGGAAAGGTAGGAATTTGAGTGCAGGCTCGTCGGCACGCTCGTTGTACAGCCGAACCTGTTGCAGGTGGTCGTCCTCGATGCCGAGGAATTATTTACCACTTCCACGTTCTTGTGGCTGCAAGCATTACTGCTCGTGGGCCGGTTCTTGAGTTCGCCGCAGACATCCATTCCTATCGACTTGGCAGCTATCTCTTGAATCTGCCCGCTCTTCGGCGTGAAAGTGACAAGAGACTGCCATTTACCGTTGTACCAGGTGGCCTCGGTGTACACGCACACGTGCACCGGCCAGCCTCCCGTGTACCCTTTAGGGCCCTTGTAGCATACGGGCTCATGGGTGACGAGCCCGGTTGGGTCGGTGTTCAGGACGGGATCATTGCTGGCGTAGCCGTACGGCGCCAGCGTCTGGCTGGCGTCGGGATCAATGGAGATGAACTGGCCGGTGGACGGGTCGTAGTAGCGGTTGATGAGGTAGTCGAGCCCGGTGGTATCGGTGTAATAGCCGGCATAGCCGAACGGGGTGGCGCTGGTGAGGCCGCCGGTGGTGAGGGGGTTGCCCCAGGCGTCATAGGTGACGGTTCCGGTGAGGATGCCACCAGTGCTGACGGTGCCGCGGACGGAGCCGAGGGAGTCAGCGACCAGGTAGGTGACCGTTCCGGTCGAGAGGTTCACCTGCTCGGCGGGGGTATTGCCAGTGCCGTAAATGTAGGCGTTGGCGTCGTCCATGATCATCTGCGGGACTTCGGGCAGGGTGTTCCACACGTAGCGCTGGGTTCCGCCGGACCCGGAGGTCGTGGACGTGCGCAGGCCGTCACCGTCATAGGTGGCGGCAGTCATGTCGTCGCTGGAGTCCTGATAACTGGCGAGTTCCCCGGCGCCGTTCCACGTCGCGGCCTCAGCGGCGGTGCCGCCACTGGTAGCTCCGGCGCGCTCGCCGTCCGCGTTGTAGGTGTAGTCGGTGACCGAGTTGGCAGAGGACGTGGAGCTGGTGAGCTCGCCGTCGTCGTCGTAGGTGCCGGTGCCGTTGTCTGGCAGGCCGGTCAGGTTCCCCGAGTCGTCGTAGCTGTAGCTGTCGGCGCCGCTGTTGGTCTCGGCGGCGACCTGGTCCTGGTCGGTGTAGGTATAGGTCTTCGACGTGCCCGCAGTGGTCGGGGAGTCGGTTTCGGTGAGGATGCTCCCGTCGGGAGCGTCGTTGTAGGTGAATGACTGCAAAGTGGTGCCGGAGGAGTTCGCTAGGGTGATCCCTGATATCGCTCTGGTGCTGTCGTAGGCGGTGGCGATCGTGTCCCCGGTTGAGCCGAGAGTCTCCGACGTAGTGTTTCCGTCGGCGTTGTCGGTCAGGTCGACGGCCTTGTCGGTGAAGTCGGTGACCGAGGAGAGACGGTCGGCGTGGTCGTAGCCGTAGGTCACGGTGTCGGACGTGGCCCAGGTCGCGGTCGACGGCAACGGGTAAGTGATGCCGGTGATGCCACCGTCGGCGTTGTAGCCGTAGCTGGTGGTCTGATTGTTGCCGTCAGTGGCGGAGGTCAACTCGTCGAACGGGTCGTAGGTGTAGCTGGAATCCCCGGACGCGTCGGTCATCGCGGTCTTGTTGCCGTCCGCGTCGTAGGTGTAGGTGACCTCATGCGCGGAAGACCCGGAGTAGCTGACGGTGGCTTCCTTGCCCGCCGGAGTGTAGGTGTAGGTGGTGGTCGCACCGTCCGGGTCAGTGCTGGTGAGCTGGTTCCCGGACGGGTCGTAGGTCGTGGTGGTGGTTGCGCCGCTGGGGGCGGCGCTGGTGGCGGGGGTGGTGGTGGAGACCAGTTCTCCGGCGGAGTCGTAGCTGTAGGTGGTCTGGTAGTTCGCCTGGGGGGAGGCGGTAACCGTCCACGGCGAGGAAGTGGAGCATTGCGCCGTGTCGGAGGTGTTCCCGTCGGCGTAGACCACCGAGGTCTTGTTGCCGTTGGGGTCATAGCAGTAGCTGACCGTAGATGCGGCGGAGGTTCCGTAGGCCGAGGTTTGCGACGCGCGCTGTCCGGCGGAGTTGTACGTATCCACGGTGACCTGGCTCGGGCCGCCGGTCGAACTGGGCGGGGCGGTGGTCTGGGTCAGGTTCCCGTCGCCGTCATAGGCGTAGGTCGTGGTCTCGTACCCGGACTGCCCGGCCGGCACCGGGGAGGTCTCCTGGATGTTCTGGCCGAGGGCGTCGAACGTGTCCACGGTCGCATCCGAGGCGAGCCGGTCGCTGTACCCGGCCGGGTAAGACGTCGGGCAGGACGCCATGGTCAGGCTATTCGCGGCCACACCGACGGCTGGCACGATCTGCGCTGTTTTCCCGTCGCCGTCGTAGCAGGTCAGGGTGGAATCGTTGTCCGGGTCGGTGACCAGGGACGCCTCGTCGTCGGCGTTATAGCTGCTGGTGCTGGTGTAGCCGCGTGCATTTTGGACGGTGGTCTGGTTCCCGTCGGCGTCGTAGCCATAGTTGGTGACCCGCGCGGTGACGGTCGCCCCGGAGCCGTCGGCCGCGGTGACCGAGGTCTGCTTCCCGTCGGCGTTATAGGCGGTGACGCTGGTGTAGTTGCCCGCATCCGCTCCGGTCAGGTTTCCGTCCGGGCTTGTCGTCGATGTCTGCTCACCGTCGCTGTCGTAGCCGTAGGTGGTTGTGGCGACCTCGCCGCCCGCGTTGCCGTCGGGCGTGGAGGTGCTGGTCACGTCGCCCTGGGCGTCGTAGGCGAGCTGGGTGACTACGCCGTCCGCGTTGATGGAGGCGCAGTCGAGCGTGGCCGTCGGCGCCGTGGCGGCGCAGCTGATGCTGGTGCCGTTGAGGGTCACCGAATTGCCGTTGAACAGCTGGTAGGTAGTACGTGCGTAGGCCGCGGTTCCGGCCCCTGGCTCGTAGACGCCGGTGGTGCTCCACAGCTCGTTGCCGTCGGTGTCGCGCTGGATCCAGGTGATGCCCAACGGGGGAATCGACGGTGGCGGGGTGGTCACGCCGCCGGGGCTGACCGATGGCGCGGGGTTGGGTGCGCTGGCGCAGGTGGCGGTGGCGATCAGCGCCTGGGTGCAGTCGGGCAGGTTCAGGACGGTCGCGTGCTGGGTGGTCTCGGCGTTCTGGGTGCCCTCCCCGTTAGGCGCGGTGACCGTGGCGGGTATTCCGGCTGCGGTGTAGCTGGTGGTGGTGAGGTTGCTGTCGCCGTCGGTACTCGCGGTATCAAGTTGCGTCCCGGCCGAGTTGTCCCCGCTGGCGGTGGACTGGTCGGGCACGTAGTCCTGCTCTGAGCTCAGCGTGGACCCGGTCCAAGATGACTGGGCGGCCAGAGTGGCGAGCTGGTAGTAGTAGACGGTTTTGTTGCCGTCAGGGTCGGCGACGGTGATGAAGCCGCTGCCGGTGGACGGGTTGAAGCCGGTCCAGGTGTAGGTGGTCTTGAAGCCCATCGGGTCGGTGACCGAGGTGACTTGACCGGTGGAGTTCCAGGTCAGCGTCGTGTGCTTGCCCGCGTCGGGCCCGCCGGTCTGGCCGTTGGGCTGGGTGATGGTCAGGATGTCGCTGGCCAGGAGCGGGTTGGCGTTGCCGGTGTCGTAGCCGTAGCTGGTGACGTTGCCCAGCGGGTCGGCGACCGTGGTCAGGTTGTCGCCGGTGTAGCCGTAGTCCCAGGTGCGGCCCATGGGGTCGGTGACCGTACGGACCAGGGCGTGACCGGCCGAGTCCTTGGCCAGGCCGAGGACCAGTGTGCGGGCGGTGCCGCCGCTGCCGACCGGTGCGGTGATCATGTCGCAGCTGGTGATCGTGGTCGTGGTGCCGCCCACGGTGACGCTGGACGGGCAGGTGACGCCCTGCGGGTCCGCCGCTCCGGGGGCCGGAGTGCCGTACCCGGCGGTCAGGGTGTTGACCGCGCTGCCGCTGGCGTTGGTCTGCGCCTGGGCGGTGAGCTGCCCGGCGGAGTTGTAGGTGTAGCTGGTGCCGGGCTGCGGGGAGAAGGTCCACGTGCTCGCGGTCGAGTTGTAGGTCAGCGACGTGCCGGTGTTTTCCGGCCGGGCGCAGTACTGGCCGGCCACCAGGGTGTACGGGGCGGTGGGACAGGTCCCGCTGGAGGACTGGCTGTAGAACGTGGCGTCGGCGCCGCCCGGCTCGGTGACGGTGATGCCGCCGGGCGCGGGGTACAGGGCGCTGGTCAGCGACGGGGCCGGGGTG
>Ga0302314_10014058_pt1 | contig 13710 bp, 10 predicted proteins | sample III_Palsa_N2_3_FD_200533 | JGI IMG/M metagenome (GOLD analysis project Ga0302314, IMG submission 200533) | Peat permafrost microbial communities from Stordalen Mire near Abisko, Sweden - III_Palsa_N2_3 | ecosystem: Environmental > Terrestrial > Soil > Palsa > Peat permafrost | place: Sweden... | reverse complement strand
GCCGCCTGGCCGGATCCTGTCTCGGCTGCGACGCGCACGAAGTGCCGGACGAGGTGGCCGAGCAGCTGTGGGCCGACAGCGGCGGAATCCCGCTGCTCGCCGAGGAACTGCTCGGCGCCATGCTGCTCGGCGGACTCCTGGTCCGTGGCGGCGAGACCGGCACCTGGCAGGTGACCGGAAGGCTGCGTACCAAGGTGCCCGCGACGCTGACCCGCACCGTGACCGGACGGCTGGACAAGATCGGCCCGCAGGGACGGGAACTGCTGTCGGTGGCCGCCATCCTGGGCCGCCGCTTCCCCCTAGCCGTCCTCCAGGCCGCCACCGGCCTGGGCAACCGCGAACTGCTCAGCCACCTGCACGCCGAACTCGCGGCCCAATTCGTCGCCTCCGACGAAGAAGCCCCGGACTGGTACGCCTTCCAGCACCCCCTCCTGGTCGAAGCCCTACTCACACTGCTGACTCCGGACGAGCGCAGCCGACTGGCCCGCCAGGCCGCGGACGCGGTCCAAGCCGTTTTCCCAGGCCTGCCAGGCGAATGGTGCCAGGTCTCGGCCGCGCTGCGATTGCAAGCCGGCGAACCGGGCGCGGCCGGACGCCTCTTCACCGAGGCAGGCCGCCGGGCCCAGGCCGGCGGCGCAGCCGACTCGGCGGTCACATTGCTCGACCGTGCGCTGGAACTGCTCGGCCACAGCGACGACGTCCAGGCCCGCGCCGACGCGTTCGCCGCGCTGCTCCAAGCTCTGGCTGAAGCGGGGCTGGTGGAACGGGCGATGGACCTGGCCCGCGAGCTGGAACAGTTCGCCGGCCTGCTCAGCCGCAGCTCGCTGGCCCAGCTGCACACCCGCCTGGCCTGGGCCGCCGCGGTGGCCGGCCGCTCCGTGGACGGACTGGCCCAGGTGGCCGTGGCCCGCCGCCTGCTCGGCCCGGACGCTGCCGACCACGACACCGCGCCGATCGACGTGGTCGCCGCGCACCTGATGCTGGACCTGCCCGGACCCGACCAGGTCCGCGAGGCCGAGGCCCTGGCCCGGCACGCGGCCGCGGTGGCCGAGAGCGCGCAGCTGCCGGTCGTCGCGTGCCAGGCGTGGCAGCTGCTCGGCGCGCTCAGCCGCTCCCGCGACCCGCGCGAGGCGACGGCCTGCCTGGAACAGGCGCGCAGCCTCGCCGTGCGTTACGACCTGCCGATCGAGGAGATCCACGCGCAGATCCGGCTCGGCAACGACGAGGCGTTCCGCGAGGGCGGCATCGAGCGCCTGGAACAGGTCCGGCTGGAGGCCTCCCGGGTCGGCGCGGTCACGGCCCGATTCCAGGCCGAGGTGAGCATCGCGCTGCAAACGATCCTGCGGGGCGAATTCGCCTTCTCCGAAGCGCTGCTCGACCGGGTCCTGGAATCGACCGTACGGCTGCGCCTGCTGGAGACCACCCGCTATGCGCTGCTGCTGCGAGCCGTGCTCGGCGCCCACCGTGGCCGAAGACGGGAGATGGACGCCGCGTTCGCCGAACTGCGCCACCAGGTCGGCGACCACGCCCAGCACACCCCACGTGCGCACGGCCTGGCCCGAGCCTGGTGTGCGCTGCTGGAGGAGAACAGGGGGCTGGCTCTGGAGGAACTGTCCCTGGCACTCGCTGCGGAGGAGAAGAGCCCGACCGTCTTCCTGCTCACCGGCCGATATGGCTTGCACCTGCTGCTCCGAGTGCTCTCCGGCAGCACCGACCGAGCCGGTTACGAAGCCGTGGTCGCGGCCCCGGTCAGCCGACTGCGCTGGGACCGCCAGTTCTCCCTGTTCGCCAGCGCGATACTGCATGGCCGCGAGGGCCGCCCCGCCGAAGCGGCCGAGGCAGTGGCCGAAGCGCTTCACTTCGGCGCACCCTACGCCACCGCCCGCCATCTGGGCCTGCGCCTGGTGGCCGAGGCCGCGATAGCCGACGGCTGGGGCACCCCGGTCGACTGGCTCCGTGACGCCGAAGAGTACTTCCACACCGGCGACGTACCCGCGGTGGCGGGTGCGTGCCGAGCCCTGCTGCGCCGGGCCGGCGCCCGGGTCGCCCAACGCCGCCACGGCGTCGACGACATCCCGTCCGCGCTGCGCACGGTAGGCGTCACGGTCCGCGAATACGAGGTCTTACAGCTGCTCACCCGGCGCCTGGGCAACCGCGAGATAGCCCAACGGCTGCACCTGTCACCGCGCACAGTGGAGAAGCACGTCGCCGCCCTCATGGTCAAGACCGGCCGCCCCAACCGGATCGCCCTGAGCGAGTTCGGATCCTCCGTTCTGCCTGTGTGATTAGCTTTCCCTTACCCGGATCCTGAGGAGAGCCCGTGATAGAGCACGAAACACAGCTTCAATATTCAACCGCGGAGTTGCTACGGATCCGCGCCGAAACGCACGCCAGATACACCGAGCGCTTCGTCGACCTCGACCTGGAATGCGCCATGGTCCTCGACCTCGCTGAGGACGAGTCGCTCCTCGACGTCGGCTGCGGGCCAGGCGCCTTCTTGCGCTACCTGCGCGCCCACGGCTACACCGGCCGCCTCGCGGGACTCGATCAGTCCGTCGGCATGATCGCCACAGCGAAGAAGTCCTCGGCCGTCTCGGGCATCGAATGGCACGTAGGCGAGGCGGATGCGTTGCCGTTCCCCGACGGCGCTTTCACAGCGGTCAGCGCGCGCCACATGCTGTATCACGTCCCGGATATCCAGGCCGCGCTGACGGAGTTCGCACGCGTGGTCGGACCGGGTGGGACCGTCCTGGCCGCCACCAACGGCGCAGACAACCTCCCGCATGCCACAGCCCTCGCGGACGACCTGCTCGCACATTTCGGTCTGACCGGGATCTCGTTCTTCGGTACGGCTTTCTGTACCGCGAACGCGCTGGAACTGCTCGGCACGGTCTTTCCCGAGGTTCGGGAGACCCTCCTGCCCAACGCGCTCGTCGTCACCGACCCGGAGCCGATCGTCCGCTATGTCATGACCATGACGCAAGTCCAGGAAGTGGCCGACCAGCCAGGCATGCTCGATGAGATGCGCGATTGGCTGACGGCGGAGGCGTCCGCGCGCCTCGCCGCGATGGGCGGGATCTGGCGGGACCCCAAGACCGTCGGACTCTACCGCTGCAAAGCCGCCTGACTAGAGCCGGTTGCGCTCCTCGGGGTTTCGCTTTGAGCGACAACGGTTAGTAACGGATGTTGTGATTCCACCACGCCGCTACCGGCATTGGACCGGCGATTCGCCTAAGCTCGCCGGTGTGAAGCCAGAGGAGGACGTCAGCACGCAGCCGCCCGCCTCTGCCCCCGCCCCCGCCCCCTCCCCCGTCCCCGCCTCCGCCTCCGCCGCGCGCGGGAAACGGATTCGGCAGCGCCTGATCCAGTCGCTGTCCGTCCTCGTGATCATCGCGGTATTCGCGTTCATCTTCCCGCGGCTCGCCTCCTACCAGGCCGCTTGGCAGGTGGTCCGGGCGATGACCGCGCCCTGGGTCCTCGCCCTCGTCGGTGTGGCGGTGGTGAACCTCATCTTCACCTGGTGGATGATCTCCGCGTGTCTGCCCGGACTGAGCTTGCGCCGGGCCGCCGCGATGAACCTCTCCTCGACCGCGGTGGCCAACACCGTCCCGGCCGGCGGCGCGATCGCTCTGGGCGTGAGCTGGACCATGGTGTCGACCTGGGGCTTCAGCGGCGAGGAGTTCACGCTCTACACCCTGGTGTCCGGGCTCTGGAGCCAGTTCGCCAAGTTCGGCACGCCGGCCGTGGCACTGGGCGTGCTGCTGTTCACCGGCGGGGCCAAGGGGGCGCTGGGCATCGCGGCGCTCATCGGCGCCGGAGTGTTCATCGCGGCGGTGACCGCAGTGGTCGCCGCCCTGCGCAGCGAGCGCTTCATGGCCACGCTCGGCCGGTTCTCCCAGCGGGTGGTGACCTGGGCCTGCGGCCTGTTCCGGCGGACCGGTCCGCAGCAGGTCGAGAAGGGCTTCCTGGATTTCAAGCACCGCGCCTCACAGCTGCTGCGCAAGCGCGGCTGGCTGATCACGCTCACGACCATGCTCAGCGACCTCGGCGGCTGGGTGGTGCAACTGGTCTGCCTGCGGGCATGCGGCGTGACCTCGGCCGAGGTCTCGTGGGAGCACTCCTTCGCCGGGTTCGCCCTGATCCGCCTGCTCACCACGATCCCGATCACGCCCGGCGGGCTCGGCATCACCGAGGTGGGGCTGATCGGCTACCTGGCCTCCGGCGCGAGCGGACCGGTCACCGACCGGATCGCCGCCGCCGTCCTGGTCGCGCGCGCCCTGACCTTCGTTGTACCGATCCCGCTCGGCGCCGGCACGTTCACCGTCTGGAAGTGGCTGCACCGCGGCGGCAAGATGGACGAATCAACCGAAACGGACATGCCCACAGCGGCCTGACCGCACGTCGTCCTGCCGGCCGACTACACCGGCAGCAGCGGACCCGGAAGCATGGAGAGCACTGCCTCCCGTCCCGCCTCCAGTGCGGCCATCAGCTGCTGGCCGTCCCGGGCCCAGCGGCTGATCTGCGGGGCGGCGGTGGCCGGACGGATCGACATGATCGACGGGCTGCCCCCGGCGGGCCTGGCGTCGTAGTCGGCCAACCGGGCGTCGTCGGTGGCCAGGCGCTCGTTGCGGGCCAGATAGGCGTCCCGGAGCAGGGAGCTTCCCCGGCGCAGGGCGGTGCGCGCGACCAGCGGTCCCGACCGGGAGGGCCGAGGGCCGTCGACGTTGCGGCGGGTACGCAGCACCAGAACGTGTGTGGCGTGCTGGCTGAGCGCGGTCCGGTAGGGGATCGACTCCGACAGCCCCGCGTCGTAGAAGTGCCGGCCGCCGAGCTCGACCGGCGGACCGGCCAGCACCGGCAGGGCGGCGCTGGCCCGCACCGCACGGCGCAGTTCGGCCGGAGTGCCGACCAGCGGGTAGAGGTCGGTGGAGATCCCGGTCGCGGTATCGGTGGCCAGCGGGTGGTATTCCACGGGGTTGTCCAGGATGGACTTGAAGTCCAGCGGGAAGACGTCCTGGTAGATCTTCTCGATCAGGGCGTGCACGTCGACCATGGGCCGCCCGCGCAGCAGGTTCGACCGGCGGATCAGCATATTGGCATAGACCGGGTTGGCCCAGCCGCGCAGCCCCTCCGGCCGGCTGCTGAGCAGCCACGCGCCGGTGATCGCCCCGGAGGACGCGCCGTAGACGGCGTCGAAGGAAGGTAGCAGGCCCAACTCGTACAGGGCCAGCCCCATCCCGCCGGAGATCGTCCCGCGCATCCCGCCGCCCTCGATCGCCAGCGCGACCCGCAGGCCGTCGGTCCGCTGCCCCGGCAGGCTGCGCGTGCGCGCCCGCTCTGCCAGGACCCGGAGAACATCGTGCTGGGCCTGCGCCGTTGGCATTGCCATTGCCGTGTCCGACATCGGGGCTCCTCCCAAGTCTCGTGGCGGCTCGCCGGCTGCCGGGCCGACGCCCGGCGCCGTTCGCCGCCGGTCCGCGCGGCGGCCCGGTGGCCGCGCGCGACGGGCGTACTGCTAAGGAGTAGCAAACCGTTGTGAACGAGACCCGACGAACCGAGGTCGCCGAGGTGGATCTGGGCTGGCGCGGTCGGCTCGGCCACGGCGCCGGCGCCGGCGCCGCCGTCCCGGCGAGCGGCCCAGTAAAGTAGATGTCTGATATTCTTGTTGTAAATTTCTGGTTACGAGTTGATGTCTGCTTGGCGCATGACAGGGCTGGAAAGACAGTGCGCCGATATCAGTGCGCCACGGGTCGGCCGCGGCGCGGCTCCGGCGCGAACAGACTGGCCGCACGCCTGCGGGGGGCATTCGAGCGCCCACCGGCGGTAGCCGGGACCGGCCGTGAATTCCCATACTACACAACGGTTTGGTCGATATAGGTGTACTCGCTCTCACGCAGCATGATCGCTTAGAGTGCACTTCACATCTACGGAACGATAGGAGTATGGTGCGGCGCAAGCGTTGCCGTGATAACAGCACAAGATTCCCGAGGGTGCGTCAGTGAGTTCAGCACACCAGCGCAGCAGTCTGTTTTTGTGGTTCGCGCAACAAGAACGGAGGCAGCCGATGCCGTTGCGAGCACAAGTGACAGGTTTAGCTACTATGGCTACTTTGACTACTGAGCATTCGCCCGCTACGGACGGCGGACAGCCGCTCGCGGCCCGGTACGGAATCCGTGGCGTCCAGTGATATCGGGATTCATCTGGGACCCGGCCGGCTCGGACCAGCCGCTGGCACAGGCCTGCATGCAGCTCAAGGCCGGGCGCACCGGCCAAGCCCGCGAAGTGCTCGCCGAATCGCGCTGGGACTACGCGCTGCGGGCGCACCGCTCGCTGACTCTGGGTTCGATCGTCGCGGGCCGCGGCGAGGCGGACCAGTGGATGGCTGAGGCCCCGACAGATCCTGACGCCTGCCTGTTATACGCGCGCACGGCGATGATCCGGGCCCTGCGGGCGGCCGACGCCGGGGACGAACGCATGCCGGAGCTGGCCGCGCTCGCGGACCGGGCCTGCCTGCGCGCGGCCGAGGCGAACGACGCCGACCCGACCCCCTGGGTCACCATGCTGGCGCTGGCCCGGCTGGGGCACAAGCCGGTCAACGGCCCGCCGGACCTCGACACCCCGGGCCCCTGGGACCTGATGGGCGAGGTGTGGCGGCGCGACCTGGAGAACCGTGAGGGCCACCACCGGCTGCTGACCTGCTTCTTCGCCCGCTATGGCGGTTCGCTCGACGCCATGTGGCAGGTGGCGCAGTGGTTCGGCCAGCGCACCCCGGTCACCTCGGCGCTGCAGATCCTGCAGCTGGCCGCGCTGGCCGAGCACTACCGCAGCCGGCGCGACAGCCTGGCCGAGCACCGCCGCCACCGCGGCCGCCGGGACGTGGCCAGAGACCTCGCGCCCGAGCGGCAGTGGGGCACCCCGCAGGCGGTGGACGTCACCCGGAGGATCTACGAGCACTGGTTCTTCGCGGCGAAGGACGCACCCGGCCTGCTTCCGATCGCCGACTACTCTCTGCTCGCGCACGCGTTGTTCATGGGCCAGCAGGAGGACATCCCGCGTGCGGCCCGGGTCCTGACGGCGATGAGCCCGTACGCGAGCAGCTACCCATGGTCCCTTTTCGGTGACCCGGCTCAGGAACTGACGCGTGCTTACAGCGCCTGTCGGGTGCCTCTACCAGGGGCCTGATCATGACATTTTCGACGTTCCGGGCTGGCTCCTTGGCTGACTGTGGGGCCAGAGTGGCCCTATGCGCAGCGAGTTGCCAGTGTGACTTCGTCGATCGTGCTCCGAAGAGCAGCCTGCCGATGGCCGGGACGTCGCGCACATCATGGGATCCTGCCGCGGTTCTGGCGCAGTCATACCAGGACTGTTGGGTGGCGCCGCTTCGGGGCGGTTAGACCACCAGGTTTCGAACGGACCGGGATCGCTCCCGTCCGCTCGGGAACTTCCTCACGCCGCCGACCGATTCCCAACCCGGCCGGGCGCGAGGAGTACGGCTGTCGCGCGGGTCTCGACCGGGTCTCCCCCCTCCCGGTCTCGGACCGGGTCGGCGCGGCGGCGGCAAGGCTGCACCACCTCTCCCCTCATGCATACCTAGGAGCCTTGAAGATCATGACTTCACACGGCATACGCGACCGAGATCGAACGACCGTCGAGGACGACGACGCCACCCTGCACGCCCTGGGCTACCCCCGTAAACTCAGCCGTCGGATGAACGCGCTGGACAACTTCGGCGTGAGCTTCACGATTATCAGTATCCTCAGCGGCTGCCTCACGCTGTACGGGTTCGGCATGAACACCGGCGGCCCGGCCGCGATGATCTGGGGCTGGGCCGGCGTCGGCCTGTTCACCCTGTTCGTCGGCCTGTCCATGGCCGAGGTGACCAGCGCCTACCCGACCTCGGGCGCGCTGTACTACTACTCGGCCAAGCTGGCCAAGAAGAACAAGAGCGCGTGGGCCTGGTACACCGGCTGGTTCAACCTGCTCGGTCAGGTGGCCGTCACCGCCGGCATCGACTTCGGCGCCTCCCAGTTCATCGGCGCGTTCGCGGCGGTGGAGTGGGGCTTCACCCCGACTCCGAAGTCCACCATCGGCATCTTCGCCGGTGTCCTGGTGCTGCACGGGCTGCTCAACACCTTCGGCGTGCGCCTGGTCGCGCTCCTGAACCGGGTCTCCGTGGTCTGGCACCTGCTCGGCGTCACGGTGATCGTCGTCGCGCTGGCAGTCGTGCCCAAGCACCACCAGAGCGTCTCGTTCGTCTTCACCCACTTCGTCAACAACACCGGTTGGCACTCCGTCATCTATGTCGGGGCACTGTCCCTCCTGATGGCGCAGTACACGTTCACCGGGTACGACGCCTCCGCGCACATGTCGGAGGAGACCAAGGGCGCGGCCGTCTCGGCACCCAAGGGCATCGTCCGGTCCATCTGGGTGTCCTGGATCGCCGGCTTCGTCCTCCTGGTCGGCGTCACGTTCGCGATCCAGAACTACAACGGCGAGCTGGCCAGCTCGACCGGCGTCCCTCCGGCACAGATCTTCATCGACGCGTTGGGGCAGACCGGCGGTCTGGCTCTGCTGCTGATCGCCATCGTCGCGCAGCTGTTCTGCGGCATGTCCTCGGTCACCGCCAACAGCCGGATGATCTTCGCCTTCAGCGGCCGCGACCGGGCGATCCCCGGCCACCAGCTCTGGTACAAGGTCAACAGCCGGACCGGCACCCCCACCAACTCGGTGTGGCTGGCCGTCGTCGCCGCGTTCGTGATCGCGCTGCCGTACCTGTACTCGCCAACCGCTTACGCGGCCGTCACCAGTATCGCCACCATCGGTCTGTACCTCGCGTACATCATCCCGGTGATCCTGCGCCTGCGCCTGGGCAAGGAGTTCGTGCGCGGACCGTGGCACCTTGGCCGCTGGTCGACCCCGATCGGCATCATCGCCACCGTCTGGGTCGTGTTCATCACGGTCCTGTTCCTGCTGCCCGAGTCCAGCCCGGTGACGGTCAACACCTTCAACTACGCGCCGATCGCCGTGGGCACGGTCCTGTTGCTGGCGACCATCTGGTGGTTCGTCACCGCGCGGCGCCAGTTCACCGGCCCGGTCTCCTACGGCAGCCCGGAAGAGCTGGCAGCGCTGGAGTCCGAACTGATGTAGTACTGCCTGGAACACCAGTCCAGTCAGCCTCCAGTCCCCGGCGCCCTTTCCCCGCGCCGGGACTGGAGGTTTTCACTTCCGGCATGCCTTTCTCACATCCAGCGTGCCGTCTTCACATCCGGCGTATGATAATGCCCGAATCAGCGGACGATCTTCCACCCGGATGGCAATGATGAGCGAGCTGAGAACTGCGGGCCGGATCATGGTCGGTTTCCACGGGGAGCGCGCGGGGGAGGGACCCCTCACCTTCGCGCAGTACGACACCCTTCAATGGGTCAACGATCCAGCCGACGCGTCCTCGGCGATCCTGAACTGGACTTTCGATCTGCCGCCCGGCGTGGCCATGACTGACGTAACTTCGCCATCCTGATGGCCCGACACGAGTCGCTGCGCACCACCTTCACAGAGGACGACGAACCGAAACAGCGAGTGGCCGCCTCGGGCGAACTGGCCGTCCAGCTCTACGAGATCGACGCGGAACTCGAACGGGAGGCAGCCGCAGAACTTCTCTTGAACGACTTGCGCAATCAAGGGGTCGACTTCGTCAGCGGATCCCCGCTACGCGTAGCAGTAGCCTGTAGCGCAGATGTCCCACGCGTGGTCGTAGCGGTGTATTCGCACATGATTGCGGATTTCGGCACCACAGCGGTGCTCGGCCGACAGTTCACTGAACTGATAAGCGACCCAGCCGCGAGAGTTCCCGGCCCCAGGGCGCACCAGCCTCTTGACCAGGCGGAAGAGGAGCAATCCTCCCGCGGCCGCCGCCGGAGCGAGGCGGCGATCCGCTACTGGCGGACAAACCTCAGCCAGGCACCTCAAGGCCTGTACGCATTGCCGAACCCTGAGGACGCGGTCCCCGGGAACGTCATGTGCATCATCGAGTCGCCGGCCGGCGCCGTGGCCCTCGGGCGCATCGCGGACCGGACGAAGTCGAGTCGGCACGCGATCGCGCTCGCCGCGATGTGCGCGGTACTGACTCAGTGAACTGGTGTGCACAGTTTGGTATTCGTCTCAATCTCGGCAAACCGCTTCCGCTCACGGCTCCATGACTACGTGGGAAATCTGGCCCAGGACAGCCTGATCGTTGATGCTGCGAATACTCCGGATATCGAGCTATTCATCGCAGATAACCGATTGGTCGCCTATCTCACCGCGACCGAAGCGATCCGCACACCGGAGCAAGCCCACGCCGCGTGCATGCATCTGCTCCCCGAGCGACACTGCGCCATGGCACCTGGTCGTTATGTGCTGGTTGACGGCATTCCTGATGATTCGGCTGACGAACGGTCATGGCGGAAGCTCACCGTGATCGCGGAGGGCGACGGCAGGATAAAGCCGGATGATGTCGTATTTGGGTAGCGAACTTGCATTTGCGTGATTACCGATCGATGTGCAAAGGGGATTGCGCGCAAAAAAGAGCAAACGCGACGGCGTGCGCCGGTTCGCACAAGGGCGTCCGCGCTCGTTGCGCGGCGTGAGAACCACCGCGCCGCCAGCCCGCGTGCAGGGGAATATTCGCCTGGTCAGGCCATTGGCGGCAAGGGTCCAGACCACTGATGATGGTCGCCCGCGCCAGATCCATTGTGAGTATCCGTCGCAAATTGTTCGGGATTTAGAGGTTCACACGTGAGCATCTTCCGTCTACTGTTGTCCACTCAGGGTGTTCGAACGGGCACAGCGGGAAGTGGACTTTGGAATGAGAGAAATGGATCTTTCAGTACAAGTAGCGCACTCCGGTCATCAGACGGACCGTGGTCCCTCGATAGCGCCATCCGCGCCGAACGGAGTATGACGATGAGCGACGCCCTTCGTGACGCCGCGACCCTCATCCGCCGGCACGCTCCGGCCGCTGACCGGGTTCGCCTCGCGGCGGTGGCCGACTGGCTGGAAGCCGAAGCCGTCGGCGACCCGCTCAATCCGGTCGCGATCATCGCGGAGAACCTCGAACTCACCTCCGAGACCGACCAGCTGCGTTCCGCCTTGGAGGACCTGCTGACCGGCAGCGCGGGCTCGGACGCCGAGGTCGACCCGACCTATCCCGGCCTTCCCGTGGGCGGGCTCGTCGCCCGCCGCACGCGGATGCGGTCGCGAAACTTACGCTGATCATCCCTGGGTGGGGAATGACGCACATGCGTACGAAGATCCGTGCGCGGGCCCAATGGCGCGCCCGTGTGTGGGGGAGTAGAGGGTAAGGGCAAGGGGCGAGGACAAGGCGAACATCTGATCGCCACTGGGAGGACGGCAGCCGGGCAGGTACGCTGCCAATCATGAAGGCGTACGTGCTGCACGAGAACCCGACATGGTACGAGCCGTTTGCTGCGGCGTTCGACGCCCGAGGCGTCGAACACGAGCAGTGGCCCCTGGGCGACGGAACGCTCGACCTGGCCGCTCCACCGCCCCCCGGCGTGTTCTGGTCCCGGGCCAGCGCCTCGGCCCACACGCGCGGCCACGCGGACGCCAAGGACCACGCCCGGGCCGTCCTGGCCTGGCTGGAGTCCTGGGGCCGCCGGGTGGTCAACGGCCGCCGGGTGCTCGAACTGGAGATGAGCAAGGTCGATCAGCTCACCGCGCTGCGCGCGGCCGGATTCGACGTGCCGAGCACGATCGCGGTCGTCGGCACGCAGGAACTGGCGGCCGTGGCGGACAAGCTGCCGACGCCCTTCATCATCAAGCACAACCAGGGCGGCAAGGGCCTGGGAGTGCGCAAATTCGACTCCGCAGCGGCCCTGGCGCGCTACCTCTCCTCCGAGGACTACGAGGCCCCAGTCGACGGGATTACGCTCCTCCAGGAGTACGTCGAACCCGCGCAGCCGTTCATCACCAGAGTAGAGATCGTCGGCGGCGAATTCCTGTACGCCCTCACCGCCGACACGGCACGTGGAGGCTTCGAACTGTGCCCCGCCGACGCCTGCGCCATTGGCCCCGCAGCCTGCCCTGCAGACGCGCCTGGAGCCCTGGCGACGGCTGGCGCAACTGCATCCGCCACCGCATCCGTAACTGACGCTGACGCCGCCTCTACGGCCGAACCGAGCCTGTTCGCCCTACGCTCCGGTTTCGACCACCCGATCATCGACCGGTACCTCAAATTCGCCGCACAGCACGGAATCGGCGTGGCCGGCTTCGAGTTCATCGAGACCGCCGACGGCCGCATGGTGACCTACGACGTGAACACGAACACGAACTACAACGCCGAGGTGGAAGCCGAGGCGCCGCGCTCCGGAGCCCAGCAGGTCGCCCGATACCTCGAACGGCTACTGGACGAAGAACGCCGCACGGCCGAGGCGGGCGGCCGCTGATGCGCTTCGGATACTGGATGCCGATCTTCGGCGGCTGGCTGCGCAACGTCCAGGACGAGCAGATGAGCATCGCCTGGCCCTACCTCCGGGACCTGGTGATCGACAGCGAGCGGCACGGCTTCGACCTGACCCTGATCGCGGAGCTGAACCTCAACGACATCAAGGGCCATCGCGCCCCCGCACTCGACTGCTGGACCCTCGCCCCGGCGGTGGCCGCCGTCACCAGCACCCTGGAACTGATGCTCGCGGTCCGCCCCAACTACCACTCGCCGGCCCAGACGGCCAAGGCGCTCTCCACCCTCGACACGATCGCTCCCGGCCGGCTCAGCCTGAACGTGGTCTCCTCCTGGTGGCGGGACGAGGCGACACAATACGGCGCACCGTTCGACGTCCACGACGCGCGCTACGACCGCACCGAAGAGTGGCTCAGCGTCCTGCGTAAGCTCCTCACCGAGGAGAACGTGACCCACCACGGCTCCATGTACGACTTCGAAGGAACGGTGCTGGAGCCCAAGCCCTCTCGACTTCCGACCGTATACATGGGCGGAGAATCTCCCCGAGCAAAGGACGTTATCTCAGAATACGGCGACGCCTACGTCATGCACGGCGACCCGCCCGCAGTAATCGCCGGCAAGGTTGCTGACCTGGGCGAACGCCGCTCGGCCGAGGGCCGCCCGCCGCTGCAATTCGGCGTCTCCGGCTACGTGATCTGCCGCGATACCGAGGCAGAGGCAAAAGCCGAGCTCGACCGGATCTTGAACGTGAACGCCTCCCCGGAGGCCTACGCGTCGTACAAGGACTTCATCGAGGGCTCACACCTCGAATCAGAGGTATCCCTCGCTGAGTACAGCGTGTCCAACCGCGGCCTGCGCGCCGGCCTGGTCGGGACTCCCGACCAGATCATCGAGCGGATCAAAGCCTACGAGGATGCCGGTGTGAATCTCCTGCTGCTCCAATTCTCCCCGCAGCATGAAGAAATGGCCCGCTTCGGCCGCGATGTCATCTCCCGCTACCCGGGACGCATTCTGGAGTCGCACTAGAGACTTTAGAGACTCTAGAACTACTGCGGATTGCGCCGACTTGCCGAGCCGACCGACCATCGTGCCGTTCCGTGCAGTGCCGCACGAGTGCGGGTGCGGGCACCGGGGCAGACGCCGGTGCAGGAACGGGACTCCGGTGCTTCGGAACGGCAGGGCAAGGCGGCGGATGGTGCGGGTAGTGCAGATGGCGCAGCCGTGGTTCCGGCACCTCATGCAGGCTGTCGGCC
>Ga0302314_10014056_pt1 | contig 13711 bp, 13 predicted proteins | sample III_Palsa_N2_3_FD_200533 | JGI IMG/M metagenome (GOLD analysis project Ga0302314, IMG submission 200533) | Peat permafrost microbial communities from Stordalen Mire near Abisko, Sweden - III_Palsa_N2_3 | ecosystem: Environmental > Terrestrial > Soil > Palsa > Peat permafrost | place: Sweden... | reverse complement strand
CCAGCGCCTTGTAATAAGCGCCGTTCATCACCTCGCGGCTGATCTCCACGCAGGTGATCAGCGCCGCGCGGTCGCGGATCGCGCCCATGAACTCGCTCATGCGCAGCGCGAATTCGGTGTAGTGTTCCTCGAAATGCCCCTCGCCGCCCTCGGGCTCGAGATACATCATCATGATCGGGAAATAGATGCGCCGCGCCGGCGTCGCCGCGTCCTCGCGCTGCATGATGTCGCGCTCGCGCAACAGCGAGGCCTTGTTCTGCACGATCAGGCTCGCGCGCTTGTCGCCATTGGTCAGCACCGCGCCGTTAAGCACGAACTTCTCTCCGGGCTTCAGCGACAATTTGAGCGGCATCGTCGAATCTCCTGCAGGAACGCGGCCTCGGAGCGATCGTCTTCGCTCCCTCCCTGTTCCGACCTGCGGACGCTAACCGCTTATCGTTAACAAAAAGCTTGCAACGCACGCATTCGTCTTCACCGGGGATTAAGCATGGCGAGCGTTTCATGGCGCCGCGCAAAGGGGAAAACGATGGCACAATTGGCCGCCAGCCGCGGATTGGACAGGGTTGCCGGAATCGGCGCGCAGACCCAGGCTCTCGCCAGGCTCGAAGCTCTGGAAGAGGAAATCGACGCCGCGCAGGCGCGCCGCAAATCGAACGGCATCCTCAGGCGCGCGATCAAGGTCTGGCGTCGCGGCGACCTCGCCCGCGCCGGCCAGCTCGCGCTGGAAGCGACCGAAGCCGACGCCAAGAACGCGCAGGCCTATCACGTGCTCGCCATGGCGCTGGAGCGCATGGGCCACATGCACAAGGCGCTCGTGACCTATGAGCGCGCTTTCGTGCTCGATCCCGACGATCCGGACCTGCTGCTCAATCTGGGCCTGACCGCCTGGAATCTGAAGATGATCGACGCGGCGGCCAAGATGTTCCGCCTCTACATCGTCGCCTGTCCGGATTCGCCGCTCGGCTACAACAATCTGGGCAGCGTGCAATGCGACCAGGGCCAGACCTCGACCGCGATCGAGACCTTGCGCGCGGCGATCTACCGGATGCCGGCGCAATCCATGTTGTGGAATTCGCTCGCGACCGTCTTGGCCGAGCAGGGCCGGGCGGACGAAAGCCTCGTCTTCTACCAGGAAGCGATCAAGCTCGAGCCCGCTTTCGCGCGGCCCTGGCACAATCTGGGCTTCGCCTTTTCCCATCTCGGCCGCCTCGACGAGGCGCTGGAAGCCTATGACCAAGCGCTTTCGCTGGCCACCGATCCGACGGAACGGATCGAGGGCAAGCATTCGCGCAGCGTCTGCCTCATCGGCATGGGCCGGCTGGAGGAGGGTTTCCGCGAATATGAGATCCGCAACAACCCGCGCTTCCGCGCCTATGTGCAGCACATCGTCAAGGCACCGCTGTGGAATGGCGAAGCGCTCGCCGGCAAGCGCATTCTCGTCGTCGGCGAGCAGGGCCTGGGCGACGAATTCATGTTCGCCAACATCCTGCCCGATCTGGCGCGCGCGGTGGGCAAGGACGGCAAGCTGCAGATCGCCGTCGATCCCAGGCTGGTGCCGCTGTTCGCGCGCTCGTTCCCCGAGGCGCAAGTCGGCGCCTATGACGACCGCCGGCTGATCGACCGCGAAGGCAATCGCGAATTGCGTTTCATTCCCTGGGCGGTGAAGGACGACGAGCCGGATTTCCACGCGCCGATGGGAACCGCGCTGCAATTCTTCCGCAAACGCGTCGAGGATTTCCCGCGCGATGCGTTCCTCACGCCCGATCCGGCGCGCATCGGCGAGTACCGCGCACGCCTGGAAGCATTGGGGCCGGGACCTTATGTGGGCATCTGCTGGCGCTCGATGATGCTGGCGGCCAAGCGGCGCAAATATTACAGCACGCTCGAGATGTGGGGCCCGATCCTCAAAGTCCCGGGCGTCACCTTCGTCAACGTCCAATATGGCGATTGCCGCGAGGAGCTGGAGCGTGCGGCGGCGCAGCACGGCGCCGTCATCAACGTGATCGACGGCCTCGATCTGAAGGACGACATCGAAGGCGCGGCGGCGCTTTCGGCCGCGCTCGACCTGGTGATCTCCGCGCCCACCGCGGCGGCGGCCACCGCGGCGAGCGTCGGCACGCCGGTCTGGTTCCTGACGGCCGGCCGCACCTGGCCGCAACTCGGGACCGACAAGTTTCCCTGGTATCGCGACACGAAGGTGTTCAGCCCGGAGAAATTCGCCGATTGGAACGGGCTGATCCGGCAAGTCGGCGCAGCGCTTTTCGACGCCTCGCGATAGGAAGCGGACGGCGCCGCAATCCCGACCCCGCTTCGCTTATCGGGCCGAAAGGAACGCGCGCACGTCGGACGCCGATTGGTCCGCCACTTCCTCCTGCGGGATGTGGCCGGTGTTGGGATAGACGATCAGCTTGGAACCGGCAATCGCATTCTGGAATTCATGCGCGGCCTGGACCGGAATCAGATGATCCTCCGCACCCCATAGGATCAGCGTCGGCGCCTTGATGTCGGCGATGTGTCGCTGAACCGCATTGTCCCAGTCCAGGCTGAAGCGTTCCAGCGTCGCTTCGCGCGTGCCTGCCATGCGCGCGAAATCCCAATAGCTGTCGATCATCTTGTCGTTGATGATCTCCTTGTGGACGATGGCGTCGTTCAGGCCTTCGCTCACCAGCGAGCGCGGCGTGATGTGCAGCAGGATCTGATCGATCACCGGAACACGCGCGAGCTGGAAGGCGAGCGGGATCTTGTCGCCGCCCTTGCTCGGCATGCCGCCGGCATCCACCAGGATCAGCGCGCTGACATTCGCCGGATATTCCTCGGCAAAGCGCGCCGCGATGCCGCCGCCCATGGAATTGCCCGCGATGGCGAATTTCTGGATGCCAAGCTTGTCCGTCACTTCCTTGACGAACTTGACCATGCCTTCCTGAGAATAATCATGGTTGGGAACCGCACCGGTGAGGCCGTGGCCCGGCATGTCCATCGATACGACGCGGAACTGGTCGCCCAGCCGCCTGGCCCAGGGCTCCCAGGTGAACAGCGAGGCGTTGGAGCCATGCACCAGAACCAGAACCGGCCCATTGCGCGAACCCTGGTCGCGAACATGGGCGCGTGCGCCGTCCGGCAGCATCACGAATTGCGACGGCGGCGTCGCATATTTCGCTTCCAGCACCGAGCGCGCGATATCGGGCTCGCTGAAATAGTAGAATGCGCCTGCCAGAACCACTGCCACGACCAACAGGCCGGTCAGAAATCTGCTCATCTAGAATCCCCCGCTGTTTGCCGACGTATCCGGTTCGAATTCATGGCCTCCCGGCCCCGGATCGTCGGGCGGGCGCGGCAACACGACGAAGCCGCGCTCGCTTTCCCCGATCTCTTCCTTGCGCACGGCCCTCGGCCGCGCCCGAACGGTTTCCGTGTCTTCCAATTCCCCCGGACGGTGCAAGAAGGATGACGCCGCGTCCGAGGCGAGCCGCTCGTCGCGCGCCGCGCCGGGCAGCATCGCCAGCGATTCGATCTGCGGGGCCGACCACGACAGGGAATCGAAGGCGCCGCACTCGCCGCACACCGCATGCCATTGCGCCGAACTCCAGCCGCAATTGGCGCAGCGCCAGTCGGCATCGCGCGGCGCACGCACCGCGCGCGACAGCCAGGCATGCGCCGCCGTCGCGTCGCGATTTTCGCCCTGTTCGATCTCCGCCATCAGCGCGCAGACGCGCGTGCTGGCCGAGCCGCGCGCCAAGGGCGCCAGGATGCGCCGCGCCTCGCTCCACTCTTCCAGATTGACGGCTTGCTCGGCCTCCAGCACGCGGCTTTCGAAATGATCGCGGTTGAGATGCGCCAATCCCTTGAGCCGGGCGGCGCGCTCGGCAATCGACTCCGCCGGTTTGATCGCGGCATAGACCGCGGCGAGATCGGGATGCGGAGCCTGAGCCCAGGCGCCTTCGATGATATCCTGCGCGCGCCAGGCGCGGCCGGTCTGCGCCAGCCGGCGCGCCGCGAGCGCCGCGGCCGGCGCCAGCGCAGGCGAGAAATCCAGCGCTTCGAGGGCTGCGGAAAGCGAACGCTCGCCGTCGCCGCGCCCATCGGCGTCGAGCGCCTCGGCGGCGAGCAGAACCCCACGCCGGCGACGCAGCACGCCGACATCGAGCAGACGCTTGCGGGCGGCGTCCTCGAGAACTTTCTTGGCCTCCAGCCAATGTCCGCGCGCCGAATGCAGGTCGAACAACGCGTTCGCCGCCCAGGCCGCTCGCGGCTTGAGGACATGGGCGCGCGTCGCGAGCGCGATCGCTTCGTCGCCATCCTCGCGCCGCATCGCCTGCATGAAGAGACCGCGCAAGCCCAGGAATTCGGTTTGCGGATGGGCCAGCATCGCCTTGTAGGCGCCCGTCTGCGCGCCTTCGTCGCCGTCGAGCTGGGCCGATTGGGCGGCGAGCAGCAGCGACAGCGGCGGCGTGCCGAGCAGGTTTTCCGCTTTCTTCGCCTGGCGCCGCGCTTCGGCGATGTCGCCGGCCGCCGCCGCGACCAACCCCTGCGAAAGCGCGTCGTTGCCGCGCCTTGTGCGCCGCGCGCTGGTCCAGCGCCCGAATGCGCCCGGGCCCGACAGCACCAGCACGACGATCCGCGTGACGAAGGCGATGCATGCGGCGAAGGCGATGGCGATCCCGATCGCCGCGCCGGCACTGGTCTTCACCCGGTAGGCGCCGATGGTGAACAGCAATTCGCCCTGGCGATCCGCGATCCAGGCGATACCGGCCGCGACCAAGGCGGCACCGATGAGGATTGTCAGCAAACGGATCATGGCGTCGTCGCGGGCGCTTGCGGCAGCGGGGCGGACAGCGAGGCGATGACGCGCGACATCAGCGCGCGCGTATCGCGATCGACCGCGATGCGGGCCTGGGCGGCGGCGAGCCAGGGCATGGCCGCGTTGCGCGCTGCGCCCTTGAGCGCCGTCACTTCGACGATGGCGCGGTCGAGATCGCCGACATGCAGGTCGGCTTCGGCGCGCGCCACCCGGCTTTCGGAATCGTCGCCCTGCACCTGACCGATGCGGCGGACGGAAACCAGATTGGCGAGATTGGCCCACAGGCGCTGCGTCCAGTTTCCGGCTTCGCTGCTGCGCTCGGCGGCGAGGATCGCGTCGGCCTGCGACGAGAAGCGTTCGGCGAGCATCGCGCGAGTCGGCGCGCCAGCCGGTGCATATTTGGACAGATCGGCGAGCTCGGGCGCGGAAGGTTCTAGCGCGCGCAATGCCGAAAGCTCGGCCGTGAAGGGCTCGGCGCCGGCGCTGGCGCGCGCCAGGTCGGCCAGCGCCAGAACGGACGCGGCGCGGCGCATCACGTCCGACGGGTTCTGGCCTTCGAGCTTTGTGATGCGGCTGTCCAGCGCATCCTCGCCGGTCTTGAGCGCGAAACTGTCGAGGCGCGTCGCGAGATCGGACGGCGGCGCGGTCTTCTCGAGCGCGGCAACGCGCTCGCCGAGCTTGCCGCCGGCATCGGCCTGCGCCTGCATGCGCGTGTCCAGATCCTTGCGCAATTGCGCCAATGCCTGCGCCGCCGGTTGAGCGCCGCCCGGATTCTGTTCCAGTTTCGCGACGCGCCCGTCCAGTTGCGCGATGCCGGCGGCGTCCTTGTCGATGTCGGTCTTCAGCGCGCCGAGATCGGAACTGTCGAGCTCGCCACTCGCCTTTTCCATCGCGGTCAGCCGTGCTTCGTCGGCATCGAGGCGCATCTTCAGCGCCGAAAGATTCTTCTGCTCTTCGCCGAACGCCGCGGCCGCCACATTGGGCGCATGGCCGGCGGCGATCTGCGCCACGCGGCTCTCCAGCGTCGTCAGCCTGTCATTGGCGGTCGAGGCTTCCGAGCCGCCCTGTACCCAGGGCCAGTAAACCGCGATCAGGCCGCCGGAGATCGCCGCCAGGATCAGCAGGAAGAAGATGCCGATGGCGCCGTCGGGGAACGCGACCAGTCCGCGTCGCGCGCGCGGCTCCTCGAGCGCGGATTCGTCGGCTTCCGGCTTGGGCAACGCCGCGAAGGGGCGCGAAGTCTGATCGGAATCGGTCATGCGCGTTTCCTGGGGCGCGGGCCGCGAATCTATAGGCGCGGCGGCGGCTGCCAACAAGAAGCGGCCGGGTCCAGGAGCGTTAACAGCGCGTCCTGATCAGGACGGGCGGCCACGCGGATCGCGGCGAAATCCAACCCGCCCAACGCTTTTGCCGCGGCCTCGCTGATCGCGGCGGCGACAACGGCGCCGCATGAATCGGCCAGTCCCGCGTGCCGGACGAGATCGGCGAAGATGCGTGCGCTGCGCGGCGAGAAGAACAGGGCTGCGTCCAGCGTTTGGGCGCGTAGCGCGTCCGCTGCGGCAGGCGGCAATGTCTCGGCCGCGACCGCTTCGTAGAGCATCGCGCCACGCACAGCGAAACCCTCCTTCGCGAGCGTCGCGCGCAGCGCACCCTCGGTTTCGCCGCCGGCGACATGGAGCAATGTTCCGCCGTCGCGCTTGGCCCAGCGCATTGTCGCCTGCGCCAGTGCCGCGCCGTCGCCGTCGGCGCTGCGCACGTCGCGGAATCCGGCGGCGCGCGCGACCTCGGCGCTTTGCCGGCCGACGGCGAAGAGCGCCACGTCGCGCCGCGCCGTGCGGCGGGCAGTCGCGCGCACGCCATTGGCGCTGGTGGCGAGAATGGCTTGCACGCCACCCAGCGCCACTTCGTCGCCGTCGAGAAAACGGATTTCGAGCAGCGGCGCAATGACGGCATCATGGCCGAGCGCGGTCAGCCTCGCCGCGGTCTCCAGCGCATCCTCTTGCGGCCGCGTGACGAGGACGCGCATATCACGCCGCCAGCCAGCGCGCTGCGCGCGGCTTCACCGCGAGGCCGGCTTTGCGGCCGGCATCGGCGGCTTCGCGCAGCGGATCGCTTGCGAATTGGATTTCGATATGCGTGTCGGCCGAGCCGCTGCCGTCCGGCGCGATCACCTCGCCGCGGAAAGACAGTGTATTTCCCGCGATCGTCGCCAGACCGCCGATCGGCGTGCGGCAGGTGCCGTCGAGCACCGATTGGAACGAACGTTCGCAAGCCAACGCGATTTCGGTCGATGCGTCGTTGAGCTCAGCGACCGGCAAGCGCGTTTGCGCGTCGCCTTCGCGCAGCTCGATTCCGATGGCGCCTTGCGCCAGCGCCGGCAGCCAATCTTCCGCGTCGAGCAGCGATGTCGCGCGCGACGCCAATCCCAATCGCTTCAATCCGGCGAGCGCGAGCAGCATCGCGTCGAATTCTCCTGCGTCGAGCTTGGCCAATCGCGTGTCGACATTGCCGCGCAGCAACACGCATTGGAGATCGGGCCGCGCGCGCAGCACCTGCGCCTGGCGCCGCACCGAGCTCGTGCCGATTCGCGCGCCCTTGGGCAGATCGGCGAGCGATTTCGCGCTGAGGGAGAGAAACGCATCGCGCGGATCCTCGCGCGGCAATAGCGCCGCAATGACGAGGCCCTGTGGCAGCGCGGTCGGCACGTCCTTCATCGAATGCACGGCAAGATCGATCGCGCCGCCGAGCAGCGCGTCTTCCAGCTCCTTGACGAACAAGCCTTTGCCGCCGGCATCGGCGAGCGGGCGATCCTGGATGCGGTCGCCGGAGGTTTTCACCGGTACCAGCGCGCAATCCATGCCCTTCATCGCCAGCGCGGCGCGCACCATCTCGGCCTGCACCAGAGCAAGCTTGGAGGCGCGGGTGCCGAGGCGCAGCGTTTGCGGCATGGGGTCTTTCGCGTTAGAGCCGTCGCGTAAATAGCACGGGACGCCCGAGCTTTGCGCGACTTCACCGTTCTCGGCCTGGAAACCAGCTGCGACGAAACCGCCGCTGCGGTGGTGCGCGGGTGCGCGCCGGGGCCGGGAACGATCCTCTCCAACATCGTGCTGAGCCAGCTCGACGAGCATGCGCCCTATGGCGGCGTGGTGCCGGAGATCGCGGCACGCGCGCATGTCGAGGCGCTGGACGGGATCGTCGAGCAGGCGATGGCGGGCATCGGCTGGTCCGAACTCGACGCCATCGCGGCGACCGCAGGACCGGGATTGATTGGTGGCGTGATGGTGGGATTGACCACCGCCAAGGCGCTGGCGCTGGCGACCGGAAAACCGCTGGTCGCGGTCAACCATCTCGAAGCCCATGCGCTGACCGCGAGGCTGACCGACGGCGCGGAATTTCCCTTCCTGCTGCTGCTGATCTCCGGCGGACATTGCCAATTGCTGGCGGTGGAAGGCGTCGGACGCTTCACGCTCTACGGCACGACGATCGACGATGCGGTCGGCGAAGCCTTCGACAAGACCGCCAAGCTGATGGGACTTCCTTATCCGGGCGGACCGAATGTCGAGGCGTTCGCCGCCCGCGGAAATCCCAAACGCTTCGCGCTGCCGCGGCCGATGCTGGGGCGCGACGGCGCCGACTTCTCGTTCTCCGGCCTGAAGACGGCGGTGCGCCAGATCGTGCGCGAAGGCGGATACAAAGAGTCCGATGCAGCCGATCTTGCCGCTTCATTCCAAGCGGCTGCGATAGACAGTCTTGTCGATCGCACGCAATCGGCGATGCGACGGTTCCGCGATGCGTTCGGCGAGGGGCGCGAATTCATCGTCGCCGGCGGAGTCGCGTCGAACCTGGCGATCCGCGACGCGTTGTCGAAACTTTCAGCGCGGGAAAATTTCCGCATAAAAATACCCCCGCCCAAGCTCTGCACGGACAATGCCGCGATGGTCGCCTGGGCGGGGGTTGAACGTGGCCAGTTGGGGTTGTTCGACGGCTTGGGTGCGACGCCGCGAGCCCGCTGGCCGCTTCACGGCGCCGCTGCTGGGGGGAGCCAGATTGCAGCGGCGCCTTAGAAGGTCTTCAGACCGAGAACGGCGCGAAGGCCAGGAGTCCCGCGACGACCACCATCGCCACCGACAGGATGGTGATGACGGCGTTGTTGAACGAAGACGACTGTTCCGGCGCGTGGGTGGAAATCTGTGTCATGGTGCCTCTCCTAAATTTGGCCGCGGGAAGGGTCCCTTGGCCTTGAATTCGTCGCCGGATTTCCCGGCTCTGATGGGACGGATATAGGAGGGTCCCCATGGCGTTTCAATGAATAATTTTGGAAGTATTTAGTATTCATCATTCCATAGTCAGCCCAAATAAATAGATAACATATTGTTATTACAGTAATATCTCAATTGGCCAACGGAACCCTGCGTGATTCGCATAGGAGGAATGCCCGGAAAATGAAGCTCGCCACCTGGAACATCAACTCGGTCCGGCTGCGCATCGCCCAGGTCTCGCGCTTCCTGAAGGAGGAGGCGCCGGACGTCCTCTGCCTGCAGGAGACCAAGGTCATCAACGAGCTGTTCCCACGCGAGCCGCTGGCCAAGCTCGGTTACGTCCACCAGGCGATCAACGGGCAGAAGGGCTATCACGGCGTCGCCATCCTCTCGCGCCTGCCGTTCAGGAAAACGCAAGCGCGGAACTTCTGCGGCAAACAGGATTCGCGCCATATGAGCGTGGTGCTGGAGAACGGCGTCGAGCTGCACGATTTCTATGTCCCGGCCGGCGGCGACATTCCCGATCCGGCGGCGAACGAGAAATTCGCCCACAAGCTCGATTTCCTGCGCGAGCTGCGCGAAGGCTTCGAGACGCGCGATCGCAAGAAGCCGATGATCCTGGTCGGCGACCTGAACGTGGCCCCGCTCGAACATGACGTGTGGAGTCACAGGCAATTGCTGAACGTGGTGAGCCACACCAAGGTGGAAACCGATCTGCTGAACGCCGCCAAGGAGTCGTTCGACTGGATCGACGTGACGCGCGAATTCGTGGCCCACGACCAGAAGATCTATTCCTGGTGGAGCTACCGCGCGCAGGAATGGGAAACATCGGACCGCGGCCGCCGGCTCGATCACGTCTGGGCGAGCCAGGGCTTGAAGGGCTCGGCGAAAACCCATGCGATCCGCAAGGACGTCCGCGGCTGGACGCAACCATCCGATCACGTGCCGGTGGTGGTGGAATTTGATCTCTGACTTGCCCCCGCTTGCGGGGAGGAAATCAATTCTCCCAGAACGGTTCGACCTTCGCGAAATCCTTCCAGCGCGTCTTGCCCTTCTTCCAGATGTGGCCGGCGCGGTCGAGGTGCCAGCCATAGACGATGCCGGCGGCGAAGGAGAGATCGGCGCGCTCCGAAGCGGCGAGCCCGTCGCGCGCCGCGACCAGCTTGTCGAGCGTCGAGCGCGCCACCGCCACGTCGTTGAGCCCGCCCAGAATGTCCTGCATGCGCGAGAGCCGGCGGTGGAATGGCCGCATGGTTCGCGCCTCATAAAGCGGCGCGAAGAATTCGGCGGTGTAGCGCAGCTTCTTGAGCGAGATGCGGAAGGCGTGGCGCTGTTCGTCGGTCAGCCGGTTCAGATGCCGGCCGCGCTTCCTGGCCACCTTCAACCGATGCGCCAGCATGCGGCCCGCGATCTCGCGCGCGGGAATCTCGAACGCCATATGGCCCTTGGTGGCATGGGCGCGGCCCGCCGCCTCGAACCAGATGCGGCCATCCAGCGCTTCGCTGAGATCGTTCATGAACGCGCCGAAGGACGGACCGGTGACATGCGCGACCGCGTAATCCCACGCCGTGCGCCGCGCCTGGCCGGCGCGCGCGCGCAGCAGGCCGAACGCTTCGACCGCGCCATTGGCCTCGGCCGCCGGCTCGAGCAATTCCTCGACAAAGACGTCGAGGTCGCGCGCCGGCGCCAGCTTCTCGGCCAGCTTCCTGGCGCGCGCGCCCAGGCTTTCAAGCGCCGGCGTGCGAAAATCGCCGCCGAACGAGGTGAGCGCCACGCGCAACCTACGAAAGCCCACGCGCATCTGGTGGATGCCTTCGGTCTCGCGCGCCTCGACGATCGCCGCGATGTTGGAGGCGATGTGCCATTTGCATTGCAACAGCGTGAGGCGGAACGCGTCCTCGGCGGCGATGTCGGCCGGCAGGATCGCCGGGCGCGCCTTGGCCGCAACCGCATGGCCGCGCGCCGCCGTGGGATCCGCGTCGATGACCATCGGCAACAGGTCCTGGCGCGGCGCGAAACGCCTTGGATGGAGCACGTCTTCCTGCGCGCCGAGCTTGAATTCGAATTGCTGACCCATGTCTCGGGCGCTGCCCGCGGATGCCCGCGAGACCGCCTCTCCTTGAAAAAACCCCCTTGAGGTCGGCCATTCATCCATGAAACCGGATGGCCGGCAAGGAACGCCGTTAACCCTTGAAATCAGGGCAAAATCTGCCGTGCGGGCCGGTCGAAAGCCCGCAAAACGGGCACATCCGCGCTGGCAGGGGACTTGCGAGGCTTGGGCTCGAGAGGGAGCAGAATGCCCGTCGCCGATTACGCCCATGGAGTCCAACGGTCCTTCCCGATGATAGGCCAAAGCCTGTCATGGGCCCAGGGCAAGGACGCGCCGAAACCGCAGGGCGCTCCGGCCGTCGCCTCCAATGGCAAGTCCTTCTGGGACAACGTGCTCGACATCGTCAATCCGCTGGAACACTTGCCGGTGATCGGAGCGATCTATCGCAACATCACCGGCGACAAGCCGGGCGATCTCGAGAAGGTCGCCGGCGACACGCTTTATGGCGGGCCGATCGGGCTCGCCTCGTCGCTGGCCGACGTCGCCTTCGAGAAAATTACCGGCAAGGATTTCGAAGACACCGTGCTGGGATTCTTCGACGGCGGCGGCAAGACGACGGCGGTCGCCGCAACCACAAATTCCGGCGCCAAGCCGCTGAACGCCCTGCCGGTGCGCGCCACGCTGGCCGCGCCGGCCGCGACGCTGGCGCCAACGCCCATCGTTCCGGTTTCGACAGCCAAACCCGCCGACGCCAAGCAAGCGAGCACGGCGTCGAGCGACGCGAACACCCAGGCGCTCATGGCGTCGATCAGCCAGAGCGGCGTCGATTCCGATCTGGGCATGCGCGCGCTGTTCGCCTATCAGAAATCCATGGGCCTTTCGCCCGACGCGCCCGACGGATTGGCCGCGGCGCCCTAATCATCCTCTCCCGCAAGCGGAAGAGGATGATTACTCCGCTCGCCGAATATCGCGCTGCCCACGCGCACATGCGTCGCGCCGAATTTGATCGCGCTTTCGAAATCGCCGCTCATGCCCATGCTGAGCCAGGCAAGCCGATGCGCGCGCGCGAGCTTGGCGAGCAGCGCGAAATGCGGCGCCGGATTCTCGCCGGCCGGCGGAATGCACATCAGGCCCTTGACCGGAAGCTTGAGATCGTCTCGGGCGAGCGCGATGAGAGCCGGCGCGCCCTGCGGCGCGACACCGGCCTTCTGCGGCTCCTCGCCGGTGTTGATCTGGATGAACAGCGCCGGCGCGCGGCCCGCGCGCGCGAACTCGGCTTTCAAGGCATGCGCCAGTTTCGGCCGGTCGAGCGAATGGATCGCGTCGAACAATCCGACCGCCTCGCGCACCTTGTTGGTCTGCAAGGGCCCGATCAGGTGCAGTTCGACATCGGGCCAGCGCGCCTTCAGCGCCGGCCATTTGCCTTGCGCTTCCTGAACCCGGTTCTCGCCGAAGATTCGCTGGCCCGCTTCAAGCAGCGGCAATATGCGATCCTCGCCATATGTCTTGCTCACCGCGATAAGCGTCGTGAACGGCGCCGGCGCGAGCGCCTGCTTCCGCGCGGCTTCGATGCGCGCCACAATGCCGGCCAGGGACTCGCAAGAGGACATCTTGGCAGACAAGCTTCTCCGCGCGCGCCTGGCAAGGGCGGCGTTCCGCTTCAAGACGCGTGCCTTGCCCGCGCTCGTCCTGATGACCGACGACGCGCGCCTCGAGGATCCGCTCGGAGCGGCGCGCGCACTGCCGCGCGGCAGCCTGGTGATCGTGCGCGACCGCCAGACTTCACGGCGCGCGGAATTGGCGGCGGCGCTTGCGGCAATCGCGCGCCGGCGCGGCCTGCTCCTCATCGTCGCCAATGACGCGGTGCTGGCGGCGAAGATCGGCGCCGACGGATTGCATCTTTCCGAAGCCCATGCCGCGGACGCCGCGCATTGGCGCGCACGCCATCCCCATTGGCTGATCACCGCGGCGGCGCATTCGCTCGCCGCCTGCGCGCGCGCGCGCCATGCCGATGCGGTTTTGCTCGCGCCGGTCTTCGCGACGCCGAGCCATCCGGGCGGCACGGTTCTGGGCGCGACGCGCGCGCGTATCATCGCGCACGCGTCGCCGCTGCCGGTTTACGCGCTGGGCGGAATCGATGCGGGGAATGTTGTGCGGTTGGAAGCAGCGAAGTTGGCGGGTGTGGCGGCGGTCGGCGCGCTTGCCATCACGACCGATGCCCTTGACGGGGGCAATTGTGCATAGGTTGACTTACTCGAACTATCATCTCAGTGCGCAATCATATTCTTCATTTCGTGCGCCCTGGCATTATCAACGAGATCTGTTGGTGGCGAGCCACTATCGAAATTCGTAGCCTACAAATTCCCATATTCGCCCTGAAACGTTGTATTCCGCTCGGAATGCCATGAAATACTTTGCCCCATTGTCATCGCTGTAATCAATTCTCCCTACAACCCAGAGACTAACGTCACCTTTGTTAATTGCGTCGATGTTTCCTTGTGTAAGGATTGGACCATCAGAGAGCGGACAGGAGCTAACGCTACCTGGAAGCAAGACACCTGGGGGTCCGTTGTTATCGGCCTCGCTGGAAAATGCGGGTGGCTC
>Ga0302314_10014054_pt1 | contig 13712 bp, 14 predicted proteins | sample III_Palsa_N2_3_FD_200533 | JGI IMG/M metagenome (GOLD analysis project Ga0302314, IMG submission 200533) | Peat permafrost microbial communities from Stordalen Mire near Abisko, Sweden - III_Palsa_N2_3 | ecosystem: Environmental > Terrestrial > Soil > Palsa > Peat permafrost | place: Sweden... | reverse complement strand
TGGCTGTCCTGGCTAGCGCGCGGAGGATGCCGTCTTAGCCCGGCTCACCAGGGGACATCCACAGAGTTTGGTCCCTCACACCCTGATCCGCGCCATGGTGATCGCGTCTGCATAAGCGCCGTCGCGCCAGGCGTAGGCGCGGTGCAGGCCCTCCCGCTCGAAGCCCAGATGTTCGTAGAGGGCGATGGCGCGGTCGTTATCGGGCCAGACGCTGAGCTCGAGGCGGGTCAGGTTCAGCCACAGATCCGCCTGGGCGATCATCGCTTCCAGCAGCGCCCGGCCGCAGCCGCGCCCGGCATAGGCGTCATGCACCGCCATGCCGATGCCGCCGGCATGGGCGCGCCGCTTCTCAAACCGCTCCAGGCCGATCGTGCCGACCACCCGGTCCTCCACGACGGCGAACAGCTGGAAGGTGTCAACCCGGCTCTCCGCTCGCTTCCGCCGTGCTGCGACGGAGGTGTAGGGCGTCTGCAGCGTACCCCAGACCACGCGTGGCTGATTGAACACCTCCGCCAGGGCGGGGATGTCGTCAGGCTCCCAGGCGCGGATCTGGATAGGGGAAGGGTCCATGGCGAGGCTCCGATTGCCGCGCCGCGCGCTCAGGAGCTCAATAAAAAAGCCCCGTCGGCGTGCGGCGGGGCGGGTGGGACGAAAAGGTTCGAACGGGTTCTAGCGCGCGACCTCTCCCACCGGCCCGCCAAAGGCGGCCCGAAGGCTGAGAAGGTGCATGAGGGCGAACGCGCGCATGACGGGAAACTAGCCTAAGTGTGCCGGCGCGCCAAGATGGCGGCCTAGCCGCCGCCCGCTTCCATGAACGGCGCCAGGTTGCGCCTGATCCGCGCCAGCACCGGCTCGGCTGCGGCGGGCTTGGTGAAGGCCAGGCCGGTGATGGTCTCGAACGCTTCGATATAGACGTCGGACGCGGCCAGGATGATCTCCTCCGGTATCGCCGGGATCGGGTCCTTGTAGGGATCGCACCGGGCCGCGACCCAGCTTCGGACGAAGTCCTTGTCGAAGCTGTCGGGGCGTTCGCCCGCGGCGAACCGCTGCTCATAGGTGGCCGAGCGCCAGAACCGGCTGGAGTCGGGGGTGTGGATTTCATCGGCCAGGACGATGCGGCCCTCGGCGTCCAGGCCGAACTCGTACTTGGTGTCGGCCAGGATCAGGCCGCGCTTGGCGGCCAGCTCGCAGCCTCGGGCATAGAGCCCCAGGGCGATGGCGCTCAGTTCATCCCACTGCGCCTGCGTCAGCAGCCCCTGCTCCAGGATCTGCGCCGGCGACAGCGGTGCGTCGTGGTCGCCGTGGGCCGCCTTGCTGGTGGGGGTCAGGATCGGCGCCGGCAGCTTCTGGTTCGGCTTCATCCCGTCCGGCAGCGTCACCCCGTACATCTCGCGCCGGCCGGCTTGATAAAGGGTCAGGATCGAGGTCGAGGTGGTCCCCGCCAGATACCCCCGCACCACCATCTCCACCGGCAGCATCGACAGGCCCCGGCAGACCAGCACATTGGGGTCCGGATAGGCGATCACATGGTTGGGACAAAGGTCGCCGGTGACGTCGAACCAATAGCGCGCCGTCTGGGTCAGCACCTGGCCCTTGTACGGCACGGCGCACAGGTTGCGGTCAAAGGCGCTCAGCCTATCCGTCGCCACGATCACCCGCCGCCCATCGGCAAGGTCGTAGTTGTCCCGCACCTTGCCCTGGTAGTGGTTCGGCAGTTCGGGGATCGCGACGTCGGACAGGATTTGGTCGGCGGGGACGGTCAAGGCGAAACTTCCCTTCGGCCCAAGCGGCCGGCGGGCCGGTATATCCGCCGAACCGCCGCCTTGGCCACACTTGACCACTGAGGTCGACCGGCGCCCTCGCCTAATGGGCCTGTGTCAGGTCCTTGCGGTCGACCGAGACCACGCAAAAGCCCAGGTTGACCAGAACCACCACCATCGTTCCGCCCATCACAGCCATCGACGCCGCGCCGGCCAGGGCGAGCGGCGCAAAGGCCCAGATCGCCGCGAAGACCAGACCGGCCAGGCAGAACAGCCAGCTGTTGAACCGCTGCATCGCCTGCACCCGCGCCGCTCGGGCCGGCGAGAGCTTCAGGCCGGGAACACTCTTGGGGATGAAGTTGGCGTAGACCGCGAAGCTGAGACCAATGATGACCTCGACGCCCCGTTGGACGACGTCGCCGCTCACCAGGTGAGCGTGTTGCGCCCGTTTCAGGAACAGGGCCGCGGCCAGAATGGCGACGGCCCAAAGCACACCGTAGATGATTTTCATGACACTAGCCCTTATCTGGGGTTGGAATTGGGGAAACCTCGTCAGCCGGCTCGGCTTGCGCGCCCAGGCGAAACACCGCGGCGAAGCCGAGCAGGGCGTCCTCCAGCACCGACAGCTTGAGGTGATAGGTGATGGTCGTGCCCGCCTTATGCATCTCGATCAGATCGGCGTCGCGCAGCACGGCGAAGTGGGCGGACATGGTGGGCTTGGACAGGGGAAACTGATCCGACAGCTCCCCCGCCGACATGGGCCGCGTTCGCAGCAGCTCCAGCACGTGACGGCGGGTCGGATCGGCCAGGGCTTTGAAGACAGAGTTCATAATTCGCTATTTAGCGAAATAACGAATCTATGTCACTAGCGGCGTCGTCCAACCGCCATCAGGGAGGTGTTGCAACGTCCGTGCGTGGTCGAGACGCGACGAAGGCGTCGCTCCTCACCCTGACTAACAGTCGTGCAGCCCAAAAACCTTCGTCATGCTGAAGAGCCCCTCTTGGGGCGTCTCGAAGGACACACGCTGCTCCTGCAGTGCGCCCGATGAGCGGTAGGTACTTTGTCCTAAGTGATGAAGCCCTGCTCGCAGCTATCGAGCACCCAATGGCCGTCGCGTTTGGTCAACTTGCAGGACAATTCCTGCAGGAAGGGCCGCTGGTTGCTGGCGCTGAAGACCGTGAAGCTTAACTGGGTCGTCGCCGTGGCGCCGTCCGGCCCATAGACCGGCTTGTCGATCCCAAAGCCGTTCCCCTTGCCGGGTGTGCCGGGGACCGGATCGCCAACGCCCAGGCCATGCCAGGAGCAGTCCTCCCGGTAATCGCTACCGTCTGGCAACGGCCCATCGATGAATAGCGGTTCGTCCGGACCCTTGTCGCCCCACCCCACCTTCGCCCGGCCAATCGCGACGATGATCTCGCAATCGTCCTTCGACGCATGATGGATGACGGGCGCCGGCGCCACGGCCTGGGAGGCGACAACGGCCAATATGGCGAGCATGCGATCCCCCTCAGGTCAGGCGAAATCCAGTCTAGCGCCCGCCCCCCAGTTTGATCCAGCCGCCAGGACAAACAGGCCATGCCGCCCGCTACCGGTGATGGTTGATAGCCTTTTCGCCAGAGCCCCAACGCGGAACCACACCTGCCCCTCCCCGTTATGCAACCCAGGCGACGCTCCAACCGGGCAGAGCCTCTTAGGAGCGAAACCCCATGATCTCTATGAAGAAGCTGGCCGCCACGGCCGGCGTCGCCGCGACCCTGGCCCTCGGGCTGGCGGCCGTCTCGGCTTCACCCGCCTCGGCCTATGTGGTCTGCAACGGCGCCGGCGACTGCTGGCACGCCGACCGCCAATACGCCTACGGCCACGACGTGCAGGCCCAGGTCCATCCGGACGACTGGTATTTCCACCAGGACTGGGCGCACGACAACAACCACCACTGGCGCGACTACCATGACGGCCGCGGCTACTATCGCAACGGCGTCTGGATCACCTTCTAAAGACCTCGCCTGAAACCGGCCGCTCCGCATCGACGGGGCGGCCGGACCAGCGTGTCCGACCGCCGCCCGATTGGGCTTGAGCGCCTGCGCGGTTGTGGTCAAACATGCCCCGCGCGCGAACAACCACAGGGGCGGATATGGACAGGCGGACGGTTCTGGGCGCGGGACTGGCGCTTGCCGCTGGCGCGGGCCTACCCGGCCGCGCCCTTGCAGCGGCGCCCAAGCCCGGCGTCCGTAACCTCATCACCGACGTACCGGGCCTGAAAGTCGGCGTAGCGCAGGACCCGCGCGTGCGCACCGGCGTCACCGTCATCCTTCCCGACTTGGCCGCCGTGGTGGCCTCGGACGTGCGCGGCGGCGGGCCGGCGACCCGTGAGACCGACGCCACCGAGCCGCAGAACCTGGTCCACGCCTTCGACGCCGTCGTCCTGTCCGGTGGTTCGGTCTATGGCCTGGCCACCGCCGATGGCGTCGTGGCCTGGCTGGGCTCGCAGGGTCGCGGATACGGCCTGGCCTCGGGCCCCGGCGTGCCGAAGAGCCCGGTAGTGCCGGCGGCTGCGCTCTATGACACCGCGGACGGCGGCGATAAGGCCTGGGGCCTGGACCCGCCCTACAGGACGCTGGGGATCGAGGCGGTGAAAGCCGCATCCGACAGCTTCCCGCTGGGCACCGCCGGCGCCGGCTACGGCGCCATGGCTGGCGCCATCAAGGGCGGCCTGGGCTCGGCCTCCATCGTCGCGGCCGAGGGCTATACGGTGGGCGCCATTGTCGCGGTGAACTGCGCGGGGTCGGTGACGGCGCCGGGCAGCAAGGAATTCTGGGCCGGCCCCTATGAGATCGGCAATGAGTTCGGCGGCCTGGGCACGGCGCATCTGAAGGGCGTCCCGGAAGACTGGGGCTCGCGCCGGGCCGAGCCGCGCAAGAACACCACCATCGCCGTGGTCGCCACCGACGCCAAACTCACTACCGACGAGGCCAAGCGCGTGGCGATGATGGCCCAGGATGGCATCGCCGAGGCCATCCGCCCGGCCCACACCCCCTTTGATGGCGACGTTGTCTTCGCCATGTCCACGGGCAAGATCGACCTGCCCGACGCAAACCGCGCCTTCGCCGTCGCCCGCATCGGCGCCCTGGCCGCCGACACCCTGGCCCGCGCGATCGCCCGGGGGGTTTATGAGGCGACACCTTATCCGGGGGCGAACACGCCGACGTGGCGGGGAATGTAACGGCCCTGGGCCGAAGCTGGAGGCCAGGACAACAACACCCGCCTCCAATTTATCCTCGTTCCCCAGGCCTTGTGCCTGGGTCCATTGGACTCGAACGTCAGAAGGTTTGACGCGGCGTCGCCGTCTGCGCCTCCATCGCTTTGCTTTCGCGCTCAATGGGCCCCAGGCACAAGGCCCTGGGGAACGCGAACGATAGAGCACGGGGGACCAAGCCCCGCCCTACCCCAGCCGCAAATTATCGATCAGCCGCGCTGGCCCGACCTTCACCGCCATCGACGCCAGGGCGCCGGCGGAGCCCACAGCAACAAGCTCCTTCAAGGTGTCCGGATCGGCGATGCTGACATAGTCGACCTCGCCTGCCGGCTCCGCCGACAGCACCTGCATCATCGCCTCACGCAAACGCCCCGCGTCGCGCTCGCCGGCGTCGAACAGAGCCTTGGCCGCGGTCAACGCCCGATAGAGCACCGTGGCCGCCCGCCGCTGATCGGAGTCGAGGTAGCTGTTGCGGCTGGACATCGCCAGGCCGTCCGCCTCCCGCACCGTCGCGGCGATGACGATCTCCACCGGCATATCCAGGTCGCGGACCAGCTTCTTGATCACCTCGGCCTGCTGGGCGTCCTTCTGTCCGAAGTAAGCCCGCGTCGGCTGGACGATATTGATCAGCTTGGCCACCACCGTGGCGACGCCGGAAAAGTGTCCGGGACGGGACGCGCCCTCCAGCCCCTCGCTGACCCCGCCGATCTCGATCCGCGCATCGAACCCCGGCGGGTACATTTCCGCCGGGTCGGGGGTGAAGACCAGGTCGACTCCCGCGCCGTCCAGCAGGGCGAGGTCGCGCTCCAGGGCGCGGGGATAGCGGTCGAAATCGCCCCCCGGCGCGAACTGTGTGGGATTGACGAAGATGCTCGCCGCCGCCGCCCCGTTTTCGGCCTTGGCCCGTCGCATCAGGCTGAGGTGTCCCTCGTGCAGGAAGCCCATGGTGGGCGCAAAACCCAGGGTCCCGACAGCCGAACGGGCGGCGCGGAACGCCGCCTTGGTCTTGAGCACCTGCATCAGCGCGACGGCTTTGCCGCTGGCGGGAAGGTCTTGTCGGAGACCTGTCCGACATAGTCCTTCACGGCCGCCTCGATCGCTTGGCCGATCTCACCGAAACGCTTGGCGTGCTTTGGCGTCTTGTCCCCATAGAGGCCGAGGATGTCGTGCCAGACCTGGACCTGGCCGTCGCAGTCTGGGCCCGCGCCAATGCCTATGGTGGGAATGGTCAGCCGACCGGTGACCTCCGCCGCCAGGGCCGCCGGAATCAGCTCCAGCACAATGGCGAAGGCGCCGGCCGCTTCCAGCGCCAGGGCGTCGGCGATCAGCCGCTCGGCGCCCGCGTCGTCCTTGGCCTGAACCCGGATCCCGATCTGCATCGTCGATTGCGGCGTGTAGCCCAGGTGCCCCATCACCGGCACGCCCAGCTCCACCAGCCGCCGTACGATGGAGACGATCGGCTGGCCGCCCTCGAGCTTGACGGCCTGCACCCCGGCGTCCTGCATCAGCCGGGCGGCGGCGCGGATGGCGTCTGCTTCGTCCGTATAGGTCAGAAACGGAAGATCGGCGACGATCAGGGCGTTCTGCGAGCCGCGCACCACGGCGCCGGCATGGCGGACCATGTCATCCAGCCGCACCGGCAGGGTGCTGTCGAACCCCAGCACCACCATGCCCAGGGAATCCCCCACCAGCAGCATCGGCGCGCCCGCGCGGTCGGCAATCTGGGCGGAGGTGTAGTCATAGGCAGTGAGCATGGCGATGGGGGCGCCCTCGCGCTTCATCGCCTGGATCGACTGGATGCTCTTGCGCACGGCGCTCTCTTGAACGACGCGGCCAAACGCGCCGCTGCGCGCCACTACTCTTTTTGCGAGGTCGCGCCAATCGCAAACGCAGACCAGCCGATTGACGCAGGGTCTTCCTTGACCTCGACCCCAGTTGCGCGTGATTTGGCGGCCATAATCGGCCAAGGGGCGGAACACGACATGAGAACCAGGATCACGGAACTGTTCGGGATCGAGCACCCGATCATTCAGGGCGGCATGCATTTCGTCGGCTTGGCCGAGTTGGCCTCGGCGGTCTCCAACGCCGGCGGCCTCGGCCTGATCACCGCCCTGACCCAGCCTTCGCCCGACCATCTGGCCGCCGAGATCAAGAAGTGCCGCGGCATGACCGACAAGCCGTTCGGGGTGAACCTGACCTTCCTGCCTTCGGTCACGCCCCCGGACTATCCAGGCTATGTGAAGGCCATCGTCGACGGCGGGGTGAAGATCGTCGAGACCGCCGGCAACAATCCGCAAAAATGGATGCCGGGCCTGAAGGAAGCCGGGATCAAGGTGATCCACAAATGCACCTCGGTCCGCCACGCCCTGAAGGCCGAGGGCATCGGCGTCGACGCCCTCAGCATCGACGGCTTCGAATGCGGCGGCCACCCGGGCGAGGATGATGTTCCCAACTTCATCCTGCTGCCCCGGGCGGCGGAGGAGTTGAAAGTTCCCTTTGTGGCCTCCGGCGGCATGGCCGACGCCCGTTCCCTGGTCGGCGCCCTGGCCATGGGCGCGGAAGGCATGAACATGGGCACCCGCTTCATCGCCACCCAGGAAGCCCCCGTCCACCCCAACGTCAAAGCCGCCATCGTCGCAGCCAGCGAGCTCGACACCCGCCTGATAATGCGCCCGCTACGCAACACCGAACGGGTGCTGAACAACGCCGGCGTCGAGATCCTGCTGGCCAAGGAAAAGGAACTGGGCTCCGCGATCACCTTCGCCGACATCGCTCCCGAGGTCGCCGGGGTCTATCCGCGGATCATGCGCAATGGCGAAATGGACGCCGGCGGCTGGAGCTGCGGCATGGTCGCCGGCCTGATCCACGACGTGCCCACCGTCAAGGAACTGGTCGACCGTATCATGGCCGAAGCCGAACAGATCATTCGCCAACGTCTGGCGGGATTTTTGGATGAAGCGCCGGCGAAGGCGTCCGCCCACGTCTGATCAACGCACGCCGTTCCCCAGGCCTTGTGCCTGCGGTCCATTGAACGCGATGGCGGACGGGCTTGCATTGGCGGCGCCACCTGCGTCCAAAATCGATCCGTTCGAGCCCAATGGGTCCCAGGCACAAGGCCTGGGAAACGGCTATAAGAAGGAAATCGAGCCCATGACCGACACCCTGGCCAAACCGCCGACCACCGCTTCGGACGAGGTCCTCTACGAAGTCTCCGACGCCATCGCGACCCTCACCCTCAATCGCCCGGAGCGAATGAACGCCATCTCCGGCCCTATGCTGGCGCGGCTGACCCAGTTGCTGATCCAGGCCAATGAGGATCCTGAGGTTCGCGTCATCGTCCTCACCGGCGCCGGCCGCGCCTTCTGCGTCGGCCTGGATCTGGTGGACGCCACGCAGGGCTCCGGCATCGGCTCGGAAAAACAGGCCTCGTCGGTCTCGGTGAACCTCGATTTGCGCAACACCCCGCCCACGGTCCTGTTCGCCATGGACAAGCCCACTATCTGCGCCCTCAACGGCTCGGCCGCCGGCTATGGCATGGACACCGCCATGGGCTGCGACGTGCGGATCATGGGCCAGGGCGCCAAGATGGCCGCCGCCTTCGTCAAGCGCGGGGTGGTGCCGGAATCCGGCGGCACCTGGATCCTCCCGCGCCTGCTGGGCTGGGCCAAGGCCGCGGAACTGATCTTCACCGGCCGCACCCTCACAGCGCAGGAAAGCCTGGACCTCGGCCTGGTCAACCAGGTGGTTCCCGACGCCGAAGTGGCCGCCGCCGCCCGCGCCATGGCCCTGGAGATGGCCGCCAACGCCCCGCTCGCCGTCCAATCGGCCAAGCGGCTGATGCGGATGGGCCTCAGCGAGACCTTCAACGACCACGTCCACCACGTCTATCTGCAGTTCCTGCAGCTGGTCCGCACCGGCGACTTCCGCGAAGGCATGACGTCGTTCCTGGAAAAACGCCCGGCCGATTTTAAGGGACGCTAGACGGCCGAGAGCTTCACCGCGACATCCCCCTGGGACGCCGCACGGCAATCGGTTAGAAGGCCGTCGTGATCGACCCTCCGAACATGACGGCTGGCCGGCTTGGCGGCGGCGCGAACAACGCGCCCTGGCGCGCGGCATGAGCGGTCCGCGTCTGGGAGCCGCCTTCGGTCAGGCGCGCCGCGCCCTGGGCGGCCGCTTCCTGCGCGACGGCGTCTGGATCATGGGCGCCTATGGGGTGACCATCATCAGCGGCCTGGTCAGCGTTCGCCTGTTCACCGAACTGGCGATGCCATCCGTGTTCGGCGGCGCTAATCTGCTGCTGGGTGTCCTGACGCTGGGTACACAGACCCTGCTGGCGCCGATCACCCAGACTCAGCTCCGCTATCACAGCGCCCATCGGGACGAAGGCAACGCCGACGCCTACACTTGGCGGATCGCCAAATATGCCGGCTCCGCGGCGGTGCTGATGATCATCGTCCTCGCGATCGTGTTGCTGGCCTGGCCGGCGGCGCGGGCAGGCGCCCACATCTGGGTGATCCCCGATCTCGCCGCCTGGACGATCGCCTCGACCTATCGAAGTGTCCTGATCAACCGCATCCAGGCGGACCGCAGGCAGAAATACTATTCCCTCTGGCTTGGCAGCGAAGCCCTGTCGACCATGGCCTGCACAGCGGTCGTGCTGTATTTTTCGCCTACCATCGAGGGTTATATCGGCGGCCAGGCGTTGGGAGTGACGCTGACCGCCCTTGCCTACGGCCGCATCCCCAAGCGCCCACCCGCCGCCGCGCGCCAGGACCTCAGCGTCGCCGGCGTGCAGGCCCAGATCAGGGCCTATGGCCTGCCGTTCGCGCCTTTCGCCCTGATGGGATGGCTGTCCAACCAGTCGGACCGCTATGTGCTGGCGGCCTATCTCAGCACCGCAGCCGTCGGCCAGTACGCCGCCGCCTTCGGCATCTCCAGCCGTCTGCCGCAGGTGGCGGGGGGCCTGCTCAACGACCTCTTCCGCCCCGCCCTGTTCGAGGCCGAAAACAGGGGTGATTTCGCGCGCGGGAAACGACTTCTCATGGCTTGGTTGGTGGGGCTGACGGCCACCATCACCGTACTGATCTTCGCACTGTTCCTGTTCGGTGATCACCTGGCCGACCTGCTGCTGGCGAAAGCCTATCGCCCGGGCGCCAAGGAGATCATGTGCTGGATCGCCACGGGCTATGGTTTCACCGTCCTGGCGCAGGTCATTGAAAATCAGATTTTCGCGATGGGGTCCTCACGCACCCTGCTCTGGACGAAGTTGAGCGGCGGTGTGGCCAATGTCGCACTCGCCATCGCGATCGTGCCGGCCTACGGCGTCCTTGGCGCGGCGCGGGCCAACGTCGTTGGTCAGCTGTTCCAGCTTCTGGCCACGGTCTGGGCGGCGAGGTTGCTGCAGGCGAAACGGACAGTGGCCGCGTCGGCGACAACCGATGCGAATTGAGACGACGTCCGGCGACGGGTAGCGCCGGACATGGGACGTTCCTGGCAGGGGCTAGCGCGGCAGCCTGCCATGATCGACGGCTTGGGGAACACATGGAATGGGGCTGCTAAGGACGCTACTCGCTATCAGCGTAGTATTCGCCCACTCCGACTGGCACAATTCGTACGTGTTTGTCGGCGGTAGAAACGCTGTCCGCGCCTTCTACATGATATCAGGATACCTGATGTCGTACATCCTGCTTAACACCCCGATATATAAGGATAATTTGGTATTTTATAAGAGCCGGGCCTTCAGAATATACCCCATCTATTTTGTGGTGCTGGCGGTATCGCTCCTGGCCCGAGTGGTTTCAGGTCCCGCCTATTTCCACGCATGGAGCAATTTTCCCGGGTTTTGCGCCACCGCGCTAATCGTCTCGAATATCGCGATCGTCGGCCAGGACTGGCTGATGTTCACCGCGGTAAAGGACGGGAAGTTTGGGCTCTCGGCCAATTTCCAAAATTCAAATCCGCCAGTCTACACGGGACTCCTGATCCCACCGGCCTGGACGCTCGGCCTGGAGTTGACGTTTTATGCCATCGCGCCCTTCGTCATGCGCAGAAGGCCTTTGCTCTGGCTTTTGCTTGTTTTGTCGCTGTCCGCATGGGCCGCATTCTCGATCGCCCAGCCCACACTCTCAAGACAGGACCCTTGGACCTATAGATTTTTTCCGTTCGAATTGAGCCTGTTTCTGCTGGGGTCATTGTCTCACCAGCTGCTCTACGAGCGCGTTGCAAAGCTTAAGAACATCAAACCGTTGGCGGCCGGCGTAACCGCCGGGGCCATACTGTTCTGCCTGGTCTTCAGCGAACTGCCTCTATCCGAACTGGCACGGGCGACGGCTCTGACCATCCTGCTTTTCGGATCACTTCCCTTCCTGTTCATCTTCCAAGACCAACACCGCCTGGACAGGATGATCGGGGAGATTTCCTATCCCCTTTATCTCTCCCATCTGGTCGTGATCGACACGATCGGCCATTTCACCAAGCGGCTGCACGTCTACAGCGCCCTTGGCTCGGCCATCCTCAACGTTGTCGTCAGCCTGCTGGTCGCCTGCCTGCTCAATGCCTTGGTGGCAAAGCCTCTTGAGACCATGCGGCAGGCCATGAAGCAGAGAGAGGCGCGCAAGGCTGCGCCCTCGGCCGCGGCGTGATGTATCTGGCGCGCAGCGGGCTCACAGCTATTCCGCCGCTAGACGAGGCCAATTTTTCAGCCGCGCGTTTCCACCTAAATCATCGTCGTTGCGGTCTCTCCGGCGGCGTATTAGCCACACCTTCCCATCGCTTAGCGTCCGCATCAGGTCATGTCTGAATTTTCGAAGACCGTCACCGGCATCCCCATTGTCGCCAAGGCCAAATCCCTGGTGAGGGCCCGCCTTCAGGAGACCGCCGCCGCCAAGGCCAAGAAACGCACCCTAGCCGAGGCCGCATCCAAGGGCCTGAGCACCCCAACCACCGCCGAGACCGTCGCGGCCCTGAGGGCCCGCCTGGCGGAGCGGGCCGCACGCCATGGCTGGCCTAAACAGAAAGGCAACCTCCACATCTTTGTCGCCTTCCGGCATTTCGACTGGGAAGAGGTGCTCATCGATGCGTTCAAACCGTTTGGCGAAGTCACAGTGTTCGAATGGAGCAGCCACGGCTTCAACCAGGAAGCCGAAGACTGGCCGGAGCGCCGGCCACAGATGAACGCGGCGATGATTGCGGCCTTCGAAGCCGCCAACGCCCGCCGCCCGGTGGATGTGGTGGTGGGCTACCTTTCCGGATTCACCACCATGCCGCAGACCGTCGATGCGATGGCGCGGGCCGGCGCGGTGGTGTTCAGCTTCAGCTACGACGACAAGCTCGATACGGACGAACGCATGCCTGACGGGGTCATTCGCGGCCCTACGGGACTGGCGCCAAATGTCGATCTCAGCCTGACTCTCGATCCAGATGGGATCCTGAAGTACGTCGTCAGAGGCGGCCTTGCCCACTTCCACCCCGAAGCCGCCGAGCCGAGCATTCACTATCCCCGCGATGGCCGGTTCAAATACGACGTCAGCTTCGTCGGCGGGATGTATGGCGCGCGGCCGGAATTCATCAAGAAACTCAGGACCGCCGGCATCGAGGTCGCCGCCTTTGGCCGGGGTTGGCCCACCGGGACACTCACCCTCGACGAGATGGTAGCGATGTTTTCGCAGAGCCGCATCAACCTGGGCTTTGGCGGCATAGGCCACTCCCTGAAGCTGATGTGCCTCAAAGGCCGCGATTTCGAGATTCCCATGGCCGGCGGCCTTTACCTGACCCAGCACAATCCTGAGCTGGATCTGGTGTTCGACGTGGGAACCGAGATCGTCACCTACACCGACGTCGACGATTGCGCCGCCAAGATCAAGTCGCTGCTCGCGGACGAACAACGCTGTGCCGCGATCCGCAAGGCTGGCCGCGCCCGCTGCCTGGCCGACCACAGCTACGAAGCCCGTTGGACCAGGGTGTTCGAACTGGCGGGGGTGTTGGAATAGGCGGGCCACGATGGCTCGACTTGAGGTAAAGCGAACTCATGACCTTGTCGCCAGACGTCGCGGAGCCGAGAAGCGAGCCTGCAAATGCGCCCGCGCGGCGGCCTCCGATTGTCGGCGTGGACAGCATCAGGTTCGTAGCCGCGCTATGGGTGGTGTTCAGCCACGGGGCTCAATTCCCCTTGGACCAACTCGTCGATCGCCACACCCATCATTGGCTGGGGCTCGCCGCCGCGGGCCTGTCGAGCATCTACAGCGGCGTCGATGCGGTGGTTGTCTTCTTTCTCATTTCCGGCCTTTGCATCCACTACCCCAACATCGGCGCCGACCGCGTCGATCCGGTCAGGTTTATTCTTAGAAGACTCGTGCGCGTCGGCGCGCCGTTGGTCGCGGTCATCGCCATCTCACGGCTCCTTGGCGCCAACTTCGTCAACTCCCTGGATGCCGTTCTTTGGACCGTCTATTGCGAGATTGCATACTATTGCCTCTATCCCGCAATGTTTTGGCTATCTCGGCGATTCAGTTGGCTGAAGATATTGTTAGTATCTCAATTTATTTCTACAGTTATAGGTTGTATTTATTACAGACATATATATCTGCAAGAATTGGGATTTATTACATTTATATTTTGCCTTCCGTTTTGGTTGCTTGGTGTGTTGATTGCCGAGAAACTCCAACAAATAATATCAAAAGACATTAGACCTCATCAT
>Ga0302314_10014051_pt1 | contig 13713 bp, 13 predicted proteins | sample III_Palsa_N2_3_FD_200533 | JGI IMG/M metagenome (GOLD analysis project Ga0302314, IMG submission 200533) | Peat permafrost microbial communities from Stordalen Mire near Abisko, Sweden - III_Palsa_N2_3 | ecosystem: Environmental > Terrestrial > Soil > Palsa > Peat permafrost | place: Sweden... | reverse complement strand
GGCGACATCTCCGCCAAGCTGGAGGCCGCGGGCCTGTTCGCCCGGGTCTATGGCCGCGAGAAACATCCCTATTCGATCTGGCGCAAGCTGCAGCGCAAGACCATCGGCTTTTCCCAGCTGTCGGACATCTACGCCTTCCGGGTCCTGGTCGCGACCGAGGACGACTGTTACCAGGCCCTGGGCGCCCTGCACCGGGCCTGGCCCTGTGCGCCGGGGCGGTTCAAGGACTTCATCTCCACGCCCAAGAGCAACAACTACCGCTCGCTGCACACCACGGTGGTGGGGCCCAAGGGCATGCGGATCGAGATGCAGATCCGCACCGAGGCCATGGACCGGATCGCCGAGGACGGGGTGGCGGCGCACTGGCGCTACAAGAACGAGTCCTACGGCTTCGACCAGGAGGCGACGCCGAGGACCTGGTGGAACACGCCAAGCTGGAGATGTTCCTCGACCAGGTGTTCGTGTTCACGCCCAAGGGCCGGCTGATCACCCTGCCCAGGGACGCCATGCCGCTGGACTTCGCCTATGCGGTCCACTCCGACGTCGGCGACACCACCGTGGGCGTGAAGGTCAATGGCGAACTGGTGTCGCTGCGCACGCCGCTGGCCAATGGCGATGTGGTCGAGGTGGTGCGGGGCGCCAAGCCGATGGCGCATCCGGAATGGCAGTCGATGGCGGTGACTGGCCGGGCCCGCTCGGCCATGCGCCGGCACATCCGCCAGACCGAGAAGGAAGAGATGATCCGCCTGGGCCGGGCCTCGCTGGACCAGACGTTGGAGCGCGCCGGCAAGTCGCGCGCGCACATCTCGCTGCGGCCGGCGCTGGACCGGTTTGGCGTGACGACCGACGACGATCTGTTCCACCTCATCGGCCGTGGCCGCGTCGCGCCGCCCGACGTGCTGGATGTGATGTTCCCAGGGCTCAAGGACACCGAGCGCGAGGCGGCGACGGCGCGCCAGCGCATCGAGTCCGGCAAGAGCGCGCGCCTCTATGTGCGCGGCGGAAAGCTGAAGGCCAGCGCGGCCCTGCTGTTCTGCCCGATCTGCAACCCGGTGCCCGGCGACCGCATCGTCGGCATCGCCGAGGGCGATGGGCGCGAGGTGGTGGTGCACTCTATCGACTGTTCGGAACTGGCCGCCCATGAAGGCCACGACGACGTCTGGCGCGACCTGCAGTGGACGGCGGAGGCGGACCGCAACACGGTCTCGTTCGCGAGGCTGCGCGCGACCATCGGCAACACCCCCGGCGTGCTGGGCCAGGCCTGCACCATCATCGGCGAGGCAGGCGGCAATATCGTCGGCGTGCATATGATGCGCCGGCATTCGGAATTCTTCGACGTCGACTTCGAGATCGACGTCCGCGACGCCCGCCACCTGACCAACATCGCCGCGGCGCTCCGAGCCTGCCCGCCGATCGAGACCGTGGAGCGGCCGCGCGGTTGAGGGATTGGGCGAAGCCCGATTGAACTACCAAGCTCACCAAGGGAAATCCGTCATCGGCCTGAGCCCAGGCTTGGCCTTTGTGGCGCCCTTGGTGTGCTTGGTGAGCTTGGTGGTTCATTTTCGCCTTCGGCGGGGAGGCGCGTCTTGTGCGGGCGGACCTGTCGGCGCACATAACAGCGAACCGCAAGCAGACGAGGCCGCCATGAACACCGAAGACGTGCTCGAAGAATTCCGCGCGGCCGGCGCCCTGCGCGAAGGCCATTTCGTGCTGTCTTCGGGTCTGCACAGCGGCATGTTCCTGCAGAAGAACCTGGTCTTCATGCACCCCGACCGCTGCGAGCGGCTGTGCAAGGCGCTCGCCGCCCTGATCGAGGAAACCTACGAGGATATAGACGTGGTGATCTCGCCGGCGGTGGGCGGCATCATCCCCGGCTATGAGACCGCCCGCCACCTGGGCGTGCCGTCGATCTATCTGGAGCGCGAGGGCGGGGTGTTCAAATTCCGCCGCGCCTTTTCCATCAAGCCCGGCGCACGGGTGGTGGTGGTCGAGGACGTGGTCTCCACGGGCCTGTCGCTGCGCGAAACCGTCGAGGCGGTGGAAGCGGCCGGGGGCAAGGTGTTGTGCACCGCCTGTATCGTCGACCGCTCGGGCGGCAAGGCGGACTGCGGCGCGCCGCTGGTCGCCCTGGCCAGCCTCATCGTCCCCGCCTATCCGGCAGACGCCCTGCCGCCCGAACTGGCCGCCTTGCCGGCCGAAGAGCCGGGCAGCCGGAGGCTTTCGGCGTGACGAGGCTGCGTCTGGGCGTCAACATCGACCATGTCGCCACCATCCGGAACGCCCGGGGCGAGTCCTATCCCGACCCCGCGCGCGCCGCTGAAGTGGCGCTGGCCGCCGGCGCGGACGGCATCACCGCACACCTGCGCGAGGATCGCCGTCACATCTCCGACGCGGATATCGACGCCCTGGCGGCGCTGACGCGCAAGCGCGGCCTGCCGCTGAACTTCGAGATGGCCGTGACCGAGGAGATGGAGCGGATCGCCCTGCGCCACCTGCCGCACGCCGCCTGCCTGGTGCCCGAGCGGCGCGAGGAGGTGACCACAGAAGGCGGCCTCGACGTCGCCGGCCAGCACAATCGCGTCGCCCCGGTGGTCGCGGCCCTAAAGGCGGCCAAGATCCGCGTGTCCCTGTTCATCGAGGCCGATCCGAAACAGATCGCCGCCGCCGCCGATGTGGGCGCGCAGGTTGTCGAACTGCACACCGGCGCCTACTGCGTCGCGGTGCGTGAGCGCAGCCCCGACGCGGACCGGCTGCTGCGCAACCTCTACGCCGGCGCCGCCCAGGCCGCGTCCCTGGGTCTGGAGGTCCACGCCGGTCACGGCATCGATTACGAGACCGTCGGCGCGGTGGCGGCCATTCCCGAGCTGGCGGAGCTCAACATCGGCCACTTCCTGATCGGCGAGGCGGTGTTCACCGGCCTCGACCCCGCGATCCGGCGCATGCGGGCGCTGATGGACGCCGCCCGCGCAGAAAACGCCCAAGAAGGGGCGGCGGCTTGATCGTCGGGATCGGCTCGGACCTGTCCGACATTCGCCGGGTCGAAAAGACCCTGGAGCGGTTCGGCGAGCGCTTCACCCAGCGCGTCTTCACCGACGTCGAACGCACCCGCTCGGAGCGCAAGGGCGACCGCGCCTCCTCCTACGCCAAACGGTTCGCGGCCAAGGAGGCCTGCGCCAAGGCCCTGGGGACAGGCATCCGGCGCGGCGTCTTCTGGCGCGACATGGGGGTGATCAACCTGCGCTCCGGCCAGCCGGCCATGGCCCTCACCAATGGCGCCGCCGAGCGCCTGGCCGAACTCATGCCCAAGGGCATGACCCCGGTCATTCACGTCAGCCTCACCGACGACTATCCCTATGCCCAGGCGTTCGTGATTATCGAAGCCCGCGAAACAGCCACGCTTGCGCCGTGAAGGCGAGTTAACGGGCGCTCGGCTTGCTCCTGGAGTATTGAACGGCTAGCAAGGCCGCCGGGCCGCCCTAAGGCCACGACGAGAAGTTCTGAATGACCACCGACGCCAACCGATCCTCCACCAGCGGCGCCGCCGTGAACGAGGCTGTCGAGATCGCCAAGACGATCGTCTATGCGCTGCTGATCGCGCTGGCGCTGCGGGTCTTCCTGTTCCAGCCCTACACCATCCCGTCGGCGTCGATGGAGCCCAACCTGTTCGAAGGCGACTACATCATCGTCTCCAAATACAGCTACGGCTATTCCAAACACTCCATCCCGTTCAGCCCGCCGCTGTTCCAGGGCCGCATCTTCAACCATGCGCCGACACGGGGCGACATCATCGTCTTCAAGCTGCCGCGTGAAGCCGCCACCACCCGCGTCGACTACATCAAGCGGCTGATCGGCATGCCGGGCGACAAGATTCAGGTCAAGCAGGGCCAAGTCTACATCAATGGCGTGGCGGTGATCCGCAAGCCCGCGCCCGAGGGCCAGGAAGACATGGGCGGCGGCGTCATGGGCCCCGTGTCGCGCTTCTGGGAAACGCTGCCGGGCGGCCGAACCTTCCTGACCAACAGCTATGGCCCCGACAATCCCGCCGACAATACCGGCGTCTATACGGTGCCGCAGCATTGCTACTTCATGATGGGCGACAACCGCGACAACTCGCTGGACAGCCGCTTCGACCCTGCGATGCCGGCGACCATGACCGGCTCGTCGACCTGCGCCTGGGATCCTTCGGTGGACAAGTTCGTGCCCAATGACGCCGGCGTCGGCTTCGTGCCGGAAGAAGATCTGGTCGGCCGGGCGCGGATCGTGCTGCTGTCCTGGAAGTCAGGCGCCTCGCTGTTCAAGCCCTGGACCTGGGTGCTCAACTTCCGCCCGAGCCGGTCCTTCCACCTGCTCAAATGAACGATCGCAGCGACGCGGTCCAAGAGGTCGAACGCCGTCTGAAGCATGTCTTCGCTGACCCCGTCCTGCTTGAACGGTCCCTGACGCACGCCAGCGCGCATGGGACCAAGGGCAAGGCCCGCGATAACGAAGTGCTGGAGTTTATCGGCGACCGGGTGATCGGCCTATTCGCCGCCGAACGGCTGGCCGATCTCTATCCCGCGTCGCCGGAAGGCGATCTGGCCCCCCGGCTGAACGCCCTGGTCAATCGCAAGACCTGCGCCGAGGTGGCCCGGCGCATGGGGCTTGGCCCCGCGCTGCGCCTGTCGGGTTCGGAGACCAAGACGGGCGGCCGCGAGAAGGAGTCCATCCTGGCTGGCGCCTGCGAGGCGGTGATGGCGGCCATCTATCAGGACGGCGGCCTGGACGCCGCCCGCGCCGTTTTTCTCGACCTCTGGTCCGAAGCTTTCGACGCCCTGGGCGAGCCGCGGCCCCAGGACGCCAAGACCGCGCTGCAGGAATGGGCGCAAGGGCAGGGCAGGCCGCTACCCACCTATTCCGTAGTGGACCGTCGTGGGCCTGACCATGCGCCGACTTTTACGGTAGAAGTGGCCGTTCAAGGCCTGGAACCAGCCCGCGCGGACGGGCGATCACGCCAGGTTGCGGAAATGTCCGCCGCTGGCGAACTGTTGCGCCGGGAAGGCCAATTATGAGTTTCCAACGATGAGTTTAGAGACCAAAGCCGGCTTTGCCGCCATCATCGGTGCGCCCAACGCCGGCAAATCCACCCTGGTCAATCGACTGGTGGGCGCCAAGGTGACCATCGTCACCCAGAAGGTTCAGACCACCCGCTTCCCGGTCAAGGGCGTCGCCATGGCCGGCCAGACGCAGATCGTGCTGGTGGATACCCCCGGCATCTTCAAACCGCGCCGCCGGCTGGACCGCGCCATGGTCCGCTCCGCCTGGGGCGGCGCCAAGGACGCCGACGCGGTGGTGCATCTGGTCGACGCCCAGTCCGAACTGGCGGTGCTCAGCCCTGGCGGCAAGGCCGCCGACCGGCGTTCGGTCGAGGACGTCGTCTCGATCATCGAGGGGCTGAAGGCCTCGGGCGCTAAGGCGATCCTGGCAATCAACAAGATCGATGTGGTCAAGCGCGACCAGCTGCTGGGCTTGTCGCAGACCCTGTTCGAGAGCGGCGTCTACAGCGAGGTCTTCATGATTTCGGCCGCCAACGGCTCGGGCGTCGAAGACCTGCGCGAGCGGCTGGCGGCGCTGATGCCGGAGAGTCCCTGGCTCTATCCCGAAGACCAGACCGCCGACCTGCCCGCCCGCCTGCTGGCGGCGGAGATCACCCGCGAGAAACTCTATCTGCGCGTCCACGAGGAGCTGCCCTATGCGGCGGCGGTCGAGACCACGGCCTTTGAAGAGGCCAAGAACGGCGCGGTGCGGATCGAGCAGAACATCTATGTCGAACGCCAAAGCCAGCGGCCGATCATCCTCGGCAAGGGCGGCCAGACCCTGAAGTGGATCGGCGAGAACGCCCGCCTGGACCTGACCGACATCCTCGGCCGCAAGGTGCACCTGTTCCTCCATGTAAAGGTCCGCGAAAGCTGGGCCGAGGAACGGGAGTTCTACGTCGGGCAGGGCTTGGATTTTGATGTCTAGAGTCGCGATGCAATTCCTCCCCCGCCGGGGGAGACAGTTGCGCGAAGCGCACCAGAGGGGGGGAGTCGTCGTCCAACGTCTGCGTAGCGGCCAGGCCCCCTCAGTCGCTTCGCGACAGCTCCCCCATCGGGGGAGCAATTCCCATATCTAACTCATGGACTTTGAAGACGACGCCTTTGTGCTTTCGGCCCGCCTCCACGGTGAGAACGGCGCCATTGTCGATCTGCTGACCGCCAGCCACGGCCGCTATGTCGTCCATGTGGCCGGCGGCGCCTCGCGGCGGATGAAGCCCTTTCTGCAGCCCGGTGCGCGGGTCATCGCCCGCTACCGCTCGCGGGTGTCCGAGCAGATGGGCGCGGCGACCCTCGAGCCGGTGGGCGAGGGGCCTGCCGCCCTGTTCGACGATCCCCTGGCCTTAGCCGGCCTCGCCGCCGCCGCCTCGGTGGCCGCCGGCGCCCTGCCGGAGCGCGAGGCCCACCCCGGCGCCTTCTTCGCCCTTGAGGCCCTCAGCGCCGCCCTTGCCGCGCTGGAAGCCTGGCCGGCGGTCTATGTCCGCTACGAAGCCGGCCTGTTGCAGGAGTTGGGCTTCGGCCTGGACCTGTCCAAATGCGCCGCGACCGGGTCAACCGACGATCTGATCTACGTCAGCCCGCGTACCGGCCGGGCGGTCAGCCGCGATGCCGGCGCCCCCTATGCCGATCGGCTGCTGGTCCTGCCGCCCTTCCTGCTGTCGGCCCAGGGCGGGCTTGGCGAGGGCGACGTGGGCTCCGGCCTCACCCTGACCGGCCACTTCCTAGAGACCTTCGTCTTCGCGGTGATGAATCGCCCCCTGCCGCCGGCGCGGGTGTGGCTGATCGATCGGCTCAGAGACGCGGGGCGGCTTTAGCGCGAAACACCTCTCCCGGAGGGAGAGGGAGGGGCCAAGCGAAGCTTGGGAGGGTGAGGGATTAGGGACGGTCCAGTTTCATCCTGAAGCCGCGTAACCCCTCATCCTCCCAAGCTTCGCTGGGCCCCTCCTTCTCCCTTCGGGAGAAGGTCCAGCCTCTAGACATCCGCCCCTGAGTCAGACCATGGCATAGACCATGAACAAGCCTGTTCCCCCTTCATCCGGCGGCGGAGACGACAGCGACCGCATCATCGACTCGCCGCTCAGCGAGGCCCTGTCGTCGCGCTACCTGGCCTATGCTCTCTCGACCATCACCCAGCGCGCCCTGCCGGACGTGCGCGACGGCCTGAAGCCCGTGCACCGGCGACTGCTGTTCGCCATGCGCATGCTGCGGATGGATCCGGAGACCACGGCCAAGAAGTGCGCCCGCGTGGTCGGCGACGTCATCGGCAAATACCATCCGCACGGCGACACCGCCGTCTATGACGCCCTGGTGCGCCTGGCCCAGGACTTCGCCCAGCGCTATCGGCTGGTGGACGGCCAAGGCAACTTCGGCAACATCGACGGCGATAACGCCGCGGCAATGCGGTACACCGAGTGCCGCCTGACCGAGGCCGCGGCCCTGCTGCTCGACGGCATCGATGAGGACGCCGTCGACTTCCGCGCAACTTATGACGGCGAGGAAGAAGAGCCGGTCGTCCTGCCGGCGGGCTTTCCCAACCTGCTGGCCAACGGCTCATCCGGCATCGCCGTGGGCATGGCGACCTCCATCCCGCCACACAACGCCGCCGAGCTGATCGACGCCTGTCTGCTGCTGCTGGACCGGCCCTCGGCGACCACGGCTGACCTGGTCGCCGTCTCGCCCGGCCCCGACTTCCCCACCGGCGGCATCATTGTCGAGCCGCCGTCGTCGCTGCTGGACATGTATGAGTCCGGCCGGGGCGGGGTGCGCGTGCGCGCCCGCTGGCACGAAGAAGACATGGGCCGGGGTGTCTACCGGATCATCGTCACCGAGATTCCCTATCAGGTGAAGAAGGCCGAGTTGATCGAACAGCTGGCCGAGCTGATCGAGAATAAGAAGGCCGCGCTGCTGGGCGATGTGCGCGATGAATCCGCGGAGGACGTGCGGGTGGTGATCGAGCCCAAGTCCCGCAACATCGCCGCCGACGTGCTGATGGAGAGCCTGTTCAAACTGTCCGACCTGGAGACCCGCTTCCCGGTCAATATGAACGTCCTCAGCGCCGATGGCGCGCCAGGGGTGCTGGGCCTGAAGGCCCTGCTGCAAGCCTTCCTCGATCACCGGCGCGAGGTGCTGGTGCGCCGCGCCCGGTTCCGGCTTGGCAAGATCGAGGCCCGGCTGCACATCCTGGCCGGCCTGCTGATCGCCTATCTGAACCTGGACGAGGTGATCCGCATCGTCCGCTATGAGGACGAGCCCAAGGCCAAGCTGATCGCCGCCTTCGAGCTGAGCGAAATCCAGGCCGACGCCATCCTCAACACCCGCCTGCGCCAACTGGCCAAGCTGGAAGAGATGGAGATCCGACGCGAGCACGCCGAGCTGGCCGAAGAACGCGACGGCCTGCTGGCCATGCTGGCCAACGACAAGCAGCAGTGGAAGCTGGTGGGCGCCGGCCTGCGCGCCTTGCGCAAGGTGCTGGGCCCCGACACCGCCGTCGGCAAGCGCCGCTCCACCTTCGCCGAGGCGCCGCGTGTCGACCTGGCGGCGACGGTCGAGGCGATGATCGTGCGCGAGCCGATCACGGTGATCCTGTCCGAGCGCGGCTGGATCCGCGCCGCTAAGGGCCGTGTGGAGGACCCGTCGGAGCTGAAGTTCAAGGAAGGCGACAAGCTGGGCTTCCTTGTGCCGGCGGAAACAACGGACAAGCTAATTATCTTCGCGTCCGATGGCAGGTTCTTCACCCTGGCCTGCGACAAGCTTCCGTCCGCCCGAGGCCACGGCGAGCCGCTGCGGCTGATGCTCGATCTGGACGACAAGGTAGGCATCGTCGACGTCTTCGCCCATAAGCCGGGCCGCAAGCGCATCCTGGCCTCCAAGGCCGGCTATGGCTTCGTCATGCCGGAGGAAGAGGCGGTGTCCTTCCGCCGCGCCGGCAAGCAGGTGCTGAACGGCGAGGCTCTGATCTGCCTAGAAGCGGTGGGTGACCACCTGGCGGTGATCGGCGACAACGGCAAGATCCTGATCTTCCCGCTGCACGAACTCCCTGAAATGCCGCGCGGCAAGGGCGTCAAACTGCAAAGCTACCGCGAAGGCGGCCTGCGCGACGCCACAGCCTTCAAGGCAGAAGACGGCGCCGCCTGGATCGACAACGCCGGCCGCACCAGAGTCTGGCCGGAGTGGAAAGACTGGCTCGGCAAACGCGCCGCGTCCGGCAAGATCGCGCCGAGAGGCTTCCCGACCAGCAAGCGTTTCAGGCCGAAGTAGGGGTCTCGGCGGCTTGGTGCGGCAATTATGACGTCCAGTTTCTACGCCCGTACCAGGGCGGTGCGGCCTTGTCGCGCGCGCCCGCTTCGGGCCCAATCCAAGCTTGATGGGGTGGCGCAATGACCTACACCTTGGTTCTGGGACATAAGAATTATTCCTCCTGGTCGATGCGGGCTTGGCTCCTGATGCGGTGGCTTGGTCTCGATTTCGAAGTCATCACAGTCCCGCTCTACACGGATCGGAGCCGAGCGGCGGTTCGTGCCCTTGGCGGGGAGACCGGGATGGTGCCGGTCTTACGAGCCAGGGACCTTGTGATTTGGGATACGTTGGCCATCGTCGAATACCTCCACGAGACGCACCAGGGGGTTTGGCCCGCGGACGCCATAAAGCGCGCGCGGGCTAGGAGCTTGGCTGGTGAGATCCACTCCGGACTGAATGCCTTGAGAGCGGCCATGCCCGTCAACACCCGTGCGCGCGACCGGCGGGCCGTCCGCTCCGCGGAAGTGGAGGCCGATATCGCGCGGGTCAAGGATATCTGGACGCGGTACCCAGGCCAAGACGGGGCGTGGATGTTGGGTGGATTTGGCGTTGTCGATATCATGTTTGCGCCGGTGGCCACGCGGTTTCAGACCTATGGCGTCACACTCGATGGTGCGGCGGAAGCCTATCAGGCGCAGCTACTCGCCCACCCGCTGGTGGTCGAGTGGCTGGCCGCGGGAGCGGCGGAAACTGATGTCATCCCCATCCTTGAGCTCGACTGACGGGCGGGGAAGGTTTGCAGTCGCGCCCTACTTCTCCGGATGCGTCAGCGCCTGATAGGTCAGCGTCCGCGCCTGGTTGCCGAGATCATCCCCTCCAGTCCCGCCCATGCGTTGGATCATGCCGACGAATAGGATGTCGTTGGTGGGGTCGATCCAGAACCAGGTGCCGGCCGCGCCGCCCCAGCTCATGGTGTCCTTGCCTTCGGTCAGGCCGGCCTTGCGCGGGTCGCTAACCACCATGAAGTCGAGGCCGAAACCGACCGCCTCGTTGAAGCGGACGCCGGCGGTGCCATTGGTGTTGATCAGCACGCTGTGCGGAACGACATTGGTGTCCATCAGCTCGATGGAGGAGGGCGCCAGGATACGCACCCCGTCCAACTCGCCCTTATTGAGCATCATCTGGCAGAAGCGGGCGTAGTCGATGGTGGTGGAGACCAGGCCGCCGCCGCCGGATTCCATCGCCGGCGGCTGGGTGTAGTCAGGCATCTTGCCGCCGAACAGGGCGTCCGCCGAGACGATCTTTCCGGTCTTGTCGCCCACATAGACGGCCGCCAGCCGGTCTCCGGCGCCGGGGCGGGTATGGAAACCGGTGTCCTTCATCTTCAGCGGCTTGAAGACGTTTTCTTCCAGGAACTGGCCCAGGGTCTGACCCGAAAGCTTCTCGATGATATAGCCCTGGATATCGACGGCGCTGGAATAGGACCAGTCGGTTCCCGGCTGGTACATCAGCGGGATGGTCGCGGTGCGGTCGATCATCTGCTGCAGGCCATGCGAGCCCAGCACCTGCTTGCTGCGATAGAGCTTGTCCACCGGATGGGTGTCGCCCAGGCCATAGCCGAAGCCGGCGGTGTGGCTCATGATTTCGCGCATGGTCGGCGGGCGTTTCATCTCCTCGACGGTGATGGCGCCGTTCTTATCGACGCCGGTCATGACCTTGAGGTTTTTGAACTCGGGCACATAGCGGGTGACCGGATCGTCCAGCCGCCATTTGCCTTCCTCGAACAGGATCATCATGCCGACGCCGGTGAGCGGCTTGGACATGGAATAGACGCGGAAGATCGCGTCCTTGTTCATGGACTGGCCGGTGGCGAGGCTGGCTTTGCCATAGGTGTTGAACTCGACGATCTTGCCGTGACGGGCCAGAAGCGTGGTCATGCCGGCCACGCGGCCATCGGCGACGACGCTGGCCATATAGTCGTCCAGCCGCTTCAGCCGCTCGGCGTCGAAGCCTTCGGCGGCCGGGCTTTCGGCCACGCTGAGCGAGGTGTCGGCGGCAAAGGCCGGCGCGACGGGCGTCAGGCAAAGCGCGATGGCCGTCATGGCCGCGGTGATGCGGGCGTAATGCATGGAATCCCCCCTTTTTATAATCAGGCCAGCCTATGCCGATGGCGCGCTGTAGCAAAGCCCGTTGCATGCTTGGAATGAACCCGGCTACCGATAAGGAGACTTAGCGAAACGGACTCACCTCGTGGCGACTGGCGATTTGGACTCCGCCCTGCGCGGCTATCTGCAGACTGGCGAGCACCTGAAATGGACCGGAGCGCCCGCACAGGGTCTCCGGACCTCGCCACAGGATTTGTTCCTGATTCCCTTCAGCCTGCTTTGGGGTGGATTCGCCATCTTCTGGGAAGTGACTGCGATGGCGGCGGCGCACACGGCTCCGGCGTTTCCCTTGTTCGGGATACCGTTCGTGGTGTTTGGCCTCTATTTCATCGCCGGCCGGTTCTTCGTTGATGCGTGGGTTCGTTCGCGGACGGTTTACGCCGTGACCGACCGGCGCGCACTGCTATTGCGGCAGGTTTTCAGTGAAACGCTCAATGCTGTTCCCTTGGACCAGAACGTGCGGCTGCGTGCAGAGCAGAATGGTCGCGGGAGCATAGAGTTTGGTCAGCCGATTTCGCCGTTTTCCGGCGGCCGCAGCTTCGGAGTTTGGTCGCCCGCGCTGATGGGGGGCGTGCAGTTCATCGGCATAGAGAACGTCAAGGACGTCTATCGTCTGGTCAGCCCTGGCTCCTGAGCCCGCCGCTAAGGCGAAACCTTGCGGGTCCAGACCCGCTCGCGGTCGCGTTTGCTCATCGGGACCCAGCCGCCCGGACGCAGCACTTCCACCGGGTTGAAGCGGGCCTTGTAGGCCATCTTCTGGCTGCCGGCGACCCAGTAGCCCAGGTAGACGTAGGGCATCTCGGCCATCTGCGCCTGTTCCACATGGTCCAGAATGATGAAGGATCCCAGGCTGCGCTTGGCCAGCGCCGGGTCATAGAAGCTGTAGACCAACGACAGGCCGTCGCCGAGCATGTCCACCAGCACACAGGCCACCAGGTCGCCCGGGCCTCGGTCGTCGGACGGCGCGCGGAACTCCACCAGATGGGTGCGGGCGGTGGTGTCCTCGACCATGGCCACATAGTCGGGCCAGGTCATGTCGGCCATGCCGCCCTCGGCATGCCGGGCCAGCAGATAGCGGCGCAGCAGCTCGAACTGCTCCATGGTCGCCTCGGCCTCGACCAGATGGCGCGAAAGATCCTCGTTGCGATCCAGCACCCGGCGCTCGGACCGGGAGTAGGGGTATTGGACGGTTGGGATGCGCGCGGAGACACAGGCGTCGCACATCTCGCAGGCCGGCCGATAGGCGATGTTCTGGGAGCGGCGAAAGCCGATCTGGGTCAGGGCGTCGTTGACGGACGCGCCGTCCGCCAAAGGCAGATGTGCGAATACCTTCCGCTCCTCGCGCCCCGGCAGATAGGGGCAGGGCGAGGCGGCCGTAAGGAAGAACCGCAGCTGACGTGTCGCAAAATGGTGGGTCACGGGACCGCGTCGAATGAACTCTATAAACCCGATTAGGACAAAAGCTTCGCCATCTCGCAAGCGCTCAGTTGACGCGCTGGCCTAGGGTTGATGATCCGGCGGCAAAACCGGCTTGTCGCGGAGCAGAACAATGGCGATCCGCCGATTTCCGGGCAGGGTCGGATCGTCGGGGAACAGCGGATCCGAGGCGGCCTTGCCGGCCACTTGATAGATTCGGTCCGGGTCCACGCCGGCGCCTTCCATAAGCTGCCGCGAGGCGTCCGCCCGGGCGGCGGACAGCTGCCAGTCGCTCGGCGCTTTCGAGCCGTTGGCGTTGGCGCTGGTGTGGCCGGAGATGGTGATTCGGTTGGGCAGCTTCTGAACAATCTTGGCGACCGCCTGCAGGAGGATGCGGGCGCGATCATTTGGCTTGGTCGAGCCAGCGTCGAACATCGAGCGGCCTTCCTGGTCGACCAGCTGGATGCGCAGGCCTTCCGGCGTCTGGTCGATCAGGATCTGCTTCGACAGTTCCGCCAGCTCCGGCATGTCCTGCATGGCTTGGCGCAGGGACTGGGCCGCGCTCTGGAAGGCGGCGTCGTCGCGCTTGTCCAGCGCATCGCGCAGGGCCTGGTCGCTGGCGGTGTCCAGGTTGGCCGCGCCGCCGCCCTTGGTGGCCTGGCCGCTGTCGCGGGTCGAGGGTGGCGCGGGCGGCGCGAGTTGTTCGATGGTCGACTGGGAGCCGTTCGCCTTGGCGCCATCTTGGCCAAGCGCCGTGCCGGCGAGGATGCCGCCGGATCCGGAGGTGGATTGGGAGACGCTGGCGGGCGCAAAATAGTCGGCGA
>Ga0302314_10014049_pt1 | contig 13716 bp, 11 predicted proteins | sample III_Palsa_N2_3_FD_200533 | JGI IMG/M metagenome (GOLD analysis project Ga0302314, IMG submission 200533) | Peat permafrost microbial communities from Stordalen Mire near Abisko, Sweden - III_Palsa_N2_3 | ecosystem: Environmental > Terrestrial > Soil > Palsa > Peat permafrost | place: Sweden... | reverse complement strand
TCTCGGCGCAATCCGCGCCGATACCCGCCTTGCCGGCTCTTGCCCATCCCCGCCAGCGGCGCACATACACCCCGAGCAGGGGAGCCCCGAGCAGAGGCGCTTTGACGCGCTGTCGGTAATCGACCCCGAGCTGACTCCGGCAAGGTCAGCTACGCGGCGCTGCGAGTTCGACAGGAAGCTTTCCTGAACATCGTCAGAACCCGTTTTGAGTATCCGGAGATGATCGCCAGCCGGTGGATGGACGCCAACGACCACGGCTGTTAAGTGTCGGCGCTGTGCACTCAGGGTTCTGGTCCGACCACGGGCGTCCCCGTTATAGCCAGGACAGGAGCAAGCCGCACATGTCAGACACCCCTGCCACGCTCAACGGGTCTTCAGGCCCCCCTTCGGACGGTTTCGTCGCCCCGTTATCCTCGAAGAAACCTTGGCGCGCCCCCCTAGTTATCACGAGCAAGGAGGCTGCGGACACTCATAAATCCCCTTTCTTTGAAGAAATCATAACGAGATACGCCGCACCGGTGGGGCCCTCGTGATTGCCCCCCCTGCCCTCCCTCCATCTCGCCCGTAGAAGGGGTCGGGTCAGGGTTGGCCTATGCGGCCGCGCGACCGCTGACGGGGACAAGACCAAGAGCCAGGGCAATGGACTGAGATAAAGTCTCGGCACAATCCGCGCCGATGCCCTCGATGCCGGCTCTTGCCCATCCCCGCCAACGGCGCACATACACCCCGAGCAGGGGAGCCTTAATGCGCTCCCTCCGCCCTTGCTCATAAAGCTGGGTTGCATGTGCAACGAAGCGTTCGATGACCGCGTCAGCGAGTTTGAACGCGCCGACGCCGAAGTGATATCCCAGAAAATCAAAGCCCCGCGCGATGGGCCCGATGAAGGTCTTGTCGGGGTGCTTCTCAAGCTCCAGTGACGCCAGGGTGGCGTTGACCGTGCGGACGGCGGCCCGCAGCCTGGAGCGGGTGGGGGCCAGCACCAGGATGTCGTCCATGAACCGGACATAGAACAGGCCCGACGCGGCCATTGTGGTGTCGAGTTCGAGCAGGAAGAAGGCCCCTATAAGCGGGGAGAGCGGGCAGCCCAGCGATATGCCCCGGTCATGGCCGTAGAACCAGCCGCCCATCTCGGCGGTGCGCTTCAGATACTGGCCACAGAGATTGAGGATGACGCGGTCGGTTACGAAGCGGGCCAGCCGCTCCATCAGCAGAACATGGCCGATGGAGGCGTAATAGGATTTCACGTCAGTGCGCAGCACAAAGCGGTTGGACTCAAGGCGGCGCTGGACCTGCCGGATCGCGGCCTTGGCCCCGCCATAGTTCTTCAGACGGGTGCAGCGCGGTGACGACGGCAGCACCTGTCCCAGGACGATGCTGAGCGCCTTGAGCACCAGCACATCGCGCGCGGCCCATATCTCGATCTCGCCGCCATCGTCCTGCTCAACGCGGTTGAGCAGACCAAAGCGGTAGCGGCCCGAGGCGAGTTCGGTTCGGATCAGTTCCCTTTGCCGGTCCCAGTCGCGACGAAAATCCCAGACATCGGCATTCGGACCAGCGTCCCTGCGCGTATGACAGAGCCAGGCGTAGGCGGCGTCCAGCGCATCACTGCACAACAGTTCGCGGCATCCCGATTCGGGGGCAATGACTTGTGTTCCAGATCGGCGCCGCTTTGCTGCGACTAGGCCTTCGACAATGTCCGCATGTCGGCAGAAAGGCAATGTCGCAATTCCACTCTGAACAGAAGGTCGATAGGTCCGTTTGTGAGCTGTAGGGTCAACGGCGAGTTCTGGGCGGGGGCGCTGGTTACCGCAGACGACCCTCAGCGCACCATCGCAGGGTCAGCTTTGCGGCAGTGTGGGTAGAAGGTCAGCGCGATCCACACCCGACGACCGCGTCGGTGGACTGCGCCGTCCCGGGGGCGGGCACCTGTCCCAGGGCGGCCGAGCGGACGACGTTGAGCATCCAGGCGTTGAACAGCACAGGCTCTTCCAGATGGGCATTGTGGCCCGCGCACTCGAACAGGAGGAAGCCCTTTTGCGGGGCGGTGATCCGTTCGAAGTAAGCGTGCGCCAGGACGGCGCTGGTTACATAGTCGTGGCGGCCAGGGGCCAAAAAACAGCCGGGGAGACTGACACGTCTAACTTGCTCGGCACTGACATTTGCATTTTGCGGCTACAGCATCGAACCACCTAAAGGGCGTTATATGTGGTGATCGACCACTTCGCCCGGCCTTGGCGCCTCCGCTGGGCCCGCTAGTCATCGATGAGCTCTCGAACCTTGGCCGCCAACGCGTGCATCGGGAAGGGCTTGGTAATGACGCCCATGCCGCTGCGAGATGAGGAGATGGATGCAGCCTGCTGTGCGCACGGAGCGCACGGCGGAAAACCCCGTCGTCGCCAGGAGGATTTACGGCCGGCCAGCGTCTTACATTCTGGGGCGCCGTGAGGCGGCGCTGGCATAGGCCTTATCCGGGGATCAAATGCTTCCTTCGCGCCGCTCGATGTTCGCAAGCCTGGCCACGCTTGCAGCGGCCGCTCCTTGCGCCACCCTGGGGGCGGGCATCGCCAACGAAACCATCACAAGCCTGCCAGACCGCCAAAACTTCAAAATCGATCACGTCTATCTGAACGCGGCCTACGCCCATCCCATGGGCGATATGACTTATCGCGCGATTGAGGATTTTCTACAGCTGCGCCGCCGCGAGGTGGATACGCCCTGGCCGGCGAAGAATCCGCGAGATCGCGCGGTCGAGCTCTTCGCCCAGTTGATCAACGCCGATCCCGCGGACATTGCGGTCGTCCCCAGCACCATGGAGGGCGAAAACCTGGTCGTCCAAGCGCTGGATCTGGGCCCCAGCGCAGGCGTCGTCACGGACGCCTACCACTATTCGCCGGAGATTTACGGCGAGCAGCGGCTGCGCGGCGTGCCGGTCGCCGTGGCCATGCCCCGCGACAACCGCATCGAAGGGTCCGAGATCGATCGCCTTATCGACGGAAAGACCCGCCTCGTCGCCGTCTCGGCGGTCTCAAGCGACACAGGCTTTCGTCACGATCTGAAAGCCCTGTCCGAGATCGCTCACCGCAAGGGCGCGATGGTCTACGCCGACATCATCCAGGCGGCCGGCGCCGTGCCGATCGACGTCAAGGACAGCGGCGTCGATTTCTGCTGCTGCGGCGGCTACAAATGGCTGATGGGCGACTTCGGGGTCGCGTTCCTCTATGTCCGCCCGGACCGCCGCAAAGACCTCAAGCGAGTCTTCGCCGGCTGGCGCCAATACAATCGCTATGTAAGCCGCCTCTATCCGTTCGACACGCCCGGGCCGCCGGGCGTGCAGTATTCGCTCAGCGACGACACCATCGGCCTGTTCGAGGTCAGCACGCCCAACTGGGCGGCGCTGGCGGGGCTTGTGGGTTCGCTGACCTATCTCCACGCGGTGGGCGTCGACCAGATCGTCCGTCATCGTGCGCCGATGATGGCGCGGCTTCAGGATGAATTGCCGAAGCACGGCTTTACGCCACTGACGCCGGCGGACACTGACACGCCGGCGATCGCCTTCGCCTTCGAAGACGCGGCCGCAAAACTTGAGCCGGTGCTGCGCGCCGCCCGGATCAATATCCAGACGTCGCGCCATCGCATCCGGATTTCGCCTTCGGTCTACAATGACATGACCGATGTCGAACGCCTGATTCAGGTCTTGAGGGCGCCGGCATGAGATCGGTTGCGCACACCATCAAGTGGACCGCAGCGCCCTTGCTGGCCGCCTTCCTCGGGCTGTCGACCCAACCGGCCGCGGCGCAGTCTGCGCCAACCGCCGACAAATATGCCTGGCTGGAGGACCAGCACGCGCCCGCCGCGGTCGCCTGGGCCAAGACCCACCGGGACGTCGCCATGGCCGAGCTGTCGTCGAAACCGGAATTTCCGGCCGTCCTTGGCGAATTGCGTGAGCGCCTCGCGACGAGCGCGCCGTTTCCGACCCTCTTCCTGCTGGGCGATCACTTTGTCCGCTTGACGCGTGACACGGATCATCCTGCGGGCCTCTTGCAGACAGCGCCGAACACGGCGGGTGGCGCGGCGTTGCAATGGCGAACCGTTCTCGATGTCGGCGCCCTGAATAAGGCGGAAGGGGCCAACTATACCCTTGGCGGAGTGGGCATGTTCGACTTCCCCGATCGTTGCCTTCCGCCGGCCTTCAATCGTTGCCTGCTGGCCCTGTCTCCAGGCGGCTCCTCCAGCCTGGCGTTGCGCGAGTTCGATCTCAAGGCGGGCGCCTTCGTTCCGGACGGTTTCAGAACACCGGCGAACCGGTCGGTCTCGGCCTGGCTCACTCCCGACACCTTGCTGATCGCTCATTCGCTCTACGGCAGCCCGGCCCTGCCGAGCAATTTTCCCGCCGTGGTGCGCATTTGGAAGCGCGGCCAACCGCTGGCGAACGCCAAGCCTCTGTTCCAGGCCGCGCCGACCACCTCGCTGGTCGAGGTCAACGCCTTTGGCGACGGGGCGGCTCGCCGTGGCGTCCTCAAGGTTATCGAGGATTACGGGACCATCGACTACCAGCTGATCGACCAGCAGGGTGGGCTGTCAAAGATCGACCTGCCGCAAAAGGTCAAATACGTCGGCCGCGTGGCGCTCAGCTTTCCCTACCTCGCGGTTCAGCTGGCCGCGCCGGCGATCCTTGGAGGGAAGCCTTATCCGGCCGAAACCATTGTCGCCTATGACGTCAGGCCGGAAATCAAGGGGCCGAAAAGGTACCAGCCGGTGTTCACGCCGGGGGCCGGGACATATGTGAGCGACAGCCCGGAGGGGACCGGTGCGGGCCTAGCCTTCGTAGAGACTCACGATCTTCAGAAAACCCTCGTCGTGGCCCGGCCGGCCGACAATGGCTGGATTACCCGTCCCATCCTGTCTGCGCCGCCGGGCGTGGCGATGACGATCCTCAAGCCCGACGGCGTCACCGCGGATCTCCTCGTCAAGCAGGAAGGCTTTCTTGCTCCCGCGAGCGTCGGCTTGGTCGCCGAGGGCCGAAGACAGGTACAGATCGAGGCCGGTAAGCCCATCCTCGACGCGTCGAACTTCCGCGTTGATATTCGTTCAGCCCGTTCAAAGGACGGGACGATGGTGGACTATTATCTGGTCAGCCCCCGGCATCCCAAGCCGGGGCCGATCCCCACTCTGATGAGCGGTTACGGCAGTTTCGGCGTGGACTTTGACCCAGACTATTTCTCGTCCGGCCTTGGCCGAGGCATGGCGTCCTGGCTATCGCGGGGCGGCGCCTATGCGGCGGTCGCCATCCGAGGCGGTGGAGAGCGGGGCGAAGCCTGGCACCTCGCCGGTGTCGGCCTGAACAAACAGACCTCGTTCGACGACTTCATCGCGGTCGGCCAGGATTTGGTGAACCGCGGTTTCACCACGCCCGCCCACCTGGGCGCGTTCGGTCGCTCTGGCGGCGGCCTACTAACCGCCGCGATGGCGGCGGAGCGACCTGATCTCTTCGGTGCAATTTATGTCGGCGTTCCGGTCACCGACGTGGGCGCGCTCGCCACCTCCGGCTCGGGGATCATCAAGGGACAGAAGTCGGAATTCGGCGATTGGGACGATCCGGCGGCCCTGAAAGTGATCCTATCCTATTCGCCCTATCAGAATCTGCGCGCCGGGATCCATTACCCACCCATTCTGATCATGACCTCGACCGAGGATAATCAGGTTGGGCCCGGCCAGGCGCGCAAGTTCGCCGCGCGGTTGGAGGAAGTGGGCGCCAGACCGCTGCTGATCGAGGAAGCCGAGGGCGGACACGGCGTGCCGGACCAGGTCCGCCAGCCCGAACTGGTGGCCGCCGAGACGGTGTTCTTCATCGACGCGCTGATGAAATGAGCCGGACAGTGAATGCTTCGGCGCCGCTAGGGCCGGTCGTCATCGACGGCTTGGGCCTCGAACCGGGCCAGATCCGTCAGGACCCTGGATCGCTCAGACGCGTCGCGGTACATCATGTGGCCTGCCTCGTAGCACCGCAGGGTGACGCGACTGGACAGGGCGGGCGGCAGGCTGGCGACGATGGACTGCTGGGCTTCGCAGCTGTTGGTCGGGTCGTACCGGCCCAGGGCGACCAACACCTTCATCCGAGGCTCAAGCATCATCGCAGATTGCGTCCACGGCGGGTTCACATTGAACATGTGCGCCACTTCGCCATCAACGAGCCCGGCGCGTTGGGCCGCCGCGGCGGCGTCGGTCTGGTTATAGACCCACTGCATTCCGCTGCTGCGCCGCTCCGGGCCGGGGGTGGGCGCGTAACCCGCCTCCAGCGCCCGATATTCGAGGTTGGTGCTGTAGCCAAGCTCTCCCGCGTAACCAAGGTCCGTGGCGAAGCCGAGCTCCTGACGAAGGTAACGCGATACATAGAGATCGCGCCCTGGGGTTTTCGGCTCCTCGTCGAACGTGCGGGTATCCACCTCCGCCAGTTCCCGCGCCTTGTCGCCGTTGAAGAAGCCGGTGAGGAAGTCCTGCGTGTTCATAATCAGGGATCGATGGTCGATCTGGCCAGGCCGGACGCCCGTGTAGGCGGCCAGTTGCCCAACGATGGCCTCTCGTTGCGCTTCCGACAGCCGATCGGGATGTTCCAGGGCCGGTTGATATGTCGAGACGACCCACGCCTTTACCGTCGTCATCGTCGCCTGCGGATCGCTCTGCAGGGCCGGCGCGAGCCGCTTGTAATAGAGGGCGGTGGCGGTGCGGTTTGGAACATTCATCGCGTTCCAGAAGGTCATGGGCATTTTGACGCTCGGAAATCCGCCGGACACCAGGATCAGCCCGGCCACGTTCATGCCGCGCTGCGCCAAAAACTCGCCGACCGCCGCCGTTCGCCAGACGCCATAGCTCTCGCCAAGCAGGAAGAGCGGCTGGGCCTGGACGTCGAAGCGGGCTCGATAGGCGCGAACGAATTCCGCCGCGGTCGCGACATCGCCCTTCATGTTGAAGAATTCAGGCGCGAACTGCGGCTTGTCCACGCGGCTGAATCCGGTCTCCACTGGATCATAGAAGACCAGGTCCGACGTTTTCAGCAACGTCAGCGGATTGTCCACAAACCCGGACTTGGTGATCCTGCGTGGGCCGAGGAACTCGGTATGCACATAGATGGACGAAATGGTCGGGCCGCCGTTCCAGGCGATCGTCAGCGGGCGGTTTTGACCGCGGTTCTTGACCACGTAGGCGACGAAAAAGACGTGTGCGTGGACCTCGCCGGTTTCGTCCACGCGGATCGGCAAGCGTCCTGCCCTGGCTTCGTATTCAAGCGGCCCTTCGGCGGTTTGGATGGTGTGTTCGGTCACAACGATCGGCTCGTCGCCCGACATCAAGGGCGCAATGATCCGTGGCGCCGATACCTGAGCCTTCACAACGTTAGGCACCGCCAGACCCGTCAGCGTCGCCGCCAGAGCCGTCGCCAGGGTTACGAACCAGATGCGCATGTGCAAGCCTCCATGCAAGGTGAGACGTCGGCGCGGCGCCGATCCTCCATCGCGTCCGGATTGATGGCGCCCGCCCTGGATTTTCAGCGGGATTCGCCGATCGCGAAGCTGATCTCGCCATGAAGCGCGCCTTGCCCGACCGCCTGTCATTCGAGGGGCTCGACGCCCGGTTTCGGCGCCCGCTGATGAGCTACTTCAAACGCCGGGTCGCCGACCACGCGGAAGCGGAAGACCTGACGCAACAGGTGTTCATGCGGCTGCTGGCGACCGGCGATTTCGAGGGTATCGAGCAAACCGAAGGCTATGTCTTCACCGTCGCGGCGAACCTCCTTAAAGATCGCGGTCGCCAGGCCATCCGGCGGGGCGGCCTCGGCGCTGTCGCGCCCAATCCCAGCCTCGTCTCGGAATTAACCCTTGAAATGGTGGAGGATCGCTCGCCTGAGCGCGTCCTATTGGGCAGGGAGACCTTGGCGGACGTGCTGCGAACACTCGACGCCTTAGGTGAAAGGACGCGCGACATCTATATTTTATTTCGGCTAGAGAACATGAAGCAGCAAGAAATCGCCGGCCTGCTCGGCATTGGTCAAAGCACCGTGGAAAAGCATGTTGTGAAAGCGACGGTCTACTTGGCGCGCGTGTACGGGTTTCAGTAGCGATGGCGGGCGAAGACATCGATGAGGCTGATGAGACCAGGCGTCTGGTCGAGGCCTCGGCCTGGCGGGTTGCGCTGTTCGAGGCCGACCTTGAGGCGACCGAGGATTTCGAGGCATGGCTGGCGTCGGACGGGCGCAACGCCGCGGCGTGGCATCAGGTCTCCGCCGGCTGGGACAGGTTTGGCCAGGAGGCCATGGAGCCCGAGCTGATCATCGCCAGGCGCGATGCGCTGGAGCGCGCCAGACGCCATAAGCAGCGCCGTTTCGCCGGCGCTGGGGGGTGGCGTTTCGGGGGCCGCGCCACAATCGCCGCCACCTTCCTCGCCATGGTGGTGCTCGGTGGGACCGCCGGCTTCGGCGTCTGGCGGAGCACCCGGCCGGATGTCTACCAGACCGCCTTTGGAGAACGGCGCTCGATTACCCTGGCGGACGGCTCACACATCGCGTTGGATTCCAACTCGTTGCTCAAGGTCAGATTGTTGCAGAAAGCGCGGTTGCTCGAACTCGTCCGCGGCCAAGCTCACTTTGAGGTCGCCCACGATGTCGCGCGCCCGTTCACCGTCCACGCCCGGGACAAGACGGTCGTGGCCACCGGGACCAGCTTCAATGTCGACCTGTTCGGACCCAATGTGATCGTGACCTTGATTGAGGGTCGAGTTTCGGTCCTTCAGGACCGAGCGGCGCGCCTGCCGATCGTCGCCCCTGCCACGGCGCCTCTGGTCGTGGCGCGGTTGGCGCCGGGCGAGCAATTTGTCGGCCCCCTGCCCGTGGCCGAAGGATCAAGATCCACACCTCCGCCGGTCGTGCTCAAGCGCGTCAGCATTGACCGAACGACCGCCTGGGAGACAGGCCAACTGGTTTTCGAAAACGAAGCGCTGTCTTCTGTGGCGCAACGCGTCGCCCGCTATACCGATCAGCCGATCGTCGTCGACCCTGATGTCGCCACGCTGCAGTTGTCCGGCGTGTTCAACGCCGGCGACCTGCCCGCCTTTGTCGGCGCCGTACAGAGGGTGCTTCCCGTGACCGCCGCGACGGAAGATGACGGGGCCGTGCACCTGCGACGTCGCAGGGCCTGAATTGTCCTCTTAACTTCCATGGAGGATTTGTGACGCGCCGTCGTCTTGCTCTCCAAAGGCCGGCGTCCAGCCGACTTTCAATGGGGGCACTTCATTATGTCGCGTCTGACACGCCATCGTCTATTCCGGTCCACCGTTCTGGCGGGCGTCCTGACTATCACGGGCCTCGCCGGCGCCGCGGTCGCCCAGGAGCGGGTTTTCAGCTTCAACATTCCCAAGGAAAGTCTTTCCAAGGCGCTGCGAGACTTCGGCGAGGCCACCCATCAGCAGATCGTCTTCACCGAGGACATGACCTTGGGAAGGAACGCCCCCGCCGTGCGGGGCGCCTATTCGGCCGCCGGCGCGCTGGATCGCATTCTGAAAGGCTCCGGTCTATCGGCCGAGCGCACACCCGAGGGCGCGCTTGTGCTGCGGTCGGGGCGATTTCCGGGGCGCGCGGCCGCCGCTTCCGAAGTCGCTGAAGTCGTCGTAACGGCCAACAAGCGCGCTGAACCGCTCTCGAAGGTTGGCGAAGGAATCTCCGCGATCAGCGGCGATCGGCTTGAAAAGCTCAACGCCAACAACCTCGAAGACTATCTGGGCTTTGTGCCCGGCGTCGAATTCACCTCCTATGGTCGTCCCGGACAGGACCAGATCTCCATTCGCGGCATTGCCTCACAAGCCCTTGGGGCGGCGATCGCCACCTATGTGGATGGAATTCCCGTCGGTTCAGCCAGCAATGAGGCTCAGGGCTCAAGTTATACAGTCGATATCGATCCGGCCGACCTCGACCGTGTGGAAGTCCTCAAGGGCCCCCAGGGCACACTCTACGGGGCCTCTTCGCTCGGCGGCGTGTTGAAATATGTGACCAAGGCGCCGAGCCTAACTTCGACTGAACTCGATACGGGGGCCGACCTCGAAGATGTCGAACACGGCGGCTTCGGCTACAAGATCCATGCGGCCGGCACCACGCCAATCATCGATAATGTCCTCGGCCTCAGGGTCAGCGGCTACTATCGTGAAGACCCTGGTTTCATCGACAACGTGGAAACCGGACAAAAGGACATCAACAGCGATAAAGCCTGGGGCGTCCGCGCCTCGCTGCTGTATCAGCCTACGCAGCAGCTTTCCGTCAAGCTGGGCGCGGTGGTGCAGAGAACCGATTCCGCTGGCCTAGACGCGGTTTCCTACAATGAATCGCCAAACTTTCCGCCACCGTTCAACCTGTCTCACGGCGACCTCAACACCTATCTTCAGCTCAACCAGCCAAGCTATGCTCTGGACGAAATCTACTCGTTGGAGATCAACTACGATCTTGGCTGGGCCAACCTGATCTCGGCGACCGGCTATTCCATCGAGGACGACTATCGCTACACCGACGTCACAGCGACCTACACGGGCGCCTATTACTCGACCCTATTGGCGGAAGCGCCGGGTAGTACGGCAAGCGACACCGACAACTACGACGTCGACAAGACCTCCGAAGAGGTCCGCCTGCAGTCCAAGAGCGACGGACATTTCGAATGGGTCGGTGGCTTCTTCTACCAGAAAGAGACCTCGGACACGAACGCGCTAATCACGATCATGGGCCCAACCGGCGCCGTCGCCGCTGGCCCCGACGGACGGCCGGCGGTCGGTTTCGCCAACAATGACCTGACTGAATATGCGGGGTTCGCGAACGTCACCTACTACATCCTGCCGTCCCTGGATGTGAGCGGCGGGTATCGACGCAGTCACATCACCCAGGACAACGTCAACGACGACACCGGACCGGTCTACTCCCTCTCGGGAACGCCGGCGCTGCGCACCGATCGTTTGACCAATGACGTCAACACCTATTCAGCGGGCGCCCGCTGGCGCGCAAATCCGGATGTGATGCTTTACGTGCGCGTCGCCAGCGGCTTTCGTCCCGGCGGCGGCCGCGCGGCGCCGCCGGTCGCGGGCCTCACCAACTTCGTGCCGACCTACAATCCCGACACGGTCTGGAGCTATGAAGCTGGCGTGAAAGCCAAGGCGCTGGACGGCCGAGTCTCGATGGATATCGACGCCTTCTACATCGATTGGCACGACATCCAGACCTTGATCGCCGTCGATGGCGGTCCTTACCTGGTCGAGGGCAACGGGGGCAACGCCGTCAGCCAAGGGCTGGAAGCCCAGTTTCAGGTTAACCCCTTCCAGGGCCTTAACCTGACGGCTGGCTTCGCGTTCACCGACGCCCACTACACCTCGCCAAACGCAGGGCTCGGCCTGTCCGTCGGCGAACAGATTCAGTTTGTGCCGAAGTACACCGCCTCGCTGCAGGCGGAATATACGCGTCCGCTGACGGATGACTGGGAAGGGTTCATCGGCGGCGACTACCGCTACCGGAGCCCTGAACTCGATGCACTGAACCTTCTGATGCCGGGCTTCGACCAGGTCGGTCTTCACGCCGGCGTCGAACGTGGCCGGACGCGGCTGAACCTCTATGTCGTGAACCTCACGGATACGCGGGGACTGCTTGGCTATACGGGGGGTGGTGACGCGGTCGGCGATGCGCTCCGATATGCGGTCAGCCCGCCTAGGACAGTCGGGATCAGCGTCTCCCAGAAGTGGTAGCGCCGCCGCCCAAGCTGTCTTCTGATCTGCGTCCCGTTGGCGGCTCAAAGAGCGCCAACGGGTTTGCCCTTTGTGCTCGGACAGTCGGAACATCGCCAATGAGTCAAAATTGCACGTGTCGCCGTTCTCATGGGACGGCGCTCCTTGCATCGACGATCCTCGCGAAATGCGCGATCGCACCCGCGTCCAGTACGAACGGCTCCTGAGTTTCATCCTCGACCCGATCAAGCTCTTCGAGCACCGACCAGGGTGCTGTCAGCCCAAAGTTTGCAGCGGCGCTGGCACGCGGCTAGCCTCTGCCGATGAAGAACCCGTTCCGGTATTTCGACAGCTCACCAGAGGTGATCCGGCTCGTCGTCCTGATGTACGTCCGATACCCGCTGTCGCTCAGGAACGTCGAGGACCTACTGTTCGAGCGTGGCATCGACATCTGCCACGAAACCGTCCGCCTATGGTGGAACAGGTTCGGTCCGATGTTCGCCGCCGAGATCCGCCGCAAGCGGGTCCAGCACATGCGCTCCTACACACACTGGCGCTGGCACTTGGATGAAGTGTTCGTCCGGATCAACGGCAAACAGAAGTACCTGTGGCGAGCCGTAGACCACGAAGGCGAGGTCTTGGAATCCTACGTGACCGAGACCCGCGACAAGGCCGCAGCGTTGAAATTCATCAAGAAAGCCATGAGGCGACATGGCCGGACGAAGGCGATCGTGACCGATCGTCTCCGCTCCTATGGCGCGGCGCTAAAGGAAATCGGCGCAGCCAAACTCCAGCACACTGGCCGCCAGCTCAACAATCGGGCCGAGAACTGCCACCTTCCCTTCCGACGACGAGAACGGGCAATGCAGCGATTTCGGCGGATGAAGACCCTCCAGAAATTCGCCTCGGTCCATGCTTCCGCGTCCACAATCATTTCAGCCAGGAACGCCATCTCGTCAGCCGCGAAGAATACCGAAAGAGACGCTCCGCCGCCTTGGCGGAGTGGAAGGTCGTCATGGGATAAGCCATGCACGGGGTTGGGTGGAGTCCGCCTTACCGGAGACGAGTACGCGTTGGACTGACACCACCGGTCTTTCTGCTGGACGTGTTCCGCAAGCGCCTGATCTATCCCGATCTGAAGAAGGCGGTGATCGAACAGGCGGCGCTGCACAGCGCTACAGCCATCATCATCGAGGACCACAACTCCGGCACGCCTCTGATCCAGGACTTGCAGCGCGAGGGCGTACCGAAAATCCGGGCATACAAACCGCAGGGCGACAAAAAGACCCGCATGGAGGGCCAGACCGGACCGATCGCAGCAGGTCACGTTTACATCCCGCATGAGGCCCACTGGTTGGCGGAATATCTCCACGAGCTGGCGGTCTTCCCTAATGGTCGCCACGACGACCAGGTCGACTCTACCTCCCAGGCGCTGGACTCGCTCACCAATGTGCGCATCAAAGGATATGCCTATCTGGAGATGGCGCGCCGGGCGAACATCGCCAGCGGGCGCCGGCCGCCGGACGGACCGCAGAAGATTGACTGGGCGATCGGGTGCGTGGAGTGGCAGGCCGAGCAGGACGCGCTGGCGGCGGCCAAGGCGGCGAGCGGCTGACGGCGAGCGCGGGCGGAGAGATGTGACCACCATTTCGGATCAGCGAGCGCCGTTGGCGCTCGCCGCCTTCGACAACGAGCTTTACGTTGGTCGCCAGCACTCTGAGGAAGTTGCGCCATGAGCCGAAGTTGGAGTTGCTCCAGAAACTCGCCCTTCGGACTCATCGGGCAGCCACACCACGAACGGCGAGATGCCGGCGCGGTCTCAACTGGGAGAATCGACCCCGAGCTGACTCCGGCAAGGTCCGCTATGCGGCGATGCGAGTTCGCCAGGAAGCTTTCCTGAATATCGTCAAAGCCCGTTTTGAGTATTCGGAGCTGACCGCCAGCCCGTGGGTGGACGCCGACGGCCACGGCAGTTAG
>Ga0302314_10014046_pt1 | contig 13718 bp, 10 predicted proteins | sample III_Palsa_N2_3_FD_200533 | JGI IMG/M metagenome (GOLD analysis project Ga0302314, IMG submission 200533) | Peat permafrost microbial communities from Stordalen Mire near Abisko, Sweden - III_Palsa_N2_3 | ecosystem: Environmental > Terrestrial > Soil > Palsa > Peat permafrost | place: Sweden... | reverse complement strand
TTGATCCGGTTCATCGCCAGAGTGCCCCTTTGCCGCAGAGTGGAAGAAGCGTGACAGAACGTTGAGGCGTTTCTGTATTTCCTGCCTGAGTTCTTCGGCTGGATGGCGAATGCCGAATAGATATTCCACGGCTACGGAGGCGAGCAGGACGATGGCGAGCGAGGCAAGATTGTAGAGGCTGGAGGCGACAATGGCGCTGGTGCCGCGGTGCGCGTCCCATGCGGAAAGGTCGAGGAACCCATAGAAGCCAAAGATGGTAAAGAATAACGGGAAGGTAGTTGCTGACATACCGAAGCCCGCCAGGAAGATTCCGCCCGCGACCCCAAGAAAACGCGCGACGTCGGTGCCATCGGTTATCTGCACCCAAAAGAGCGAGGCAACACAGGCCATCACAGCTCCACTGAAAATATGCGAACTACTGCGCAGTGTGAGACCCGGCCGCTCGCGCTGAAGCAGAAAGAGGAGCGCCAGAGCGAGTGAGATACCCGGAACACGCAGCGTCATCGCGATAACAACCGCCACAGTGATACCCAGAGTATCGCGCAGGCTTCCGAAGAAACGCCCCGGAAAAGGCGCGAGTTCTGCCTGAATAGTGCGTCCGATATTTACGCGTCTGGAGACAGTTGGGGGCACGAGTCACTCTCTAGCGAACAACGGTGATGGCGGTAGCGCCGACGCGGAAGAGGTCGGGATCAGGGTCAGTGATGCGGATGCGCACCGGGAACCTTGCCGAGAGGTGAACCCAGTTGAGAGTCCTGTCGACATCCGGAAAACCATCGGCGACCGCTCCATCTTCAGGGAAGACCCCGCGGCCAATGCTGTCGACGACTCCATTGAAGCGGCGCCCTGGGTGTTCCATGAGATACACCTCAACATGCATCCCAGGATGAATGTGTCTCAGCTTTGACTCGCGATAGCTGGCGAGAACCCACCATGTACTGGTATCGATAAGCGTGAATATGGGTGTGCCGACATGGGCATAGGCACCCTGAGAAATATTCATATTGGTCACGTAGCCGTCGAAGGGCGCACGAACATAGCACCATTGCAGATTGAGTTCTGCCTGCTGCACCTTTGCCGCGCGGTTCAGGCGCTCGGCTGTCAGAGTTTCGAGAGTATCCACCGTGTGCTGTGCTTCGCCGAGCTTCGACTGCGATGCCTGAAGGCTGGCACTGGCAGACTGTTTTGCTGCGAGCGCCATAGACGCCTCCGCCTGTGCCTGAAGTATCTGCGACGCCGCCTCGTGGTTAGCCTCCTCCGCGACACGCACGGCGGTCTTTGCCTGATCGACCTGCTGGGTCGTAACGTAGTGCTTCGCGAGAAGTGGTGCGATGCGGTTGTAGTCATTCTGCGCGAAGGTGAGCTGTGCCTGGGCGGAAGATTGTGCGGCAGTGGCGCGTTCGACGGCGGCCCGGGCGGCAAGATAGCTGCCCTGAGCAGCGCTGATGCCGCTTTGTGAGCCCGATACCCCGGCGTTGGCCGCGCCGACGGCACTGCGCTCCGCGGCAATACGGCGGCGCTCGTCATTGATCTGGCCTTCGAGAGTAGCCTGGTCTGCCTTTGCCTGCTCGAGTGCATACTCAAAGGGACGCGGATCGATGACGAAGAGAACATCGCCTTTGTGAACGACCTGATTGTCCTTTACCGGGAGGCTGATAAGCCGACCTTCGACTTCTGGTGCGAAGGCAATTGCGTTTGCGCGCACTGTCGCATCATCGGTGCGCGGATGGCGATCGACCTGCAGAATCGAGATAAACAGAAGCAGAAGGGCAACCGCGACGATGCCTGTTCCGATATTGCGACCGAGTTTGCGTTTGTCATGGGGCATTGTATTTTCACCTTCAGGCGAAGAAGCAGAGCCAGAGCAGGCAGGTAAAGAGAAGCACCATGCCGGGATAGATAATTGCGGGATGACCGATCATGTAACTCATCCCTTGTTTACGCAGTAAAGAATGTGTTGCAAACGTGAGCGCAATTCCGATGGCGAGCGAGATCATCCATCCAGGAAAGTAAGAGCCGACAATCTCAACGTTCGGATTGCGGTTGCAACCGCCGACAACCAGAAAGAGAAAAGAAGAGACTAGAAGATGCAGACTGGTTCTCAAGGGTGAACTCCTGTCGAAGAGTTGTGCTGGAGCAGATCGCCCGTCGCAAAGCTGAGTGCGACCGCGCTCTGCATGAGCTGTGCATGCGAACGCACCGTCGTGAACCGGGCCTGTGCCAGCTGGCGTTCGGCCTGCACGACGTCAACGAGCGAGCGGACGCCATATTTATAAGCGTCGAGCGATGAATCGTAGGAGGTCTGTGCGGCGGCGAGAAAGCTCTGCGAGGACCGCTGTTGTTCGAGAGCGGTCTCGTAATCGACATAGGCATCCCAGACCTGTCGTGTGACTGCATCCTGCGTGGCACGCTTCTCTTCGGTCGCGGCCTTCTGTTCCGCAAGGGCTGCATTGACCTCATGGCGACGTGCTCCATTGAAGACCTCCCAGCGGAGCTTCGCTTCGACCGACCATGTGGGAATATTGGCGTAGCCAACCTGACCCCAATCGGCGGAGGCCCAGATAGCAGTCTGCCCCCCGGTAGCCGCGAGACCGACAGTGGGAAGGTATGCGGCGTGTGCAGTGCGAGAGGCATCCTGTGCGTTACGAACTTCCTGTGCGCGGGCGAGGAGATCGGGCCGTGACTTCCACGCCGCCTGAATGAGTTCTTCCACCTTGCTGTCCAGAGAGTTGGGAGAGTCATTCTGCTGCTGAGGCTGGATCTCGATCTCTGCTGTGGGTTCAACCCCGATCGACTCGGTAAGAGCAAGCTTCGCCTTCTTGACCTCGCCTACGGCTGAAGCAAGATCGAACCTGGCCTCGGCGACACCGGCCTCGGCGTTCTGCACATCAGGCAATGTGGCTCGGCCATTGTCATATTGAGACTGTGCATTTTGAGAGAGTATCTCAGCGGTCGCAAGAACCGTTCGGGCTGCGGTGAGCTGACCGATGGCCTGTTGCGTCCTGTAGAACGCTGCAGATGTGCTGTAAGCAATGTCCTGATGCATGCGGCTCAGACGCAGGGTGGATGCGAGTTCAAGCGCCTTGCTGCCATCCACTTTGGCTCCGCGGCCAAAGTCCAGCAGGCTGTATTCGAGTTGCAGCTGAGCCAGCGCCGTGGGCTCTTCTACCGTGACGTAGCCGAGCGGTGCGATTGGCTTCGGGAATGGCACGATGGCACGAAGGTCGCTGCCCTGCGCTACAAACGTGATGACGGGAAGATAGAGCGCCCGATCGACGCCGGCACGCTCGATCGACCGCTTTGCCTCAGCCCATGCGATACGCCCGTCGGGACTGGCTGTCTCGGCGATGTCGATGAGTTCGGGAAGAGTATAGATATGCTCGGGATCGAGCGCAGGAATCGGAGAATCGGCGCGAACAGAGCCAACGCAGCGGGCCGCATCGCGGGTAGTCAGGATGACGTCACAGCGCGTTGCATCCTGCAGGGGCGGAGCCGTCGAGGCAGCAATGTCAGCTACCTGTCCGACTGCGTTCTGTGCCCATAACAGAGTGGTAGCCGTCCAAAGGATCACCGCCAGACGAGCAGAAAGGATTTTGCCGTCTCGTCCCATCGCGTCCTCTTCTTCGGGTTTGTTTACGCCGTACACAATTATTAGTATACACTGTAAACAGAAATTGTATAGTTGAAAATATGACTACCCGATCCACTACAACGGAACCTGTCGCATTGCGTGATCGCATTATTGACGCGGCGGCCAAAATACTTGTCGACGAAGGCTATCAAAGCCTTTCCATGCGCCGTGTCGCGCAGGCAGTTGGATGTTCGCAAATGGCAATGTATCGGCACTTCACCAATAAAGAGGCGCTGACGCAGCATATCTGTACGCAGCTCTACAAACGATTTGCTCTGAAGATGAACGCGGAACTCGAGTCGGAGGATGATGACTGGGAACGATTGAGAAGGTTTATTAAGGCCCTGATCCGGTTTGCGACCAACTATCCTGATCACTACTCACTGATCTTCCTGGTGCGCCATTCCGACCCCGAAGTAATCGCCGACCGTGAGCGATTAGGTCAGGAGTTCATTGGCGGACTATCGGAGATTGTGCGGGCAGTCTTGCCGAATGACACTCCAGCTGCGGCGGTAGACACGAAGCTACGGCAAATGTTGAATTGTCTGCATGGAACCGCCGCTCTCCTGATTGCTCATCCGAAGGCGTATGGCCTGACAAAGCAGAAAGCAATTGACGATGCCGAGACGACGTTCCGGGCACTCCTCGGATGCAACTGACATCCTGATTTTTTTGTCAGAGTGAAACTGTCGCACCGTCAACCTGCGCTTATTGATCCCGACGAGCGGAGCGAGTCCGTCAGGACAAATTGCCCGAGGTGCGAGCGGGTCACGATGGAACATGGATCGGGAGTGCCCCCCATGATTCCCTTTGAGCATTGACCCACAAATGTGTATATAAAAGATTGATGTGGTTCGACTCCCGCCGTCTACCCCATTTCGCAGCAGCTTCACCATCCTCAGACATACGGAAAAGCATGTACCTCCGGAGATTGCATGGCAACCGCATCCAAAAATAACGTCCATCGTTGTTCATGGGCTGAGAGTGATCCCATGCTTCAGAAGTACCACGATGAAGAGTGGGGTCTGCCATTGCACGACAGTCGTGCGCTCTGGGAGCTGCTCATGCTGGAAGGCTTTCAGGCTGGCCTCGCCTGGATCATCATCCTCAGAAAGCGCGAAGCATTCCGTAAGGCCTTCAAAAACTTCGACCCGGAGGCCGTGGCTCGCTTCCGCGAGGCCGACATAGCGCGACTCCTCACGGATTCCGGGATTGTTCGCTCTCGTGCCAAGATCGAGGCGACCATCGGTGGAGCACGAACCTATCTCGCGATGCGGGACGCAGGAGAAGACTTTTCATCCTTTGTATGGAACCTCGCTGGCGGCAAGTCCATCCAGAATACTGGTCCCGTCCCGGCTCAGACTCCGCTCTCAGAAGAAATCTCTAAGACACTTAAAAAGCGAGGGTTCAAATTCGTCGGTCCAGTCATCGTCTACGCATGGATGCAGGCAGCCGGAATCGTCAACGATCACGCTGCCACCTGTTTTCGACGGAAAGCGGTCCTGCCCTGACGGAAAGATGAGAACGAATAATCGCGCCCATCGCGAAACAATCAAACCGTTACGGCACAATGTCGGTTGCAGTAGCGAAGCTGAGCTGATGGATGGCCATCCATGTCTGCGCATAGGAATTGAGCGCATCGGAGGTCACCGAGCGCGAGTCACGCAGCGCATCCAGATAGTCGATCAACGCAAGCCCGCCATGCTCATAGCTGAACTTTGAGATGTCGAGAATATCCTTCGCTTCGTCGAGATAGTGGCCGTTATAGCGGTCCGAGAGCACTTTGGCATTGATATAACCTGACCAGGCCTGATCGACGTCGCCGAAGACCTGATTACGAGCTGCGACCTCAGTGAAGCGGCTCGCCTGCGCAAGAAACTTGCTGGTCTCTTTATTACCCTGATTGCGGTCGAAGATGCGCAGAGGGATATTGAACGAGAATCCCACGGAGTTATCCGGTCCATTGCGGTCATAATCGGCTTCGAGAGTCGGATCGGTAGTGCCATTCGCGTAAGTCAGTTTGGTGTTCGCATCGGCAACGGCCACGCCGAGCTGGGCCGCGTGGTAGTCCGGCCTCGCCGCGATGCCCTTCTGTTCCAGCTCCTCCATTGTGGCGGAGACAACCGGCGGAACGATATCGCCCGCCACATCGAAGTCTGTACGCGGCTTATCATAGCCGAGCAGCACCTGCAGCTGAACACTGGCCTGCTGCGCGTTGGTGATAGCGTTGGATTCATCGGACTCAAACTGCGCAAGCTGCAGATCGAGTCGCTCAAAATCAAGCTTGGCAATATCGCCTGCCTTCAGCCGCTCACGGCCTATATCGACCTCGTGTTTAAAGTCGCTCAGGTTATCGTCGGCGAGCTTTTTGGCTGCTTTGGCAAGAACGAAGTTCGTGAATGCCTGACGAACGGCAAGAACAGTCTGTTGTTCCTGTGTATGGAACTGGGCGTCCGTTTGTGCTGTCGTGGAATGTGCGATGTCGAGGCGCCAGCGACGTTTTTCGCCCCGCTCGAAAAGCCGTCCAACACCTACGTTGTAATCGTAAGGATTGTTGGCATACGCGCCGAGCGTTACGTTTGAGCCGCCAGCCGTAAGGTAAGGATTTGCTCTGACGCCAGCCTGAATCTCCTGTGCTTTTACGGAGAGCAGGTTCTGCCGCGCAGAGAGCAGCGTCGGATTCTTTGCGAGCGCCAGATCAACCGCCTGCTGCATGGTGACAGGAGTGGAAGCCGGGACAGGTGGTTGATTTTGACCAAACGCCGCACACGGCAACAGCAGAACGCAGGCTGCAGCCACGACGATTCGATGTCTTACCTCCGCCATGGAACCTCCTGTGGCTTGCATGAAAACGATTGAAGATTGGCCTGCACGCTTGAACAGCATTAGTTCTCGAACTCCGTCTCGGGGGTGGGAAGCACATCGTCCGGTCTCGCAATCCAGACATATAACGTAGGCAGCAAAAACACGCTGATCAGCAGCGCGCCGATGAGTCCGCCGACAATGACCATGGCGAAGGGCCGTTGCGAATCCGACCCAATGCCATGCGAAGTCGCAGCCGGCAACAGGCCAAGCGTAGCGACCAGCATGGTCATCATGATAGGACGCAGACGAAGCACAGCGCCTTCGATGGCCGACTCTTCGATGGAGTGACCGCGCACGCGCATCTGGTTGATGTACTCCAGCATGATGACGCCAGTCTGTACAGAGACGCCGAAGAGCGCAAGGAAGCCTACACCCGACGACACGCTGAAGTTGGTATGCGTAAGCAAAAGAGCGAGCAGACCACCGACCGGAGCCATGGACACATTGATCAAAATCAGACCAGCCCACTTGCCAGAGTGGAACATGGAGTAAAGGATGATGAAAATGATAAGGATGGTAATAGGCAGCACCAGCATCAGCCGCCGCGAAGAACGCTTCTGGCTCTCGTACTCGCCGGCCCAGTCGGTCTTGTAGCCGGTGGGCAGCTTAACCTGCTGGTTCACCTTGCTGATCGCCTCCTCTACCGTGCTGCCAAGATCGCGATCGCGAACACTGTACTTGATGGCGACAAAGCGCTGACCGCCCTCGCGTCCAATAGTCTCAGCGCCGTCTTCCATCTTCACCGTAGTCAGTTGCGCCAGCGATACACGCTCTCCCGATGGCGAGAGCAGACGAATTTTGTCGATTGCATCCTGCGTACTGCGATACTGCGGCAGATAGCGGATAACGAGATCGTAGCGCGCTTCGCCCTGCAGAACCTGACTCACCGCGTTACCCCCAACGGCTGTCTGAATCGCATCCTGGACGTCGGCCACATTGATCCCAAAGCGTGCAGCAGCCTGCCGGTCGACCGAGTAGTTGAGGTTAGGCTGGCCGATGACCCGGAAGAGACCGAGGTCCTGCACTCCTCTGATTTTGCTCATGATCGAAACAATCTGATCGCCCTTCTCTTCCAGCGTCTTCAGATCGTCGCCGTAGATCTTGACGGCCAGTTCACCTTTTACTCCACTCACAGCCTCTTCGACATTGTCGGAGATCGGCTGCGAGAAGTTCCAGATGACACCAGGCATCTTTTCCAGCTCTCGGTTCATAGCACCGATGAGTTCGTCCTTGTTCTTTTTGAAGACGGGACGCCACTCCTCTTTCGGTTTGAGATCGACGAAGTACTCGGTATTGAAGAAGCCGGTAACGTCGGTCCCGTCGTCGGGCCGTCCGGTCTGGCTGATGACCTGCGTCACTTCAGGAAACGCAGAAAGCACGATGCGAGCCTGATTCATGATGCGCAGGCTTTCGGTAGGCCCCGTACTCGGAGCTAACGTACCGCGAACCCAGATGGCGCCTTCATCCAGATGAGGAAGAAACTCAGAGCCTATAACACCACTCAACCCGAGGAACAGGGTAAGCAGCAACGCAAATCCTGCTCCGCCGAGGGTGACCCAGCGATGTTCAATCGCCCAGCGCGCCGAGTGGCGATAGCGATCGGTGAGCCACGCCATCACCGGGTTCTGCCACTCCGACGCGCCACGCGGAAAAAGCAGGCTGGAGAGTACCGGAGCGATGAGCATGGAGAAAACAAGTGCCCCAAGCAGAGCAAAGGCAACCGTCCACGCCATCGGGCGAAATAGCCTGCCTTCGACCGCCTGCAGGGTAAAGATGGGCAGGTAAGCCGTAATGATGATGCCGATCGCATAAAAGACCGGCCGCTGCACCTCATGGGCCGCCTCGCGAATCTGCTCCGCAGGCGATATTGCATCCTTCCGCTGATGGCTGAGATGGCGGACGATATTCTCCACCATCACAACAGCTCCGTCGACGACCATGCCAAAGTCGAGCGCGCCCAGAGAAAGCAGGTTTGCCGGAATATGCCGAAGGTCCAGACAGATCGAAGCAAACAGCAGCGCGAACGGAATGGTAAGCGAGACGATGATTGCGCCGCGAACATTCCCCAGAAACAGAAAGAGAATGATGACGACGAGGATGATGCCCTCGGTAAGGTTATGCAGCACCGTGTGAGTGGTGTAGTGCAGCAGGTCGCTCCGGTCGAGGAACGGGACGATCTTTACGCCGGGAGGCAGAACGCCATTATTGAGCTCATCGACTTTTTTGTGAATGCCCTCCAGGGCAAACTGGGAATCCTCTCCCTTTTGCAAAAGAACGATGCCTTCCACAACATCGCCGTCATCAATGATCTTGCCGTCTTCGTGATGGATAACCCGCGAATTATCCTTTTTGCTCTCGTGATTGATGCAGGGATCGGTAGCACTCCAGGAACTCACCGGATCGGACTCCGGCAGCGCACCGAACCGGCACGCTTTACCGATCTGGCCAAGCCGGATCTTCGGCCCCTGAACAACGGTGGCAATATCTTTGACACGCAGCGCAGTGCCGGACTGCGTCTTGAGAACCGTCTCCTCAATATCCTTGACGTTTCTGTATAAGCCGACCTCACGCACATTGATCTGCTGCTGGCCCTGCTCGATGAAGCTGCCGCCGGCGTTGGTATTGTTGTTGGCGATCTGCTGCTCTACCTGACCGATGCTCAATCCATAGGAGACGAGCTTATCGGGATCGACCCGAACCTGATACTCACGCGTAATGCCGCCAAAGCTGGACACATCCACCACGCCGGGAACAGATTTAAACTGCTTCTCCAGCGTCCAGTCCTCAAGCGACTTAAGATCCATATTGTCGTAGAGGGGATTTGTGCTGTGCAGCGTATACCAGTAAATCTGGCCAACCGGACTCCAGTCAGTACCGATCTGCGGCTGCAGCCCTGCAGGCAGCGTCACCTGCGAAAGCCTCTCCAGCACCTTCTCGCGATTCCAGTCATTCACCGAATCGTCGTCGAAGATCATCGTCAGGCTCGACAGACCAGCCAGCGAGGTCGACCGCAGATGCGTCATATGCGGAATCCCCGCCATCTGGATCTCCAGCGGAATCGTAACCTGCTGCTCGACCTCCTCAGCCGCGCGTCCCGGCCACTGTGTGATGACCTGAACATAGTTATTGGCGACGTCCGGGTACGCCTCCACAGGCAGATTGTGGAAGGAGATGATGCCCCAGGCAAACAGCATGATCGCGAGACCAAGCACCAGCCAGCGGTTGTTCAGTGCAAAATCGACGAGCTTACGAATCATTACTGATCCGCCGTATTCTGCAGCGCGAGGGCGTTCGAAACGACCTGCTGCCCTGCGTTGATGCCGGAGAGAATCTCCTGCATATTGCCCGGCAGTATCGCCCCGCCCTTCACCGACACGCGGCGGAACTTACCTTCGCCCGCTGGAATGTAGATCCAGTCACGGTCATGCAGATGCAGCACCGCGGTAGCCGGCACCTGCGCGCGAGTCTCCATGGTCTTTCCATGAATCGTGGCCGTCGCGAACATGCCGATACGCATCAGCGTATTGGGATTCTCAACCTGTATCCTCACCTTCGCCGTACGTATCTGCGGGTCGAGCACAGCGCCGATATCGCTGATCACTCCCGTCAGCACGCGGTCAGGGTACGCCGTCAACCGAATATCCGCCTTCTGGCCCAGATGCACCGCAGGCAGATCGTTCTCATACACATCGCAGATGATCCACACATGCGAGAGATCGGCAATCGTGAAAGCATTGGGCGAACCCGAGTACGTGACGCCCGCGGCAGCGGCATTCGTCACATTCTGCGCGATGATATAGCCCGACGCCGGCGCATACACCTTCACCGTAGCAGCCGGGTGGTTCTTATCGACCCCCAGCACGCGCAGCTGTTCTTCCGCCGCCACGAGTGCTGCCTTCGCATCGTCTTCGGCGTTCTGTGCGATCTCCACCTGGCTGTTGGGAATCGCACCTTTCTCATTCAGAAGTTTGGCGCGATCGAGCTGCACCTGGGTGAGGCGTTCGTCGTTCACAGCCTTCAGATACTGTCCAAACGCACCCGACACATCGGTACTCTGAACATCCATCAAAAGCTGGCCTTTGTTCACGTAGTCGCCGATGCGCGCATGAATCTCCAGAACACGGCCCGAGGCGATAGAGATAACCGGAATCGTCCGCGAGATATCGGGATTCACCGTACCCGTCACCTGAATCGTCGAAGTCGCTTCATAACTGGTCGCCGCCGCCAGCGTGAACTGTTCGGGGTGGTCCACATGAATCAGATTCACGTCGGTGTCTGCCTGCACCACTGCCGCTGGAGGGGCTTCGCTCCCGGGATCGGACGGCTTCCCTTTGCAGCCTGCTAACAGATAGGTGCCAACACAAAAAAGGATCGTGGCAGGATGCCTGGAACTGATTGAACTCATCGTTTAAACTCGTTATCCCCCGTAGGATTAAGCCAGTATTGCTCTATTAAGAGATTACCCGACGCGCAACCTCGAACCGGTGGCGGCAACTGGCAACATCCTGAATCGTATCCAGACAGCCACAGGCAGCGACCACAGGTCGAAAACTGCGAACCCTCTCAAGTCTAGCGTTTGCATCCTGCGAATGCGCTTATCTTTTGGCTAGCTGCATTGGTTTTTTGGGACAGACACGTACACTGGACCAGACGTAATGACGGTACAGGAAGACTCATAAAATACTCGTAAATATCCGGCGTAATTCAGGGTTCCGGGCCCATCGCACTTCACGATTCCTTTAGCAGGAGATGGCGTCTCTCTCCCTCTTTGCAGGCGCAACAGGATTTTGAACAACTATGTCGTTGCGCCTGTCTCCCAATAACTCCAGGTCGCTGCTTCTTCGCTCCGGTCTGCTGATCGTCCTCATCGCACTCGCCGACTGGCGCATCGATGCCGAGATTCCGCTCGGATTTCTCTATCTCCTTCCCATGCTCCTCGTCGGCCGGGTACTCACCCGGTGGCAGATCGGTATCGCCGCCGCTCTCTGCACCGGTCTCACCGAGGCCTTCAACAGTCTCAAGTGGACCCCCGCCGTCGGCATTCCCCGCGACATTCTCACCTTCGCTGCCTTCTGCGGCCTCGGCCTCTTCGTCTATGGAGTCGTACGCAGCCGCCGCGCCTCCAGCGAACACATGCGCCGCGTCGAGAGCGAGATTGCAGCCCGTCAGGACGCAGAGGAACAGCTCAAGGTCCTCATCGAAAGCAGCCCCGCGGCCATCTTCACCTCAGACACCCAGGGTCATTTTCTCCTCGCCAACGAGGCCGCGCACAAACTCTTCGCCGTGCCCAACGGCTCGCTCCGGGGAACATCCATCCACCGCTACCTTCCTTCCCTGCTCAATCTCCCCTCGGCCCATCCCGAAGGCCGCACCTTTCGCACCGTCATGCAGTGCCACGGCACCCGTCAGAGCGGCGAGGTCTTCCTGGCCGACATCTGGTTCTCCACCTATCAGACCAGCGTCGGCGCCCGCATGGCCGCGATGGTCGTCGATATCTCCGATGACCTCAGAACCCACGAAGAGTCGAGCCTGCATCAACTGCTCGCCGCCTCGCGCATCCTGGTCGCCGCCGTCTCGCACGAGATCAGAAACGTCTGCGCGGCCATCGCCGTCGTCCATCAAAACCTGCGCCGCAACCCTACCCTGGAAAGCAACAAGGACTTCGAAGCTCTCGGCACCCTCATTCAGTCTCTGGAAAAGATTGCCGCGATGGATCTCCATAAAAACTCAGACCGGGCCACCAGCGTCGATCTGCATTCCCTGCTCGAAGAGATAAAAATCATCGTGGAACCCTCTCTGGAAGAGAACGGCATCACGCTGCAAATCGCCAACAGCCAGCACCTCCCGGAGGTTCTGGCCGACCGCCCCAGCCTCATGCAGGTCTTTCTCAACCTCATTAAAAACAGCCAGCGAGCCATGAGCTCGCAGCCCCGCAGAGAGCTCCATATCTCCGTCGAAACAAAGCACCAGCAGGTGCTCGTTCGTCTGCTCGACAGCGGCTCCGGCGTTCGCAATCCCGCCGATCTCTTCAAACCCTTCCAGCAAAAAGCGGAAGCGACCGGCCTCGGACTCTATCTCTCCCGCGCCTTCATGCGCTCCTTCCAGGGCGATCTGCGCTACGAACCCACTCCCTCCGGTGCCTGTTTTATCGTCGAACTATCCGTATGGGACAAGGAAGGAGTGCAGCCTGCATGAGTCAGCCGATACGCGTCCTCATCGTCGACGACCATACCCTCTTTCGCGAGAGTCTGAGCAGGCTGCTCGAAGCCGACACCGAATGCCGGATCATCGGAGCCTGCGCCTTCGTCAGTGAGGCGCTCAGAATCATCGCGAAAGAGACCATCGACCTCGTCCTGCTCGACTATGATCTTGGCGAAGAACCCGGAACCCAGTTCCTCTCCGAAAGCAGAAGAAGAGGCTTCACCGGACGGATCCTCATGGTCACCGGCGGTATGAGCGACGCCGTCATGCTGCGCGTTCTGGACAGCGGAGCCTCCGGCATCTTTCTCAAGAGCAGTCCACTCGCGGAGCTGGTCCAGGCCATCCGCCGCGTCATGCAGGGGGAGGTCTGGATAGACGCCGGCATGGTGAAGGCATTGCTCGCAGGCGTGCGCGAGCACGGTGCCAACGCCCGCCAGGAGTCACTCAGCACAAGAGAGCGGAGTGTACTGCGCTGCGTCTTCGAAGGCCTGAGCAACAAGGAGATCGGCCAGCAGTTGGGCATCTCCGAAGGATCGGTCAAAGCAGCTCTTCAACAACTCTTCGCCCGCACCGGCGTTCGCACCCGAAGCCAGTTAGTCCGCATCGCCGTCGAACGCCACTCCCTGGACTGGCTAAGCGAGAAGTAGCCCCTCCTGGGCAGTATCGACATCTAGCCTAATCGTCAGTGATTGATTGATATAGAAACAGCCTAACCGTCAGTGATTGATTGATATAGAAATAGCCTAACCGTCAGTGATTGATTGATATAGAAATAGCCTAAGCGCCAGTGCTTGCTTGATATAGGAAGTGTCATCCTGAGCGGAGCCTCTTGCAGTTTCATCGCAAGAGGCGCAGTCGAAGGACCTGCGGTTGGCTCGGCGTGCCAATACTTTCTCCTTAGCTTTCACCACATCCGCGACAGCTCCGCATCGTGCTGTAGGTCGATACCACCTGGGGCAAAACCCTGCTCCTGCACTTGTCGTCGCCTCCTGCTGTTGCCGTCACCGTCGCCGTCACCGTC
>Ga0302314_10014045_pt1 | contig 13718 bp, 11 predicted proteins | sample III_Palsa_N2_3_FD_200533 | JGI IMG/M metagenome (GOLD analysis project Ga0302314, IMG submission 200533) | Peat permafrost microbial communities from Stordalen Mire near Abisko, Sweden - III_Palsa_N2_3 | ecosystem: Environmental > Terrestrial > Soil > Palsa > Peat permafrost | place: Sweden... | reverse complement strand
TTGGAATCACCCAGGCGTGGAATTCCGACGATCCGCGCAAGGCGTGGCCGGCCCGAGCGGCGCCGGCCCCCTTTCTGGAATGGTGCACCATCAAATCGGCTCTCGGGTTCCGTCAATTCCTGCTGCGTGGGCTGAACAAGTACGCGCGGAATTGAGCCTTGTGACCATTTACATAAAGCAGATGTTCGTTCTGGCCGGGTCAAACTGACGCAAATCTCTTTTTGGCCCCCAGTAACCGAGGCGGGAGCCTGCTCACGACCGGTTGGCAATGCGCAGCCCCATCACCAAGCGACGTCAACCAGCAGAATGTCTTCACAGCGGCCCTGGAACATGATTTTCCCTCCGGCGAATCCCAAAACCGCTGCCAATCGCACTCCGACAGGCTGCTAGGGTTCTCGCTGGTCTTCGCGGCACCGGGCGTGGCTCTCGCGACGAGGCCCAGTTAGATATGCCGGCCGCGCTTCACACGGCATATCGTCGAATCAGCGTGCTTGAAAGCAGGGGATCTTAGGTAGTTTCCGACTCTGGCCCGGCGCACCAACCAGTTTTACTGGTTGGGATCGGTCGTTGATGTGACCGTGCTTCACCCTTCGCGAGGAGAAGAATGTGCCGAAAGTGGCGGTGATTACCGGCGCTGGTGCGGGCGTCGGACGCGCCACGGCGGACGAATTTGCCCGACAAGGCTTTGATGTCGCGCTGTTGTCGCGCGATTCGGCGCGGCTGGAACGGGCGGCGGACGAGCTGCGTCGCCATGGGGTGCGAGTCCTACCGATCCCGACTGATGTCGCCGATCCTGCTGCGGTAGAAGCTGCCGCCGATCGTGCTGAAGCGGAACTCGGGCCGATTGATGTCTGGGTGAACGTTGCGATGGCGACGGTATTTTCCCCGGTCGCCAAACTGACCGCGGAAGAAGTCGAGCGCGGAACGAAAGTGACTTATCTCGGACAGGTCCACGGCATGATGTCGGCGCTGAAGCGGATGCGCGTGCGCAATCGCGGCACCATCGTCAATGTGGGTTCGGCACTCGCCTATCGTTCCGTGCCGCTGCAATCGATCTATTGCGGCGCCAAGGCAGCGATCAGAGGATTTACCGACAGCCTTCGCAGCGAGATCATCCACGACAAGCTCGACGTGCATCTAACGATGGTCGATCTGCCCGCGATCAATACCCCGCAGTTCGACTGGGCGCTCAACAAGATGGGGCGCAAGGCAAAGCCGGTCGCACCGATCTTCCAGCCCGAAGTACCTGCCCGCGCCATCTTTTTTGCCGCCACGCACAAGCGGCGTGACATTTGGGTAGGCTGGCCAACGGTCAAGGCGATCCTCGCCAACCGCATCGCGCCGGGGCTCATCGACCGCTATCTCGCCAAGGCTGGCTATTCCGGCCAACTTGCCGACCGGCCAACCGCACCCAATGCCCCTGCCAACCTGTTCGAGCCCGTCCCCGGCGATTATTCGGCGCACGGTCGATTCGATAATCAGTCACGCGACCGAAGCTGGGAAATGTTCACTGACCGCCACAAGGCGGTCGTGGTCGCGGTCGTGGCGGTGTTGGCGATCGGACTGGTGGCGCAGCAGGTCGCGAAACGTCTTGATATCTAAATTAAGCACCCGGTTAGGCCGTCGGTGACGTATCGGCCGTAGGAAATTTCCCGTGTCGCAGAATGTCGCAGAATTCGTCTGGAAACGCCTCAATGAGTGGGGCCTGGCCCGGGTCTATGGCTATCCCGGCGATGGCGTGGGCGGACTGGACGTTGCGCTCCAAAAGGCAAAGGCGTTCATGGATTATGTCCAGGTCCGCCACGAAGAGATGGCAGCGTTCATGGCCTCGGCGCATGCCAAGTTCACTGGACAAGTGGGGCTCTGCTACGCCACCTCCGGCCCCGGCGCCATTCATCTGCTGACCGGGCTCTACGATGCGAAGATGGACCACATGCCGGTTGTCGCGATCGTCGGGCAGCAGGCGCGTTCGGCGCTCGGCGCGAGTTATCAGCAGGAGGTCGACCTCCAGAACCTGTTCGCCGACGTCACCGAGTATGTGGCGACTGCGGTCGTGCCCGAGCAGGTGCGCACCTGCATCGATCGCGCGGTGCGCATCGCGCAGGCCAAGCGGGCGGTCACCTGTGTGATCATTCCCAACGATCTACAAGAGCTCGAATACCACAACGCGCCGATGGTTCATGGCGCGACGCACACCGGCGTGGGATACCCCGGGGCCGCGACGCTGCCAAACCTTGAGGATATCAAGAAGGCGGCCGAGATCCTCAACAAGGGCAAGAAAGTAGCGATCCTGGTCGGCGCGGGCGCGCTGCATGCGACAGACGAGGTGATCGCGGTGGCCAACCGACTTAATGCCGGTGTCGCCAAGGCACTTCTCGGCAAGGCAGCCGTGCCCGACGATTTGCCATTTGTCACCGGCTCGCTCGGCCTGCTCGGCACCAAGCCTAGCTGGGATCTGATGAAGCAGTGCGACACCTTCCTGATGGTGGGGTCAGCCTTTCCTTACAGCGAGTTCCTGCCCAAGCCGGGCAACGCTCGGGGCGTTCAGATCGATATCGACGGCGCCAACCTCTCGCTACGCTATCCGATGGAATACAGCCTGATCGGCGACAGCAAGCAGACGCTCGCCGCTCTCCTGCCGCTGCTCGAGCAGAATGAGAACAGGAGTTGGCGCCAAGGCGTTGAAAAGAATGTCTCCGAATGGTGGAATACGCTCAGGTATCGCGCGATGGAGCCGGCCGACCCGGTCAACCCGCAACGCATCTTCCACGAACTCTCGCCGCGACTTCCCGATGACGTCATCATGACCGCGGATTCCGGTTCGGTCGCAAACTGGTATGCGCGTGACATCCGGATACGCCGCGGCATGATGGGGTCGCTTTCAGGCGGCTTGGCCTCGTTGGGGGCTGCCACACCGTATGCTCTCGCGGCAAAGATGGCCTATCCCGATCGCTCCGTGATCGGCTTCATCGGCGACGGCGCGATGCAGATGAACGGGCTCAACGTAATGATCACGGCGAGCAAATATTGGCGGAAATGGTCAAATCCGCGCTTCATCCTGATGGTGCTCAACAACGAAGATCTGAACCAGGTCACCTGGGAAGAGCGTATACAACTCGGTGACGGCAAGACGCCGCTGACCCAGACAATCCCCAACTTTCCCTATCATAAATATGCCGAACTGCTCGGCTTCAAGGGCATCTATTGTGACGATCCCGAGAAGATCGGAGCGGCGTGGGACGAGGCGCTGGCCTCCGATCGTCCTGTCATTATGAACATGAAGGCCGATCCGAACGTGCCGCCGCTGCCGCCGCACATCACGTTGAAGGACGCCAAAAACTTCGTGACGATGATGGCTGACGAGCCCGAGCTCGCTAGCGTGATCAAGAACAGCGCGAAGCAGATGCTCGCCGGCTTCCTGCCCGGCAAGGATTGAATCATGGCCAATACGCGCAATCGCCTGCGTGAGATGACCCGGCCCGCGCCTGAGGCGAAAATGCCGCTCGCGACAGGCCTATCGCGAGGTGCCGGTGAAGCTGCCCCCGCCGCGGTAGTCACCGCCGCGCAGCGTCTCAACCGCGCGGCTGGCACGATCGCGGCATCAGTGCTGATCGATAGCGCGATGGAGCATTATCGGGGTAATTTCCACAACAAGGCAATGTGGACGCCACTCGTTACTTCGTCACTATCGATCGCAGTGAGCGTTCACGGCCTGTCGGACAAGCGGCATGGCGCCCATCCGGTGCGTGATCTGGTCTATGCGGTCGCAGGGCTGGTGGGCGCGATCGGTACGGGATTCCACGTCTACAACGTCACCAAGAAGGTCGGCGGCTTCAACTGGCAGAACATCTTCTATTCCGCTCCGCTCGGCGCGCCTGCGGCGATGTCCCTGTCGGGGCTGATAGGATTCCTCGCCGAACGCGTTCGGGACAACGAACCGAATGGGGAGCCCAAGGTGTTTGGCCTGCCGGCGGGCAGGGTCGTTGCCGCAACGACGGCGGTGTCGTTGCTCGCGACTACGGCCGAAGCAGGACTGCTCCATTTTCGCGGTGCCTTTCACAATCCAGCGATGCTGCTGCCGGTCACGATGCCGCCAGTTGCCGCCGCGCTGCTTGGCGCAGCTGCCGCAGGTGATGCGGCGAAACCCCGCAAATTTTCGCGGCTTTGGATGGCTGCCACCGCGGTGATGGGCGTCGCAGGTGTCGCGTTCCACGCTTATGGCGTATCGCGCGGCATGGGCGGATGGCGCAACTGGCGGCAGAACGCCATTGCTGGCCCTCCCCTGCCGGCGCCGCCTTCGTTCACCGGCTTGGCGCTTGCGGGCCTCGCCGCTTTGGCGCTGCTCAAGGAGCATGCCCGTGACTGAGCCGTCCCGCTATCCGGGCTATGACGTGCTCACCAAGCGCGATACACCGTCGTGGAACGCAAAGACGAGGGAAGTCATCGAGCAACGTCTGGCGACCCCTAGCGTACCGCGCTTCTTCAGCGCCGAAGAGTGGCTGGTCGCGGAGGCACTGTGCCGTCGCATCCTGCCGCAGACGGACGACGGGGATCCCGTATCGCTGGTCGCCCTGCTCGATGCCAAGCTGCTCGCCGATCACGGGGACGGTTTCCGCGAGGCGAGCATGCCCTATATGCGCGATGCCTGGCGACGAGGGCTTGCCGCGATCGATGGCGAGGCTAAGGCGCGGTATGACGGTCGGGGCTTTGCAGCCCTCGCCGACCGCGAACGGGACGCGCTGCTGCGTTTCATGCAAGGTGGCGAGGTGAACGGGGATCGCTGGTCGGGGCTCGATGCCAAGGCCTTCTTCGAACGCCGGATTCTCGTTGACGTGCCGGCGCTGTATTATGGGCACCCCAACGCGTGGAACGAGATCGGCTTCGGAGGTCCTGCCTCCCCGCGCGGCTATGTTCGTCTTGACGGCGACCGCCTCGATCCCTGGGAAGCGGCGGAAGCCGAGCCGGAACAGAAACTGACCGCCGAGCAGCGGAACCGGCATGTCCTCTGACCCCAGTCTGCGACCCCGAGCGACGGGCGGCCGTGCGCCCGATATCTTTCGGCAGGGCGGCTGGGTACCGATGCGCGAATACCGAGAGAGCGAAGCGGTCGACTTCGTCATCGTCGGCACCGGCGCCGGTGGCGGAACGCTCGCCGCGCTGCTGGCCGAGCAGGGATTCTCGGTTATCGCGTTCGATGCGGGGGGCTATTTCCGGCCGATGGAGGATTTTGCATCGGACGAAACCGCGCAGAACCAGCTTTACTGGACCGATAAGCGCGTCCTCGACGGCCCGAACCCCATCAAGATGGGTGGCAACAACTCGGGCAAGGCAGTGGGCGGATCGACCGTCCATTATGCGATGGTGTCGCTGCGCTTCCGGCCCGAGTGGTTCAAGTCTCGCACGACGCTCGGTTACGGCGCGGACTGGCCAATCTCCTGGGAGGAGATGTGGCGCTATTACGGAATTGCCGAGCGACAGCTCAACATTTCCGGGCCGCTGACCTATCCCTGGGGGCCGAAGCGGCCACGTTACCCGTATCGCGCGCATGAGTTGAATACAGCAGGAAAACTGCTTGCGAGAGGCTGCGAGGCGATCGGCATCGACTGGACCGAGACGCCGCTTGCGACACTGTCGGCCCCACATGCCGGGCCGGAGGGAAAGAGCCCACCATGCGCCTATCGCGGTTTCTGCCGGTTCGGCTGCACGACCAACGCGAAGCGCTCGGCGCTTACGGTATGGATTCCACGCGCCCTCGCGGCGGGAGCCGAGGTGCGCGATCTTGCGATGGTCGGACGGATCGAAACGGGATCGGACGGGCGCGTGACCGGCGTGCAGTACCATCGTGAAGGCAATTGGTATGTCCAGCTCGCGAAGAACGTCGTCGTGGCGGGCTATGCGGTGGAGACGCCGCGGCTACTGCTGAATTCGGCGACGGGGGTCTATCCCGACGGCCTCGCCAACGGTTCCGGTCTCGTCGGCAAAAACCTGATGACCCAGACCAACGCTGCCGTCTGGGGCCGGATGGACGAGCCCGTGCGCTGGTACAAGGGACCGCCCAGCCTGGCGATCACCGAGCATTGGAATTACGACGACAACAAGGACTTTCACGGCGGTTACTGCTGGATGGGGCAAGGACCTTTGCCCATCGAATGGGCATCGGTGCAGACGGGCGCGCGCGGGCTGTGGGGCGAGGAGCTGCGTCGCGCGATGCTCGACTACAACCACATGATCGGCGTCAAGATGGTCGGCGAGATGCTGCCCAACGAGGCGAACCGGGTTACGCTCGCCGACGATCTCGATCAATACGGGCTGCGCGTGGCCAGGATTACCTACGCATGGGGAGCAAACGACAAGGCTTTGGTCAATCACTCGCTCGAACAGATGAGCGCCTCGATCCAGGCGATCGGGGCGAAGGACATGTTCCGCCAGGAAGACGATACCTGTCATCTGGGCGGCACGGCCCGGATGGGGAGCAATCCCCGCACGAGCGTCGTCGATGCCGATTGCCGGAGCTGGGATATTCCCAATCTGTGGGTGTGTGACGGATCGGTATTTCCGACCGTCGGCGGCGTGAACCCGTCACTGACGATCCAGGCGATCGCACTCCGCACCGCCGATCGGATCGGCAAGCTCGCGGCCGCCGGCGAGCTTTGAGCCGCTACATCATCCTTGCTCGCAGATTGAACAGGATGACGAGCGTTCCCGACACCATCAGGATCACGATCAGCGTCGAGAACAGAATCAGTTGAAGATCGTCGCGCGCCGATTTCCGCAGGCTGATGTGGAGGAAGAAACGGAAATGAACCACTATCTGGACAAACGCCAGCCCGAGCACGACGGCGAGAGTCGTGGTCGAGACGAAGCTTGGCCAGTGCACTATGGCGAAGGCCGCGCCGGTGAGCGCCACCGCGAGGCAGTAGCCGATCACGTAGGAGCGGATTTCGTCGCGCTTGCTGTCGGTCGGGCCGCTCACCGGATCAGTCCTTGCAGATAGACGACCGAAAAGATCGCTATCCAAACGATATCGAGAAAATGCCAGAACAGGCCGAGCCGCAGGATATTGATCTTGACGCGAGCATCCAGCCCGAAAATCATCACTTGCACCATCATTACGATTATCCAGATGCTTCCGAAGAAGACGTGAAGCCCGTGCAGTGGTACCAGCGCGAAGAAGGACGAAAGATATCCGCTGCGGGTGGGATAGGCGCCGTCGCCGAACATCGTTGCGAAGTCGTGCAACTCCATGCCGAGAAAGGCTGCTCCGAGAACCAGTGTCGCGCCCATCCAGCCGAGTAACTGCCTGCGCGATGCTCCGTGCTTCATCGCGACCGACGCCATGCCGTAGGTGAAGCTGCTGGTGAGCAGCGCCAGGGTTTCGAGAAAAACGGGAAGGATCTTGTACTCGCTCGCCGGTGTCGGCCCGCCGACGGTGGCGGACAACATGACCCCGTAGGTGGCAAAAAGCAGCGCAAACAGCACCGCGTCGCTCATCAGGAACACCCAGAAACCGAATACTGCGATTTCCGCCTGCTCATGCGTCAGTTCGTCGGTGCCGCCGAGATTGAGACCAGCGTGCTTGACCTGGTTGGCGCTCATTCCGAAACCTCGGCCATGCCTTGGTTGGCGGAGGTCATCTCGATCTCCCGCGGGATTGGCGTCGCCTCCGCCACCGCGCGTAGCCAGCTCCGTTCGGTGCGCCCGATCTCATCGGCGGGGATGATCCGACGGACATCGCGGGCAAAGCTGCGGGCGATCACGGCGGCAATGATCGCCAGCACGCCGATAATCACAAGCCACCACATGTGCCAGACCAGGCCGAACGCCGTTGCCGCCCCGACCGCCCCGATCAGAGGACCGGTCATGCTGTTTTTGGGCAGCTCGATGTCTTCATACGATGCAGGCGGAGCATAGGGATCATCCTTGCGCTTGCCCTCGAAGAACGGGTCGCGGCCGCGGACTCGCGGGATGACCGCGTAGTTATATTCCGGCGGCGGCGCGGAGGTCGACCATTCGAGCCCTCGCCCATCCCAGGGATCGCCTGCAAACACGCGGTTGGCGTCGCGCTCGCGAATGCTGACCAAGAGCTGGACGAACAACGCGCCGAGCGCGGCAAGCAGGATCAGCGCGCCGACGCCAGCAACATAGAGCCAGGGCCGAAATATCGGGTCGAACATCCCTTGCGTCCGCCGCGCCACGCCGGCCGCGCCGAGCACATAGAGCGGCATGAACGCCAGGTAGAAGCCGACGACCCAGCAGCCGAAGGAGATGCGGCCCCATTTCTCGTTGAGCCGGAAGCCGAAGGCCTTCGGAAACCAGTAATGATAGCCCGCCAGCATCCCGTAGAGCAGCCCCGGGATGAGCATGTTGTGGAAATGCGCCACCAGAAACAAGGTATTGTGAACCAAGTAGTCGAGCGGGGGAAAGGCGAGGAGGATCCCGGTAATGCCGCCCAGCACGAACGTCATCATGAAGGCGAGCGAGTACAGCATCGGTACGGTGAACCGCACCTGCCCGCGAAACATGGTCCAAATCCAGTCATAGATTTTGACGCCGGTGGGCACGCCGATCGTCATCGTCGCGATGCCGAATACCGCGTTGATGTCGGCGTTTTGGCCCATGGTGAAGAAGTGGTGGACCCACACCGTGAACGACAGCAGGGCGATTGCCGCGGTCGCGAGGACGAGCGAGGTGTAGCCGTAGAGCTCCTTGCTGGAGAAGGTGGAAACAACCTCCGAGTAGACGCCGAAGGCGGGCAGGATCAGGATATAGACCTCAGGGTGGCCGAACAGCCAGAACAGGTTGGCATAGTTCATCATGTTGCCGCCGAGGTCGTTCGTGAAGAAGTGGTACCCCAGGTAGCGGTCGAGCGCGAGCAGCGCGGTTGCGATGGTCAGCGGCGGCATCGCGAAAATCATGAGGATGCTGGTGCACAGCGCCGTCCACACGAACAGCGGCATCCGCATCAGTTCCATCCCTGGGCATCGCATCTTGTAGATCGTGACGGCGAAATTGATCCCCGTCAGCGTCGATCCGATCGAGCCTAGACTCACCGCCCAAATCCAGTAGTCAGGCCCAACGTCGGGGCTGAAGGCGAGCTCGGTATAAGGCGGGTAGCCGCTCCAGCCGCCGGTCGAGAACTTGCCGATAACGAGCGATGCCATGACCAGCGCGGCCGCTGCACCGGTCAGCCACAGGCTGATCGAGTTGAGCAAAGGGAAGGCGACGTCGCGGCTGCCGATCTGCAAGGGCATGACAAAGTTGATGAGGCCGACGAGGAACGGCATGCCCATGAAGAAGATCATGATGCTGCCATGCGTGCTGAACAGTTGCGAGAAATGGTCGGGTGCCAGGAAGCCGGGCTTGTCGATCGCCGCCGCCTGCTGCATCCGCATCAGCACCGCCTCGATCAGCGCGCGGCTGAGCATCACCAGAGCCAGCGCGATGTACATGATGCCGATTTTCTTATGATCGAGGCTGGTGAGCCATTCGGACCAGAGATAGCGCCACTTGCCGTGCCAGGTGATCAGCAGGACGACGGCGCCGGCACCGATGACAACGATCAAGCCGGCGCCGGCGCCGATGATCTCGCTGGCGGTGGGATTTTCCCAGGCGCGATAAAACGGCAGCTCTTGCCAGTCCAAGCGGCCCAGGATCGCGAGCCAGATGCCGTGGGTCATCAACGGCGATCCCCAGAGCGGACGAGGATGTGCTGGAACAGACGCGGCGGGATCGGCGAGAAGAAAATCGGTTTCAGCGGCGACGACTTTCCGAAAAGCGCGGCGAAGGCGGCGGCGTCGAGCGGATGGGCGGACGCGCGCACCTGCGCCACCCAGCGATCGTAGGCGGCAGGCGGCAGCGCGATAACGTTGAACTTCTCGTTCTGGAAGCCGGTTCCGTTGAATTGCGTGTTCTCGCCGCGAAAGACGCCCGCCCGGGATGTTGCGAGGTTGAGCTGGGTCGTCATCCGCGCCATTGCGTAGATCTGGCCCGCGAGCTGAGGGATCAGCAACGCCTGCATCACCGTGCCGCTGGTCAGGCTGATGTGGACGGGCCGGCCGACCGGTATGACCATCTGGTTGATCGCCGCAATGCGCTCGTCCGGGTAGATGAACAGCCACTTCCAGTCGAGCCCCACCGCCTGAACCTGAAGCGCCGGCTGGTTTGACGCGATCGGCCGGTAAGGATCGAGCACGTGGGTATAGTGCCAAAGTACCACGCTAAGGCCGATGACGATCCCGATCGGCGGGATCCAGATAAAGCCCTCGAGCGTCCAGGAAAAACCCCACTCCGGCCTGAACGCGCTATGCTTGTTGGACAGACGGTAATGCCAGGCGATGAGCGGGGTGAGCAGCAGCACGGGACCTGCGACGAAGGCCAGCACGATGCCTACGATCACGTAGAGATGCCACTGGCTCGCGGCGATCGGACCGGCGTGATTCATCACGCCGAGCTTCAGCGCGGCGCATCCGCTGAGCAAGAACATCGGCGGCGTTGCGAAAATAAGAAGCCGGCCGCGCGATCCCTTCATCCGCCGGCTCGTTGGATCACGGGGCCGGACAGAAACAAGGCGGTGTTGATCACGGCCAGATGCGTCAAGGCCTGAGGAATATTGCCGATCAGGCAACGGCCGCGCACATCATACTCTTCGCTGAGCAGGCCCACATCATTTGAAACTCCGATCACCCGCTCCAGGAGTGCCGCCGCCTCGTCGTCGCGGCCCTGCATCTTGTAGCAATCCGCCAGCCAGCACGAGCAGGCGAGGAATGCGCCCTCGTCGTGCCCATCCGGCTTCGGCGGCTTGCGTCGTATCAGCCCACCCTCCATCAAGTCGCGCTCAATCGCCACGATCGTCCCGGCAATGCGTGGATCAGCAACGGGAAGGAAACCGACGAGCGGCAGCAGCAAGAGCGAGGCGTCGAGGGTGTCGCCGCCATAGTGCTGAACGAAGTGGCCGAGATCATTGCTATAGCCGCGCTCGCATACGGTTCGGTGGATTACTTCGCCAAGCTCTTCCAGCCGGGCTATCAACGCACGATCGACCTGATCGTGGTTGGCATGCGCTGCGAGGAAGCGGGTGACGCCCACCCAGGCCATGACCTGCGAATATGTGTAGCATTGCTGATCGCCCCGGCTTTCCCAGATGTCGGCGCTCGGTTGGTCCCAAACCTTCTCGAGATGCTCGACGATGGCGGTTTCAACTTCGACGATGCGCGGGGTGCGCTCTATTCCGGCCTTGGCCAGCACGTCGAAGCTGTCCATCAACTCGCCGAAGACGTCGAGCTGAGTCTGGCCCGAGGCGGCATTGCCGATGCGGACCGGTGTGGCGCCCTGATAGCCGGGGAGCCCTTCCAACTCGTATTCTGACAAGCGTTGGTGGCCGTCGATCCGGTAGACGATCTGCAGCGCGGCGGGCTGGCCTGCGACCGCTCGCAGGATCCAGTCGCGCCAGCGCGTCGCCTCTTTGTGGAAGCCGGCGTTGAGCAGCGCGGTCAGCGTGAAGGTTGAGTCGCGTAACCAGCAGTAGCGGTAATCCCAGTTCGCCGATCCTCCGATTATCTCGGGCAGCCCAAGCGTTGCAGCGGCAACGATCGCTCCGCCGTCCCGATCGGTCAGCACTCGCAGGGTGATGAGCGAGCGTCGTACTGCGCCATCCCAACGGCATTTGGACTCGAACCGGCCAGCCCAGTCCTTCCATTCCTTCTCCGTTGCCTTGACCAGGGCATCAACCTTCAAGGGCGACGGCAACGGCATCGTAGATGGCGAATGGCTGAGGACGAAGGCGATCTTCGCGCCCTTGGCGAGCATGAAGCGGGCACTGGCGTCATCAGTGTTCATGGTCAATTCGACGGGACAGTCGAGGATGACACGATCCGCGCCAGCCTCGAAAATCAAACCACGTTCGTGGCGTTCCCTCCAAGGCGCGATCTGGCCATAGCCGAACCGCAACCTCAACGACATCGCCATCTGCACCTCGCCCTCCAGCCCCTCCACGATGCGGATGATCGCCGATCCCCCGCCATGCCAAGGCATAAGGTCCGTCACGCGCACGCGGCCGGTTTCGGTCACATGCTCGGTGTTGAGGATCGTTGTATCGTCTCGGTAGCTGCGCGTGGTCTCGGAAATATATCCAGCCGGCGAAATGAGCCAATAACCATGACGCTCATCACCCAGCAGCGCCGCAAAACAGGCGTCGCTGTCGAACCGAGGCCAGCACAGAAAGTCGATCGATCCTGTCTTAGCGATGAGCGCGCAGCTGCGACCATCTCCGATGATCGCATAGTCCTGGATCGTCGATGTCATCGGAGCCGCTCCTTAGTGCCCGAGATGAGATCCTGTCTACCGGATTGTCGCGTACTTCGATTTGAAACCGCTACCAACAATAGAGCCGGCTTATCCGTGGTGTCCATGCGGACGCGACGAAGGAGCCGTCGCACGTTTCGGCGGAACCGGGGTCAAGATGGGCGGCCGTCGCAGCGAGCGACGGCTTTGCCGAGATCCCGCTAAAGTGTAACGCCGCCGATTCCTGGTCGGCGCTCCTATTGGCACAATTATCAACGTGGCCGGCTTTTACCGGTTCCTTCGGAGGCTGGAGTCGGTCGCGAAGTGCAGCGGCCCTATGCGGGAGAAACACGCCCGCTCAGCACTGGTTGTTGTATAAAGGAGCCCGCGATGGTGATCGAGACGGTGCTGGACTTCCGTGCGACGATTGGCGAGTCCCCGACTTGGGTCGCGGATGAGCGCGCACTTTACTGGATCGACGTCAAGGCACCAGCGCTGCATCGCTATTGTCCAGACGACGAATCGACACGCAGCTGGCGGGTGACGAGCGATATCGGCGGATTCGCACTGACCAGCAATGGGAGTGCGGTGGTTGCCCTCCGGCAGGGGCTATTTCGCCTCGACCTCGATGGCGGCGCGCTACACCTGCTGGCGCCGCCGCCATTCGACCCGGCGCTGTTTCGCTTCAATGAAGGCGCCTGCGACGCCAACGGCAGGTTCTGGATCGGCGTGATGTTCGATCCGCTGAAAGGATCCCCGCCCGCTAAGCCGGGAAGGCTCCACAGTTTCACTTTCGGGGAAGGGCTTCGTAACGAGCCGGATGCCGCGGAACTGCACAACGGCATGGCGTGGAGCGGGGACGGCAAGACTTTCTTTCTGTCGCACAGTAATTCTGGCGAGATCATCGCCTTCGATTACGAGGCGGACTGTGGCGCGATCTCGAACCGCCGGGTTTTCGCAACTGTGCCCACCGAACTCGGCATCCCCGATGGCGCCGCGATCGACACGGAGGGTGGTTATTGGTCGGCGCTGCACGGCGGTGGCAAGCTGCGCCGCTTTCACCCCGACGGCTCCATCGATCGCGACATCGACCTGCCCGTAAGCCAGCCGACAATGCCCGCCTTCGCGGGCGAGGATCTCGCCACGCTCTACGTCACCAGCGCTTCGGATCAAATGAGCGCAGCGGCAAAGGCAAGGGAGCCACACGCAGGAGGGCTGTTTCGCCTCGACTCAGGGAGCCGCGGCATCGCGCGACCCTTTCTGGTACGTTGACCATTGTTATATGCCGGTTCAGTGGCTGCGAAGGCAGCGGTCAAGCGGTGCTTGCACGAACATAGCCTGAGCGTCCGCCCGTGCGCCATTTTCGATACATTGGTCCTACTCATGGTGATGCTGACGGTATTTTTCAGCCGCTGATCGGATAGTCGTCCCTCGCAGCT
>Ga0302314_10014044_pt1 | contig 13718 bp, 14 predicted proteins | sample III_Palsa_N2_3_FD_200533 | JGI IMG/M metagenome (GOLD analysis project Ga0302314, IMG submission 200533) | Peat permafrost microbial communities from Stordalen Mire near Abisko, Sweden - III_Palsa_N2_3 | ecosystem: Environmental > Terrestrial > Soil > Palsa > Peat permafrost | place: Sweden... | reverse complement strand
CCGCCGGCCGACACGCCCGCCCCGGCGCCGTCCCAGTCCGGCACGACCTCCGATCCCGGCGACGGCGATCCGAGCGGCGGCAACACCACGCCGATCTCCGCGCCGGCGCCCGCGACCGCCGTGCCCGAGGCGTCCAACCTGGCCATGATGAGCCTGGGCGCGCTGTTCCTGGCGGTCGCCGCCACGCGCAGGCGCAAGAACGGCTGAAGCGCCCGCGCGCCACGTCGCTCCGACCATCGGGCGCCCCTCTTCGAGCGGCGCCCGATGCGCTTTTTGGGCCCATTTCGCCCGCCGCTGTCGTGCCGGCGCACGTGAATCCCTAGCTTCGCGCGAAGGTGTCTTCATCCGGGGGGCCGGGGCCTGTAGCATCCTGCTCGGCAGCCGACATGGCGCCCGGGCGACTCCCGCCGCGCCGATGCCGGCTGGTCCGCTTCGCCCCTGTTCTTCCGCAGGCAACCGGACCGCAAGGCATGGCCAAGCCCAATTTTCATGATCGCAGCTGGCAGGAGATCGACTGGGAGACCTGGGGCTCGCAGTTCAGCATCGTCGATCGCGCCTCGTCGGTCGGCGAGCTGCAGAACGGCATCGCCACGCGCTACATGGAAGTGCAGGACCTGCTGTCTCAACTGCCGCCGCACGCCGGCCGGGCGCATGCGCTGGTCGCGGGCTGGCGGGCGGAAGTCAACGGCTACGGGCGCACCGTGGTCTTCTCCGAATCCACGCGCGTGCTGCGCCGGCTCGACGATCTGCACGCCCAGGTCACGGCGCAGCTGCACGCCGCGCGCCAGGCCGCCAAGGCCGCGCGCAAGGCACGCCAGCGGGCGCTGCTCGCGGGCGGGGGCACGCCCGCGCGCGCGGGCGGCCAGGCGACGCACCGCAGCTCCGACGCGGACACCGACGATTTCGAGGGCATGCGCCACAGCGCGGCGACGTCGCGCCAGCGCAGCGACGACGTCAACCCCGGCCAGCAGACCGCGGCCATGCGCTGGGCGGCCGTGCAGGCACAGATGGCGCGCGAGTGCGACGGCTGCATTCCCGACAGCGCCAAGCCCGTCACCGCGAAGCAGTTCAGGACGGCGGTCGAGGCATCGGGCGACACCCTCGTCGAGCAGTTCCAGCCGGCGCGCGACAACGGCATGGTGCGCATCGTCGTGGCCGGCCGCCGGCAGTTCTGGACCACCGGCCTGCCCAACCTCGAGAACCTGGGCATCGCCCGCTTCTCGATCTACCGCCGCGACGGCAACACGCGCCGCTTCGAGTACGTGACGGGCATCCGGCGTCCCGAAGACACCGCCGCGCAACGCGAGGCCGCCGAACGCGGCAGCGGCTAAGGGCCCGCGGACCGCATCAGGCCTTCGGCATCTGCGACATGTCCATGAAGAACGGCTCCCAGACGTGGCCGTCCGGATCCTGGAAGGTGCGCTGGTACATGAAGCCGTGATCCTGCGGCGGGTTGGTGTCGACCTCGCCGCCGTGCGCGCCCGCGGCCGCCACCATGGCGTCGACGGCCCGGCGGTCGTCCACGGTGATCGCCAGCGCCATCTCGCTGGCCGCGTGCGCGTCGACCCTGGCCTTCTTCGTGAAGGACATCCATTTGGCGTGCGTCAGCAGCATCACGTAGATCGTGTCCGAGAACACCATGCAGGCCGCCGTGTCGTCGGTGAACTGCGGGTTGTTGACGGCGCCGATCGCCGCGTAGAAGGCCTTGGACTTCGGAAGGTCGCTGACGGGCAGGCTGATGAAGATCTGCTTGGGCATGGGTTCTCCGGAAGAGGATCGGGTCGGATCGAAGGACGCGCGCGCCATCCTCGGCGGCACATCCACACGACGACCGGGCCCGCGCGATTTCGACATCGCGCGGCCGGAGAATTCCTTGCCGTCAGTTCGGCGGATCCTTCAGGCGCGTGCGCGACACCGCCATCATCACGCCGAAGCCGGCGACGATCAGGCAGACGATGGCCACGTACGTCGCGGCCACGTGCGCGGCCACCAGCGCCCACGCGATGCCGCCGATGAGCAGGACGAGCCCGACGATGTAGAGCAGGAACGACATGGGCCACCCCAGGATGATTGCGACGTTCCCAAGATAGGCGCGCCCGGCGCCGCGCCCCATCGGTTGGCGCCGCGGACGAGCGTAGGCCAGCCCCTACAGCAGCCGCGCCGTGCTCAGCGCTGCGGCGCGCTCGCCGGCGGCTGGGTCGCGGCCGCGGCGCGCGCCTCGCGTTCCTTCTTCGCGGCCAGGTGATGGCCGACGGCGCAGCCGACGACCGCGCCCGCGACGGCATGGTGCCCCGCGAAGTGGCCGCCCACGCCGCCGATCGCCGCGCCCTTCAGGCAACCGGCGGCCTGCGCCGGCACCGATGCGACCGCGATGCAGGCCGCCAGCGCGGCGACGATTCCGATGCGTGTTCCCAGCATGTCTTGCTCCTCGAGAGTGGATCCATCCGCGGGACGCAACGCGTGCGTTCCCGTCTGCGCCAACTGTCGGCGCCTACGGCGTCGGCGGCAATCGCCGTGCGACATGGCGCCGCGGATGTCCGACGAACCGCCTTCGGCGACCGACGGATGGCGGACTGCGTGCTTGTCCCGGTGCCATCCGCGACGCGATGCGCGACCAGCTCGCCGCGTCGCCGGAGACGCTGATGATGGCTTCCTTCGTCGTCCTGCCACACGTGCCGCGCGTGCTGGCGCACGCCGACAGCCGCATGGAACGGACGATGCCGTGCGTCGCCGTGACGCCAAGAGGTCCCCGGCCTCCGACGGCACGATTTCGCACTCGACAGTAACTTTCGGTCCTCGTTTCACACGTCGGACGCCGCGGGGCCGTACAGTGGGAGCGCTCTCCCCACCGAACCGTCGATGTGACCCTGCCCCTGCCACCCAACGCCTTCGAGGCGGCGCCGTTTCGCGGCGGCGTGTTCCACAACGCCAGCGGGCGCGAGAAGCACGGCCTCGCCAGCGTGCTGCGCTGGCTGCTGACGCGTTCGCGCGGCCCGTGGCCCACGCATGTGGAGGACGTGCCGGTGGCGCCGCCGGTGGCCAAGGTCGACGACGGTTCGATCCGCGCCACGGTGATCGGCCACGCCACCGTGCTGGTGCAGGTGGACGGCCTCAACATCCTCACGGACCCGGTGATGTCCGCGCGCATCGGGCCCACGCCGTGGACCGGCCCGAAGCGCGTGCGCCCGCCCGCCGTGCCGTTCGAGCTGATCCCGACGATCGACGTCGTGCTGCTCAGCCACGACCACTACGACCACCTCGACCGCCCCACGCTGCGCCAACTCGTGGCGCGCGACAACCCGCAGGTCCTGACCGGGCTGCACGTGGGCGCCAAGGTGCCGTCGAAGAACGTCGTCGAGCTCAACTGGTGGGACAGCCACCCGATCTGCGAAGGCGTGACGGCCACCTACGTGCCGGCGGAGCACTTCTCCGGCCGCGGCCTGTTCGACCGCGACAAGTCGCTGTGGGGCGGCTTCGTGCTCGAGACGCCGCACGGCAAGGTCTACTTCGCGGGCGACACCGCGGCGGGCTTCCACTTCCAGGCCATCCGCGAACGCTTCGGGCCGATGACGCTGTCGCTGATGCCGATCGGCGCCTATGCGCCGCGCTGGTTCATGGAGCGCGTGCACATCGATCCCGACGAGGCGCTGCAGGCCAGCCTCACGCTCGAATCGCAGACGACGCTGGCGATCCACTTCGCCACCTTCGACCTGGCCGACGACGCCTACGACGCGCCGACGCACGCGCTGGCGCGCGCGATCTCGCACCTGGCCGACCGCCCCGCCGGCAGCGACTTCCGCGTGCTGCCGTTCGGCGAGGCCGCGATCGTGCGCATCGGCGAAGGCGCCGAGGCCGCGGCGCGGCGGCGCTTCGCCTGAGTCGAACAGGCCCTACCGCAGCTGTTCCCAGTCGAGATAGTCGCGCATCGCCTGCGCGTCGCGGCGCGCGGGCGGCAGCAGCTCGTCGTCCTGCGGCGCCAGCGTCGAACTCTCCAGCGCGCGGCCGGCCACCGCCCAGATGCGCGTGCCGCCCTGCAGCCACGCCACGTGCACGTAGCCGCGCCGGCGCAAGGTCGCCGCCGCGAACGCCGACTGCGCGCCGTCGGCGCAGGTGAGCAGCACGGGTTCGTCGAGCGACGGCGCGATCTCCGCGATGCGCGTCTCGAGCCAGCCGCGCGGCAGCCACGTGGCGCCCGGCAGATGGCCGCGCCGGTACGACGCGCTGGTGTCGACGTGCAGCACGTGCGCCGGCGCATACGCGGCCAGCCAGCGCGACACGTCGTCGACGCCCAGGCCGGGCGTCACGGCGCTCGCCTCGCGCCAGCCCAACGGCATCTCCGCCACGGTGCTGGCCGGACGCCCGCTGGCCACCCAGTACGCGAACCCGCCCGCGAGCTTCTGCACGCGGCGCAAGCCGAGCCGGCGCAGCCACACGCCGGTGAGCCGCGCGCGCACGGCATCGTCGTCGATCAGCACGACCGGCGCGTCGCGCAGCGCGATCAACTCCTCGTGGCGGACGATCAGCACGTCGCTCGCCACCGAGACGCTGCGCGGCACGTGCGCGACCGTGTGGCTGCCCAGATTGCGCAGGTCGAAGGCGCTGAAGTTGCCGCTGGTCGCGTACGCGAGCGCCGCGAGCTCGGAGGCCTCGATCCTGTCGACGCCGAAGTGCTTGGCCAGGCGCGCCGATCCGAGCGCGGCGAACTGGCGCGCCGGACTGGACGGCATCACGCGGCGCCGCCGCGAGCCGTGCTCGAGCTCGTGTCCCGCGAGGCGCCAGGCCAGCGTGCCGCCGTCGAGCGCCACGACGTCGCTCAGGCCGAGGTCGATCAGCGTGCGCGCGACGATCAGGCCGCGCGTGCGGGCGCTGGAGCACAGCACGATCGCGTCGGATTCGGCGGCCATGTCGAGCGCGTGCGAGACGACCTCGAAGCCCGGCAGCGACACCGCGCCGGGGATGCATCCTTCGGTGTGCTCGGCGGCGCCGCGCACGTCGCACAAGGCCACGCGCCGGCCTTCCAGCCGCCACTGCCGCAGCGTCTCGATGCTGATCGTCGGCACGCGTTCCAGGTCGCCGATGCGGCGGCCGAAGGCCTTACTCGACACCTGCGTGCCGGAGATCGTGGGCAGCCCCGCATGGCGCCAGGCGGCCACGCCGCCGTCCAGCGCGGCGACGTCGCGATAGCCCAGCGCGACGAGCGTCTCGGCGGCCAGCTGCGCGCGCGGATCGCGTCGCCCGGCGCCGATGTCTTGCCCGCCGTCGACGACCACCAGCGGCGTCGCGCGGTCGCGCACCAGCGCCTCGATGCGGAATTCGATGCGGCGCCGGGGCAGGATCGTGGCGCCGGGAATGTGGCCGCGTTCGGACTCGATCAGGTCGCGCACGTCCAGCAGCGCCGGCGGATGCTCGGCGGCAAGCAACCCGACGAGTTCGTCGACCGTGACGGCGCGGCTGGCCATGGTCATGCCCGGTCCCTGCGCGGTGGCGACTCGCCTGTCTCGACCGTGGAAACGGCCGGCGGTCGCCGGGCGGTCATGGCTGGCTCTCGCGATCGTCGAGGCGCGCTGCGGCGCAACGCGGGCGACCCGGGCGGGCGGTATCCGAGGGCGTGGCGTCCGGCGCCGGACGAAAGGCAACGAGACGATCCGATCGACTCATGTGCGGGCCCTCGAAAGGAACGCGGGGAGTGGGCACCGGGCTTCCACCGATGTGGCTCCGGGCTGTCGAGCCAGTCTATGTGCGGGCTCGTCCCCGGTCAATTGTTCCGGCATGCGGAAACATCCTGATCGCCTGTTCATTCGCCGGCGACGGGCTGGACGCCTGCCGCGCCGGAGGGCGGGCGGCCCGCGGTCGCCGCGCCGCCCGCCGAGGCGCCGATGATGCAGGCGATGGCCAGCCACTGCAGCGCGCCGAGGCGCTCGCCCAGCACCATGGCGCCGCACGCGGCGCCGACGGCCGGCGTGGCGCTCACGAGGATGCCGAACACGTGGCGCGGCATGCGCCGCAGCGCGGCCATCTCCAGCGAATACGGCACGGCGCTCGAGAGCAAGGCCACGCCCAGTCCCGCGGCCAGCGTCGTCGGCACGAGCATCGCCGCGCCCGCGTGCGCGATGCCGATGGGCACCGCGAACAGCGCCGCCACCAGCATGCCCAGCGACACGGCCTGGCCGCTCGCGAGCGTCGACACGCGCTTGCCGAACACGATGTACAGCGCCCACGACGCCGCCGCGCCGAACGCGAACAGCAGGCCCAGCGGATCGAGCGGCCGCCCGGCCGTTCGCGGCAGCAGCAGCGCGAGCCCGGCGAGCGCCAGCGCCACCCACGCGACGTCGAGCGCGCGGCGCGACGCGGCCAGCACGACGACCAGCGGACCGGTCGTCTCGATCGCCGTGGCGATGCCGATCGGGATGCGCCCGAACGCATGGTAGATGCACAGGTTCATGCCGCCCAGCATCGCGCCGTAGACCACCAGGTTGCCGACATCGCGCCGCGCGAGCCGCGCGCGCCATGGCCGCCAGAACGCCAGCAGCAGCAGCGCCGACAGCCCGATGCGCAGCGCGGTCATGCCTTCGACGCCGACCACCGGGAACAGGCTCTTGGCGATCGCCGCGCCGAGGTTCTGCGACACCAGCGACGCCGCCAGCGCCGCCAGCGGCAGCGCGCCGGCCGGGCGCGCCGCGGTGTCACCCAAAGCGATAGCTCGACACCGTGATGCCGCCGAAGAACTCGCGCTCGTGATACACCCGCGTCGCCGCCTCGCCTTCGGCCGCGCCCAGCGCCACCATCAGCGGCAGCAGGTGCTCCTCGCGCGGGTGCGCAAGGCGCGCGGCCGGCGCCTGCTCCCACGCGGCGAGCGTCGCGGAGCGCGTGGCGGCGTCGGCGATGGCCAGCGTGCTCTCGAGCCACCCGTCGAACGCGGCCGATGGCGCGCGCGCCGCGGGCCCGAACGCGCGCAGGTTGTGATAGCTGAGGCCGCTGCCGACGATCAGGATGTCTTCGTCGCGCAACGGCGCCAGCGCGCGTCCGAGCGCGAGGTGCTCGTCCGGCGCGAGCCCGCGCTTGAGCGACAGCTGCAGCACCGGCATGTCGGCGTCCGGATACATGACGGCCATCGGCGCGAACATGCCGTGGTCGAAGCCGCGCGCGGCATCCTCCTGCGACGCGATGCCCGCGGCGGCCAGCACCGCGCGCACGCGCGCCGCGACGTCGGGCGCGCCCGGCGCCGGGTACTGGATGCGATAGGTGAAGTCGGGGAAGCCGCCATAGTCGTACAGCATGGTCGGCCGCGGGTTCGTCTGCAGCGTGAACTGCGGCGCCTCCCAGTGCGCGGACAGCATCAGCACCGCGCGCGGCGCGCGGCCGATGTCGGCGGGCATGCGTGCGAGCGACGCCTCGAGCTGGTCGTAGACGCCGCCCATCTGCTCCTTCATCCACGGCCACGGGCCGCCGCCATGCGAGATGAAGTAGGTCGGCAGGCGGGCAGCGGACATGGGAAGGTTTCCTCGAGCGGTTCGCCCGAGGATATCGCCTCAGGAAAGCCCTGGCGCGACGGCAGCTTGTCGACGCGGGCGAACGGCTCTCACGCCGCCTGCCGGCGCAGGGTCAACAGCGCGGCGCCGAAGGCCACGAAGATCGCGCCGACGCTGCGGTTGAGCCACAGCGAGAAGCGCGGCCGCGCGAGCAGTGCGCGGGCGCGCGACGCGAGCAGCGCGTACGTGACCAGCGACGTGAACGACAGCGCGCAGAACAGCCCCGTCAGCACGAGGAACTGCGGCAGCAACGCGGCATGGGCGTCGAGGAACTGCGGGAACAGCGCGGTGAAGAACAGGATCGGCTTCGGGTTGGTGCTGGCGGTCAGCAGCGCCTCGCCGAACAGCCGCGAACGCGCCGGCGGCGCGGCGACGGTCTCGCCTTCGGGCGGCACCAGCGTCACGCCGCGGCCGGTCAGCTGCCGCAGGCCGACGTAGAACAGGTAGCCCGCGCCCAGCAGCTTGACGACGCCGAACAGCAGCGCCGACGACTGCAGCAGCACGCCCAGCCCCAGCATCGCCGCAGCCGACAGCCCGAACAGCCCGCACACGTTGCCCAGCGTCGACCAGATCGCCGTGCGCGGCCCCCAGGCCATGCTGTTGCGCAGCGCGAGCAGCGTCGCCGGGCCGGGACTCAGGATGGCCACCGCGGCGACGGCGGTGAAGGCGAGCAGGGTGTGGACTTGCATGGCGCGTCCATTGTCGCGGCGCCGGTTCACGCGCAGGCTTCGTCCGACGCCCGCGCAGGGACTTGTCGCGCCGCCCTTCGCCGCGCGGCGTTCGCGGGCACCATGACGGCCTGCTGAACCCGAAGGCCTCGCCATGCCGCTGCGCTCACTGTCCGTCCTCGCCCTCGCCCTGCTGGCCCTCGCGGGCGCGCACGCGCAGGACGCCGCCGCCGGCGGCATGGCCTTCCAGCAATGCGCGGAATGCCACAGCCCGGGCGCCAGCGACGGCAACGGCCCCGGCCTGAAAGGCGTGTTCGGACGCCGGGCGGGCTCCAAGGACGGCTTCATCTACAGCCCGGCGATGAAGAAGGCGGCCGTCACCTGGGACGACAAGACGCTGGACGCCTTCCTCGCCGACCCGCGCGCCGCCGTGCCCGGCACGACGATGGCCTACGGCGGCGACGACGACGCCAAGGATCGCGCCGATCTCGTCGCGTACCTGAAGACGCTCAAGTAGGCGGCAACGCGGGCGAGCCGCCGTCCGTGACGGCCGGCACCTCGCTGTCGTCCTTCAGCTCGATGCCGGTGACGCGCCGCCGCTGCGACTCGCGCACCAGCCACGCGATGCGCGCCGCCGCGTCCGCCAGCGCCAGGCCCTCGGGCCGGATGTTGCTGACGCAGTTGCGCTCGCTGTCGGCGCGTCCCACCTTCGGCGCCCACGTGAGGTAGGCGCCGAGGCTGTCCGGCGAGCTCAGGCCCGGACGCTCGCCCAGCAGCATCAGCACCAGCGAGGCGCCGAGCCGCTCGCCGATCTCGTCGCCGAGCGCGACGCGCGCCTGCGTCGCCACGACGATGCGGCTCGCGACGACGCCCGCGTCGCGCAGCGCGACGACCAGCGGCACGCCGTGCGTCTGCGCGGCCACCGCCGACAGGCCGTCGCCGATGACGATGCACAGGCCGCCCGCCGCGTCGCCTTCGAGCGCGTCGCGGCTGTCGGGCGCGAGCCGGCGGCCGAGATCGGGGCGCGTCAGGTACTCCACGCGCGAGCTTGCGCGGCTGGTCGCGCTCGCGGCGTCCAGGCCTTGCGCGCGCAGGTCGGCCAGCAAGGCGGCCGCGTCCAGCGGCAGGTGCACCGCGTCGCGCGCGAGCGCGTGCGCGGCCGCGAAGCGCAGCACCTCGGTGGTGGGCAGGCTGGTGCCGGAGCGGCCGAGCGAGATGCGCGCGGGGGTATGCCGGCGCAGCGCCGTCCAGGGATCCGCGGGCGGCGCCGGCGCGTGCGTCGGCGCTTCGCCGGTGTCCCAGTGCACCGGATGATCGGGCAGGCTGCGCGTCATGCGGACGCTCCCGACAGCAGGCCCTGCGACATCGCCTGCGCCAGCGCCGGCATCGACGTCACGGGGCGCAGCGCGCCGCGCTCGTCGGTGATGCCCATCGCGTGCAGCCAGGCCTCGAACTCCGGCGCCCGCCGGCGGCCCAGCAGCTTGCGCGCGAACAGCGCGTCGTGGAACGAGGTGCTCTGGTAATTGAGCATCACGTCGTCGGCACCCGGCACGCCCATCATGAAGTTCAGGCCGGCCGCCGCGAGCAGCACCAGCAGCGTGTCCATGTCGTCCGAGTCGGCCTCGGCGTGGTTGGTGTAGCAGATGTCGCAGCCCATCGGCAGGCCCAGCAGCTTGCCGCAGAAGTGATCCTCGAGCCCGGCGCGGATGATCTGCTTGCCGTCGTACAGATACTCGGGGCCGATGAAGCCGACGACCGTGTTGACCAGCAACGGCCGGTAGCGCCGCGCGACCGCATAGGCGCGCGCCTCCAGCGTCTGCTGGTCGACGCCGTGGTGCGCGTTGGCCGACAGCGCGCTGCCCTGCCCCGTCTCGAAATACATCACGTTGTCGCCCAGCGCCCCGCGCCTCAAGGCCAGCGCCATCGCGTGCGCCTCGTCGAGCAGCGCCAGCGACACGCCGAAGCCGCGGTTGGCCGCCTCGGTGCCGGCGATCGACTGGAACACGAGGTCGACGGGCGCGCCCTGCTCGATCGCGCGCATCGTGTTGGTGACGTGGGTCAGCACGCAGGCCTGCGTCGGGATCCGCTGGCCGGCGATCAGGTCGTCGAGCAGGCGCAGCAGCCGCACCAGCTGCGGCACGCTGTCGGCCGCCGGGTTGATGCCGATGACCGCGTCGCCGGCGCCGTACATCAGCCCGTCGACGATGCTGGCCAGGATGCCGGCGGCGCTGTCGGTGGGATGGTTGGGCTGCAGCCGCACCGCCAGCGAGCCGGGCAGGCCCAGCGTGTTGCGAAAGCGCGTGACGACCGTGCAGCGGCTCGCGGCGAGGATCAGGTCCTGGTTGCGCATGATCTTGCTGACGGCCGCGGCCATCTCCGGCGTCAGGCCGGGCGCGAGCGCGGCGAGCGTCGCCGGCGTCGCGGCGTCGGACAGCAGCCAGTCGCGCAGCCCACCGACCGTCAGGTGGCGCACCGGCGCGAAGGCGGCGGCGTCATGCGTGTCGACGATGAGCCGCGTGACCTCGTCGCCGTCGTACGGCACCACTGCCTCCGACAGGAACGTGGCCAGCGGGACGTCGGCCAGCGCGGCCTGCGCCGCGACGCGCTCCTGCGCGGTCTCCGCGGCCACGCCGGCGAGCTGGTCGCCCGACCGCGCGGGGCTCGCCTTGCCCATCAGCTCGCGCAGATCGGCGAAGCCGTGGACCTGGTGACCGACCGTGGCGCGATAGCTCATGCCCGCGACGATACCTGCATCGCGCGGCACTTCAAAGAAATCAGCGCGCCGCGCGCAGCCGCGCCACTTCCTCCTCGAGCTCGCGGATGCGCCGGTCGCGCTCGGCGATCGCCGGCACGGCCTCGTCGACCGGTACCAGCTGCGGGATGTGCTGCGGGCAGTTCGCGTCCCACGCCTTCACCGTGAAGACGATCGCCTGCTCGGCGCGCGCCTTGTAGCCGGCCGGCATCAGCCTGTCGACCAGCGCCGGATCGGTCTCGACCCGCGCCTCGCCCCAGATCTTCAGCCGCTGGCGATGCGCATAGTCCATCAGGAACAGCTGCGCCTTCGGGTTGTCGGCCAGGTTGCCGGTCGAGACGAACTGGCGGTTGCCGGTGAAGTCGGCGAACGCGATCGTGTGTTCGTCCAGCACGTGCAGGAAGCCGGGCGGCCCGCCGCGGTGCTGCACGTAGGGCTGGCCGTCGAGGTTGGCGGTGGCCATGAACAGCGTCGTCTGCGCCTCGATGAAGCCGCGCATCTCGTCGGCGATGCCCGTCTGCCAGCCGCGGCCCTGCTCCATGCGCGCGTACGCGCCACGCGAGCCGCGCGCCTGCTGCAGCGCCTTGACGCCGGGCGTGAAGACGATGTCGCTGGGATAGGCAGGCGCTTGCATGACGAGACTCCTTTGTAGCCGCCAGTGTGGATCCTTCCAATCGAATCCGACAGCCGTCACAATCCGAAATGACTCTTCCATTTTTCGGGAATATCCGATGGACCGACTCGACGCGATGACCGTGTTCCTTGCCGTGGTGGACGACGGCAGCCTGTCGGCCGCGGGCCGCAAGCTGGCGATGCCGCTGGCCACGGTGAGCCGCAAGCTGGCCGAGCTCGAGGAGCATCTCGGCGCGCGCCTGCTGAACCGCACGACGCGGCGCATGGAGCTGACCGACGCCGGCCGCGGCTACGAGCAGGCGTGCCGCCGCATCCTCGACGAGGTCGCGAGCGCCGAGGCCGTCGTCGCCGGCGAATACGACGCGCCGCGCGGCGAGCTCGCGATCACCGCGCCCATCGTGTTCGGGCGGCTGCACGTGCTGCCGGTCGTCAGCGACTTCCTGCGCGCCAACGCCGAGGTCGACGTGCGGCTCGCGCTCGGCGACCGCGTCGCGCACCTGCTGGACGAGCACGTCGACGTCGCCGTGCGCATCGGCGTGCTGCCCGACAGCCGCCTCAACGCCGTGCCGCTCGGCACGCTGGCCTCGGTCGTCTGCGCGAGCCCGGCCTACCTGAAGGCGCACGGCACGCCGCGCGCGCCCGCCGATCTCGACCGGCACCGCTGCATCACCTTCGACGCCACCTACCCGACGCCGTGGCGCTTCGCCGACGCGCCCGCCTGGACGCCGACGCGTCCGCGCCTGGTCGTCAACACGGCCGAAGCCGCGATCGACGCGGCCGTCGCCGGACTCGGCGTGACGCGCGTGCTGTCCTACCAGGCCGACGCCGCGCTGCGCGCGAAGCAGCTGCGCCGCCTGCTGCGGACATGGGAGCCCGCGCCGATTCCGGTGAACCTGGTGTACGACGGCCAGCAGCGCGTCACGTCCAAGCTGCGCGCGTTCCTCGACTTCGCGGCGCCCCGGCTGCGGGCCAGCCTGGCCGCGCTGCGCGCAGAATGAAGCCATGAGCGCCTCCCTCGATCCGCGCACGCTGCTGCGCCAGATGTTCGACGCCGCCGTCGCCGCCGCGCAGCCCGCGCTGTGCCTGCCGCCGCACCTGCCGCTGCCGCCGAAAGGCCGCACGATCGTCGTCGGCGCCGGCAAGGCCTCGGCCGCGATGGCGCGCGCGCTGGAGGATCGCTGGCCCGGGCCGCTGGAGGGGCTGGTGGTCACGCGCTACGGCTACGAGGTGCCGTGCCGGCGCATCGAGATCGCGCAGGCCGCGCATCCGGTGCCCGACGAGGCCGGGCTCGTCGCATCGCGGCGCATCGCCGGCATGGTGGCGGGGCTGACCGAGGACGACCTCGTCATCGCGCTGATCTCGGGCGGCGGCTCGTCGCTGCTCGTCGCGCCCGCGCCCGGGCTCACGCTGGCCGACAAGCGCGCCGTCAACGCCGCGCTGCTCGTGAGCGGCGCGACCATCAACGAGATGAACTGCGTGCGCCGCCACCTCTCCGCACTGAAGGGCGGCCGGCTCGGCGCGCTGTGCCATCCGGCGCGCGTGGTGACGCTGCTGATCTCCGACGTGCCCGGCGACGACCCGCGCGACATCGCGTCGGGCCCGACCGTCGCCGACCCGACCACCTGCGCCGACGCGCTGTCCATCATCGACCGCTATCGCATGCCCGTGCCCGACGCGGTGCGCCGGCTGCTCGGATCGAACGGCTGCGAGTCGGTCAAGCCGGGCGACCCGCGGCTCGCGCGCAGCGGGCTTGCCAATGACGTCCGCATGATCGCCGCGCCGCAACTCGCGCTCGAGGCCGCGGCGAAGCTCGCGCGCGACGCGGGCGTCGCGGCGCACATCCTCGGCGACAGCCTCGAGGGCGAGGCGCGCGACCTCGGCAAGGCGATGGCCGGCATCGCGCGCCAGGTCGCCACGCGCGGACAGCCGTTCGCGGCGCCGTGCGTGCTGCTGTCCGGCGGCGAGACCACCGTCACCGTGCGCGGCGACGGGCGCGGCGGCCGCAACGTCGAGTTCCTGCTGTCGCTGGCCGTGACGCTGGACGGCCTGGCCGGCGTGCACGCGATCGCGGGCGACACCGACGGCGTCGACGGCGCCGAGGAGATCGCGGGCGCGCACGTCGCGCCCGACACGCTC
>Ga0302314_10014043_pt1 | contig 13718 bp, 9 predicted proteins | sample III_Palsa_N2_3_FD_200533 | JGI IMG/M metagenome (GOLD analysis project Ga0302314, IMG submission 200533) | Peat permafrost microbial communities from Stordalen Mire near Abisko, Sweden - III_Palsa_N2_3 | ecosystem: Environmental > Terrestrial > Soil > Palsa > Peat permafrost | place: Sweden... | reverse complement strand
CCAGCCGATCCTGCAACGCATCCTCGACGAGAAGCTGCTGACCGCCCATGGCGTGGTCGGCTTCTGGCCCGCCGGCGCCGATGGCGACGATCTGGTGCTCTACGCCGACGAGGGCCGCTCGACCGAGCTCGCGCGCCTGCACACCCTGCGCCAGCAGATGGACAAGGCCGGCGGCCGGGCCAATGTTGCATTGGCCGACTTCGTCGCCCCGGTGGGCGGCGCGCCCGACTATGTGGGCGCCTTCGCCGTCACCGCCGGCCACGGCGAGCTCGATCTGGCGCGCCGCTATCGCGAGGCCGGCGACGACTATTCCGCCATCATCGCCACCGCCCTGGCCGACCGGCTGGCGGAGGCCTTCGCCGAGGCCATGCACCATAAGGTGCGCACCGAACTCTGGGGCTATGCGCCGGACGAGGGCCTGTCGGCTGCGGACATGATCGCCGAGACCTACGTCGGCATCCGGCCGGCGCCGGGCTATCCGGCCCAGCCGGACCACACCGAAAAGGCCACGGTGTTCGACCTGCTGCAGGCCGAGGCGCACACCGGCATGCAGCTCACCGAGAGTTTCGCCATGAACCCGCCGGCCAGCGTCTCGGGCCTCTATTTCGGCCATCCGCGGTCACACTACTTCGGCGTCGGCAAGATCGGCCGCGACCAGGTGGAGGACTACGCGCGGCGCAAGGACTGGGATGTGGCCACCGCCGAACGGTGGCTCTCGCCGATCCTGGCCTACGATCCGGCCGCCGCCCAGCGCGGCCAGGCGGCTTAGGCTGCCAAAAAAGGGGGCGCGCGCCCTCGCGACGGAGGTGGTGAGGTTTTGGAGTGATCGGACCCTCCAACCGCTCGGCGCTCTTGGCGGCTCCAGTATTTCGTCGTATGCCGAATTAAGGCTTCGGGAGCGGCTCCATGCATGTCATCCAGGTGATTGTTCTGGCGGCGATGGCGATGCTGGCGCCCTCAGCGGCGCCGGCGCAGACCCCGCTGGCGGGCGACTGGTCCGGCGTCCTGAAGGTCGGCGGCGGCGATGTCCGCCTGATCTTCCACGTCAAGGGCGCGCCGGGCGACTTCACAGCGACGCTGGACAGTCCCGACCAGGGCGCCACGGGCATCCCGGTCGCCGCCGTCGCCCAGACCGGAGACGAGGTCGCCTTCGACATCTCCATAGCCCATGCCCGCTACGCGGGGCGCCTCTCGGCCGATAGCCGGACGCTGGACGGGACGTGGACCCAGGGCGGGGCGGGCCTGCCGTTGACGCTGGCCCACGGCGTCCTCCTCGCTGGACCGAACCGGCCACAGACGCCGGTGAAGCCCTATCCCTATCGTGAGGAAGAGGTGGCCTTGGACAATGCGGTCGGCCACGCCCACCTGACCGGCACGATCACCTTGCCGAACGGACCGGGGCCCTATCCCGTCGTGCTGCTGATCACCGGTTCGGGCCAGCAGGATCGCGACGAGACCGTGTTCGGCCACCATCCCTTCCTGATCTGGGCCGACAATCTGACCCGGCGCGGGATCGCCGTGCTGCGCATCGACGACCGCCAGCGCGGCGGCTCGACCGGAGATGTCGAGCACGCCACCAGCGCCGACTTCGCTACCGACGTGGAGGCCGAGGTCGCCTACCTGCGAACCCGCGGCGACATCGACAAGCGCCGCATCGGCCTGATGGGCCACAGCGAAGGCGGCATGATCGCGCCGATGGTCGCCGCCAAGGATCCGGGCATCGCCTTCATCGTGCTGCTGGCCGGTCCAGGGGAGACGGGGGAAGCGACCCTGCTGGCCCAGAACCGCGCCATCGCCGCGGCCGCCGGCGCCCCGCCCGCGGCGATCGACAAGGGTGTCGCCACCTCCAAGGCCCTGTTCGACGCGGTGAAGGATGCGCCCGACCAGGCGAGCGCGGATGCCCGGCTGCAGGCCGCCTGGGTAGGCCTGCTCAAGGCCCAGGGCGCGCCGGAGACCACCCCCATGCCGGCCAATGTGAAGGTCGCCGCCTCGCCCTGGCTGCGCTATTTCATCGCCTACGATCCGCTGCTGACCCTGGCCAAGGTCCGCTGTCCGGTGCTGGCCATCAACGGGTCCAAGGACCTGCAGGTGCTGCCCGAAGCGAACCTGGCCGGGATCAAGGCCGGGCTCGGCCACAACCCCGACGTCACCGTGGTCGAACTGCCGGGCCTGAACCATCTGCTGCAGACCGCCGATACCGGCCAGGTGTCGGAATACGCCACGATCGAAGAGACGATCTCGCCGCTCGCGCTGAAGACGGTCGGCGATTGGATGGTCGCGCGCGTGCGTTAAGTTCCCGCACGGCAAACCTTGGTTAACTATATCCGGCGACGCTTGTCCGGCATCGATCCGCGAGCCGCCGTGCCCCAAACCGTTAAGACTACCGTCGCCGCCCCCTCCCTGTCGGCCGAGGATCGCGCTCGGCTGGAGCGCGCCACAGAGCTCCATGGCGCGGGGGACCTCGACGGCGCTGAAACGCTGTACCGCGAGCTGCTCGCGGCCCCGGGCGCCCAGGTCGAGCGGCTGCACTTCGTACTCGGCATGCTGTGCGATCAGCGCGGCGACAAGGCCGGGGCGCTGGATCACTACGATCGCGCCGCGGAGGCCGGGTTCGTCTCGCCCCTGCTGGCCGCCAACCGGGCGGAGCTGCTCCGCCGCGCGGGACGGCTGACGGAGGCTCTCGCCGCCTACGACCTCGCCATCACCCTCGGCCGGCAGGACGCGGACCTGCTGCACGCGCGGGGCGTGGTGCTCGCCGCCTTGGGCCGGACCCAGGAGGCGCTCGACGCCTACGACACCGCCATCGCGCTCCAGCCCGACAATCCCAAGGCGCACGGCAACCGCGGGGTCGCGCTCGAGGCGCTCGGCCGGACCGAGGAGGCGATCCAGGCCCATATGGCCGCGCTCCGGCTCGACCCGACTTACCGTCACGCCCACCACAACCTCGGCTCGGCCCTGCTGAAGCTCGAGGCCTACGACGCCGCGGTGGACAGCCTGGAGCGCGCGATCAAGCTCGACGGGAGCGTGCCGGAAGCCTGGAACCTGCTCGGCATGGCCCTGTGCAGCCTCTCCCGCTACGAGGAGGCCCGCACCTGCTTCGAGCGGACGATCCAGCTGCGGCCAGGCTATGCGGAGGCGCACAACAACCACTCCATCGCGCTCCGCTGGATGCGCCGGTTCGAGGCGGCGGTGGACAGCGCGAGCAAGGCTTTCGCCCTCGATCCGACGCTGGCGCCGGCGCTGAACAGCCGGGGCTCGGCCCTGTTACGGCTGAGCCGGCTCGACGACGCCCTGCTGGACTTCAACGCCGCGATCGCCCTGCAGCCCCGCTTCGCCGGCGCTATCCTGAACCGCGGCACGGCGCTGGAAGCCATGGGCGAGGTCGAAGCCGCGCTGGACGACTTCCGCGAGGCCTTGCGGCTCGAGCCCAACATTCCCGACGGCGAGTTCAACCTCGGTCTCGCCTGCCTGCGCGTCGGCGATTATCGCCAGGGCTTCGCGCTCTACGAGCGCCGCTGGGACAAGCGTACGGGCCCCTTCCTGGCCCATCCCCGCGAGCGGCTGTGGCAGGACCAGCCGGTCGACGGCCTCACTGTGCTGGTCACCGGCGAGCAGGGCTTTGGCGACGTGATCCAGTTCTGCCGCTTCGTCACCGACCTGACGGCGCGGGGCGCGCATGTGGTGCTGCAGGTGCAGCCGCCGCTGAAGCGGTTGATGCAGGGGTTGGTCGGCCCCGCCGAGGTGATCGGCCTGGACCAGCCGGTCCCGGCGTTCGACCTGTTCTGCCCGGTGATGAGCCTGCCGCGCGCCCTGAACCTCGACCTGTCTGGGGTCCGGCGCGGCCGCTATCTGTTCGCCGCCACGGGCGATATGGCGGACTGGCAGGAAAGCCTCGGCAAGGGCCAAGGTCTCCGCGTCGGCCTGGCCTGGGCCGGCAATCCCGGCCATGAGAACGATCATAACCGCTCGGCGCCGCTGCAGGCGCTGGCGCCCCTGTTCGATCGCGGCTTCGACCTGGTCAGCCTGCAGAAACAGCACGACTGGCAGGACGCCGGGCGGATGGAGGCGGCGGGCATCCGCGCCCTCGACGCCCAGCTGCACGATTTCTCGGACACCGCCGGCCTGATCGCCGCCTGCGACGCGGTGGTCGCCGTCGACACCGCGGTGGCCCACCTCGCCGCGGCCATGGGCAAGCCGACCTTCATCCTGCTGCCCAGGGTCGGCGATTGGCGCTGGATGGCGGGTCGCGGGGACACCCCCTGGTATCCCTCGGCCAAGCTCTGCCGGCAGACCGTGGCGCGCGACTGGGTCGCCCCGGTCGCCGAAGCGGCCGAGGCGCTGGACCGGCTCAGGGCCGAGCGTTCGATCTAGACTTTCGTTTTGACGCGCGTTTCGTCCGAAAACCGGTTCCCACTTTTCGGAACGCGCTCTGGTCAGCTATAGTCGTCGCCGCCGATGTCGCCCGAGGTGCCAGGGTCGCTATAGCCGCGGTCGTCGTCGCCATAGTTGTTGACGGTGACGTTCTCCTCCATCGGGCCGCCGCCGAATCCGCCGCCGCCCCCGAAGCCGCCCCCAAAACCGCCGCCGCCAAAGCCATGGTGGCCGCCGAACAGGTTGGAGATGCCTTCGAACAGGAAGGCGCCGCCAGCGACGCCCGCAGCCGTGGTCCCGGCGCTCTGCAGGAAGCTGCCGAGGCCCGACTGCTGGCCGCTGAGCGGACCGCCGCCGAACAGGCCGCCGCCCTGTTGCGGGTATTGCGGCTGGGGTTGGGGCGGATATTGCGGAGGCGGCTGGCTCGCCTGCGCCCACGGCGAGGCCTGGGCCGGCGCTGGGCGCGGCCCGCCGCCGCCGAAGAAGCTCGCGGGCTGGGGCTGGGGCGCGGTTTGCGCCTGTATCCGTTGCAACTCTTCCTGCAGCTGCTGGATCTGCGCCTGGGCCTGATGCAGGGCCTGGTCGGCGATCAGCGTGTGCTGGGTCAGCACATAGGCGGCGTCGGGATTGGCGCGGATCGTCTGGTCGATCATCTGCGCCGCCTCGGGGTCCTTGGCGACGCCTTGGGTATTGGACAGATCGGACAGGAACTGGGTGAGCAGATTGCGCTCGTCAGGGGTCATCATCGGGCTTCCAAACACCGGTCCTCGCCGGCCCTCGGAAAGATGGGCCCGCGGCTTCCCAGGCTCAAGCCAGATGACGCCGATGTAATCCTCCAGTGAGGCTCAGGCGGTGAGGTTCAGGCTGCGGCCTCCACCGGCCGCCGGCGCTGGTCGATCACCCGCTCCATGGCGGCGAACAGCACCTCGGGCTTGATCGGCTTCTCCACCACGCCGTCCATGCCCTGCTCCATATAGGTGCGGGCGTCCGCCGGGTCGGCGTTGGCGGTCAGCGCAATGACCGGCGTATCGGCGATCCTGGGGTCGGCCCGGATCAGCCGCACCGCCTCGAGGCCGCCCATGCGCGGCATCTTGATGTCCATCAGCACCAGGTCGAAGCGCTCGGCCCTGAGCGCGGCCACCGCTTCGTCGCCGTCCTCCACCGACACCGCCTCGCAGCCGGCGATCGCCACCAGCTTCTCCGCCACGAAGCGATTGGTGGGGTTGTCGTCGGCGATCAGCACGCGCCAGCCGCCCTGGAGCGCATCGGTCTCGCCGTCGGCGGCCTCCAGCACCGGCGCCGGCAGGTGGAACAGCACCAGGTCGAACAGGAAGCTGGCGCCGTCGCCGAGGACGCTGTCGGCCCGGATCGAGCCGTTCATCTTTTCGACCAGCTGCTTGCAGATCGACAGGCCAAGCCCGGCGCCGCCGTGCGCCCGGCCTTCGTCGGTCTGGGCGTACACGTCGAAGATCGATTCCAGCCGGTCCTCGGGTATGCCCGGCCCCTGGTCGCGCACGACACCCTGGATGGCGACGTAGAGGTCCTCTTGCCGGGCGCACAGCCGCACCTCGACTACGCCGCGGGTGGCGAACTTCAGCGCGTTGCCGATCAGGTTGTTGAAGATCTGCTTGATGCGGACGAGGTCGCCGAGCGCCCAGAGATCGTCTGGCCCATCGTAGGCGAGCGCCAGCGTCAGGCCCGCCTGCGCCGCGCGGGCCGACCACAGCGCTCCGGCCTCGGCCGTCAGGCCGGAGACCTCGAAGGCGTCTTCGTGCAGGTCGAGATTGCCGGCGTCGCCGCGGAAGAAGTCGAGGGAATCGTTGAGCAGGCGCAACAGGCTTCCGCCCGAGGCCAGGATGGCGTTCACGTGCGGCCGAAGCGATTCCTGCTCGAGTTCGTGCTTGAGGATCTCGGCGACCGACAGCACCCCGTTCAGGGGCGTGCGGATCTCGTGGCTCATCACCGACAGGAATTCGGCCCGCTCCTTCAGCGCCTTTTCGGCCTGGCGCAGGTGGCGCAGGTTGGAGACGTTGGCGCACTTCAGCAGGCTGAGCGCCGAACCGACGCCGATGAACCGGCCCTGGTGGGTGATCACGAAGCCCTTGAGCAGGTCCGACGATCGGCCGCTCAGCGCATCGCGGGTGAAGTGGGCCACGTCGGCGTCCGCTTCGACCACGATCGGATTCTCGTCCATCAGGTTGGTGATCGGGCGCTTGGCGTAGAGCGCCCGTCCATAGGGGCTCGCCATCTTCATGATGAAGGCGTTGCGCTCCACCAGGCCGACCGGCGCGCCCTCGTCGTCGACGATGGCGATGGCCAGGGTATCGGGTTCGCGATTGAAACGCTCATAGATGTCGCCGCCGAGGGTGGAGGCCGGGGCCGGTTCGCCGCCTTCGACCAAATCCCACATCGTCTGCATCGGCGGCTCCCCACGGCGTCCGCGTGCGTTTGGCGGGTCGGAAGTAAAAAATGATCTAATGGGCAAATAAATACTTCAATAGTGACTGTTTATTCGACCCAATACGTACGTGACAATTTAATGACCGTTTTATGCAGTATTGATCTTTGGTAGATATCGCGCTGTCAGAAAGGGCCGGTTGCAAATCGGCGGCGGGGCGCTAGCGTCGCTGTACCCTCGGCACGAAAGCAGCGCGCATGGCTGATCCTCGATTGATCCTGATATTGCTGGCGCTGGCCGCGGCGGGACCGGCGGGCGCACAAACGAAGACGCTTGTTACTGCACTTCAGCCGCTGCAATTCCTGGTCGGGCGCTGGGAGGGCGGGGGAGAGGTCAGTGACACCGGCGGCCGGGCGCACGGCGTCTCGACCATCAGCATCGAGGCCGACGGCCGGGCCCTGCTCCGCAGCGACCGCAACGCATTGCTGGACAAGGCCGGCAAGCCGACCGAGGGCTTCGGCCAGCTCATGACCATCTACGCCGACGCCGGCGGGGTGCGCGCCGACTACGTGGACGGCGAGGGGCATGTGATCCACTACGGCCCCGCGGGCATCGTCGCCGGCAAGTCGGTCGAATTCACCAGCGTCGCGGCGGCGGGGACGCCGGTGTTCCGCCTGCGTTACGAGGCGGACGGGCCGGATACGCTCAGGATCGCCTTCATGATCGAGCCGCCGGGGCAAACGGCCTTCCAGCCGATCGCGATCGGGGAATTGCATCGGACGCCGGCCGCGCCGTCGACGGGGCCCATCCCGACCCGCACGCCGCTCGCCAGCCTGCGCCTGCCCAAGCCGAAGACGGTGGACTATGTGGAGGCGACTCGGGTCGACTTCGCACCGGGGCAGGCCATGCCGCCGCATCATCACACCGCGCCGGTCGTCTGCATCGTGGCCGAGGGCCGTTTCGCGGTGAAGATGGGCGGGCGGCCGGAGACCACGGTTCCCACCGCCGGCGTCACCCTGGAAGCGCCCGGCGAGCGGGTCGAGTATTTCCGCAACACCTCGACCGACCATGGCGCGGCCCTGCTCTGCACCGTCCTGGCCGCCGACGGCGACGCGCCGATCAATGTGATGGACAAGCCCTGACGTCCTGCCTCCGGTGGCGCGCGGCCGGCGCGCGGTGTAAGCACCCGCGCCAATGCGCCAGTTCATCCAGGCCCTGACCAACCTCGACGCCAAGGCGTGGCGGACCATCGCCGTCTCCTTCCTGCTGTTCGGCGGGGTCGGCGTGGTGTTCGTGCTGGGCGCGCCGCTGCTCGGCCTGAACGGGGCGACCAATGTCGAGCGCTGGATGGGGGCGGGCGTGGCCGGACCCTGGGCGCCGCTCATGGCCATCGGTGGTTTCACCCTGCTGGCCTTCCTGGGCGTACCGCAGTTCGTGCTGATCGCGGTGGCCGTGGTCGCCTTCGGCCCCTGGCTCGGCTTCGCCTACAGCTGGCTCGGGACCGAGGTGTCCTCGCTCGTCGGCTTCTGGCTCGGCCGCCGGTTCGGCGCGCGGCTGCTCAACGACTATGCGGGCAAGGGGCTGCGCCAGTTCACCGACCTCGTGGCCCGCAATGGCTTGCTGGCCAGCGCCATCGTGCGGCTGGTGCCCTCTGCGCCGGCCATCCTGGTCAACATGGCCGCGGGCGTGACATCCATGCGCTGGTGGTCCTTCGCCGTCGGCACGGGGATCGGCATCATCCCCAAGATCGCGGCCACCGCATTTTTTGGACGCACCGTGGTGAACGCCTTGAGCGGCCGCGCCAAGGGGGCGGACTGGCTGAGCCTCGCGCTGGTCGCCGCCCTGTTGGTCGCCATCGGCCTGGTGGCGCGCTGGTGGCTCAAGCGCCGCGAAGCCGAGATCGAGCGGGACGTGGGCTGACGGGCCTGCCCCGGCGCGGCCGGACGGGCGCGGGGGGGCTTGCGGCATAAGCGACCCACCGCCCAGTCCAGGCAGGTGTCAGGAATAAGCCCTTGAATTCCGGGCTGTCGCAGTGCAGACGTCCGTCTCGCCCTTATGACCTGCGAAATCAGCCGCGCTAGGGGACAGCGCAGGCTTTGTTCTATGGTTGCCGGGGCGGCGCGCCTGTTTCATCGCCCGTCTGCAAGGCCCCACATGCTTCCTTCCCTCTTTGGCGTTATCTCCAACGACATCGCGATCGACCTCGGCACCGCCAACACCCTGATCTACATGAAGGGCAAGGGCATCGTGCTGAACGAGCCGTCGGTGGTGGCGCTGCGCAACGTCGGCGGGCGCAAGATCGTCCACGCCGTGGGGATCGAAGCCAAGCAGATGCTGGGCCGCACGCCCGGTCACATGGAAGCGATCCGGCCGATGCGCGACGGCGTGATCGCCGACTTCGAAGTGGCCGAAGAGATGATCAAGCACTTCATCCGCAAGGTGCATAAGGGCAACCGCTTCGTGAACCCCAAGGTCATCGTCTGCGTGCCGTCGGGCGCCACGGCGGTTGAGCGTCGGGCGATCAACGATTCATGCCTGAACGCCTCAGCCCGCCGCGTCGGCCTGATCGACGAGCCGATGGCGGCCGCGATCGGCGCCGGCCTGCCGATCCACGAGCCGACCGGCTCGATGGTGGTCGACATCGGCGGCGGCACCACCGAGGTGGCCGTGCTGTCGCTGTCGGGCATCGTCTACTCGCGCTCGGTGCGCGTCGGCGGCGACAAGATGGACGAGGCGATCATCTCCTACATGCGCCGTCACCATAACCTCTTGATCGGCGAGACCACCGCCGAACGGATCAAGAAGGAGATCGGCACCGCCCGCCCGCCGATGGACGGCGACGGCCTGGCCATCGAGGTCAAGGGCCGCGACCTGATGCAGGGCGTCCCGCGCGAGGTGCGCATCTCCGAAAAGCAGGCGGCTGAAGCCCTTGCGGAGCCCGTCGGCCAGATCGTCGAAGCGGTGAAGGTGGCTCTGGAAGCCACCCCGCCCGAGCTCGCCGCCGACATCGCCGACAAGGGCATCATGCTGACCGGCGGCGGGGCCCTATTGCGCGGCCTCGACAGCGAGATCCGCGACCACACCGGCCTGCCGGTCACCGTGGCCGACGACCCGCTTTCCTGCGTCGCGCTCGGGTGCGGCAAAGTGCTTGAGCATCCGAAATGGATGAAGGGCGTGCTGGACGCTTCGATCGCTTAATCTTTTACTCCGCAAACACTCGGGCCGGCGGGCGCCCGATTCCCATCCCGCCGACGGAGATGACGCGTGGCGTATCGCGACAGCCCGTTCCAGGAGCTGAAGGTCCCCCTGACCTGGACGGCGGGGGTCGCCGCTGTGCTGGCGCTGGCGCTGGCGGTGTTCCTGTTCGTTTCCGACCGTAAGGACCAGGCCCGGGTGAACGCCGAGGCGCTCGGCCACGCCAAGGTGCGGGCCGGCTTCGACGGCGTGCTGGCGCCGGTTTCGGGCGTGCTGGCCGCGCCGGTGCGCTGGGTCAACGACGGCGCCGCGTCGGTCGGCGACTATTTCTTCGCCGTCTCCCAGAACCGCAAGCTCAAGAAGCAGGTGGCCGAGCTGCAGCAGGTCGCAGTCGATGACGTCGCCCTCAAGAGCCTCAACCGGCGCTATGAGGAGCTGCTGAAGCTCCGCACCGATCCGCCGATCCCGATGGTGACCGGCCGGGTGGTCAGCGACACGCGCGGCCCCTTCTCCAACGCCCGCCTGATCGACATCGGCTCGGACGCCGGCATCAAGATCGGCAACCCGGCGATGAGCGAGCAAGGGGTGGTCGGCCGCGTGGTCGGGGTCTCGCCAAACGCCAGCCGGCTGCTGCTGCTCACCGACCCCGAGAGCCGCACGCCGGTGCTGATCGACCGCAGCAATGCGCGCGCGGTGCTGACCGGCGATGGCGGTCCCAACCCGCGGCTGGAGTACCTGCGCGGCAGGGACGTGGTGCACAACGGCGACCGGGTGCTGACCTCCGGCGACGGCGGCCTCTATCCGCGCGGCCTGCCGGTGGGCGTGGCCGAGCAGGACATCCGCGGCGTCTGGCGCATCCGTCTCTACTCCGACAGCGGCGCCATCGATTTCGTGCGCGTGCTGGTGTTCGACGACTTCTCGCAGATGGTCGACCAGGCCAGGCTCGCCGAACCGGCCATGCCGCCGCTGAGCGCCGCCGACGAGGCCAAGGTCAAGGCCGCCGAGACGCCGCCGCCGGCCGCACCACCGGTGGTGCAGCCCACCGGGGTCCCGGTCCCGCCCGGCGCGCCCGCTTCAGCGCCGATCGCGCCGCCCAAGGCCCCGCCGCCACAGTCTCCGCAGCCCAGGTCCGCGCCGCCTCAGCCGGTCGCACGGGCGGCGACGCGGTCCGCCCCTGCCGCGTCCGGGCCTCCGGCCGCCGGGGCGCTCGCCAAACCGCCGGTGAAGAAGCCGGCCAAGCCTAAGCCCAAACCGGGTGAGTACCGTCGCGTGCACACGCCGAACGAGGCCCTGCCGCAGTACGATCCGAACCGTCCCGACGGGAGGGGCTGAGCCGATGGCCCGCACGCCGTCGCGTCCGCTCGAACCCTGGCGCTGGCTTGGCGTGCCGGCCCTGATCGTCATCGCCCTCACGGTGGCGATCGACGCTCCGATCCGCCTGTTCACCCTGGCCCTGCCCGAGCCGATCTTCCCCATGGTTCTGGCGTTCGGCTGGGCGATCATCCGCCCGTCGATCCTCGGCCCGTTCATCCTGGTGCTGGTCGGCCTGTTCCTTGACCTCTATTGCGCCACGCCGCTCGGCCTCTGGCCGATCAGCCTGCTGATCGCCTACGGCGTCGCCCTGATCGCGCGGACGCTGATGGTCGGCCAGGAGACCGAGGTGATGGGATTCTACTATGCCGCCTCGGTGCTCGCCGCCTTCGCCAGCGCCTACACCCTGGTGGCGATCGCCGGCCACGGCCAGCCCAACCTGATCGCCATCCTGTGGCAATTTGCAGCCACTTTGGCCCTGTTCCCCTTCGTCCTGATGCTGCGTAATCGCTTCCGCGACGCCGACATCCGTTTCCGTTGAATTCCCAGTGAACCTGGAACCGTGAGTCTGGAACTTTGAGCCTCGAACCGTCCATCTTCTTTGACGAGGTGAACGAACGGCAGGGGGTGTTCCACCGCCGCGCCTTCATCCTTGGCGGCTTCGCCGGCATCGGCGCCCTGACCCTGATCGGCCGGCTCGCCGATCTGCAGCTGGTCGAGGGTGCGCGCTACCAGCTGCTGTCCAACTCCAACCAGTTCAACTTCCGCATCCGCCCGCCGCCGCGCGGCCGGATCCTTGATCGCAACGGTGTCGAGCTGGCCTCCAACCGGCCGGACTTCCGCGTGCTCTACCGCAAGGGCGAAGCCAAGGAGGATCCCGCCGACACCTTGACCAAGGTGGCCGATCTGATCGCGATCACCGACCAGAAGCAGCAGAGCCTGCTGAAGGAGATCGCCAACACGCCGAAGGCCAGCCCGGTGGCTCTGGCCAACGACCTGTCGTGGGATGACTTCACCCGCATCAATGTGCGCACGCCCGAACTGCCCGGCGTGGCCGCCGACATGACCGACGCGCGGGTCTATCCCTTCGGCGGCGCCTTCGCCCACGTGATCGGCTATGTGGCCAGGGTCTCGGCCGAGGACGTCGACCGCGAGAAGGGGGCCGACGGCAAGCCCGACCGGCTGCTGCTCGATCCGGGCTTCCGCATCGGCAAGCAGGGGGTGGAGAAGGCGCTCGACCAGCAACTGCGCGGCCATCCGGGCGGCCAGAAGGTCGAGGTGGACAGCGTCGGGCGGGTGGTGCGCGAGGATCCGGCCGGCGATATCCACGCCATCCCCGGCAAGGATGTGGTGCTGACCCTGGACGCCGACATCCAGAACCGTGCGCTGGAGGTGTTTGGTCCCGACTCCGGCGCCGCGGTGATGATGGACGTGCGCACGGGCGATATCCTGTGCATGCTGTCGGCGCCGTCCTTCGACGCCAACCAGTTCGTCTCCGGCGTGCCCACCGCCGAGTATCGGGCGCTGGCCGACTACGATCGCAAGCCGCTGCTGAACAAGGCGATCGCGGGGCTCTACCATCCCGGTTCGACCTTCAAGACCATGGTGTCGCTGGCGGCGCTCGAGATCGGTGTCGATCCCCATCGGACCTATACCTGCAACGGCGCCTTCACCTTCGGCAACCATACCTACCACTGCGACCAGCACCACGGCACGCTCGACATGCATGGCGCGATCGTCACCTCGTGCGACGTGTTCTTCTACCAGACGGCGCTGTCGGTCGGGCCGGACAAGATCGCCGAGGTGGCGCGCCGGTTCGGTCTCGGCCAGACGTTCGACATCGGCTTCTCCGGCCAGAAGGTCGGCATCATCCCCGATATCGCCTGGAAAAAGGCCTACATGGGCAAGCGCCATCTGGATACGCGGTGGTATCCGGGCGAGACTCCGTCGATGGGCATCGGTCAGGGCTATACCGAGGTCAACCCGTTGCAACTGTGCGTGATGGCGTCGCGCCTCGCCAACGGCAAGAAAGAGCTCAACCCGCGCCTGATCCGCTCGATCGGCGGGGTGGAGCAGCCGCGCGGCTCAGCCGTCGACGATATCCCGTTCAACCAGGATCACGTCAATTTCGTCCGCGACGCCATGGCCTCGGTGGCGAACGACGTTCGCGGCACCGCTTACGCCGCCGCCCAGCTTGGGCTCGGCCCCATAAAGATGGCCGGCAAGACCGGTACGGCCCAGACCCGCAACTACAACGGCGGTCACGGTGCGCACGGCGCCGTCGGCGCCTACGAACTGCGCGACAATTCCTGGTTTATCGCCTTCGCCCCCTATGACGATCCACGCTACGCCGTGGCCGTGCTGGTCGAACACGGCGGGATGGGCACCCAGTCCGCGGCCCCGAAAGCGCGCGAGATCATGCGCGTGGCGCTGCTGAAGGATC
>Ga0302314_10014041_pt1 | contig 13719 bp, 14 predicted proteins | sample III_Palsa_N2_3_FD_200533 | JGI IMG/M metagenome (GOLD analysis project Ga0302314, IMG submission 200533) | Peat permafrost microbial communities from Stordalen Mire near Abisko, Sweden - III_Palsa_N2_3 | ecosystem: Environmental > Terrestrial > Soil > Palsa > Peat permafrost | place: Sweden... | reverse complement strand
GCTTTCGAGCCGCGGCCTTCTTTGCTTTACGAACTGCCATCGTTGGTGCGAGTAATCCTTTCTCGAACCACTCCGCCTTACGACGGACGTGATCCGACATCGTAAGGGTATTGCCCATGTTATAGCGCGTTTCGGGCTTTTTTGCAACACTTTCGCGATTTCGGAGCACGTTGCACGCCTTCGACGTTGACGCGCATCACTGCGCGAACGGGGCAAACTCTCCGTTTTACGGCTCGCTAGCGGGTCGGCGCGACGTGCGCGCGAAGGCCGCGGCGTGCGTGTGACGATCGACGATGGCGAACTCGATGTGCTCGATGACGGTGCCGGCGTGGCGGTCGTCATGCTCCACGGTTTTCCGCTTTCGAAGGAGACCTGGGACGCCCAAGCCGCGCTGCTGACGTCGTCGGCGCGCGTGGTGCGAATCGATCTGCGCGGGCTCGGTGCGTCGCGCGGCGGCCCCGGACCGTACTTGATGGAATCGCTCGCGAGTGACGTCGCCGCCGTACTCGATGCCCTCGGCATCGAACGCGCGGTGATCGTCGGGCATTCGCTCGGGACCTACGTCGCGTATGCGTTCTTTCGCATGTTCGAAGAACGCGTGCTCGGCCTCGGCCTCGTTTCCGGCCGCGCGGACGCGGATTCGCCGGAGACCGCGGCCCGCCGGTTCGCGGTTGCGGAGCGCATCGAACGCGACGGCATGGAGCCTGCGGCAGCGGACTGGGTACGCCAGTTTTTCGCGCCGGCGGTGTACCGGGAACGGCCGGAACTCGTCGCGCTGGCGCGGCGGATCGTCCTCGCGACGAACGCCGACGGAGCTGCCGCCGTCCTTCGCGGCATGGCGTTGCGCGTCGCGGCCGATGATTTGTTCGCACACATCGCCGTCCCGGTGCTCCTCGTTTCCGGCCGGTTCGACACCTTCGCGACGCTCGATCACCAGCATGCGGTCGGCGCAGCCATTCGCGGCGCGCGGGTCGTCGCGCTCGAGACTGGACACGTTCCGCTGCTCGAAGCGCCCGAGGCGCTCGCTGCGCAACTCGCGCGCCTCGTCGCCGAGGCGCGCGTCACGTCAGCCGGCGGCCCGGTCGATCAGCGATAGTTGCGGGTGGCGACGCGCGCGCGCGCGGCGCCGAGCCACCCGCGAACGAAGTTGGCCGCAAAGATAGCGCCGATGACGATCGCGGCGATGAGTGCGGCGACGAACACGACCTTGAGCACGACGAAGAGCACGATCAGCGCGACGATCGCGGCGGTGATGGCGAGGGTGAGCCGCACGAACAGTCCCATGGTTGAAGTTCCTCCGCCGCTACGTACCGGGAAGCGGGCGGGGGTGTTTCGCGTGTGGCCGTCGCGAGCGAACATCCGTTCGACCGCCAGCGGCCTAGAGTCGAGCCATCCGCTCCAGCATGACGTAGATGCAGGCCACGTGAGAGCTCACCTCGATCGTTCCGTTCCGGACGTGGTCGCGCAGTTCGTCGAGCGTCGCGAACTCGACCGCGATGTCTTCGGTCACGTCGAGGTCCTGTTCCACCAGCCGTCGCGCGTTCCGGACGAGGAACAGGTGCAGGCGGCTATCCGAGTTCGTGGGGTCCGTGACGAACGAGCGCACGTACTCGGCCTCCGGCGCGTCGCCGACGTAGCCGGTTTCCTCGGCGAGTTCCCTGCGCGCGCAGCGCTCGGGCGACTCACCTTCATCTAGTGCACCCGCCGGCAGCTCCAGTACGCCCGCAGCGATGCCATGCTTGTACTGCCGCACGAGCACCACACGCTCGTCGGGCGTGAGGGCGAACACGACTGCGAAGCCGCGGGATTCGCGGACGAAGTAGTCCTCGATGCGCTGCCCGCTCGGCAGCTCGACGTGGTCGCGGCGAAGGCGCAGGTAGGGCGTCTCGATGACGTAGTCCGACCTCAACACCTTCCAGCCGCGTCGCGGCTCGTCGCTCGCCATACGCCCGCGCTCTAGTTGCGCGGGGGAGCGGGCGCGCCCTCCGCGTAACCTCCCGTATCCCGAACGAGGAGACAGACCGGCGATCGAAGCGATACACATCGGCTGCCACTACGCGACGACGTATGGCACGCTCTGGAAGGATGGGACGTACTTTCCGCGTGGGACGCGCGTGATGGTCGTCGGCGTCCACCTGGATCAGGGGTTCTGCGTCCGCTTTCCGGCCGAGGTAGAAGGTGAGCCGCTGGAGACCTGGGAGGATTGGAGCGAAAGCGACTTCCTCGCTGAGGACGGGTCGGTGGAAGGGACGGACGAGCTGTCGGCGTCGGTCCTGGCCGAGGCACGCGAAGTGCTCGACGAGGCCGAAGACGGCTGTCACCTGCATTTGCACGAAACGGAAGACTGAGCGGCAAGCGGCGCGCTGAACGGGAGGTTCCGATGACCACGACGCAGAGTGCACCCGCGACGTCGCGGGTGAGTTCGACCATGATGGACGTCCCACTGACCACGACGTGGATCCTCGAGCACGCCGTGCGCGACCACGGCGACCAAGAGATCGTCTCGCGCTCCGACGACGGACCACTGTTTCGCTACCCGTTTCGCGAGTTCGCCGGCCGCGTCGCGCAGCTCGCACACGCGCTCGTGGAACTTGGAGTGCGCCCCGGCGACCGAGTTGCCACGTTCGGATGGAACACGCATCGCCACCTCGAGCTGTACTACGCCGTTCCGGCGATCGGAGCCGTGCTGCACACCACGAACATCCGGCTCTTTCCGGAACAGGTGTGCTGGGTGCTCGATCACGCCGGCGACAAGTTGGTGTTCGTCGACGGCTCGCTGGTGCCGGCGTTCGCCCGCGCGGTCGCGGCGAATCCATCGTTCGCACGGCCGTTCGTCGTGATGGGCGAGACCAGTGTCGACCTGCCCGGTGCTCACGACTACGAGACGCTGCTCGCCGGCAAGCCGACGGCGTATGCGTGGCCGGAGCTCGACGAGCGCAGCGCCGCGATTCTCTGCTACACGTCGGCGACGACCGGCGACCCGAAGGGCGTCGTCTTCTCGCACCGTTCGACCGTGCTGCATGCCTTTGCGGCGGGGATGACGGACGCGCTCGGGATCTCGCAGCGCGATACGCTGCTGCCCGTCGTCCCGATGTTCCACGTCAACGCATGGGGGACGCCGTTCCTTGCGCTGATGGTCGGAGCCAAGTTCGTCCTGCCGGGCGCGAAGCTCGATCCCGACAGCTTGATCTCGCTGATCGACTCCGAGGGCGTCACGATCTCCGCCGGGGTTCCCACCGTCTGGCTGGCGGTGCGCGACGAGCTCGAGCGGCGCGACGCGCGGCTGCCGACGCTCAAGCAGCTGATCATCGGCGGTTCCGCCGTGCCGCCGAGCCTGTACGACGACCTCGCGAAGCGCGGGATCAGCGTCGTGCACGCGTGGGGCATGACCGAGATGAGTCCCATCGGCACCGTCTCGCGCCTCCATCCCGCACTGGAGCACGCCCCACCCGAGAAGCAGCGCGAGGCGCTGCTCAAGCAGGGTATCTTCACGCCGCTCGTCGCCTGGAAGCTGCTGGATGCGGAGGGAAAGGACGTACCGCACGACGGCGTTGCCCGCGGCGAACTCTGGGTGCGCGGACCGGCAGTGACCGCGGGCTACTTCCGGCAGGAGGGTGAGAACCCGTCGTTCCACGACGGTTACTTCCATACGGGCGACATCTGCACGATGGACGAGCTCGGGTACCTGCAAATCGTCGATCGCTCGAAGGACCTCGTGAAGTCGGGTGGCGAGTGGATCTCGTCCGTCGATCTCGAGAACGCGCTGATGGGGCACCCGGCAATCAAGGAAGCCGCGGTCATCGGAGTCGCCCACGCAAAGTGGCTCGAACGTCCGATCGCGGTCTGCGTGTTGCGCGACGGGCAGAGCGTCGACGAGGGCTCGCTGCAGGCGTGGCTCGGCGAACGCATTGCCAAATGGTGGATACCGGACCGCGTCGTGTTCGTCGAGTCCATTCCGCGGACCGGGGTCGGGAAGTTCCTCAAGCGCGAGCTGCGCGAGCAGTATCGCGATCTGTTGACGCAAACGTAGGTTGCACGCCACAACGTTCGCTCGAGCCGCGGCGACGCTCGGCGCGCTCGCGTGCGCGCTCGTCGCGGCCACGGGCGGCGCGGGTGCCGTCGCCGCGGAACTGCCGCATCCGGCGCACGTCGTGGTGATCGTCGAGGAGAATCACTCGTTCGCACAGGTGATCGGCAGTGCCGACGCTCCCTATATCAACGGGCTGGTTCGCCGCGGTGCGCTCTTCACGGACGCGCACGGCGTCACGCACCCGAGCTTACCGAACTATTTCGCGCTGTTCGCCGGGCTCACCAACGCGAACGGCGACGGGTGTCCTGCGAGCGGCATCTCGCGCGCCGCTCCTAATATCGCGAGCGAGCTGATCGCGGCGCACCGCTCGTTCGCGGCGTATTCGGAGTCGCTTCCAGCGCAGGGCTTCGCGGGATGCGCGGCAGGGACGTACGCCCGCAAGCACGCGCCGTGGGTGCATTTCGGCAACGTGCCGGTCGAGGACGGCCGCCCGCTGACGGCGCTGCGCTCGTACCGCGACCTGCCGGACGTCGCCTACGTGATCCCCAACGTCGACGACGACATGCACGACGGCAGCGTAGCGCAGGGCGACGCGTGGCTGCGCGCGCACCTCGACCCGCTGCTGCGCTGGGCCTCGCTGCACGATACGCTCGTGATCCTCACCTGGGACGAAGGGTTCGACCCCGCCAACCACATCGCAACGGTGTTCGTCGGTCCGATGGTGCGACCGGGTACGTACGCGGAGCGCCTCACGCACTACCGCGTGCTGCGCACGATCGAGGCGCTCGAGGGCCTGGCGCCGACTGGGCACGCCGCCGACACGCAACCGGTCGCGGACTGCTGGCTGGCTACTCGGTAGCGCGCCCGCGGGCGACGTCGGCGAGCGCCTGATCGAAGCGCGTGAGGATCGAGTAGCGGTGCAGCAGGAGCAGCGACGGTGAATCGCCGGCGTTCCCCCAATCCTCGGTGACGCCCAGCGCGTAGCCCTGCTCGTGCGCGATCCGTGCCACGCGCTCGTCGTGGTTGTCGTAGGGATACGCGAACGCGTAGACGCGCCTGCCGAGCCGCCGCTCCAGCGAGAACTTCGAGAGCCGCAACTCGTGGGCGACGTCGCCGTCCGGCAGCGCGCGCAGATCCTCCGGATGGTTCGCCGTCAGGCTCTGTACGTCGACCAGGCCGCTGCGCTCCATGGCGCGCAGTTGCTCCCACGTGTTGTGCCGTTTGCTCGTGGTGCGGCCGACGAAATTCGTGTGGACGAACAGCGTGGCGGGGTAGCGGTAGCGCACGAGCAACGGGAATGCATTCTCGTAGATGCCGCTGCCGTTGTCGTCGAACGTGAGCACGAGCGGCCTCGCCGGCAGCGGGGCCGCGCGCTCGAGGTGCGCGCGCAGCGCCGCCAGCGTCACCACGTGAAACCCGCCGCGGCGGATCGCGTCGAATTGCGTGCGCAGGGTGTCCAGCGTCGTGTCGAACCACACGTCCTTGCGGTCGCGCACGACGTCGTGCCACACGAGCACCGCCGTATAGGGCAAGCGTCCTCCCTGCGCGAGCGCAGGCAGCGGTGCATCGGCCAGCGCCGCCGGCGTGGCGCAGAAGAGCACGGCCGCTAGCGCGAGAACGGTCCTCATCACCGTGCGATCGATCATCGTCCTCCCTCGTCCGTCCCGCGTCGTTCTCCGTCGCTTGCAGCGCCCGTGAGCAGTCCCCTCTGGCTCGCTCGCCGAGGCTCGCCGCTCCTTCCGGCGCTCGCGGTTGCAGCGGCTCTCATCGTGGTTGCGGCGTGCTGGGTCGTCGCGCGAAACGCTCTCCCCGGACGCGTTCTCGCGCTGCCGCGCGGCTACGGCCTGACGTACGATCGGATGTCCTACGGCGCGGGCGTACTCGAGCTCGACGGCGCTCGCGTTGCGGCTCCTGGCGGCGCCCTGACGATCGAAGCGCAGCGCGTCACGATCGATCGCCTCGGCCTCGGAGCGATGTTCGGTGCCGTCGGCCCGCTGGACGTCACCCTGACGGCGCCGGCACTGCGCGCGAGTGCGTCCGCCGGCGACGTCGCCGGCGCCGTGCGCGCCGTTGCATCGTGGCAGCGTTGGACGCCGGGTCTGCAGGTGCGCATCGTCGACGGGTCGGCACAGATCGCAGGACCTTCCGGCAGCACCTCCGCCACGTTCGACCATACGATCGGCTCGCTCTCCGTCGTGGGGCGCGGCCTCGCGTACGACGTGCGCACGATCTGCGAGGACGGCGGCCAGGCGTATCCATTGCTCGGCACGGCGGCCCGCGACGATCGCGGCGTCGTGCGCCATCATTGGACGGCCGGCGCGCTGCCGCTGACGACGGTCCTTGCGCTGCTTGCTCCGCCGTCGCTGCTCGCACGCAGGGGCACGCTGCGCGACGTTGATCTCACGTTCGCCGAAGGCGCCGCGACGCCGGCGATGCGCGTGGGCGCTCATCTCGTGGACGGCGACTTCGTACTCGGCTCGTCCCCGCACGCGATCCGCGGATTGCACGGCGATCTCACGATCGTCGACGACGGGATCGCGGCGAAACGGTTGTCCGGATCGATCGACGCGTCGCCGCTCGACATATCGGGCGAAGTGGACGACCTGCACGGCGCGCCGTTTCGGTGGCTCGTGGACGGCACGGACGATCTGCGCGCGCTCACGAGCCTCCTCGCGAAGGTGGCCGCCGAGCCCGTCGTCCGCGGCGTGCGGCTGGAGTCGGTTGCTCCGGGGATCGCGTTCGCGCAGTACACGACGCAGGTGCCGTACGGCCCGCTCGTCGTCAGCGCGGTCGCGATCGACCCGAGGGAACCGACGGTGCGCTTCGATACCGTGCTTGCGAATGATCGCATCACGTCGGGCGGAGAGCGCATCACCGCGATGGGCGTGCGGACGGGCGCCGTGGTCGGCATCAACGGAGACTACTACGACATCGGCCGGTCGTGGGCGCCGCAGGGCGTCGTGATTCACGACGGCACGCTCCTGCGCACGCCGATCGAGCGTATGGCGCTCACGATCCACCGCGACAAGCGGGTCACGTTCCAGGAATACCAGTTGCGCGGAAGCGCGCACGTCGGCCGAGCGACGTTACCGCTCACGCAGCTGAACGACTGGCCGGCGGGCGACGTGACGTTCCTGACGCCGGAGTACGGCGACATCCCGCCGGCTCCGGGCGTCGTGCTCGCGCAGCTCGCGCCGCTCGACCGTGGTCTGCGGCGCTTCCGCGTGACGAGCGTCGGTCCCGCGACGTCGAAGACGGCCGCGACCTTCGAGCTGGCGTTCGGGCCGCTGGTGCACGCGCCGCCGCTGCGCGCCGGCGAGCACGTGGAAGTGGAGTACGGCCTGCGTCCGGCAGCCGACGACGCGATCGCCGCGATCGGTGGCGGCCCGCAACTGCTGCGCGGCGGCGCATGGTACGAGGATCCCCATCCCCCAGCGCCCGACGAGCGCACGGTGCACTGGGCCGTCGTCGCCGTCGGTCGGATGGCCGACGACAGCCTCATGATCTTTCAGGTCGACGGGCGGCACCCGGAGCGCTCGGTCGGGATGACGCGGCCCGACTTTGCGGAGCTCATGCGCCGCTTCGGCGTGATCGATGCGATGGCGCTGGATTCCGGGGGATCGTCGACGATCGTCTCGCGCGCGCCGGGCGATCCGACGGTGACGCTCCGGAACCACCCCTCCGACGACGACGGCGAGCGCTGGGTCAGCAACGGCTTTTTCGTGTACAGTTCGGCGCCTCCGGGAACGCTGTTGCAAGCGACCACGCCGCGGGACGCGGACCCACCGGTCAGATGACCCGCGATGCGGCGTTCCGCGGTCGCCGGAAGCGGTGGGAATTTCCCCCGTCTGCCGCTTGACTGCCGCCCGCCCAGCGTGTATGCTCCGACGAACATAGGTGGGAACTGCACCTGCCAAGCAACGTTTGAGAACCAGCCATTTGGCGGAAGAACATTCTACCGATGCAGCGACTTGTGGAGGGAACCCGCGACCGTGCGTGAGTTTGGGGATGCGAAGCAGATCGAACTGATGTGGGAAACGGACAGCCGCTGGTCGGGGACCAAGCGGCCGTACACTGGGAACGACGTCGTCCGGCTGCGCGGGTCGGTGCACATCGACTACACGCTTGCACGTTTAGGAGCTGAGCGGCTCTGGAAGCTGCTTCACGAGGAGCCGTGGGTCTCCGGACTCGGCACGCTGACCGGCAACCAGGCGGTGCAGGCCGTCAAGGCGGGCCTGCACGCGATCTACTTGAGCGGTTGGCAGGTCGCGGCCGATGCCAACCTCGGCGGTCAGACCTATCCCGACCAAAGCTTGTACCCCGCGAACTCCGTGCCCGCAGTTGTGCGCCGCATCAACAACGCACTGCAGCGCGCCGACCAGATCCAGACGATGGAAGGGTCGGGCGACGTGCATTGGTACGCGCCGATCGTTGCGGATGCGGAGGCCGGCTTCGGCGGCGCCCTCAACGTGTTCGAACTGATGCGGGGCATGATCGAGGCCGGCGCGGCGGGCGTGCATTTCGAAGATCAGCTGGCGTCGGAGAAAAAGTGCGGCCACATGGGCGGCAAGGTGCTGATCCCGACCGCCCAAGCGATCCGCAACCTGATCGCCGCGCGCCTCGCCGCCGACGTCATGGGAGTTCCGACCCTCATCGTCGCGCGCACCGATGCCAACGCCGCCAGCCTGCTCACGAGCGACATCGATCCCGCGGACGCGCCGTTCGTGACCGGGGAGCGGACGTCCGAAGGGTTCTTCCACGTGCGTGCCGGGCTCGACCAGGCGATCGCGCGCGGCCTTTCGTACGCGCCGTACGCCGACCTGATCTGGTGCGAAACGTCCGAACCGAACCTCGAGGAGGCGAAGCGGTTCGCGCAAGCGATGCACGCTGAGTACCCCGGCAAGCTCCTCGCCTACAACTGCTCGCCGTCGTTCAATTGGAAGCGCAAGCTCGACGAGCAGAGCATCGCGACGTTCCGCGAGCAAGTTGCCGCGATGGGTTACAAGTTCCAGTTCATCACGCTCGCGGGGTTCCACGCGCTCAATCACAGCATGTTCGAACTGGCGCGCGATTACTCGGCGCGCGGGATGGCCGCGTACGCGGACTTCCAGCAGGCGGAGTTCGCGAGCGAACAGTTCGGCTACACGGCGACACGGCACCAGCGCGAAGTCGGCGCGGGATACTTCGATCAGATCGCGCAGGTCGTTGCCGAAGGAAAGGCGTCGACGACGGCGCTGCACGGATCCACGGAAGAGGAACAGTTCCAAACGGCAACTGCGCACTGACGGGCGCCGCGACGGCGCGATCCACCGGGAGCCCCAGGGCGCGCGCTGCAGCACCTGGGGCTCTCCGCGTTTCCGCTACACTCGCCAGTGCGTGCCGTCGGCCCACCTCACCGCAACGGCCCGGCAACTCGTCGTATGCTTTCCCGCGTACGTGACGTCGCTGTAGAGACCGAAGTGGTGGTTGATCGGCGTATTCGGGGCGAAGTCGCCCACATCGCTGACCGTGCGCAGGAAGTGGCCGCTGGCGTTGCGGTAGCCGACCGCGAACGTCACGCTCTCGGCCGCCTGGCGGCCGCGGTTGACGTATACGATCTGCGTGCCGCTCGCCTTGCTGCTGAGCGCCTTCGGGACGGTGATGAAGCATTGCTGCACTTGGACCGGAGCGGCGAGCGCAGGGGCCGCGAGCGCAAACGTGGCTGCGCCGAGCGCAGCCGCAGCGACGGAAGACAGACGCACGATAGGCTCCCCTCGGTGGGTGCGTACGCGAGCGTACGGAGGATCGTGCGACGAGCGTTCGGTAGTGCCGGTGCGGGGTCCCGTGGGCGTCTACGCGTGCGCGCTCGGTACGAAACGCAGCGCCACGCCGTTCATGCAATAGCGCAGGCCCGTCGGCTTCGGGCCGTCGTCGAAGACGTGCCCGAGGTGGCTGCCGCAGCGCCGGCAGTGAACTTCGGTGCGCAGCATCCCGAGGCTGCCGTCGGAGCGCGTCGCGACCGCTTTCGGCAGCGGAGCATAGAAGCTCGGCCAACCCGTGCCGCTGTCGAATTTTGTGTGCGCCGAGAAGAGGGGCAGCCGGCATCCGGCGCACTGATAGATCCCCGCTCGCCGCTCCTCGTCCAGCGGGCTCGAAAACGGGGCTTCCGTCCCCTCGTGCCGGAGCACGTCGTACGCCTCGGGCGAGAGCAGGCTGCGCCACTCCGCATCGGAGTGCGTTACCTCGAAGTGCTCCTCCGGCGCCGCGTGGCCTTCGCGAGCGCGCACGACGAGAACGGCGGCGGCAACGCCGCCGGTCCAGGCGAGGAAGGTGGAGCGGTTCGGGAGCTGTGCCATACCTCATAGTCTACCGCACCGGCGACCGCGGCGCAGTAAGCTGCCCGACACGCGCCGCGACCGGCGGCCGGGATGGTTCGCAGCAGGGTCGCCCGAAGGCGCCCCCCATGACGGAAACGGTCGTGCGCACGACGCGGGAAGCGGGCGTTCTCTGGCTTGCGTTCAACCGGCCCGACAAGCTGAACGCGCTGAATATCGCGATGACCGTCGAGCTGATCGACGCGCTGCGTGCCGCGGAGCACGACCCAGACGTCCGCGTCATCGTGATCTCCGGCATCGGGCGGGGCTTCTGCTCGGGCCAGGACCTCGAGGACTTCCAAGAACGCTACGAACGCGACGAGCCGATCGACGTCGCCCATCATCTGCGTACGACGTACAACGTCGTGGCGTCGCTGCTGCGCTCGATCGAGAAACCGGTCATCGCGTCGGTCAACGGTTACGCGGCGGGCTTCGGCGTGTCGCTCGCGCTCGCGTGCGATCTGCGCATCGCCGCGCAGGAGGCGAAGTTCACGCTCGGCTTCTCGCGGATCGGGCTCGTGCCCGACGGGTCCGGGAGCCTGCTGCTTCCTGTGATCGTCGGCCTCGGCCGCGCGTTCGAGCTGGCGCTGCTCAGCGAACGGATCGACGCGCGCGAGGCGCACCGCGTCGGCCTGGTCAACCGCGTCGTGCCGCTCGCGGAGCTGCAGCCCGCGACGCAGGCGCTCGCCGATCAACTCGCTGCGATGCCGGCGCCGGCAATGGCCTTCACCAAGCGGGCGTTCAACCGGGCGATGCTGCCGGGGTTTGCCGCATGGCTCGATGAGGAGGCCGACTTGCAGCACGAAGCGTCCCTGCACCCCGATCACCGCGAAGGCGTCAAAGCGTTCCTCGAGAAGCGCGCCCCGGCGTTCAGCGGCCGATGAGCGCGCCCGCCGCATCCGCGTTCGACCTCACCGGGAAAGCCGCGCTCGTCACCGGGTCGACGCGCGGTATTGGGCTCGCGATCGCCGAAGCGCTGACCCGCCACGGGGCGCGCGTTGCGGTGTCCAGCCGCAGGCCCGAGGCGTGCGAGCGCGCGCGCGAGCAGATCGTCGCGCTTGGCGGCGAGGCGATCGGCGTCCCGTGCAACGTCTCGTTCAAGGAGCAGCTGCAGGCCCTCGTCGACGCGACGCTGGAGGCGTTCGGTGGTATCGACGTGCTGATCTGCAACGCCGGAATCAACCCGTACTTCGGCCCGCTCGCCGAGATCACCGACGATGCGTACGATCGCATCATGAACACGAACGTGCGGAGCAATCTGTGGCTGTGCAACATGGTGCTCCCGCAGATGGCGGCACGCGGCGGCGGAGCCGCCGTGATCGTCTCCAGCATCGCCGCCCTGGGCGGTACGCGATGGCTCGGTGCGTACGGCATCTCGAAGGCTGCCGATGTCGCGCTGGCCCGCAACCTCGCCGTCGAGTGGGGCCCGAAGAACGTCCGCGTCAACTGCCTCGCCCCGGGGATCATCAAGACCGAGTTCGCCCGGGCACTGTACGAGGACCCCGCGGTCGAGGCGCGCGCGCTGCGGAAGTATCCGCTCGGGCGCCTGGGCGAGCCCGACGACGTCGCGGGCGCGGCGGTATTCCTCGCCTCGCGAGCGGGCGCGTTCGTCACGGGCCAAACGCTCGTGATCGACGGTGGCGCGACCGCCGGCGGATTCGACTAAGCACCGTTCGACGACACGGGAGATTTCGATACGACTATGTCGCAGGCTTCGCGCATCGCCCGGCGCACGTTCCTTGCCGGCTCCGCGGTCGCTGCGGCGGCGTCGGGCCTTCCGCGCACGGTCGACGCGCAGACCGGCGCCGCGCTTCCTGCGCGCCCGACCGAGCTCGGTGCGCCGCTGCGGCCGTACGGCACGCCGTCACCCTTCGAACGGGACGTCGTTCGCGTCGCAGCGGACGGGCCGCCGACTGCGATCTCGTCGTGGGATTTTACGCCGCTCCAACATCTCGAGGGCATCGTGACGCCGAGCGGGCTCGTCTTCGAGCGCAACCACGGCGGCGTTCCGCAGATCGACCCGGCAAGGCACCGCCTGCTCGTCCACGGCCTGGTCGACAATCCCCGCGTGTTCACGCTCGACGACCTGCGGCGCCTTCCGAGCGTCAGCGTGATGCGCTTCCTCGAGTGCTCGGGCAACAGCCTCTCCGAGTGGAAGAAGCCGACGGGTGCGACGGTCCAGATCACGCATGGGCTGGTGAGCTGCTGCGAATGGACGGGCGTGCGCGTGTCGGCGGTCCTGGCGGAGCTCGGTCTCAAACCGGGCGCCAAATGGGTGCTCGCCGAGGGTGCAGACGCGGCGCTGATGGATCGTAGCGTTCCGCTCGAGAAGATGATGGACGACGCCCTGCTGGTGTGGTCGCAGAACGGCGAGGCACTCCGGCCCGAACAAGGCTACCCGCTGCGCCTCCTGCTCCCCGGCTTCGAGGGCAACATGAACGTCAAGTGGTTACGTCGCCTGAAAGTCGCGAGCGAACCGTTCTACACGCGCGAGGAGACGGCGAAGTACACCGACCTGCTCGGGAACGGCGAGGCCCGCATGTTCACGTTTGCCATGGAGGCGAAGTCGGTCATCACGCGGCCGTCGGGCGGGATGCACCTCGGCCGCAGGGGGTCGTACGAGATCTCGGGCCTGGCATGGTCGGGGCGGGGAAAGATCGTGCGCGTGGAGGTGTCGAGCGACGCCGGTGCGAGCTGGAACGCCGCGTCGCTGCAGGAGCCCGTCCTCACGAAGTGCTTGACGCGCTTTCGCTATCCGTGGACCTGGAACGGGGGCGAGGCGGTCCTGCAAAGCCGCTGCGTCGACGAAACCGGTTACGTGCAGCCGACGCTCGCGGACCTCGTTCGCGTCCGCGGCCTCAACTCGTTCTACCATCTCAATGCGATTCAGAGCTGGCACGTTGCGTCCGGCGGCGAGGTGACGAACATCCATGCGTGATCCGCGACGGCGCTTGCCGGCGGCGTTTGCGCTCGCGTTGCTCGCCGGCGGCGTCGCACTGGCCGACCAAACCGGCCTTCCGGGGCGACCCGCGACGGCCGCCGACGTCGCCGCGTGGAACGTGGATGTCGAGGCGACGGGTGCGGGCCTGCCGCCCGGGCGCGGCTCGGTCGCGGACGGCGAGCGCGTCTTCGCGGCGCGCTGCGCGGGCTGCCACGGGAGCGCCGGCCAAGGAGGTCCGATGGACCGCCTCGTGGGCGGCCAGGGGACGTTGGCGAGCGACAAGCCCGTGAAGACGATCGGCAGCTTCTGGCCCTACGCGACGACCGTCTTCGACTACGTGCGGCGTGCGATGCCGTTCGACCGGCCCGGCACGCTGTCGAACGACGACGTCTACG
>Ga0302314_10014040_pt1 | contig 13719 bp, 15 predicted proteins | sample III_Palsa_N2_3_FD_200533 | JGI IMG/M metagenome (GOLD analysis project Ga0302314, IMG submission 200533) | Peat permafrost microbial communities from Stordalen Mire near Abisko, Sweden - III_Palsa_N2_3 | ecosystem: Environmental > Terrestrial > Soil > Palsa > Peat permafrost | place: Sweden... | reverse complement strand
GGAGGCGATCCGGGTCAGTCAGGTAACGGGAAGCCTGGGCGGGCCGGCGTCGGGGCCGGTGCTGACCGCGACCTCGGACCGGCACGTGGTGACGGTCCCGCTGGATGCCTCCCAGCAGTCGCAGGTGCAGGCGGGTGACACGGTGACCGTCACGCTGCCGGACGGGACGACGACGCCGGGCGTGGTATCGGCGGTGGGCGAGGTGGCGACCACGTCCGGGTCGGGGCCGGACGCGACCACCACGATCCCGGTGGAGGTGACGCTGACCGATCCGAAGGCAGCGGGCGCCCTGGACCAGGCGCCGGTTACGGTGAACATCACCACCGCCACCGCGCGCAGCGCGCTGGGGGTGCCGGTGGGGGCCCTGCTGGCCCAGTCCTCGGGCAGGTACGCGGTCGAGGTGGTCGGCGCGGGTAACACGCGGCACCTGGTGCCGGTGATGATCGGGATCTTCGACGACGCCGATGGGATGGTGCAGGTGTCCGGGGCGCTGACGCCCGGGCAGCTCGTCGTGGTGCCGGCCACATGAGCGCCGGGCCTGTGGTTGAGCTGGAGCGGGTGTCGAAGGTGTATCCAGGGTCGCCGCCGGTGCGGGCGCTGGATGAGGTGAGCCTGCTGGTGACCGCCGGGGAGCTGGCCGCGGTCACGGGCCCGTCGGGGTCGGGCAAGAGCACGCTGCTGCACCTGATGGGCACCCTGGACCAGCCCACCAGCGGAAGCGTACGCATCACCGGGGTCGACGCGGCGCGGATGCGGGACCGGGAGCTGTCGGCGCTACGCGCGTCCCGGATCGGGTTCGTGTTCCAGCAGTTCTTCCTCGCCGAGCACCAGACCGTGCTGGGCAACGTCGCCGACGGCCTGCTCTATGCCGGCGTGCCACGCGGCGACCGGCGGCGGCTGGCGGCGGACGCGCTGGCCAGGGTCGGGCTGGAGCACCGGGCCGGCGCCCGGCCGACCCAGCTGTCGGGCGGGCAGCGGCAGCGGGTCGCCATCGCCCGGGCCATCGTCGGCGCGCCGCCGGTGGTGCTGGCCGACGAGCCCACCGGCAACCTCGACTCGGCCACCGGAGCCTCGATCCTGGACCTGCTGGAAGAGCTCAACCAGTACGGAACGACGATCATCGTGATCACCCACGACCAGGCCATCGCCGCGCGGATGCGGCGGCGGATCGAGATGCTCGACGGGCGCATCGTCGCCAACACCAGGCCCGGAGGATCTTCATGACCCTGATATCCACGCCGCCGCCCGTCTCGTCCGCGACAGCCGAGCCACGCCTGCGCCCGGCGGACCTGGCCGGGCTGGCCAGCGTGGGGCTGCGGACCCGCAAGCTGCGCGCCGCGCTGTCCGCGCTCGGGATCGCGATCGGCGTGGCCGCGATCGTCGCCGTCCTCGGCCTGGCCCGCTCGTCCCAGGCCGGGCTGATCAGCGAGATCAACGCCCTGGGTACCAACCTGCTGACCGTCACCGATGGGCAGAACTTCGCCGGCCAGCCCGCCGAGCTTCCCTTCGCCGCGCCGGGGATGGTCGGCCAGCTCCCCGGCGTCACCGCCGTCCAGTACACCGGGGATGTCCCCAGCGCTAACGCCTACCGCAGCCCGTACATCCCCGCGATCAACACCAATGCGCTGACCGTGGCCGCCGCCAGCCTGGGCCTGCCCGCCGTGGCCGGCACCAATGTCGCCCAGGGCAGCTACCTCAACGCCGCCACCGCCCGCGAGCCGGTCGCGGTGCTCGGCGCCGCCGCCGCCCAGCGGCTGGGCTTTGACCGGGTCTGGCCCGGGATGCGGATCCAGGCCGGCGGCGTGTGGTTCTATGTGGTGGGCATCCTCCGCCCGGCCGTCCTCGCCCCGGAAATCGACTCCTCCGTCCTGGTCGGCTTCCCCGCCGCCGAGGAATACCTGCACTTCGACGGGCATCCCTCAGAAATCTACGTCCGTACCACTCCCAACGACCAGGCCGTCACCACTACCGTCGACAATCTGCTCGGCGCGCAGGCCAACCCGGAAAACCCCGCTCAGGTCAACGTCTCCCAGCCGTCGGACGCACTGACCGCGCAGGCCGACGCGGCCGGCGCGTTCGACACCCTGTTCCTCGGCCTGGGCGCGGTCGCGCTGCTGGTCGGTGCGGTCGGGGTGGCCAACATCATGATCATCTCCGTCCTGGAGCGCCGCCAGGAGATCGGGCTGCGCCGCGCGCTGGGCGCCACCCGCGGCCAGATCCGCACCCAGTTCCTGGCCGAGGCTGTCCTGCTCGCGCTGGCAGGCGCCGCCGCCGGGGTCCTCCTCGGCGTCATCTCGACCGTCGTCTACGCCCGCGCCCAGGGCTGGGCCGTCGTCATCCCCCCCGAGGCCTGGGCTGGCGGCCTGGCCGCTGCCCTGCTCATCGGCGCTGCTGCCGGGCTTTTCCCGGCCATCCGCGCCGCCCGCCTGTCCCCGGTACAGGCGCTCTGGACTGTGTGACTGTCTCGGTCCTCGCTCGTTGTTCGCGGCCGACATCGGTCACGTGCTGGCCTGACGGGGCCTGCGCCTAGGCTTGGTGGTCTATGAGTACGACAGGGGCGCCCGAGCCGGACGCCGTCATCCACACCGAGGACCTGACCAAGGTCTATCCGGGCACCGACTTCGCCGCGGTGGACAAGCTCAACCTCGACGTCCGCGCCGGGGAGATCTTCGGCCTCCTCGGACCGAACGGCGCGGGCAAGACCACCACGGCCGGCATCTTCACCACGCGCGTGGTCCCGACCTCCGGCCGCGCCTTCATCGCCGGCGTCGACGTCGCGGCCCATCCCGCGCTGGCCAAGCAGCTGAGCGGCATCGTCTCCCAGCAGAACACCCTGGACCGCCAGCTCACCGTCTGGGAGAACCTGTACTTCCACGGCCGGCTGTTCGGCATCGGCGCCAAGGCCTCCAAGCAGACCGCCACCGACCTGCTCGAGCAGTTCCAGCTGAGCAAGTGGGCCAAGGCCTCGGTTTACGCGCTGTCCGGCGGCATGGCCCAGCGGCTCATGGTGGCCCGGGCCATCTTCCACCGCCCGAGCGTGCTGTTCCTCGACGAGCCCACCGCCGGGCTGGACCCGCAGAGCCGGCTCGCGCTGTGGGACCTGCTTGGCGAGCTGCACGGCGAGGGCCAGACGATCCTGCTCACCACGCACTACATGGAGGAGGCCGACCAGCTCTGCCAGCGGGTCGCGATCATGGACCACGGCCGCATCCTGGCCCTGGACACGCCCGCCGCGCTCAAGCAGAGCATCGGCGCCGACACCATCGTCAGGGTCAGGAGCACCGGTGACCTGGGCCGCCTGGGCGACCTGCTGGCCAAGAACGTCGAGGGCGTGACCCGGACCAGAGTGGCCGACGACACGCTCGAACTGCACATGCAGGGCGCGGACCGGCTCGTGCCGCGGATCGTGCTGGCCGCCGAGCGAGAGGGCTTCGACCTGGTCGACGTATCGATCGCCGAGCCCACCCTGGAGACCGTGTTCATCAACCTGACCGGAAGGGAGCTCCGGGAAGAATGACCGCCACCCCGGTAACCGCCCCGGCCCCGACCCCGGGAGCCCGGCGGATCGGCGGCGGCCCCACCCGCTCGGTGGCCGCCGCCAGCTGGACCGCGCTGGGCGCCCTGCTGCTGCGCGACGTGGTGGTGCTGCGCAAGCACCTGTGGGAGTTCGTGCTGCGCACGCTCATCCAGCCGTTCCTGCTCTGCTTCGTGTTCCTCTACGTGTTCCCGAAGATCGGGCAGGGGATCGGCGGCTCCGGGCCGGCCGAGGAGTCGGCGTTCGCGACCATCCTGGTCCCGGGCGTGGTCGGCATCTCGATCATGTTCCAGGGCGTGCAGTCCATCGCGCTGGCCATGGCCCAGGAGTTCGGCTTCACCCGCGAGATCGAGGACCGGGTGCAGGCGCCCTGCCCGATCTGGCTGGTCGCGATGGAGAAGGTGCTGTCCGGCGCGGCCCAGGGCGTGCTGTCCGCGGCCATCGTGCTGCCCATCGCCTCGGTTGTGCATGCTCCCGGGGTCCAGGCCCACCTGACCCTGCACTGGTGGCTGATCGTGACCTTCGTCCCGCTGGCCTGCATCGCGATGGGCGGCCTGGGCCTGGTGCTCGGCACCAGCTTCGAGCCGCGGAACATCGGCCTGATGTTCGGCTTCATCATCTTGCCGATCACGTTCCTGGGCGGCACGTACTACCCGTGGAACAAGCTCGCCCCGGTCCAGGTGGGCGGCTGGCACTGGCTGCAGACGGTGGTCCTGATCAACCCGCTCATCTACGTGAACGAGGGCATGCGCGCCGTGTTCACTAATGCGCCGCACCTGCACCTGTACGTCATCTACCCGGTCGTGGTCGGGTTCTCCGCCGCGTTCCTGGCCATCGGGCTGCGCAACTTCCGCCGCCGCGTGCTCTCTTAGCCGTCCACTGGCCTAGCGGTCAGGCCTTGGCGGTCGTCTCGAGCTGGGCCCGGACCTCGGCCATGTCCAGCTCCTCGGCCTTGGTGATCAGCTGCTCGAGCGCGGACTCCGGCAGCGCGCCGGGCTGCGAGTACAGCACGATGCCGTCGCGGACGATCATCAGCGTCGGGATGGACGAGATCTTGAACGCCGCCGCCACCTCGGGCTGCGCCTCGGTGTCGACCTTGCCGAACACCGCGTCCGGGTGCTGCTCGGACGCCTTCTCGAAGATCGGCCCGAACATCCGGCACGGCCCGCACCAGGCCGCCCAGAAGTCGACGAGGACCAGGCCGTCGCCGCTCACCGTCGAGTTGAAGTTTTCGGTCGTAAGCTCGACCGTCGCCATCGTCGCCTCCTTGCGTCGTGAATACCCGTAGGGGTATGTACAACGCCAGGCCGGAGAAAATTCCGCCCGCCTCAGGTGATGAAACCCCGGGTTTCACCAGGTTCTAGCGTGCTGAAACCCCATTTTCATTCCGAACGGCCGGGGGTGCGTCAGGCCAGCGACAGGAACAGCTTCTCCAGCCGGGCGCGCTCGGCCGCGGCCTGCTCACTGGCCGCCTGATCCCTGGCCGCCTGCTCGTCGAGCATGCACTGGCACAGCCCGCTGGCGATGACCTTGAAGCCGGCCCGGTCCAGGGCCCGGCCCGCCGCGGCCAGCTGGGTCAGCACGTCCGCGCAGTCCTGGCCTTCCTCGATCATCCGGATCACGCCGCCGATCTGGCCCTGCGCGCGCCGCAGCCGCCGGATCACGTCCCCGAGTTCCTCGCTGTCCACGTTCACGCCCGACAGGGTACCCCACGGGGTATCGCTAGACGCCGCCCGTCCCGTCTTCGGGAGCGGGCTCGCGGCGGCCGCGATGCCCGCGCATGCCGTCGTCCCGCAGGCCCCGGTCGTGCCTCAGCGTCCCAATACCGTGGAGGATCCGGCTTACGCGGAGGATCCGGGCAGCTCTAGCTGCCAAAATGCTCCGCATAAGCCATATCCTCCGCATAAATTTCCATCGCTTCGAATATACTGGTGAATTGCGGGACGGATGAGGTGCCTGCGCCCGGGGTGAGCCGCCCGGGCTGGCCAGCGGGCCTGACACACGCTGGCCCGGGTCCGCGCTCCCGGACGGCGCACCCAGACCCTGCCCCCAGCACGACAGGCCGGCGGGCACGACAGCGGCACGGGCCCCAGCGGGCACAGGGTAACCACGACCTCGACGGTCAGCCGCCGGGCACAGTTGGCGCGGTCCTCTTTTCGGGAGCGGGCTCGCGGCGGCCACGCCGGGCGCGCAGGACCTGGACGCAGCCGTTGCCGGCGGCCAGCAGCACGAGGCCGCCGGTCGCGGCTATCCCCACGTGCCCGGTCGCGATCCCCGCCGTGAGCAGCACCGCCGCGCCGGCGATCACCCCGGCCACGATGAGCCTGCGCTTCCACGGCTTGGCGTAGACCAGGTACTGCCCGACGGCCTGCCGCGCCACTATCAACCCGCCGACATGCATCACGGTTCCTTTCGGGCTTGCAACCCGCCGACATACATCACGGTTCCTTTCGGGCTTGGTCGAGCTGGCGCCGGATGGGCCCGGGCGACTCCGGGCGCAGCCGCTCAGCCAGCGCGGTCAGGGTGCCGATGATCTCGCCCGCATCAGCCGGGTCGCCCAGGGCCGCGGCGAGGGCCGCGTCGACCGAGGCCGAGCCTTTCGCCACCACGGTCCGGGGGTGCTGCGCCGTGACCCGGACCAGCGTGCGCCGGCCATCGGCGGGATCGGCCGACGTCTGTACGATGCCCAGGTCGCGCAGCCTAGCCACCGATTCGGACACGTAGCTCTGCGGCAGGCCGGTCCGTCCCGTGATGTCGGTAATGGAGCTGTCCGGGTGGGCGAACACGTCCCGCAGCACCAGGCTCGGCCCGGTCGGCATGGTCTGCGCCTGCGCGCCGCGCAGCACCTCCTCGCCGATCCTGGCCAGCTGGCGGCCGAGCATGATCAGGTCGAGCGCATTCATATCGGCAACGATACATCTCTACAGCTGGATCTGGAACGATAAGAACTTCCCGGCGGGGACGAGTTACCGTGAGGGCAACGAATCACCAGGAGGCACCGATGAGCCTGCACGGCTTGGCGTCGGTCACCATCGGCGTGCCGAACGTCGCGGAGACCGCCGCCTACTACGCCGACTTCGGCCTCGCGCCGCAGGCCGGCGGGTGGTTCAGCACCCGCGACGCGGGCCGCCAGCTGCGGCTCGTGCCCGCGCCCACCCGGCGGCTGATCGAGATGCGGGTCGGCGTGGACGACGCCGACGACCTGGCCCGCGCCGCGGCGAACCTGACCCGGCTCGGCCTGGTGCCGGACCTGACGGAGGGCCGCCTGGAGGCGACCGAGCCGGTCACCGGCGTCCGCGTCGGCCTGGACGTCGCCCCGCGTACCCGGCAGGACCCGGTGCCGGCCACCGCCTATAACGGCCCGGGCCGGTTCGAGCGGCAGGGCAGCCGGGCGCCCGGTTTCATCCGCCCCGACCGGGTGCGCCCCCGCAAGCTCGGGCACGCCGTGCTGGGCAGCACCGACCCTGCGGCCACCACGTCGTTCTTCACCGAAGGCCTCGGCTTCAAGGTCAGCGACCGGATCAAGGACGTGGGCGCGTTCATGCGCTGCTCGACCGACCACCACAACGTGCTGGTGCTGGCCGCGCCGGTCAGCTTCCTGCACCACACGTCCTGGCAGGTCGACGACGTCGACGACGTGGGCCGCGGGGCCTGCGCCATGCTCGAGGGCCGGCCCGAGCGGCACATCTGGGGCCTGGGCCGCCACTACGCGGGATCGAATTTCTTCTGGTACCTGAAGGACCCGGCGGGCAACTTCTCCGAGTACTACTCCGATATGGACTGCATCGTCGACGACCAGCTGTGGACGCCGGAAGACCTCGAGGGCGCGCGCGGCCTGTTCGCCTGGGGGCCCCCGCCGCCGCCCTCGTTCCTGCACCCGGACGACCTGGCCGCGCTGATGACCGGAGCCCACTCCGCTCGCTGAGCCGGGTGGCCTACCATCAGCTGGGTGAATGGTGCTCAGGCGCTGATCGCCAGCCTGACCGGGGCGGGCGTCGACGTGTGCTTCATGAACCCGGGTACGTCGGAGATGCACTTCGTCGCCGCCCTGGATTCGGTGCCGCGGATGCGCGGCGTGCTGGCCCTGTTCGAGGGCGTCGCGACCGGCGCCGCCGACGGCTACGCCCGCATCACCGGCCAGCCCGCCGCGGTCCTCCTCCACCTGGGCCCCGGCCTGGCCAACGGCCTGGCCAACCTGCACAACGCCCGCCGCGCGCACACCCCGGTCCTGGTCATCGTCGGCGCCCACGCCACCGGCCACGCCCGCTACGACGCCCCCCTCCAGTCCGACATCGAGGCCCTGGCCCGCACCGTCTCCGGCTGGGTGCACACCAGCGGCACCACCCGCGACCTGCCCCACGACGCCATGCGCGCCCTAGCCGCCGCCCGCCGCGGCCAGATCGCCACCCTGATCCTCCCCGCCGACGTCTCCTGGACCGACGGCGCAACCCCCGCCCTACCCCGCCCGAACACCCCGACCCAGCATCGGCGGTCGACTATGGTCGACGACGGTCAGGTAGCGGTGGTCGCCGACCTGCTGTCTCCCCGGGCGTTGCTCTTTCTCGGCGGGAGAGCCCTGTCCGAGCGCGGTCTGCGGGCGGCCAGCCGGATCAGCGTCGCGACCGGAGCGCGGCTGCTCGCCGAGACGTTCCCGGCCCGGATGGAGCGCGGCGCCGGCCTGCCGGCCGTTGACCGGCTGGCCTACCTGGCCGAACAAGCCGAAGCCCAGCTGGCCGGCGTCGAGCAGCTCATCCTGGCCGGCGCGCGCTCGCCGGTCTCGTTCTTCGCCTACCCCGGCCAGCGCAGTGACCTGGTCCCGGACGCGTGCTCGGTGGCCGTTCTGGCTGATAAGGAACAAGATGTGGAGACGGCGCTGGACCTGCTCGCCGACCTCGTCGCGGGCGGGACCAAGCCGCTCCTGGCGGCCCCCGCGGTCCGCCCGGCCGAGCCGGGCCCGCTCACCGCGATCAACCTGGCCAATACGATCGCCGCCTCGCTGCCGGAGGGCGCCATCATCTCCGACGAGGCCAACACCTCGGGCTTCGCGCTGCCTGCGGCGCTGACCGGCGCGGCCCGGCACAGCCTGCTGACCCTGACCGGGGGGTCGATCGGCCAGGGCCAGCCCGTCGCCACCGGCGCGGCGGTCGCCGCCCCGGACCGGCCGGTGCTGTCCCTGGAGGCCGACGGCAGCGCGCTGTACACCATCCAGGCCCTGTGGACCCAGGCCCGCGAGCAGCTCAACGTGACGACCGTGCTGATCAACAACGCCGCCTACGCGATCTTGCGGATGGAACTGGCCCGCACCGCCGCCGGTCAGGCGGGGGAGCGGGCCGCGCGGATGCTCGATCTGTCCGGCCCGACCCCGGACTTCACCGCGATCAGCACCGGGCTGGGCGTGCCCGCCGTCCGGGTCACCACCGCCGAGGACCTCGACCGGGAGCTGCGCCGGTCCTACGCCGAACCGGGCCCGCACCTGATCGAGGCCGTCGTGCCCCCGATGGTGCCGGCCCGGGGGACGGCTTGGTAAGGCTGAATTACGCCTGGCTGAGTTACGCCTGGCTGAGGAATTCGGTGAGCTCATCGTCGAAGTCCATGAACGTGCTTTCCTGCCCGGCCGGGACGAGCTGGAAGGTGCGGTCCAGGAAGCCGGCCACGGCCGCGCTCGGCGCCTCGAACTGTGCGTGCCCGAACGGCGAGGTCATCACGATGTTCAAGATTCCGGACCAGCCAACGGTCCCGTCTTCCGCCGGGCCACCGGTCGCCGCCGTCGGCCAGGCCTGCACGTCGCCGATACCCTCCCGGGCGAGCAGGGCGGCCGCGAGCAGGTCGCGGGCCAGGACCCATTCCACCGGCTCGTCGGTGCCGACGTGAAAGGCCATCTTGACCGCGTACGGATCCTCGCAGGTGTAGTGCAGGCTGGCCATCAGCGGCACGATCGTGTTCTCGGGCCCGACCAGTCCGAAGTTCAGCTCGGCTGAGACGGCCACGCGGTTGCTGTTCATTGACTGCCACCCTGTTGGTGTCGCCGAACTCACCGAGCCCGGATCATCGAGCGTGTCCCCCGGGACGGCCAGGTCGGCCGGCCCCGAAGCGCGTTCGTTCATCTAGTTGCTACGTTCGCGGGGCCCGGTAGCGGCCCGGTTGCCCGGCCAGGTGCAGAACGGTTGCGGCAGGTTTGCCCCGGCCCGCGTTATGGTGACCTGTGGGAGGAACTCTGATGACTACGCCGTCGTTCGGTGACTACCAGCTCGAGATCTACGGCGCCGGGCTGCGCGGGGTGCTGCCCGCGTTCCCGATGGCATTCGCGGAGCTGGAGGCCCGGGCCGCGCAGGCGCTGCCGCCGTCGGTCCTGTCCTACGTCGCCGGTGGCGCGGGCGGCGAGCGCACCCAGCGGGCCAACGTCAGCGCGTTCCGCCGCTGGGGCCTGATGCCGCGGATGTTCGTCGGTGCGGTGCAGCGGGACCTGTCGGTCGAGCTGTTCGGGATGACCCTGCCTTCGCCGCTGTTCATGGCGCCCGTCGGCGTGATCGGCCTGTGCGCCCAGGACGGGCACGGTGACCTGGCCACCGCGGCCGCCGCGGCGCGCACCGGCGTGCCGATGATCGCCTCCACCCTGTCCACGGACCCGATGGAAGACGTGGCCGCCCAGTTCGGCGGGACGCCCGGCTTCTTCCAGCTCTACACGCCAACCGACCGGGACCTGGCCCAGAGCCTGGTGACCCGGGCCGAAGCCGCGGGCTTCAAGGGCATCGTGGTCACCCTCGACACGTGGCTGACCGGCTGGCGCCCGCGCGACCTGGCCCTGAGCAACTTCCCGCAGCTACGCGGGCACTGCCTGACCAACTACACCAGCGACCCGGTGTTCTGCGCCATGCTGGGCCAGGATCCAATCGCCGACCCGGCGGCCACCGTGGGACGCTGGGCCGGAGTGTTCGGGAACCCGCTCACCTGGGACGACCTGCCCTGGCTGCGCTCGCTGACCACGCTGCCCCTGCTGGTCAAAGGCCTCTGCCACCCCGACGACGTGCGCCGGGCCAGGGACGGCGGGGTGGACGGGATCTACTGCTCCAACCACGGCGGCCGCCAGGCCGACGGCGGGCTCGCGGCCCTGGACTGCCTGCCCGGTGTGGTCGAGGCGGCCGACGGCCTGCCGGTGCTGTTCGACTCCGGCGTTCGCTCCGGCTCTGACGTGATCAAGGCGCTGGCCCTGGGCGCCACCGCGGTCGGCGTCGGCCGCCCGTACGTCTACGGCCTGGCCATCGGCGGCACCGACGGCATCGTCCACGTCCTGCGCACCATCTTGGCCGAGGCCGACCTGATCATGGCCGTGGACGGCTATCCCACCCTGGCCGACCTGACCCCGGACACGCTGCGCCGCACCTGCGACCACGACTGACGGTCAGCTCTTCTTGAGGCTGCCGCTCTTCTTGAGGCTGCCGATGCTGAGCGATCCGCCCGCGGGCGCGGCCGATCCGCCTGCGGGCGGGCGCGATCCGTCGGCGGGCGCGGCCGATCCGTCGGCGGGCAGGCGCAGGCCTTCCTCGGCCTCCCGCACGTACTCGGCCGGATCCCGGTCCTGGGGCAAGACGCCCGTGTAGTGCCGCGCTTCGAAGGCCGCGAACGCCACGGCCAGGTCGTGGCGGCGCTGCAGGCTGGCCAGCCGGCGGAAGTCGGTCAGGCCCTCGCGTTCCTCCTCGGCCATGTGGTCGCCGTTGGCCAGGTTCGCCGCGGCCACTGCGGCCAGCCAGCCGTCGCCGCCGACCGGATGCCGGGCCACCTCCGCGACCGCGTCCCTGATGTCGTTGTGATCTGCGATGGCGTCGAGCGTCTCTTCCTCCACCCCGGACCTCCGCCGGGCGGCCAGCCCCACCTGCAGCAGCGCCGGGTAGAAGATCTTCTCCTCGGCCGCCGCGTGCAACTCCAGGAACGACGCCAGCCGCCCCCACAGCGCGGACAGCACCTCCGTATCCGTGCGACTGATCTGCTCCAGCATCGCGAACAGCCGCCGCTGCTCGTGATGGTCATCAAGGATCAGCTGCGTGATATCCACCGCCCCATCCTCTCAGCCCTGTACGTTGAGCTCCGCGATGGGATCCGTCGGCATCCGCATAGCCTCCAGCAATGCGAGCAGTTCGTCCCGTTCCTGCGGGGTGACCGGACTCTTATGGACGGCCAGCGATGCCGCCACCTCGATCGTAAGCAGGCCGTACTCGCCACCGCCGCGCATGCGCTTGACGCTCCACAGGGCGCTCTCGGTCAGCCGGTCGGCGAAACGATCGGGGAGGGCTTCCGCCCTCTCGATGATCTCGTCTTCGGACATGATGTCCTTTTCAGTCATGGTGTCCCTTCTTGGGGTTGCGTACCACGCCCGGGCCGCCCTCTTCCGGCCAGCTGGTCAGGATTTCTCCGCTGCGCATGACCACCACTGAAACGTCCACGCCATCTCTGGTCCCGGTACAAAGCCAGGTGTCATTCCAATCCTGGCGCACGGGAGGCCGATCGGGGCCACCCGCGACATTCAACGCGGTACTGATGATCTTCGCGTCATCCCAGCTGGCCGGAAACTCCGTCTTGCCCGGCTTGCCGACGCCGTGTCGGTACCCGCCCCCGCTACCGGTCTCGTCTCCATCGAGTATGTGCGTGGTGCGCTCGGGAGTAACGCGTAGTGAATCCAGAGGCGGGTGACACCGTAACGGTAAGAGCGGCAGCTTCTTTAGTTGCATCCGCCGCAGTTGCATCCGCCGCTATGAGTCGCGGTCGCCGTTGAGGCCGCCCGCAGGCCCGGGGCGAGGCCGTTGTGGTCCCGCCGGCCTCAGCGACACCATCTCGCTCACGCGTTCGACCCGATGACGCTTTACCGGGGAGGATTCGGGCTTCCGGGCGGATTAGGGGGTCCATAGTACCCAAACCGCTCCCCGAAGCCCATATCATCCCGGATCTTTCCCGGCTGGAACGCGACGATCATTGACATGCGTAGCGCGGGGCACGCTGGTATCACCCGCGACGAGAGCTGACCTGCCAGACCCGGACCGCACAGCGCGGAGATCGGACACACCGAGCATCATGCCCCGTGGCGGACACGGACCCGGCACCGCAACGGCAAGACCCATCAGGCTGCCGCAGCCACGTGTTCAGCGATCCGCCGCGTGTGACACGCGTGGGGTTATTGAGGCTGCAGTGCAGAGCGTGCCGACCCTAGGGTCCGGTGCAGGCACCTCACCCCCGACAGCGCGGACAGCACCTCCGTGTCGGCATACCTGCGCGATCCGGAGCTTGCCCACGCGTATGCGGATTGTAACCAAGAATGCACTCAGAGTAGTGTGATCGTAACGATCGCCGGAGGCATGAGGGGAAAGCCGTGGCGGAGGCAGCTGATCGCGCTCGGCCTTGGCGCCACCGGGTGAGGATGCGGCTCCGCTTGATCTCAGCTGTAACGCTGGTCGTCCTGGTCGGGACTGCGGTCGTTTCGTCGCTCGTCGTGCGGAACCTTATCCAGGATCAGGAGCGGGTGCTCCTGCAGAAGCGGGCCGGGGAGGCCGCGTCGGTGCTCGGCAGTGCGTTCGCGGGCGTCCAGGATTCGCTTCACCTGCTCGGGACCATCGCGATGGCGGGCCGGGGCCGTCCCTCGTTGTTTGCCGCCGCGGCGCGTTCGGTGATCACCGCGTCAAACGAAGGGGTGCTGGTGACCGCGCAGCGGGGTACCAGCATGGTGGTGACCGCGGCCGTGGGGGACGCTCCGGCGCCGGGCCAGGTGATCCCGGCTGATCAGGAACAACTGGGCCGCCGGGCGCTGTCGACCGTCGGCGCGGTATCGGGGGTCCTGCCAGATGGTCCCCGCCGCTGGCTCGTCTTCGCCGTCGGGAATGCCGCCGGGCCCGGGACCGTAGTCTGGGAGCGGGTGGCGTATTCCGCCGCGGCCTCGGCGGAGGCCTCCACGGGGCCCTGGGGCGACCTGAACCTCGCGCTGTACCTGTCCAGCCGGGCCGATCCCGCCGCCCTCATCGTGACGACCACCAAGAATCTGCCGCTGGCCGGAGGCGTTCAGTACCCGTTCACCGTCGGGGCGGATACCTGGCTGCTGGTCGCCAGCAGTCCCAAACCGCTCATAGGGACGCTAGCCCAGGACACTCCCTGGATCAGCCTGATCCGCGGCCTCATCGTGGCCGCTCTGGTCACCACCGTCG
>Ga0302314_10014039_pt1 | contig 13720 bp, 12 predicted proteins | sample III_Palsa_N2_3_FD_200533 | JGI IMG/M metagenome (GOLD analysis project Ga0302314, IMG submission 200533) | Peat permafrost microbial communities from Stordalen Mire near Abisko, Sweden - III_Palsa_N2_3 | ecosystem: Environmental > Terrestrial > Soil > Palsa > Peat permafrost | place: Sweden... | reverse complement strand
AGCGGGGGCCCGGGGGCGGGGGGCGCCTGCGGCGGGTGAGGGACGCGACGGAAGCGGCGGCCCGGCGGCGGAGCACGGACGGCGGGGCGCGGGCACGGGCGGGGGACGCCTGCGGCGGGCGGGGCGGGGCGGTAGAGGCCGGCACGGGCGGGGGGTGCCTGTGGCGGGGCGGGGGGTTGCGGGGTGGGGCCGGGGGGCGGATGGGTGGGGTGGTCAGGGGTGGGTGGGGGTCATCGCTTCGATCAGGCGTTCCAGGTCGGCCAGGTCGGCGCGGAACTCGGCCTCCCAGTCGACCGGGGTGTCCAGCCAGTGGGCGAGGGCGGCGTGGCCGGGGAGCGCGCCGTCCGGGAGTTGGCCGCGGCGGCCGCGTGGGTCCTCGGAGCCGGGGCCGAATCGGCCGCCCGCCTCCGAGGCCAGGAAGCCCAGGAGGAAGGTGCCGACCATCCGTTCCGCGCGGGGCACCTGGTCCGGCGGGACGCCGGCCGCCAGCAGCGCGGTGTAGATCTGGTCGACCGCGCGGACGGCGTCCGGGGTGACCGCCGGGCGGGCGAACAGGAGCGTCGGGGACCACGGGTGCTCCTGCGCCAGAGCCCGCGCCCGGTAGGCGAAGCCGGACAGCTGGGCCCGCCAGTCCTCGGGCGGCTCCGTGCCCGGCGGTGGCGGCAGCCGGGACAGCAGGCGGCCGACCATGCCGTCCAGCAGCGCGGCCTTGCTGCCGACGTGCGGGTACAGCGCCATCGGGGTCACCCCGACCCGGTCCGCCACCGCCCGCATGGACACCGCCGCGAGACCGCGCTCCCGGGCGATCTCCAGCCCGGCCTCCAGGATCTCTTCCCGCCGTCCACTCATAGCTCTACACTGTAGATCTATACAGCGTAGATCATTTACGAAGAAGGAAGAAGGAGGACGGCTGTGCTCTCCGCGCACGCGCTCGTCAAACGCTTCGGCGGCACAACCGCCCTGGACGGCTTCGACCTCGACGTCGCCCGCGCCGAGATCACCGGCCTGATCGGCCACAACGGCGCGGGCAAGACCACCTTCGTCGAGGTGGTCGCCGGGCTCACCCGCCCCGACTCCGGCCAGGTGACCATCGGCGGCACCGACGCCCTGCGTACCCCCCGCCAGGCTCGCCGACTGCTCGGCGTCGCCCCGCAGGAGCCCGCGCTGTACGTCAGCGCCACCGTCCGCGACAACCTGTGCCTGTTCGCCGGGCTGGCCGGGCTCTCCCGCCGCGACCAGCGCGCCCGCGCCACCGCGCTGGCCGCCGAACTGCTGCTGGACGAGGTGCTGGACCGCCCGATCGGCCTGCTCTCCGGCGGCCAGCGCCGCCGGGTGCAGGCCGCCACCGCGCTGATCGGCGAGCCACCGCTGCTGTTGCTGGACGAGCCCACCGCGGGCGCCGACCCGCAGACCCGCGAGGCCCTGCTGGACGCCGTCCGGGCCCGCGCGACCGCGGGTGCGGCCGTCCTCTACACCACCCACTACCTGCCCGAACTCGCGGACCTGGGCGCGACGCTGGCGGTCGCCCGGGCCGGACGGGTGATCGCCCGGGGCACCCAGCGGGAGCTGACCCGGGGTCTGCCCGGCGAGCTACGACTGCGTTTCGAGCACCCGCCGGTACTGCCGGAGCGGATGCGCGACACGGCCGTGCTCGCCGACGGCGAGGTCCGCATCCCCAGTGCCGACGCACCGGCCGACCTGGCCGCGCTGCTCGCGGCCGGGTGCCTGCCCACCGCCGTCGACATCCGCCGCCCCGACCTGGACGACCTCTACCGCTCGCTCGCCATCGGTGACACCCCGGACCAGGAGCCCGTCCATGCCGCATGAGAGCGCCCTGCGCACCCACGCCCTGGTCCGACACAACACCATGCTGATCCTGCGCGAACCGGGTCCGATAGCCAGCCGGATGATCCAGCCGCTGGTCTTCGTCACCCTGCTGCGTCCGCTCTACGAGGCCGCCCAGGGCCGGATCGCCGGAACCGAGCAGGCCGTGTTCGGCACCCTGGTCACCTTCTCGCTGCTGGCGCTGAGCATCGTCGGCGGCTCGATCCTCACCGAACGCGTCCAGCACACCTGGGAGCGGCTGCGGACCACCACCGCCCATCCGCTGGAGATCCTGGCCGGAAAGGGGCTCCCGGTGCTCGGGGTGATGCTGGGCCAGCAGGCCCTGGTGATCGGCTTCGGCGCGGCCGTGCTCGGTCTGCCGCTGGACCACCTGCAACTACTCGGCCCGGCGCTGCTCTGCTGGACGCTGGCGCTGCTCGGCATCGGCGCTGCGCTGGGCACACTGGCCCGCAGTCAGAGCGAGCTGTCCGCCGCGTACGACATTGGCGGGATGCTGCTGAGCAGCCTCGGCGGGGCGCTGGTACCGCTCACCGCGCTGCCGCACTGGGTGCGTGCGGTCGCCCCGGTGTCGCCCGGCTACTGGGCGGTGCAGTCGCTGCACGCCGCGCTGGCCGGGGACGCCGGGCGCTGTCTGATCACCGACGCCGTGCTGCTCGGCTTCGCGCTCGCCGCCGGCCTCGCCGCCGCGCTGGGGCTGCGGCGCGGCAGCGGTCGCTCGGCCCGGATGTGATCCCACGCCAGAACCAGCAGGTGCCAGAACCAGCAAGCGGCAGAACCAGCAAGCGGCAGGGGGTTCAGCGGCCGGGGCGGACGGTGATCTCGGTGATGTCCGCGTCGCGCGGCAGGTCCAGGGCGGTGATCAGGGCGGTGGCCACCGACTCCGGGTCGATGTAGGCGGCCGGGTCGTACGGCTGCCCCTCCTGCGCGCGCACCTTCCGCTGCATCGCGGTCGCCGTGCGGCCCGGGTAGACCGTGGTCACCCGGACCCCGTTCGGCTGCTCCTCCGCGCGCAGCGAGTCGGCCAGTGCGCGCAGCCCGTGCTTGGAGGCGGCGTAGGTGCCCCAGTCGGCGTCAGCCCGCAGCCCGGCACCGGAGTTGACGAAGACCACATGCCCCCGGGCGACCCTCAGCGTCGGCAGGAACAGCCGGGTGAGCTCGGCCGGTGCGATCAGGTTCACCGCCAGCGTCTCGTTCCAGACCTTGGTGGTGAGGTCGCCGATCGGGCCGAGTTGGACCACGCCCGCGATGTGCAGCAGCGAGTGCAGTTCCACCGGCTGCGGCTGCTGACCCAGCGCCCAGGAGAGCCGGTTCGGCACGGCCAGGTCGCCGATCAGGGTGTGCGCACCGGGGAATCGGGCCCGCAGCTGCGCGGCCCTGGCCGCGTCACGGGCCAGCAGCCACAGCTCCTCGCCGCGCTCGGCCAGTCGCGCCGCGACCGCCTCGCCGATGCCCGAACCAGCCCCGGTGATCAGATGTGTTCCCATGTGTTCAGCAGTATCACGATCACGACCGCCGATGTTCAGCCACCATGGGGGCACAGCCGTACGTGACCCGGGGGGAACCGAACGTGAGCGACGCACCGTGCGCCGGGCACATGATCGTGTGCGGCGGTGACGCGCTGACCCACCGGCTGGCGCTCGATCTGATCCACCTGTACCGCGAGCGGGTGACGCTGATCATCCCCAGCCTGACCGAGGGGCACGGGCCGCAACTGGCCGCACTGGCCACCGAGGACGGGTCGGTCGCGGTGATCGCCGGACGCGGCCCGGACGAGACCACGCTGCTCGCCGCCGGGGTGCACCAGGCCTCCGCGCTCGCGCTGACCATGGACGACGACTCCGCGGTCACCCAGGCCGCGCTGCTCGCCCAGGGCCTCAACCCCGGTCTGCGGCTGGTGCTGCGGATCTACAGCACCACCCTCGGCCAGCGGCTGGAGCACCTGTTGAACCGCGCCAGGGCGGGCGGCTCGGCGGCGGTGCTGTCGGCCTCGGACACCGCCGCCCCGGCCCTGGTCTCCTCCGCCGTACCGGACCGCAACCAGGTGATCCCGATCAACGGCGGCACCTTCTCGGTGGTGGAGCAGCCGGTCGGGGCCGGGGCCGGCGCGGACGTGGCGCTGGCGCTGCTCGGGCCGCGCACCGACCACGCGGTGGGCTCCGGCGACGCCCCGCTGCATGTGCTGCTGCCCTCGGCCGGGCAGGTGCACGCCACCGACGCCGCGCACACCCGAGCGGTACTGCGGCTGCGGCACGACCCGGACGAACCCGCCCCGCCGACCTCCCGGTTCCGCCGGTTCCCGGTCGGCGCGCTGTTCTCGCGCCGGTTGCGGCTGGCCGCGCTCGGACTGGGTCTGCTGATCGCCGCGCTCAGCGTGGCCACCTGGCTGGACACCGGCGACTCGCTGCCGCTGTCGTTCTACCTGGTGCTGATGGACGTCTGCTCGATGGGCAACCCCGCCGTGGGCGCTCCGCTGGCCCGGCAGGTGATGCAGTTGGTGGCGGCCTTCACCGGAATGCTGATCATGCCGCTGGTACTGGCGCTGGTGCTGGAGAACCTGGGCGCGCTGCGCAATGTCAGCACCCTCAGCCGACCGCTGCGGACCACCACCGACCACGTGGTCGTGGTCGGCCTGGGCAAGGTCGGGACCAGGGTGATGGAGCGGCTGGCCGACCTGCGGGTCCCGGTGGTCGTGGTGGAGCGCGACCCGGACGCGCCGGGCCTGGCCCGGGCCCGCGCCCGGCGGGTGCCGGTGGTGATCGGTGAGATCTCCCAGGCCGCCGTCTACCGCTCCGCCCGGATCTCCCGCTGCCAGACGCTGATGGCGCTGACCAGCAACGACAGCGCCAACCTGGAGGCGGCGCTGTACGCCAGGGAGCGGCGTCCGGACCTGCGGGTGGTGCTGAGGCTGTTCGACGACGCCTTCGCCGGGACCGTCTACCGGGCGCTGCGGGCCTCCTACCCGCAGGCGCCGACCCGCAGCCGCAGCGTGTCCTATCTGGCCGCGCCCGCGTTCGCGGCGGCGATGATGGGACGCCAGGTGCTGGCCGCGATCCCGGTGGAGCGGCAGATGCTGCTGATCGCCGCGGTGAGCGTCCGGGACCGGGCGGCGCTGGCGGCGGTGACCGTGGGCGAGGCGTTCCGCCCAGGCGGCTGGCGGGTGGTCGCGGTGCGGCCGTCCGGCGGACCCCTGGTCTGGAACCCGGAGCCGACCCGGCCGTTGGCGGCCGACGAGCAGGTGATCGTGGTGGCCACCCGCGAGGGCCTGGGCCTGCTGCTGCAACGCGGTCCGGACGGCGCGGACGGCCCGGACGGTCCGCCCGCGGCCGCGCCGGTGCCGCCGCAGGCCGGCGCGACCCCGGGCGGGGCCCCCGCCCTCGCCGGTTCGTCGGGGTTCGCCGGGTCACCGGGGTTCGCCGGGTCGCCCGGCTTCGCCGGCACACCGCCGCACGGCGTGCGGTTCCGGCGCGGCGCGACGACCGCCCCACCACTGCCACGACTGCCCCGGGCCCAGCCCGCCGCCCCCTACCCGCCGATCAGCGAGGAGGAGTTGCACGCCGACTCCCGCCGGGTGGTGGCCCGGCGGCGCGAGCGGGAGCAGGGCGAGGACGACGGCCCGCGGCACGGCGGGCGGGACCCGCGCGAGCGGCCGCCCGGAGAGTAGCCCCCGGAGAGGAGTCCCCCCGGGATCAGACCCCGACGTCAGGACCCGGGATCAGGCCCCGGGATCAGGCCCCGGTGCCCTCCAGGTAGGCCAGCGCCTGCGCGCCGTCCGCCGCGAACCGGACCAGTGAGTCCAGCTCGACCGGCAGGAACCCCTCCTGCTCCATCCGCCGCAGCTGGATCCGCAGCCCGTCGTAGAAGCCGTCGGTGTCCAGGAACACCACCGGCTTGGTGTGCTGCTTGTGCTTCTTGAGCTCAATCACCTCGGTGGCCTCGTCCAGCGTCCCGAGGCCGCCGACCAGGACCACCACCGCGTCCGCGCGGAGCAGCAGCTCCGCCTTGCGGGTGGCCAGGTCGATCGTGGTGATCAGCTCGTCCGCGCCCTGGTAGGCCCGGTGCCTGAGCAGTTCGACGCTAACGCCGACCAGCCGGGCCCCGGCGGCCCGGGCCTCGTCGGCGATCTGACCCATCAGCCCGGCGTCGGAGCCGCCCCAGACCAGGGTGTGGCCGTGCTCGCCCAGCAGCCGGGCGAACTCCCGGGCCGGTGCGGTGTAGCGCTCGTCCAGCTCGTTGGCCGAGCAGAAGACGGTGATGTTCACTGCGGTCCCCTCGTCATCACACGGAAGCAGCGGGTCAGCCGGACAGGGCGGTACGGGCGGTGGCGGCGATGGTCGCCGAGCCGACCACCCGGGTGCCCTGGTAGAGCACCACGGCCTGCCCGGGCGCGATCCCCCGGACCGGTTCGGCCAGCTCGACCCGCAGCTCGCCGTCGACCAGCTCGGCGCTGACCGGTACCGGCTCGCCGTGGGCGCGCAGCTGCGCGCGGTACTCCCCCGGGCCGACCGGTGCGGGGCCGCACCAGCGCGGCCGGACCGCGCTGAGCGCGGACACGTCCAGCGCCTCGGCCGGGCCGACGGTGACCCGGTTGTCGACCGGTGAGATGTCCAGCACGTAGCGCGGCTTGCCGTCCGCCGCCGGGTGGCCGATCTTCAGGCCCTTGCGCTGGCCGATGGTGAAGCCGTACGCGCCGCTGTGCTCGCCGAGCCGGGTGCCGTCGGCGTCGACGATCTCACCGGCCCGGGTGCCGAGCCGCCGCTCCAGGAAGCCCTGGGTGTCGCCGTCGGCGATGAAGCAGATGTCGTGGCTGTCGGGCTTCTGGGCGACCGCCAGGCCGCGCCGGTCGGCCTCGGCCCGGACCAGCTCCTTGGGGGTGTCGCCGAGTGGGAACAGCGCGTGCGCCAGCTGCCCGGTGTCCAGCACGCCGAGCACATAGGACTGGTCCTTGGCCGGGTCGACCGCGCGGTGCAGCTCGCGGGCGCCGTCCGGCGCGGTGACGATCTGGGCGTAGTGGCCGGTGCAGACCGCGTCGAAGCCCAGAGCGACGGCCTTGTCCAGCAGCGCCGAGAACTTGATCTTCTCGTTGCAGCGCAGACAGGGGTTGGGGGTGCGCCCGGCGGCGTACTCGGCCACGAAGTCGTCGATGACGTCCTCGCGGAAACGTTCGGCCAGGTCCCACACATAGAAGGGGATGCCGATCACGTCGGCGGCCCGGCGGGCGTCGCGCGCGTCCTCCAGCGTGCAACAGCCGCGCGCGCCGGTACGGAAGGACTGCGGGTTGCTGGACAGCGCCAGGTGGACGCCGGTCACCTCGTGTCCGGCCTCGACCGCCCGCGCGGCGGCCACCGCCGAGTCCACGCCGCCCGACATCGCCGCGAGCACACGCAACCGCCCTCCGCCGAGGGAGGTGGAGGATTCGTCAGGAGCCCCAGGAAAGTCATTCATGATGGGTCCAGGGTACGTGCCCCGGCAACCTGGAATCCGACCCGCCGGGAGCGTCAGCGGCGGGCCGCCGCGCCCGCCATCCGGGCCCGGTCGACCACCGGGCCGATCACCGCGAGCAGCGCCGCCACGTCGGCCTCGGTCGAGGTGTGGCCCAGCGAGAACCGCAGCGAGGCCCGGGCCAGCGCCGGTTCCACGCCCATCGCCAGCAGCACATGGCTGGGCTGCGGGACCCCGGCCGAGCAGGCCGAGCCGGTGGAGCACTCAATGCCGCGGGCGTCCAGCAGCATCAGCAGCGCGTCGCCCTCGCAGCCGGGGAACGAGAAGTGTGCCCCGGTCGGCAGCCGCGCGCCCTCGGTGAGCCCTGGGTCGCCGTTGAAGACCGCGTCCGGCACGGCCTCCATCACACCCGCGACCAGCCGGTCGCGCAGCGCCGTGACCGCCGGGACGTACCCGGGCCGCCGCCGCACCGCGATCTCGGCGGCGGCGGCGAACCCGGCCGCCGCCGGGACGTCCAGCGTCCCGGAGCGCACGTCCCGCTCCTGGCCGCCGCCGTGCAGCAGCGGGACCGGAGCGACCGAGCGGGCCAGCACCAGCGCGCCGATGCCGTAGGGGCCGCCGATCTTGTGGCCGGTGACGGTGAGCGCGTCCAGCCCGGAGTCGGCGAAGGACAGCGGCAGCTGGCCGAACGCCTGCACCGCGTCGGAGTGCATGGGGATGCCGAACTCCCGCGCCACGGCCGCCAGCTCGCGGATCGGCTGGACGGTTCCGACCTCGTTGTTGGCCCACATCACGGTGACCAGGGCGACGTTGTCCGGGTTCACCGCGATCGCGGTGCGCAGCGCCTCCGGGTGCACCCGGCCGTAGCCGTCGACCGGCAGCCAGTCGATCCTGGCGCCCTCGTGCTGTTCCAGCCACTCGACCGCGTCCAGCACGGCGTGGTGCTCGACCGGGCTGCACAGGATCCGCACCCGGGCCGGCTCGGCGTCCCGGCGGGCCCAGTACAGACCCTTGACCGCGAGGTTGTCGGATTCGGTGCCGCCGCCGGTGAGCACGACCTCGCTGGGCCGGGCGTCGAGGGCCAGCGCGAGGGTCTCCCGGGACTCCTCGATGACGCGGCGGGCGCGGCGGCCGGCGGCGTGCAGGGAGGAGGCGTTGCCGGTGCTGCCGAGGTGGGCGGTCATCGCTAGGACCGCTTCGGGCAGCATCGGTGTGGTCGCCGCATGATCGAGGTAGGGCATGGCTGGACAAGTGTAGAGGGCATCGGACGCCGCTCGCGGCCACGGTCGCCGGACGCCGGTCGCCGGACGCCGGACGCCGGACGCCGGACGCCGGACGCCGGACGCCGCCAGGATCCGGCCCGGAGCTCGCGTTGCATCCTGCGCAACGGCTGCCTAAGCTCCGTCCACACCCGCTCGCCGGGACCTGGAGACGGCCGACCGCCGGACCACGCCGCAGGGGGCAGCAGCAGATGGCGCAGACAGTGGACAGAGCCCTGGTGATCCTGGCCTCGTTGGCCGAGGGACCGGCCTCGCTGGAGCAGGCCGCGAACCGGATCGGGGTCCACAAGTCGACCGCGCTACGGCTGTTGCGGACGCTGGAGGAGCACGGCTTCGTCCACCGCCAGTCGGACTACCGCTACCGCCTCGGCGGCAAGCTGTTCTCGCTGGCGCAGCTGGCGCTGGAGAGCATCGACGTCCGGGTGGTGGCCGCGCCGCACCTGGCCGACCTGAACGAACGCTGCGGGCACACCGTCCATCTGGCGGTGTACGAGGACGGCGAGGTCACTTATGTCGACAAGCTGGAGAGCCGCTACCCGGTCCGGATGTACTCGCGGATCGGCAAGCGCGCCCCGCTGACCGCCTCGGCGGTGGGCAAGGTGCTGCTGGCGGACCTGCCGGAGGCACGGCGGCGGGAGGTGGTGGAGACCCTGGAGTTCCCCGCCTACACCGCCCGTTCGCTGCGGCTGCCGAGCGAACTGCTGGCGGAGCTGGAGGTGGTCCGCAAGCAGGGCTGGGCGGTGGACCGGGGCGAGTACGAGGAGACGGTGAACTGCGTGGCGGTGCCGATCCGGGGGGTGGACGGGCGGGTGATCGCGGCCTGCTCGGTGTCCACCCCGACCGTGGTCGCCCCGCTGGCGGCGCTCCGGCGGCTGATCCCGGACCTGCTGCGGACCGCCGAGGCGGTCTCCCAGGAGTACGGCGGCCGCGCGGACCAGTAGCGCAGATCGATCAGCGCAGATCGATCAGGGCGGGCCAGTAGCCCGGCCCGGCAGCGCCGGCCGGCACGACGTCAGTCCCCCTCGCCGCCCGCCGTGGAGCTGCCCCGGTGCCAGGCCCTGGGCGCCCGCCACTCGTAGCGCAGGGCCAGCATCCGCACACCGAAGGCGACCAGCGCGGCCCCGGTCCCGGTGAGCGCGCCGAGGTCGTGCACGGCGATCAGCACCGCCGTGATCACCCCGCCGACCAGGGCCGGTACCGCGTACAGCGAGCGGTCCCAGCGCAGCAGCGACGGCGGCAGTTCGCCGACCAGCACGTCGCGGATCACGCCGCCGCCGGCGGCGGTGACCATGCCCAGGGCGACGGACGCGACCGCGTCCAGGCCGTAGGCGTGCGCCTTGGCGGTGCCGGTGACGCAGAACAGGCCGAGGCCCAGCGCGTCCAGGGTCTGCACCGCGTTGTTGATCCGGGCCACCTCCGGGTGCATGAAGAACACCACCAGCGCGGCGATCAGCGGGGTGAGGAAGTACCCCCGGTTCTCGAAGGCGGACGGCGGCAACGCACCGATGATCACGTCCCGGATCACCCCGCCGCCCAGGGCAGTGGCCTCGGCCAGCACCGCGATACCGACGACGTCCAGGTTCTTGCGCACCGCGAGCAGGCCGCCGGAGAGCGCGAAGACGAAGATCCCGATCAGGTCCAGGGTCTGCTGCACATCGGGGGAGAACAGTCGCGAGGTCGTCACCACCCAGTTGTATCGGCTTCCCCACAAGCGAACCGGCCCGGCACCCCGTGCATTGAATGCCACCATTCAATTACTGCGGGCAACCTCGATTAACTCATCAGAAACATTGAGCAGCTCAGCCACCAGGTGCCAAGGTAAAGATCAGGCAAAATGCACCACTGAGCGGGGTGTGCGGGCATACACCATCGAAGTGGACATAGAGGGACGCCAAAAAGATGACGAACCCCCGTCAAACACCCGTCATTCTTGTACATATCGGACATTCGATCATAACGTCATGATCTCGAATGATCTCATTCTGGTCTCGGCACCGTTCCTGCCCTTGAGTGTCGAAAATCAGCATGCGTAGAGTCCCCTAACACCGCGCCGCGATACGAACATCTGAACTGAGATCCGGGGATGTCTGCACGATGACCACACCACCCCCCACAGCCAGCCCAACCGGCGACACCGAGGAGCGGGAAGCTCCGAAGGCGGAGTCGGCCAAGAGTGGCGGGGCGACCGAGATCCTCGGCCGCTCGCCCGGCAAGGCCGCCTGGGCCCGCCTTCGGCGTGACCGTGTCGCCATGGTCTCGCTGGTGATCACCGTGCTGTTCATTCTGGTGGCGGTCTTCGCACCGGTGCTGACCGCGATGAGCGGATGGGGCCCGATCACCTCCGACATCAGCGCGATCAACCCGAACGTCGGCAACTTCCCGTACGGGCACTTCGGCGGCATCAGCCTGAAGCACCTGTTGGGAGTCGAGCCCGGCACCGGGTTCGACCTCTACGCCCGCATCGTCTACGGGATGCGCACCTCGCTGATCGTCGGCTTCGTCTCGGCCGTGGTCTCCACCGTGCTCGGTGTCGTGGTCGGCCTCGCCGCGGGCTACTTCGGCGGCTGGATCGACAACCTGCTGTCCCGGATCATGGACATCGTCCTGGGGTTCCCACAGCTGCTGTTCATCATCGCGCTCTCGCCGGTGCTGTCCAGTGCGCTGTCGAGCGCCCACGGTGGCACCAGCGAGAACCTGCGCCTGGTGATCCTGGTCATCAACATCTCCGCGTTCGCCTGGGCCTACACCGCCCGGCTCGTTCGCGGTCAGGCGCTGTCCCTGCGTGAGCGTGAGTTCATCGATGCCAGCCGGATCATGGGCGCGCGCCCCGGGCACATCCTGTTCAAGCAGCTGCTGCCGAACCTGTGGGCCCCGATCATGATCTCCTTCGCGCTGGCGGTGCCGACCAACATCACCACGGAGGCGGCTCTCTCCTACCTCGGGGTCGGCGTCGTTCCGCCCAGCCCCGACCTTGGCTCGCTGCTCAACGCGGCCTCGGAGTACTTCCTCACAGACCCGACCTACCTCTTCATTCCGGGCGTGCTGCTGCTCGTGCTGGTCCTCGCGCTCAACCTGCTCGGTGACGGCGTGCGAGACGCGCTGGACCCCCGATCGAACCGCTCCTGACCCATCCGCCAGGAAACGGCACAGCCGGGGTTACATCGAAGTGATCACGGCCACTGTGAATATCACCCTTAAAAGGAGAACCCTCCACATGATGCGCAGGTCACGTACGGCCGCCATGCTGGCGACCGCAACCGCCCTCGTCCTCGGTGCCACCGCCTGCAGTTCCTCCGGCGGCAGCAGCACTTCGTCTTCGTCTTCCTCTTCCTCTGGTGCTGTGACCAAGGGCGGAGTGCTGACCTACCTGGCGCCGGCGGATGTCGACCACACGGACCCGCAGCGGACCTACACCACTGAAGGCCAGAGCCTGGACGAGGAGATCGTCCGCAGCCTCACCGGCTGGGAGGAGCCGGTCGACGGTTCCGCGCCCAAGCTGGTCGGCGACCTGGCCACCAACACCGGTGTGGCCAGCGACAACGACACCGTGTGGACCTTCACCCTGCGGTCGGGCATCAAGTACCAGGACGGCACCACCGTCACCTCGCAGGACGTCAAGTACGGCGTCGAGCGCTTCTTCTCGCCCGACATCACCGGCGGCCCCGGCTACGCGCAGCAGTTCCTGGCCGACACGAAGGGCTACACCGGCCCGTTCCAGGGCAAGTCCCTCAGCTCGATCGTGACCCCCAACGCCTCCACGATCGTCTTCCACCTGAACCAGCCGGTGGCGGACTTCAACGAGACCACCGCCATGGTGGGCTGGTCCGCCGTGCCGAAGGCGCACGACACCGGCGCGAACTACGACACCGGTGTCTGGTCGGACGGCCCGTACCAGATCAAGTCGTACCAGCGGGGCAAGGAGTTGATCCTTGTCAAGAACAAGTACTGGTCGCAGGCCACGGACCCGATCCGGAACCAGAACGTCGACGAGATCGACATGAAGCAGGGCCTGGACCGCTCCGCGATCGACCAGGAGCTCAGCGCCGACGCCCCGAGCGCCCAGGACTCGATCCAAGAGTGGCCGCTGGCCGGCTCCGACCTGACCCAGATAGCCAACGACCCGGCGCTCAAGTCGCGTTACCACGTCATCAAGTCGCCTGGCATCAACTACCTGGCGCTGAACATGAACACCATCAAGAGCCTGCCGGAGCGCGAGGCGATCGAGGACGCGATCAACAAGGAGACCGCTCGCGGCGCCTTCGGTGGTCAGGCCTACGGTGACTACGCGACCACCATGCTCGCCCCGGGCGTGGACGGCCACAAGGACTTCAGCCTCTACACCAGCAACCCGGCCGGTGACATCCCTGCGGCCAAGGCGCTCATGGCGCAGGCGGGTGCCGGCAAGGTGACGACCCTGTCGCTGGCCGTGGAGAACGACTCCACCCACACCAACTTCGCCGACGCCGTCAAGACCTCGCTGGCCCAGATCGGCATCACGGTCAACGTGGTCCCGATCGACCAGGCGAACTACTTCAGCACCCTGGACAACACCAAGAACCAGTACGACATGACCTGGATGGACTGGATCCCGGACTGGCCGAACGCCAGCACCGTGCTCCCGATCCTCTTCAACGGCGCCCAGATCAAGGAGCTGCCGCAGTCGAACCAGGACATCTCGTACCTGAACGACCCGGCCGTCAACGCCCAGATCGCCAACATCGCCAAGATGACCAACGTGGCCCAGGCCAACACCGCCTACGGCAACCTGGACGAGCAGATCCTCAAGGACGCCTCGGTCGTGCCGCTGTTCTACATGGACTTCAGCGAGCTGTCCGGCGGCAACGTCGAGGGCCTCGTGCCGGACCCGATCAACGCCGAGATGAACCTCGCGCACGTCTGGCTGAAGAAGTAACACCGACTCAGCAGTCGGTCGGTGCGGCCGCCGGAACCCCCGGCGGCCGCACCGGCACCGGCTCAGCCGACCGCGGTCCCCACCGCGCTCGGCTGAGCCCTCCCCCACCTACGTCATCTCGAGCACAGGTCACAACCCACCGGCTCACAGCGAGAGGGAGGCGGACCAGGCCCCGGCCCGGACCGAGCACCACATGTTCCGATACCTGATACGACGCCTGCTGTCCGCAGCCGTGATCATTTTG
>Ga0302314_10014038_pt1 | contig 13721 bp, 15 predicted proteins | sample III_Palsa_N2_3_FD_200533 | JGI IMG/M metagenome (GOLD analysis project Ga0302314, IMG submission 200533) | Peat permafrost microbial communities from Stordalen Mire near Abisko, Sweden - III_Palsa_N2_3 | ecosystem: Environmental > Terrestrial > Soil > Palsa > Peat permafrost | place: Sweden... | reverse complement strand
GAGTTGCGCCGGCGGGCTTCGCCGGGGTCCTGGTCAGCAGGGACGGTCGTGTGTGGAACCCTTCTATGCATGAGCTCCGTCAGGCTGCTGCCGTCGGCGAGGATCGCGTCCTCGCCGAGCGCAACCGGCGCGAGAAGTTGATCAGCGAGAGTGAGACTGCGGCGCAGGCCGAGCAGGCGGTCTTGGCGGCCGTCGCACGGGCGCAGGCGGCGGTCGGTGAGCTTGACGGCCAGCGTGAACTGCGAATCGGCGAGCATCGGCTGGCGATGGCGCGGCGTGACGAGCTGGCCGAGCAGCAGCGCCGGATCGCAACTCAGATCGAGCGACGCCGGTCGGCTCCTGATGAGGGCGAGAACGCCGGTCGCCGCGCTCAGCTACGGGCCGAGATCAGCGCCGAGAGCGCCCGTGGAGAGCGTGCGGAACGGGATCGTCAGTACCGCCTTTCTCGGATCGCGCAGCTGCAGGCGGGGATTGAGCGAGATCAAGCGGCGGCGCCGATTCTGGCCGGAATCAGCACCGAGATGGAAGCGATCAAGGAAGCGATCACCGAGCGCAAGGCGCAATTCGACGTTGCCCTGCAAGCCGATCGGACCGCCGGCGAGGAAGTCGCCGCCGCGCTACGCGCGTGTGCCCAAGAGGAAGCCGCGCTACAGGCCCGCGCTAACGCCGCCTCGGAGATCCTGACGAACACGGAGGTGAACGCCCAGCGGGCGCGCGATCGCAGCGCCGAGGCTGAGCAGGAGCTCGCAAGTATCGCGTCGGAGCTTGAACTCGCGGCTGAGGCCGCGACCGAGGCGCTTGCGGAGGAGGCGCGTGTGGGCTTGCAAGATCGACTCGCGCGGATCGCCAAGCGTCGTGAGCAACTCGGACCGGTCAACCCGCTGGCCCAGGGCGAGTACGACGAGGCGCTCGCTCACGTCGAAGAACTGGAGCTGCAACGGACCGATCTCGAGACGGCGCTGCGCGAGCTTGAGAAGCTGATCAAGGACACCGATCGCCAGATCCGTGAGACGTTTGAGCAGACCTTCGAAGCTGCCGCGGCCAACTTTGAGGAGCTTGTCCCGCGGGTCTTCCCCGGCGGCAGGGGACGGCTGCGGCTGGTGGCCGAGGAGGAGAAGCCGGCGAGGGTGATCGGCGGCCAACCGGCGGATGGCGAGGAGGGCGCCGAGCCGGTCGACGAGGTCGATGGCGAGGAGGTCGAGGACACCGAGGATCTGCTCGGCGTCGAGATCGAGATCACCCCGGCCGGTAAGGCGATGAAGCGCCTGACACTGCTTTCAGGCGGCGAGAAGTCGATGACGGCGCTGGCGTTCCTGTTCGCGGTGTTCCTGGCGCGCCCGTGCCCGTTCTACATCATGGATGAGGTCGAGGCTGCGCTTGACGACCTGAACATCAGTCGCTTTCTCGATCTCCTCGATACCTACTCCGAGCGCGCGCAATTCATCGTCGTGACGCACCAAAAGCGCACGATGGAGGCCGCCGATTCGCTGTACGGCGTGTCGATGGGCGGCGATGGGATCTCGAAGGTGATCTCACGCAGACTGCCTGCGCGTGAGGCCGCCTGACGCCTGAGCGCTGCTAAGTTCGCCGCCGGATGGCGCGCGAGTGGTCTGACCTATTCATCGTCGATAACCCGCGGCCGGTAGGGGAGGTTGTCGATCAGCCCGAGTCCGAGCCTGAGGAGCGCCGGCGCGGACGCTTTCGCCGGCTACGGGAGAACCTCCGCAAGACGCGGCAGGCACTTGGCGCCGAGATCCAGGCGACGCTGTTTGAGGAGGTCAACGAGGAGACCTGGGAGCGGCTTGAGGAGGCGTTGATCTACGCCGATGTCGGCGCGCGGACAACGGCCGAGGTCGTTGGGCAGCTTGAACGCGAGGCGACCGAGGGCGGAATTGTCGGCGGCGAGGCGCTGACCGATCGGCTGGTGGAGTTGCTGGCGGCGATCGCTACGACCGGGGACGATCACATCGACCTTCGTCAGAAGCCGACGGTGATCCTGATGGCGGGCGTCAACGGCACCGGCAAGACCACCACGACCGGCAAGCTCGCCTACCACCTGAGCCGTGAGCTGGGGTACTCCGTCGTGATGGCTGCGGCTGACACATTCAGGGCGGCTGCCGTCGAGCAGCTCGCGACCTGGGCGCAGCGCGCGGGGGCGGAGTTCGTCCGCGGAACGGACGGGTGTGATCCAGGGTCTGTTGCGTTTGAAGGGGTGGCAACCGGTATTCGCACCGGTGCCGATGTCGTGATCGTCGACACCGCCGGACGCCTGCACACGCAGGACAACCTGATGGAGGAGCTGGCGAAGATCCGGCGGGTGATCGAGAAGCAGATCCCCGGCGCGCCGCACGAGACGCTGTTGACCGTCGACGCCACGACCGGACAGAACGGCTTACGCCAGGCTGAGCTGTTCTCGCAGTCGATCGCTGTCAGCGGGTTGGTGCTGACGAAACTCGACGGGACCGCCAAGGGCGGGATCGCGCTGGCGATCGCGCACGATCTCGGGATTCCAGTGAAGCTGATCGGGATCGGCGAGAAGCTCGAGGACCTGCGACCGTTTGAAGCGGCCGAGTTCGCCCGCGCACTTGTGTCGTAGAGCCTGACACTGGGGTAAGCTCGAAGGCATGATTCTCTGGTTGTTACTCGCCGCTGGCTTCGGGATTGGCGAGTTGCTGACCGGAAGCTTCTTCCTGGCTCCATTTGCTGTTGGCGGCGCCCTCGCGGCAGCCGTCGAGGCGCTCGGAGCCGGTGGCGACGTGGGCGTCGCGGTGTTCGCGGCGGTCTCGGTACTCACGTTGCTGACCGTCCGTCCGCTGCTGATGAGCCGGATGAACAATGCGCCCACTTTGCGGACCGGTGCCACGGCGCTGATCGGCAAGAACGCCACTGTGGTCGAGCGGATCAGCAACCACGAGGCTGTCGGCTGCGTCAGGATCGGCAGCGAGGTGTGGACCGCGCGCTCACTTGACGACGATCACGAGATCGCCGCTGGAGCGCACGTACAGGTCGTCGACATTCGGGGCGCCACCGCGCTCGTCATCGAGTAGGGGAGAGATTCATGGTCGGAGGAATCATTGGCGCCGTCGTAGTCGTTTTGCTGGTCTTGATCTTTGCGCGGACGGTCAGGATCGTTCCGCAGGCAAAGGCCGGAATCGTCGAGCGTCTCGGCCGCTACCACCGCACGCTGACGCCGGGGATGACTGTGCTGGTCCCGTTCGTCGACCGGATGCGGCCGCTGATCGACCTGCGTGAGCAGGTGGTGACATTCCCACCGCAGCCGGTGATCACCGAGGACAACCTCGTGGTCGGGATCGACACGGTCCTCTACTTCACGATCAACGACGCCCGCTCAGCCACCTACGAGGTAGCCAATCCGCTGCAGGCGATTGAGCAGATCACCGTCACGACTCTACGTAACGTGATCGGCTCGCTGACGCTTGAGGGGGCGCTGACATCACGCGATCACATCAACGCCCAGCTGCGAACCGTGTTGGACGAAGTGACCGGCAAGTGGGGGATCCGGGTTAACCGGGTCGAGGTGAAGTCGATCGACCCGCCTGGCACGATCCAGGAGGCGATGGAAAAGCAGATGCGGGCTGAGCGTGACCGCCGTGCTGCGATCCTCACGGCGGAGGGCGTCAAGCAGTCGCAGATCCTGACTGCCGAGGGCGAGAAGCAGGCCGCAGTGCTGACCGCTGAAGGACAGAGGCAGGCCGCGATCCTCCGTTCCGAGGGGGAAGCAAAGGCGATCAGCACGGTGTTTGAAGCGATCCACAAGGGGAACGTCAACCCGGACCTGTTGAGCTACCAGTACCTGCAGATGCTGCCGCAGCTGGCGCAAGGGAGCGCCAACAAGGTGTTCGTGATCCCGTCCGAGTTCTCGCAGGCGATCGGCGGGATCGGCAAGGCGTTCGGAGTTGGGACGTCTATCGGCAGCGCCGGTGACGGTGCCGGGCCAGTCAGCCCGGCAACCGGCAAAGACACCTCTGAGGAGTAGGCCCTAGGCTTTCGGGCCTTGCTCGAGTCACTCTCAGAGAGGTTGCAGGCCACACTCGCGGATGTCCGCGGGCGCGGCACGCTGACCGAGGCGGACGTCAACGCGGCAATGCGGGAGATCCGCCTCGCGCTGCTTGAGGCTGACGTCAACTTCAAGGTCGTCAAGTCGTTCACCGAGGCGGTCAAGGCGCGGGCGCTCGGCGCCGACGTGGTCGGCAAGCTCAACCCCGGCCAGCAGGTCGTGAAGATCGTCTCCGACGAACTGACGGCGCTGATGGGCGGTGAGGCGCAGGAGTTGCAATTCGCCTCGCGGCCGCCGACCGTGATCGTGATGGCGGGCCTGCAGGGGTCCGGCAAGACGACGGCCACCGGCAAGCTCGCCAAGTATTTGATCGAGCAGCACGGCTCCTCGGTCGCTGTGGCGGCCTGCGACGTCTATCGCCCCGCCGCCGTCGAGCAGCTGATCAAGGTTGGTACCCAGGCAGGCGCGGCCGTTTACGAGCAGGGAACCGACCGTAACCCCGTCCAGATCGCTGCTTGGGCGCGGGACAGGGCGATTTCAGAGGGCAAGGACGTCCTGATCGTCGATACGAGTGGCCGTTTGCACGTCGACGAGGAATTGATGAAGGAGCTCGCCGAGATCAAGAAGGTGGTCCGCCCGGACGCGGTGCTGCTGGTCGTCGACGCGATGACGGGCCAGGACGCCGTCCACGTCGCCGAGGAATTCGGCAACAGCGTCGATTTCAGCGGCGTGATCATGAGCAAGCTCGACGGCGATGCCCGGGGTGGTGCGGCGCTGTCGGTGAAGGCGATCACCGGCAAGCCGATCATGTTCGCCTCAACCGGCGAGAAACTCGATCAGTTCGAGGTCTTCCACCCCGACCGGCTCGCGCAACGGATCCTTGGCATGGGCGACGTTCTGTCGCTGATCGAGAAGGCGCAGGCCTCCTACGACGAGGAGCAGTCGGCCGAGCTGGAGCGGAAGTTCCGCCAGGCCGACTTCGACCTCGACGACTTCCTCGAGCAGATGCGTCAGGTGCGCAAGATGGGGCCGCTGCAGAACCTGCTCGGGATGGTGCCGGGGATGAGCAAAGAGATGAAGGGGATGAAGATCGACGAGCGCGAGTTCGATCGGGTGCAGGCGATCATCCTTTCGATGACGCCGGCTGAGCGCCGCCGTCCGGAGCTGATCAAGGGGCGCCGCCGATTGCGGATCGCCGAAGGGTCGGGCACCAATGTCCAGGCGGTGAAGGCGCTGATCCTGCAGTTTGAGCAGATGCGCAAGGTGATGAAGCAGGTCGCCAGCGGCAAGATGCCCGATCTCGGCGCGCTGATGCGGCAATGACCGCCCTGCCGCTGCTACCCTCACCAGGCCTATGTCAGTAAGACTTCGACTCACGCGCGTTGGTGGACGCAAGAACCCGGTTTGGCGGGTTGTCGTCGCTGATCAGCGCTCCAAGCGCGACGGTCGCGTAATCGAGACCGTTGGGCACTACAACGCCCAGACTAACCCGTCCACGATCGTCCTCAACGAGGAAAAGATCAAGGACTGGCTGGCCCGCGGCGCGCAGCCGAGCGACACGGTCAAGAAGCTCCTGCGCACCCAAGACATCTCGGCTTGAGCGACTCCGCGTTGAGCGGTTCCGACACCTCACCTGCTGACCTACTCGAGACTCTGGCTCGGGGGCTTGTCAGCAAGCCTGACGACGTGATCGTCGAGGAAGTCGACGACGATGATGCGCTCGTGCTTGAGCTGTCGGTCGCCGAAGGTGACTACGGCAGCGTGATCGGCCGCGGCGGGCGCACCGCGAACGCGCTGCGAATGCTCGTGAAGGCGGCGGGCACCCGCCAGCAACAGCGCGTGTTCGTCGACATCGTCGACAGCTGAGGGCCCGTAGGAGAATTAGTGTCAGGCTTTGACGAGTGGCTGGGCGTACTTGACGTCGCCGGCTCGCCCAGAGAATACCTGGCGTATTTGAGGGCGAGCCGGTGGCGTCAGGTGCGTTCAGGTGCCGTCCAAGACGGCAGTAATTCTTCTACGGGCCCTAAGTGAGGTCGCGCCAGGACTGGCTACTGGCCGGGCGGGTGGGACCCGCTCACGGTCTCGATGGAACGTTTCGGGTCAGCACCGCGATTCCGCCGTTGCTCGTGCTCGGCGGGACTGTGCTGGTCGGCGATGAGGAGCGGGTGATCGACCGGCGTGCCGGGCACGACGGGCGGGTGCTGGTACGGCTTGAGGGGTGTGAGGACCGCAACGGCGCTGAGGCGCTGCACGGCGCTGAGCTGCGGGTGCCTCGGTCGGTAGCCCCCGCGTTGGGCGAGGACGAGTGGTGGGTGGATGACCTTGAGGGCTGCACGGTGCGCGATGGGGACGTTGCCGTCGGGGTGGTCGGCCGGGTCCTGGCGCTGCCCTCGTGTGAGGTGCTGGAAGTGGCGCGCACCGACGGGAAGGAACTGTTGGTGCCGCTGATCTCGGACGCCGTGCGGACCGTTGACGTTACGGGGCGTGTGATCGACGTTGACCTGGCGTTCCTTGGAGAGGTCTGATGGAGATCGACATCTTCACCTTGTTCCCGGAGGGCTTTGAGTGGTTCGAATCGCAGCGGCATGTGCGTAACGCTGTCGCCGCTGGGCACCGCTTGCGCTACGTCAATTACCGCGACACGACGCCGCTGTCAGGTGGGCAGGTCGACGATTCGCCGTTTGGTGGGGGAGCTGGGATGGTGCTGCGCCCTGACGTGGTCGACATCGCGATGCAGTCTTGTTACGGACTCGATCCGGTGACCGTGCGCTCGCGCCGGCGAGTGATCGCGTTGACGCCCGGCGGGCGGATCCTTGACGACGCGCTGGTTGAAGAGCTCGCGCGCGAGCCTGCGCTGACGATGCTGTGCGGGCGCTACGAGGGGTTTGACGAGCGAATCCTCGAACACTTCTGCTCGGACCGGATCTCAATCGGACGCTACGTGCTGGCAGGCGGGGAATTGGCGGCGATGGTTTTGAGCGATGCGGTGCTGCGCAAGCTGCCCGGCTCACTTGGGCATGCCGACTCGGCGATTGAGGAGTCCTACAGCGCAGCGTTGGGCGGAGCGCCCGAGTACCCGCATTACACCCGCCCGGCCTCCTACCGCGGTTGGCCGGTGCCTGACGTGCTGCTGTCAGGCAACCACGCCGCGATCCGTGAGTGGCGGCTCGAGCAAGCCCGGCTGCGGGGCGAGGCGCAGTAGCTAAGGCCCACGGCGCGATGGCGCGGCGCAAACACAGACGTTCGCTACCATAGGCCGCCGCGTCCACACCGGCGTGAAAATGCCGCCCACCGGGCTGGCGAAGCGCCGCCAAAGCGCCGTAATTTTCCGACCTTGCCGGTTGACCCGGCGTCACAGATCGAGCCATGAGCACTGTTATCGAAAGCTTGGAGCGAGCACAGCTCCGCCGCGTACCGTCGTTTGACGCAGGGGATCGCCTGCGCGTTCACTTCCAGGTCATCGAGGGCACCCGCCGCCGCACACAGGTGTTTGAGGGTGTTGTGATCAAGCGGCAGGGCCACGGCGCCCGCGAGACGTTCACCGTCCGTAAGCAGTCGTTCGGCGTTGGCGTAGAGCGGACGTTCCCGGTTCACTCGCCGAAGATCGAGAAGATTGAAGTTGCCGCCCGCGGTGACGTCCGCCGGGCGAAGCTCTACTACCTGCGTGATCGCGTTGGCAAGCGCGCCCGTGTGCGTGAGCGCCGCAACACGGGTCCGGAAGAGGTCATCCAGCGCGAGTTGCTGTACGGCAGCGCGCCTGCGGAGGAGACGCCAGAGGTTGACGAGGCAGTGGTCGCCGAGGAGCTGACGCTGGCTGAGGAGATCGAGGCTTCTGTTGAGGCGCCGGCCGTCGACGAGGCGCCGGTCGCCGAAGCTGGCAGCGACGATGCTGCCGAAGCGGCGTCCGCAGAGGACCAGAGCTCCGACTCGGACTCCTAGGTTTGCCTAAGCGCGAGAAGTCATTCGCGAGCTCGCTGATCGAGCTCGTGATGATCGTCGCGATCGCGCTGGGTTTGGCGTTCGCGATTCAGGCCTGGATCGTCAAGCCGTACAAGATCCCGAGCGGCTCAATGGAGCCGACACTGAAGATCAATCAGCGGATCCTCGTTGACCGGATCGGAATGCACTTCACGTCGCCGCAGATCGGCGACATCATGGTCTTCCATCCGCCGTCTGACTACGGCGCCTGTGCTGATCCGGATCAGGGCGAGAACGCCGCCGGCCAGTTGCAGTCCCAGGCCTGCGACGTCGCGCAGAAGACGGCCTCGTCGGTCACCTTCGTCAAGCGGGTCGTAGGACTTCCGGGCGACCACCTGAAGATCATCAACGGCCACGTGATCCTCAACGGCAAACGCGAGCACGACCCATACATCATTCAGTGCAACGGCGACGCGGCCTGCAACTTCCCGCAGACGATCGTCGTCCCGAAGGGCGACTACTACATGATGGGCGACAACCGTGGGGACTCGGAGGACAGCCGGTTCTGGGGTCCCGTTCCGAAGTCCTGGCTGATCGGCTACGCGTTCTTCACATACTGGCCGCTCGGACGCATCGGTTTCCTCTAGCCTCACGTCGATGTCTGAAGAGGACGCGGAGCCTGCGGCGGAGTCCTCGCCGCCGAAGCCCGGCGCCGACCAGGTCAAAGCGACGAGGCATCGCCTCTCGGGTCCGATTGAGCTTGCCCTGACGGCCGCCGCAGTCGTGGTGCTCGCAGTGTTGCTGCAGGCGTTCCTCCTCAAGCCGTACAAGATCCCAACCGGGTCGATGGAGCCAACACTTCAGATCGGGCAGCGGATTCTCGTCAACCGTCTCGACACCCATCCGGGACTGGGGACGATCGTTGTCTTCCACCCACCGACGGGGGCTGATGACGCAGCAGCCGGGATCTGTGGCAACTCTGATCAGGGTGTCGGCCACCTGGCGGCTTGCGATCAGCCGGTCCGCAGCGAATCGTCGATGACGTTCGTCAAGCGGGTGGTCGGCCTGCCGGGCGACCACTTGAAGATCATCAACGGTCAGGTCTATCGCAACGGCCTACTCGAGCGGGCCCCGTACATCAGGCCCTGCGGTGGCGCTCCCGACTGCAGCTTCCCGCAAACAATCACCGTTCCGCCCGGTGACTACTTCATGATGGGTGACAACCGTGGTGGCTCTTTCGACAGCAGGTTTTGGGGACCGGAACCTCAGGCCTGGATTATTGGCACCGCCTTCTTCACCTACTGGCCGCCGGACCGACTCGGAACCCTATAGGTGCCAAGCGTGAAACGCCGGCCCCCAGGACCGGGCCTGTTCCGCTACGACCGCGCACTCGGTCCTCGCTTCGTGGCCGGCGCGGACGAGGCCGGACGGGGCTGTCTTGCAGGTCCGCTGGTGGCAGCGGGGGTGCTGTTCGATACGGAACGGCTGCGTCCCGCCGACATCCGGGCGCTGTCGGCGCTGGACGACTCCAAGCGACAGACGCCAGCGGTGCGAGCTGAGCTCTATCCAGTGATCATGCGGCTGGCGACAAAGGTCGTTGTCGTCTCGCGCTCTGCGCCCGGTATCGATCGTCGCGGGTTGCACAAGACGAACCTGGCAGCACTGCGAGACGCGCTGCGCGCGGTCGCGTGCGAGGGCTGTATCTGTCTGAGTGATGGCTTCCCGGTGGCGGAGTTTGAGTTCGAGCAACGTGCCGTGATCGGCGGAGACCACACCAGCGCGGCTATCGCCGCCGCCTCCGTGATCGCCAAGGAGACCCGGGACCGCTACATGCGCCGCGTCGACGCGCTGCACCCGGGCTGGGAGTTCGCCCAGCACGTCGGCTATGCGACGCCAGAGCACCGCGAGGCGATCGAGCGCCTTGGCGTCACCCCGCTGCACCGGATGTCGTTTCAGTCGGCGGCATATCAGCAGCTCAGCTTCGCCTGATCGCGTCAAAACGCTCCCTCCAGGTGCTCCAGGCGTAGTAGCTGGCCGCGGGCGTCGAGCGTGATGCCGATCGCGTCGAAGCGGATGTCGGCGACGCGCGGCCGGTCGGCGTGCTCGCCAAGCCAGCGGGCGGCAAGTCGGCGAACCTGCAGCTGTTTGCGCGGATGGATCGATTCGAACGGGTCCCGCCCTTCGGCGCTGGCAACCCGGGTCTTGACTTCGCAGAACACGAGCGTCTTAGCGTCGGCGGCGACAATGTCGAGCTCGCCTGTACGCACGCGCGCGTTGCGCTCAATGATCTGAAAGCCGAGACGCGATAGGTGATCACTCGCGAGCTGCTCGCCGAGGGCTCCAAGTTGACGGCGTGGATCGGTCATGGCCCGACCGTAGGGCCCAACCTGTCACGCAACTGGTGGCCTTTGTGCCGGCCGTGTGCCAGTTGCGCTGCTCGTCTGCGATTGGTACAGAGACAGCACGTGGCGTGACAGTTCCGTGACAGGTCGACCCTTAGCGTCAAGGATGTGCTTGCTCGCGTAGCCACGTTCGCCATCGATGGGGTCGAGCCTCGTCGCGTTGCTGTCGAGGTCGATATCCGCCCTGGGTTGCCGGCGTTCACGATGGTCGGGCTAGGTGACGTGGCGGTAAGGGAATCCCGCGAGCGGATCCGCTCAGCGATTCTGAACGCGGACTTTGAGTTTCCGCAGCGGCGGATCACCGCCAACTTGGCCCCAGCCTCACTACGCAAGGCGGGGCCGGGCTTCGACGCGGCACTGGCTCTGGCTGTGCTGGCCGCCAGCGGTCAGCTTGATCCGGCCGCGCTGGTTGGTGTCGCTGTGTTCGGCGAGTTGTCGCTCAGCGGCGAGTTCAGGGATTCGCCAGGTGCGCTGGCGGTGGCTGAAGGTGCCAAGCGTTGCGGATTGCCACGACTGGTGGTTCCGCGCGAGCGCGCACGTGAGGCCGCCTTGATCGAAGGCGTAAAGGTCGCCGGCGTCGGTGGTCTACGAGAAGCGGTTGAGGTGCTAACCGGCGAGCGGCCGGCTCGAGCCGCGCAGCCCCCATCAGGCTCCTCGCCCGCTGGCGAGGAGCAGCCTGACTTCGCCGACGTCCGAGGCCATCAACTACCGGTGCGCGCGCTGCAGATTGCCGCTGCAGGCGGGCACAACGTGATGCTTGAGGGGCCGCCGGGCACGGGCAAGACGATGCTCGCGCGGCGGCTGCCCTCGATCCTGCCGCCGCTGTCACGGCCTGAGGCGCTGGAGGTGACGCGGATCCACAGCATCGCTGGGCTCAGCGCGGGCGAGTTGATCGAGCACAGGCCGTTCCGCGCCCCTCACCACACGATCTCCGCAGCCGGCCTCGTCGGCGGTGGGAATCCGCCGCGACCCGGGGAAGCGACCTTGGCGCATCGCGGTGTTCTATTCATGGACGAATTCTCAGAATTCAACCGACAGGCACTTGAGGCATTGCGCCAGCCGCTCGAAGACGGCTACGTGGCGATCGTGCGCGGCCAACGGGCGCTGGTGTTCCCGACCCGGGTGATGCTGGTGGCTGCGACCAATCCCTGTCCGTGTGGGTTTGCGGGGACCGACCGCTGCCGCTGCGGCGAGCCGGAGCTCCACCGACATGAGCGGCGCTTGAGTGGGCCGCTGCTTGACCGGATGGATCTACTCGTCAACGTTGAGCGACCGAGCGCGGAGGACCTGGCCGGGGCGGCGGTGACAACGTCAGCGATGGCTCGTGACCGCGTCCTAGAGGCGCGAGAGCGGCAACGGCACAGGTTGCGCAGCACTGCTCTGAGCTGTAACGGCGAGCTCGACGCCAAGCTCGCCAGGGCGACCGTGAAGCTTGAGCCAACCGCCGATCAGGCGCTGACGCGGGCATACACAGTCGGCGGCCTGTCGGCACGCGGACGGCTGCGCGTCCTGCGGGTCGCCCGTACGATCGCCGATCTCGAGCGCCACGAGCAGGTGAGTGAGGCTGATCTGCTGATGGCGCTGATGCTGCGCCAGCGCACTGGTGTTGAGAGCGCGAACCGTCTGGGGGCGCTGGGATGAGTGCCTGTGACCAATGCCTCGCCCGCACCTGGTTACTCGGCCGGCTCAGCGGGCACCTCGATCACCTGCGATCACGGATCGACACGGCTCTGGTCCTGTCGGATCAGGAGTTGATCACAGCACTCGCCGGCAAGGACGCGATGGAGGTGGGGGAGGCCCACGCCAGATTCGCCCCCGCCGGCGCCGAGGCTGCCCGCGAGCGTGCGAGCGCTGAAGGCGTGACCCTGGTCTGTCGCTGCGACCCTCGCTATCCACCCGCGCTGGCGCAGCTTGAAGCGCCGCCGGCCGTGCTTCACCTGGCCGGCGATCCGCGCTGGCTGGGCGAGCTTGACGATGGGGTCGCGATTGTCGGAGCGCGCCGCTGCACGCCGTACGGCCGGGAAGTGACGCTGACGATCGCCGGCGGACTGAGTATCGCCGGCGTCCCGGTGATCAGCGGGATGGCGTTGGGGATCGACTCGGCCGCGCACGTCGCTACTCTCGACATGCACGGCGGACCCACCATCGCCGTCTTACCTGGCCCCGCCGAGCGGTCTTATCCGCCCGGTAAACACGGGCTGTACGGCCAGATTGTCGACCGCGGACTGGTGATCTCCGAGTTCGCGCCCGGCACCGACGTGCGGCGATGGTGCTTTCTCGCCCGCAACAGGATCATCGCCGCCCTCACACGGGTGACGATCGTGGTTGAGGCAGGCCACCACTCCGGGGCGCTGGTTACAGCGCGCTACGCGGCCGAACTAGGGCGGATGCTCGGGGCCGTTCCGGGGCGGGTCACGAGCTCCCAATCGATCGGCACGAACGAACTGCTCAGATCCGGCGCACACCTGATCCGCGGCCCGCAAGACGTGCTCGATCTGATCTTCGGCGTCGGCGAACGGGTTGCGATCACCGACCAACGGGCGGCGCCGGTCGGGCCCCAGCAGGCGTTGCTTGAGGCGATCTCGGCGGGCGAGGAGACCGCGGGCGCGCTCACGCGGGGCGGGTTTGAGCTTTCAGATCTGGCGGCGCTTGAGCTCGGCGGGTGGATTCGCCGCGGCGCCGGAGGGAGGTTGACAGTGATTCCGTGAACGCTGCTTTACCTTCACATGTAGTCGTAGAGTGATCGTGGTTGATCGTTCGGTCGCACATCGGGCTGCCCGACTCAGAGCGGAGAGTCCGGCGCTGCGCCTGCCGGATTGCAATGTCGCTTGCCACGGCGCTCGTCAATGACGCGACCCTTCTCACTCTTGACCAGAGGTTGCAACGCTTTGCAGATCGTGCCGCGCCGAGCAGCGATGGCGACGAGTAGACAAGGCTACGCTCGGACCGATGGAGCGGCGGATCCCACGAGTGCTGTCAATCGCCGGCTCGGACTCAGGCGGCGGCGCCGGGATCCAGGCTGATTTGAAGGCCTTTGCGGCGGCCGGAGTTCACGGCATGACGGCGATCACCGCGATCACCGCGCAGAACACGGTCGGCGTGACGGCGATCCACGATGTTCCAGGGGAGGTGATCGTCGCGCAGATCAAGGCGGTCGTCGACGACATCGGCGTCGACGCCGTGAAGATCGGGATGCTCGGTACGGTCGAGACGATCGAGGCGGTCGGCGCAGGACTCGCGTTGCTCGCGCCGCAGACCCCTGTCGTACTTGACCCGGTGATGGTCAGCGAATCAGGTGCTCAACTCCTGGAACCAGCGGCGCGGCTGACCCTCGTCAGCGAGCTGCTCCCGCAAATCACCGTGATAACGCCGAACCTGCCGGA
>Ga0302314_10014037_pt1 | contig 13721 bp, 11 predicted proteins | sample III_Palsa_N2_3_FD_200533 | JGI IMG/M metagenome (GOLD analysis project Ga0302314, IMG submission 200533) | Peat permafrost microbial communities from Stordalen Mire near Abisko, Sweden - III_Palsa_N2_3 | ecosystem: Environmental > Terrestrial > Soil > Palsa > Peat permafrost | place: Sweden... | reverse complement strand
ATTCTGGGGACGATACGTCCGCCACCCCGAATACGCCGGCTACCCCCGACTCGCCGACACCGCCGGGCAATAAGCCTGCCAAGAAGACGCCGCCTCCCACCGACGATCAACTCAACAAGGCGCTGGACATGCTGAAGACCAAGGCAGCCTGATCCCGGCTGCCTGACAATCCGCCTGATTCTAAGGGGGACGCATGGTAAGGTTGGTTTTGCCGTGCCGCCACCAGTGAAAATACATTACAGGGTCCCCGCGATACGCCGTTCGCCGTTGTGGCGAGCCGTCGGGCGCTTTCCGTTCGGCGAGGCGGATATTCGCAACCGCAGGCGCGCGGCCCGCGCTGCTGCGCTTGCTCTGCTCTGCGCCTCGGCAGTCTTTGGAGTCATGCTGGGACTGATCCTGGTCTACTCCATCAATTTGCCGCAGATGACAGACCTGGAGCGATATCGCCCCAGCACCACCACCAACCTCTACGACATCCATGGGCAGGTCTTCGGCTCCTTCGCGGACGAGCGCCGCATTGTGGTCCCGTACTCGGAGTTTCCACCCGTGCTGCGCGCCGCGATTTTTTCCATCGAAGACAAGGACTTTGAGCATAATGGCGGCATTAACCTTCTGCGCGTGGTGGAAGCTGCCTACCAGGATGTCCATACCCACGGCAAGGTGCAGGGCGCGTCCACGTTGACAATGCAACTGGCGCGGAATCTCTTTTTGTCGTCGCAGAAGACCTACGGCCGCAAGCTGCAGGAGATTTTCCTGGCCGTGGAGATCGAGCGCCGCTTCACCAAGCCGCAGATCTTTGCGCTCTACGCCAACCAGATCTATCTCGGCAGCGGAACCTACGGGTTTGAGGCGGGCTCAGAATATTACTTCAGCAAGCATGCCCGCGACCTGACGCTGCCGGAGGCGGCCCTTCTCGCAGCGCTGCCCAAGGGCCCACAGTATTATTCGCCGGTGCGCTACCCGGAGCGTGCACTGAAGCGTCGCAACCTGGTCATCCAGGAGATGCTGAACGATCACAGGATCACGCAGCAGGAGGCAGACGCCGCCAAGGCAGCGCCGCTGGGGCTGCACCTGGAGTCGCAACCCAACAACCAGGCTCCGTATTTTATCGAAGAGGTGCGGCGGCAGTTGGAGAGCGAGTATGGCGTGGACGAGGTGCATAGCGCCGGTCTGCGCGTCTATACAACGCTCGACCTCAACCTGCAGCGCGCCGCGACCCAGGCTGTTCTCGATGGCGCGGCCACTTATGAGCGCCGGCATGGTTGGAAGGGTCACCTCGAGAATGTGATACGCGAGGGCGTGTCGCTCGACGAATATAAGCACCCCGACTGGTCGCAGACGCTGACCGACAACGGATACATGCATGGCCTGGTGATCAGCACCTCGCCGGCGCGCATCACCGTGAAGCTTGGCAAGCTGAATACCACACTGGTCCCTGCCGACTGGGTTTGGACGCAGGTCACGAAGGGGACCGATCTTGCCCAGGTCGGCGACATCGTCTACGTGAAGGTGGTGAGCGGCGCCGATACGTCTGCACCCCACGTCATCCTGGCGCAGGACAGCGGCGCTCAGGCAGCGCTAATGGCGGTCAACAATGCAGATGGTGAGGTGCTCGCGATGGTTGGCGGCCGCGACTTCGAGACCTCGCAATTTAACCGCGCCACCCAGGCTGAGCGGCAGGTGGGATCATCCTTCAAACCCTACGTCTACACTGCGGCGATGGAGGCGGGGATGAAGCCGTATGACACGGTGATGGATGCGCCTACGACGTTCTCCACTCCCGGCGGCCCGTACACGCCGCACGATTACGAGGCCGGCTATCGCGGCTCCATGACGCTGATCGACGCGTTCGCCGAGTCGCGCAATATTCCCGCGTTGCGCCTGGCTGACAAGGTCGGCATCAAGAAGGTGATTGACGTCGCCCACCGGTTTGGCGTCACCAGCGACATCCCGGTGTTCCTGCCGATCGCCATCGGCGCCGCGGACCTCACGCTGGCCGAACAGGTGGGCGCCTACAGTGTCTTTCCCAATGACGGCATCCATATCGCGCCGCACTATATCCGTCGCGTGTTGGAGGCCGATGGCCAACCCTTGCAGCAGCCGCGTACCCAGGTCAGCGAGGCGATTTCGGTGGATATCGCGCGCGAGATGATGGTGCTGTTACAAGCTGTCGTGCAGCATGGAACAGCCGCGACCGCAGCGCAGATGAAACACGCTCTCGGCGGCAAGACAGGTACGACCAACAACTACACTGACGCGTGGTTTGTGGGCTTCTCGCCTTCGATCACGTGCGGGACGTGGATTGGTTTTGACAACCGGCAGTCGCTGGGCGACAAGGAGACGGGCGCCAAGGCTGCGCTGCCCATCTGGATCGACTTCATGAAGGTTGCGCTGGCCGATAGGCCCAACGAGGCGTTCTCCACGCCGAACGCGCCGAAGAAACAGATCGAGGTGCCCGCAGATTCCGAGACGGAGGCGGCTTCAACGCCACCGCCTGCTCCTGAAGATTCGGATGCGGACGACGAGACACCAAAGAAGGCTACGGAACCAGCAGTTCTTGAGCCTGGTGAGTTGCGTTTGCCGAATGATGCGCCCGCCTCGCCCACGCCGCCTGCACCGGTCGAGCGTGAGCAGCCGGTTGCGCCGGCGGCCCCGGCGACCCCACGGCCAAAGCCTGCGCCGGTCAAGAAGAATCCGGCGCCCGCTGCAACTCCTCCAACAGGCTAGCGCCCTATCCCATCAGGACGTGAGCGTGCTGCTTGCCTCGAGGGCGTCCGACAGAGCGAAGAAACGCACTGCCTGCCGGACGTCACGCTGGATCTGGTCGCGCAGCGCCTCGGTGGATTCAAAGCGGCGCTCAGCCCGCAACCACCGCAGGAATGTCAGTTCCAGCGAGGTCGTCTCGAACAGATCGACAGGCTCAAAATCCAGCAGATGCGTCTCGACAGCAAACGAGTCCGCACCGAACGTCGGCCGATTGCCTACATTGGTCACGCCGCGAAACACCCGTCCTTCTCCAATGTGCAGCGTCGAAATGTAAACCCCGTGAGCCGGCAGCAGTTCCGGATACGGCGCGAGGTTGATAGTCGGCACCGCGTAGCGCGTTCCGTATCCGCGGCCCGATGCCGGCGTACTTCGAATCGAAAACGACCGTCCCAGCAGCGCGCGTGCCTCGTGCAGGTTGCCCGCCGCGATCAGCGCTCGGATGCGGCTGGAGGAGATGGCCGCCCCGCGCGCGATGCAAGGCACATACGCTCTGACGCCAAAGCCCAGCGCGCGCCCCAGCTCCGACAGTCCGGCAATGTCCGTCTCGGCCTGGTAGCCGAACCGAAAGGTTTCGCCCTCATGAACCTCGACGGCGTGCAGGGCATCGCGCAGCACGCGCTCGGCAAAATGCCGTGCCGTCCAGTGGCGCAGCTCGTCGGTGAAGGGAAGTACCAGTACCTCGTCGAGCCCAGTGTCTGCTAGCAATTGCAACTTTTCTTCGAGCGGCGTAATCAGCGGCAGTCGTGAGGCGGTATGCAGAACGTGTGCCGGATGCGGGTCGAAGGTCACCGCAATGGCGTTCGCATTCAACGCGCGGGCACGCTCCAGCACCGAGGCGATCACCATCCTATGCCCGCAGTGCACTCCATCGAAGTTGCCGATGGTGACAACCGAGGGGCCAGCGGAGCCGAGTTCAGCGAGTGTGCGTGCGATCTGCATCAGGAATTCGTGGCCCGTGTTTCGCTAGTGGTATTGAAAGTAAGTTTAGGCCCAATATCGAACGTCAGTTTAAGCCCATCGTGCGCCAGGCGTATGTGACTTGGCAACGAAGCATTCGTCGTCTCGTGATCGAGGCCGTGACTGATGTGCGTGAAAAACGCACGCTTCGGTCGAATCTTCTCCACCAGCTCAATCGACTTCGCCAGGTGTGAGTGACTGGGGTGCGGCTCGTGGCGCAGCGCGTCGAGCACCAGGATGTCGAGGTCTTTCAGCAACGCATAGCTCTCCTCGGGGATGTCACTCATGTCGGTGAGATAGGCAGCGTGGCCAAACCGGTAACCGGCGATTGTATTGCGCCCATGGGTCACGGGGACCCGCACAAACGTCGCTCCAAACAGCGGTATCTCGACGCCCGCTTCAGCCGGAAGGCGATGCATCACGACACGCGCGCTGGTCGCATAGCGATCGGTCTTGCGGAAGGTGTACTCAAAGATGCGTTCAATGACACTGGCAGTCTCATCGTCGGCGTACAGCGGAAGTCCTTCAGGATGCGCGAAGCTGAGCGGCCGCAAATCATCCATGCCGAGCACGTGGTCAGCATGACCATGCGTGTAGAGCACGGCATCGACCGACCGAAGATTCTCGCGCACCGCTTGCACTTGGAAGTCCTGACCGGTATCGATAACGACGTTGTGCCCGCCATAGCGGATCAGCACGGATGGCCGCGTGCGTCGATTCAGCGAACCCGGCTCATACGCAGAGCTGCAAACCGCGCAGTCGCAGCCCAGCGTTGGAACCGCCATCGAGGTTCCACTTCCGAGAAAGGTGAGGGTGGCTTTCATGCGTAGGTTACAGTGGCCCTAGCGCACGATGCTCGGGCCACCCGGCGGGGGAGGTGCGCCTGCGCCCGGACGCGATGCCGCCTGTCGGGACAGCGCCTGGGTTACGTCCAGGAACGCCAGCCGCAGCTCAAACAGAGCGACATCCAGCAGTTTGCTCTCCGCTTCTGTGCGATTTCCTGCGGTCTTGGCCGCGAGAATCCCCACCATGTCGATGGTCTGGCGGGCGCCCAGGATGTCGATCTGCGGCTGCTGATCCGGCGCAGCAGCACCGCCCAGTTGCAGCATGGCCTGCATATAGAGCGATTGAATCACGCGTTCGAAGGTGATCTCCGGCGACCGCTCCATCCCAGGATTGGTGGCGCGAATCGCGGTGTCGAGCCGATCGACCGTGGCCTCATAAGCACGCTTAGCCTGATCTGCCTGCTCTGCGGTGGGCGCCGGCGGCATCAGATCGTCTGCGCTCTCTGCATGCTCTGCGCTCGTGTCGGGCGCTTGCTGGGCTGCCGGGACCGGCTGCGGTCCCTTATGCTCTACCAGGCGTGCGGAATCACCGTCTTCCGGACGCTGAATCGTCTCCGGCCGCGGTGGCTTCGGCTCCGAAGGTGGCGCGTCGGGGCGAATGTCGCCCTCCGCGGTGAACTTGCGACGATCGTTTACGACGAACTCTTTGATATCTGCCATGGTCTTCTCAGCTCTCTAATCTTCTCTTTTGATGCTAACTCGGCGCAGGCGGATCACGCTGCGGGAACCGCAACGCCACCCGCATAGGTTAGCTCCAGCTGGGCGTCAACCGCCTCCTGCCGAACATACCCGAGCGCCGCCAACACAGGCCCTTCCGCCAGCGGAACCAGCGCGGCGCTGGTCAGCTCGCCGGCCAGCTTGCCCCCGGCTTCTAGCGGCGCCGGAAGCGTTGCCGGCAGCTCGCCCGTAAGCCGAAATGCCGTGAACCGACGATGCACCTGCCCGCGTGACCGGATACGCTCGACGATCTCCTGTCCCAGATAGCAGCCCTTCGCGAAGTGGAGCGCATGGGTCTGCGCGGTCTCCTGTGGCAGATCCCGCGCAGTCTCAGTGTTGCGAATGTCCTGCCCGAAGAGTGGGCGAGCGTCCAGCAGCCGCAAAAACTCGAGCGACTCCGCAGAGACCTCTGGAGTTCGCAGCGCGTTCCGTATTCCATCTATAGTCGCCGTGGCGCCACGCAGTTCAAATACCGGCACTTTTCCGCCAGCGGGCGTAAGCAGCAATACCGCGCCGTGCTCGGTGTCCGCATGCACCAGGCGTAGCGGCTCAATCGCCGGCAGCCCAACCCTCCCCAGCGCTTCGGCAGCCCGCTTACCAACGACCAGCAGTCCGGTTTCGTCGGTGTATGCGGGTGTGAGCTCCACGTCGTCCATGATGATGAAGTGGTCGAGATGCTTCTGAATCGTCTCCACCTGCGCGGTGCTGGTGGCTAGCAGGAACTCGGCCGGCTCGGCAGTGGTTTCGCGATAAACCGTGGCATCTCCCTGGATGCGTCCCTGTGCGTTAAGCATGAAGTTATAGTTACCCTCGCCCGGTTCGAGCGCCTGGATCGAATTGCTGACCATCCCATTCAGCCAACGCGTGGCATCCGACCCGGTGATGCGCAGAAAGGCGCGATCGGTGACAGCGCGGAAACCCGCGTCCTCCAGCAGCACACTCAGCGCATTCGGCTCAAAACCTGACATCGATCTCCTGGTACTCCTCACTTACTCGTATTCAAGGATATCCCGATAGTCTTGGATGCTGGGCCTCGCGCTTCGATGCTGCGCACAGATTCGAGGTTCCGCAGGAGCGCGTCTCCTGCGTACACTAGGTATGAGCGTGACGGAGCAATTTGGAGGCGGTTTGAACTGGCAGAGAGCTTTCGCAGCATGGGCATTGGTGGGATTTGGCGCGACGATCGCGCAAGCGCAGGCGAAAGCAGGAGATAGCGGCGTTACGCCCCCTGTTCTCACGTCCGGTAGTACGACGGTGACAGCCGACACCGTCCTCACGCCCGACCAGGAGAAGAATCTGCTCAATGCCGAGGACCAGATCCTGCACTTCGTCAGCAAGGACACGCACCTCGAGATCAAAGCCCCCGTCAAGTGCAGATTCATCTCCCGCAGTGCCGTCAACACCGAGCTGCGCAAGAAGTTTGACCAGGACAAGGGTGCCAAGCGCATGCAACGCAGCGAGTTGGTGCTCAAGAAGTTTGGCCTCCTCGATCAGGGCTTCAAAATGCGTCCGTTTCTGCTGAGCCTTCTCACCGAACAGATTGCCGGCTTCTACGACGACAAAACTAAGCAGATGAACCTGCTCGACTGGGTGCCAATTGATGAGCAGAAACCCGTGATGGCGCATGAGCTCACCCACGCGCTTCAAGATCAGAGAGTCGGGCTCGACAAATGGGGAAGCCAGGAGATCGAGGGCCAGTCCAAAAATGTAAAGCAAGACAACAAGCACATTGCCAATGACGATACCGACACCGCCCGCGAAGCCGTGCTCGAAGGCCAGGCCATGGTCAGCTTTGCCGACTACATGCTGGCTGATGCCGGTCACCCGGAAAAGACCCTCAAGGACGCGCCACAGCTCGCTCAACAATTAGAGTCCAACGCCGGCGACATGTCCGACTCGCCCGTCCTGGCGCGCGCGCCGCTCGTGCTGCAGCAGTCGCTGCTGTTTCCCTACACCTCCGGCCTGGCTTTTGAACAGCACATCCTGATCCAGAAGGGTGTCGATCGGGCCTTCGCCGGCGTTCTCGACGCACCGCCCAGCACCACCTTCCAGATCATGAACCCGGATGCCTATCTGCGCGACCAGCCGGTGCCCCTGCTCAAGCTGCCGGACATCCATCCGCTGCTCAAGACCGCTGGCTTCCTGCCCTACGACGTGGGGGTGATGGGAGAGTTGGATGTGCGCATGACTGCAGAACTCTTTGGCGGCGAGCCCCTCGCCCGAGCGCTCGCTCCGGAGTGGGCCGGCGGCATCTACTACGCCGCACAACGCAAGAACGCTACCGCCGCGCAGAAGGACACCACCGCCTCGATCGCCCTGCTGTACAGCTCGCAGTGGAAGAACAAGGATTCCGCGCGCAGCTTCTTCAACGTCTTCGAGCAGGAACTCCCCCGCCAGTACGACGGCCTCAAGCGTCGCGAGTCCGACGAAAACGATGGAGTCGAAGCTACCGAGCGCGTCTACTCCACCAGCGAAGGTGACGTCCTTCTTACCCTGAGGGACAACACCGTTTGGGTCAGTGAGGGCTTCGATCTGGCGCTGGCTCGCGAGCTCCGGGACAAGGTCGAGCAGGCCAACCTCCCGCCCGGAGAAGGGCCGACCATGCAAGCCCGCACCCTACCCACGGATCACGACTTGGTCGGTGGCGTGGTCGACACGTTCAGCCGATACGGCGTGATGAAGGAAACAATCCGCTAGCCGATATCTCTGTTGCTAGGGCTTCTTCTCGGCCGCCTGCTTGAGCGCCGTGAGCCAGTCAGTTTCCGACGCAGCCAGCTTGTCCGACGAGTAGAGCCACTTCATCAGCGGCCCGTTCATCGACTCCTTCACCGTCACCAGCGTTCCACCATCCGGCGTCGCCTGCAACTCCCAGACGTGAATCGCCCGCGCAGGGGAGGCAGTTCCCGTCCAGCTAAGCCGTCGATCCGGCTCCAGCAGATGCACCTCCGAATGGATGGTTGTCCCACTGGATTTCCAAACGAACCGCGTGCCCATCGCTAGCTCGCCCGGCGCCTTCACGCTCTCGATCTGCGGACACCAGCTCGGCCACGCAGGCGCATCAATCAGCAGATCCCACACCTTGGCCGGCGGCGCCGCGATCTGCATTTGGGAAATCGCCTTTACCTGCGCATCCTGCTGGATCGCACCCACTGCCGAGAGCGCCTGCAACTGTCTCGAAGAGTGAGAGCATCCGCTCAGCGCCAGGACACACGCGAAGCAAGTTCCGATCGCTGCGATTCTCATCCTGCCAGCCCCCTATGCGGACTTACTTCTGCGCCGCGAGCGTCATCACCGCGATGCCTGTCAACCCATGAACCCAGCGCGCCGGCTTCACATCATCCGTGTTGATCAACTGGATCAGGCCACCCTCCGTGTTGGGCAGCCCGGACTTCATCACCGCAACAATCACCTTGCCAGTAGAAAACTCCACCTCGCCGCCCGAGTACAGCACGTAGTACTGATCGCTACCGGTCGCCACGATTACGCTGTGCAGGATCAGCGGCTGAGTCTCGCGCGTCGACGTCAGCCCAATCTTCGTCAGCACATCCGAGAGCAGGGGGCCGCTGTACGTCTCCTCAATTCCGCCCCTATGCGCATTGTGCACCGTCACCGTCACCTGGTTCGGCATGTTGACCAGGTCGGTCAGCGACAGCGTCACGGCCTTGCCTTCGAAGCTGAGGTTCACACTCTTCGATGGCGAAACCGGCGGCTTCATGGCCTCCATCGGCGCGGGAGCCTTCGTCTCCGGCGGCATCGCATCAGTCTGGGCGCGGAGCGCGAGGGGCGAAAAGAGTAGAGCGACGGCAATAGCAGTCGAGATCTTCATGCTCCAAAGGTAACTCCCGGGGCCGGGGGCGCATAGAACTTTCTCAAACCGACGTATACTGGAGGTGGGTACCGGGAGCTTTATGTCGATCATTCGCAATGTCGCCGCCATCGCCAAGGGAATGAGCATCACGCTGGGAGAGGCGTTTCAGCCAACCCAGGTCGAGAACTATCCGGACGGCAAAGGGCCCATGCGCGGTGCACAGTTTGAGCAGCGTTTCCGCGGCAAGCACCAGCTGCAGCGCGATGAAAATGGCCTGGAGAAGTGCGTAGCCTGTTTCCTCTGCGCTGCCGCCTGCCCATCAAATTGTATTTATATCGAAGCCGCCGACAACACCAGCGAAACCCGCATCTCCTCGGCTGACCGCTATGCCAAGGTCTACAACATTGACTACAACCGCTGCATCTTCTGCGGATACTGCGTCGAAGCCTGCCCTACAGATGCCATTACGCATGGTCACGGCTTCGAACTCGCCAGCCTCAACGCCACCACCATGGTCATGCGCAAGGAAGACCTGTTGGTGTCCGTCTCGACGGGTCTTCCTGGTTCAGCTAAAGAAGAGCTTGAAGTGCTCGCGTAGAACTTAAAGTCTTGGATTCAACATACGCGGCGAGCCATTACGGCTCGCCGTCTTGCGATCAGCGCGGCCTACCCGCGCATCGAATGGAAAAACGAACGGAGCTAGACATGAAAAGGGCCACTCCCCACCCCCTCGAAGCCATCCTCGAAGACCGTATTGCCATCATCGACGGCGCCATGGGCACCACCATCCGCACGTACGGGATGACCGAAGCCGATATCCGCGGTGACCGCTTCAAAAATTCCACCAAGGACCTGCTCAACAACGGCGATCTGTTCTCGCTTACGCAGCCAAAGATGATTGGCGACATCCACCGCCGCTTTCTCGAAGCCGGCGCGGATATCCTCGAAACCAACACCTTCGGCGCCACCAGCATCACCCAGAGCGAGTTCTTCGTCGACGATCCCCGCGAGCACGGCGGCCGCAAAGATCCCGAGTTCTACCAGAAGATCATCGAGGACGCATCGCTCAACGAGCTCGCCTGGGACATCAACCACACCTCCGCGCAGCAATGCCGCGAGTGGGGCGATCGCGTCGCCAACAACGACGGCCGCCCACGCTTCGTTGCCGGAGCCATCGGCCCGCTCACCGTCTCGCTCTCCAACTCACCCGACGCCGACGATGCAGGATTTCGCGTCGTCACGTTCGACCAGGTGAAGTCCGCCTACGCGCATCAGATTCGCGCACTCATCGCCGGCGGCGTTGATCTGCTGCTGGTCGAAACCATCTTCGACTCGCTTAACGCCAAGGCCGCGCTGGTTGCCATCCGGGAGGTCTTCGATCAGGATGGCCTCTCAGCTTCCGGGAAAGAGCTGCCCGTTATGATCTCCGCAGCAGTTGGCCGCGGCGGAGAAACCCTCATCTCCGCGCAAACCACCGAGGCCTTCTGGAACGCCGTCAAGCACGTCAAGCCGCTGTCCATCGGGCTCAACTGCTCGCTCGGCCCGGACCTCATGTACCCCTTTCTCAGCGAGCTATCCGAGAAGGCCAACGTGGCGATCTCCTGCTACCCCAACGCAGGCCTGCCCAACCCGCTTTCGCCCACCGGTTTCGATCTCGGCCCCGAAGACATGGCGCGTTCGCTCAGCGGATTCGCGCGCGGCGGCCTCATCAACATCGCCGGAGGCTGCTGTGGCAACACGCCCGAGCACATCGCCGCCATCGCCAAAGCGCTCGACGGCATGCATCCGCGCGAGCTCTCCGAGCGCCGCCAACGCGAGGTAGCCGCTTGAGCGAGACGAAACCGCTGCGCCTTTCCGGCAGCCAGCCCTTCACCCAGCAGGACGGCGTCTACATCATGATCGGCGAACGCACCAACGTCGCCGGCTCGCCCAAGTTTGCGCGCCTGGTCAAGGAAGGTAAGTTCGAAGAGGCCGTCAGCGTAGCGCGCCAGCAAGTGGAAAACGGCGCCAATGTCATCGACATCTGCATGGACGAGGGCATGATCGACGGCGTCGTCGCCATGACCCGCTACCTACAACTCCTCGCCAGTGAGCCCGAGGTCGCCAAGGTTCCATTCATGGTCGACTCCTCCAAGTGGGAGGTCATCGAGGCAGGCTTGAAGTGCCTGCAAGGTAAGGGAATCGTCAACTCCATCTCGCTCAAAGAAGGCGAAGCGAAGTTCCGCCAAAACGCCGCGACCGTGCTCAAGTACGGCGCTGCGGTGGTCGTGATGGCCTTCGATGAGCAAGGCCAGGCCGCCACCTACGACGAAAAAATCCGTATCTGCGAACGCGCCTACCGCATGCTCGTTGATGAAGTAGGCTTCCCGCCGGAAGACATCATCTTCGACCCCAACATCCTCACCGTGGCCACCGGCATGGAGGAGCACAACAACTACGCCGTCGACTTCATCAACGCGACACGCTGGATCAAGGCCAACCTCCCGCACGCGAAAGTGTCGGGCGGCGTCTCCAACATCTCCTTCAGCTTTCGCGGCAACAATAAGGTCCGCGAGGCCATGCATTCGGCCTTCCTTTACCACGCCATCGCCGCCGGCATGGACATGGGCATCGTCAACGCCGGCATGCTCGAAGTCTACGAAGAGATAGAACCAGAACTTAAAGTATTGGTCGAAGATGTCTTGCTAAATCGCCGGCCAGACGCCACTGAGCGCCTGGTCGAATACGGCGAATCCCTCAAGGGCGTGGACATAGCCGTGACTGAGAAGAAGGCCGAGGAGTGGCGCTCGGGCACGGTAGAAGAACGTCTCTCGCACGCTCTTGTGAAAGGTATCGATGCCTATATTGAGCTCGACACCGAAGAAGCCCGCGTCAAGCTTGGCCGCCCGCTGTTGGTTATCGAAGGCCCGCTGATGGATGGCATGAGCGTGGTCGGAGATCTCTTCGGCGCGGGCAAGATGTTTCTGCCGCAGGTCGTGAAGTCCGCGCGCGTGATGAAGAAGGCCGTCGCCCACCTGACGCCGTACATGGAAGCCGAGAAGGCAGCGGCCGAGGCCGCCGGCGAAATTGTGAAGGCGCAAGGCAAGATTCTTCTCGCAACTGTGAAGGGCGATGTGCATGACATAGGCAAGAACATTGTCGGCGTCGTTCTCGCCTGTAATAACTACGACGTCATCGACCTGGGAGTGATGGTCTCGTGCGAGAAGATCCTTGAACGCGCGAAGGTAGAAAAGGCTGACATGATCGGTCTCAGCGGCCTCATCACGCCGTCGCTCGACGAGATGGTGCACGTCGCGAAAGAGATGGAACGCCAGGGGTTCACGGTGCCGCTACTCGTCGGCGGCGCTACCACCAGCCGCGCGCATACCGCCATCAAAATCGCTCCACACTACAGCCAGCCCGTCGTGCATGTCCTCGACGCCAGCCGCGCTGTTCCCGTTACCACCAGCCTGCTTAGCGACGACGGCAAAGAAGAATTCGTCGTCAAGCATCGCGCCGAGTACGAAGCTCTGCGCAAATCTCACGCTACGCCGCGCCAGCCGCTTGTCTCTATCGAGATCGCACGCGAGCGCCGCACGCCTGTCGCGTGGCGCGCCGAAGATATTCCTACTCCCACCAAGCTCGGCGTCCAGGTGCTCGACAACTTTCCACTCGCAACGCTGCGCGAATACATCGACTGGTCGCCGTTCTTCCACACCTGGGGCATGAAGGGCATCTATCCGCGCATCCTAGATCACGAGGAGCAGGGAACCGAAGCGCGCAAGATCTTTGCCGACGCCAACACATTGCTCGATCGCATCATCGCCGAAAATCTCATCACCGCGCGTGGAGTCTACGGGCTTTTCCCGGCCAGCGCCATTGGCGAGGATGTCCAGACCTACGTAGACGAGACCCGCACCGAAAGCAGCGAACGCTTCCACTTCCTTCGCCAGCAGACCAACCGCGAGGGCAGCGAGCCCTGCCGCTCACTCGTCGACTTCATCGCCCCGCAAGCCACCGGTCAGCCCGATCATATCGGCGCTTTCGCCGTCACCACCGGCATTGGCCTCAAGAAACTCTGTGACGCATTTCGCGCCGCCAACGACGACTACAACGCGATCATGGCCGAAGCCATTGCCGACCGTCTTGCTGAGGCCTTCGCCGAAGCCCTTCACAAACACGTTCGCGACGAATGGGGCTATGGCCTCACAGAAAACCTCACACCCGCCGAACTCATCCAGGAAAAGTATCGCGGCATCCGCCCCGCGCCCGGCTATCCTGCGTGCCCCGACCACACCGAAAAGGGTACGATCTGGAAGCTGCTCGACGTCGAAGCGAACACCGGCATCAAGATCACCGAGTCCTTCGCCATGTGGCCTGGCTCGAGTGTGAGCGGCCTATATTTCGCGCATCCCGACGCACGCTACTTTTCGCTCGGCAAGATCGGCCGAGACCAGGTCGCCGACTACGCAGCCCGCAAGCAGATGAGCGTCAACGAAGTCGAACGCTGGCTCGGCCCTAACCTCAACTACGATCCTGGCAACTAGTACGCTCGGGCTCCCAAGTCCTTGGCTCCGCGCATATGATCAAATCGTCGGAGCAAAGACTTGAGGTCAGAAATCGTTCTTCAGGAGGCTGGAATGATCCAG
>Ga0302314_10014032_pt1 | contig 13723 bp, 10 predicted proteins | sample III_Palsa_N2_3_FD_200533 | JGI IMG/M metagenome (GOLD analysis project Ga0302314, IMG submission 200533) | Peat permafrost microbial communities from Stordalen Mire near Abisko, Sweden - III_Palsa_N2_3 | ecosystem: Environmental > Terrestrial > Soil > Palsa > Peat permafrost | place: Sweden... | reverse complement strand
TTTCCTCTGATGGCCGGCAATCCGAGGTTTGCACAGTTTCCGAGGCAGCGCGCCGGCTGTGCCGATGGCGAGCTGGAGACAAAGTTGCTGCCAGAACCGTTTTTCCGCGACTTACGCAAGCGGTCTGTCGTCTAATCAATACGATGAGCACTGCAGTGTCTGTTCTCCCCGTGTTTGGCCAGGGTTCTGCTGTCGCCGCAGATGAGCAGGTGCGGCAGGAGAGTCTGGCTGTTGCCCAGGGGCTTAAGCGCCAGGATGCGGGGCTGCTGGACGAGCTGATCGTCCGCTACCAGCACCGGCTGCTGCGCTATCTGCTGTATCTGACCAGCAACCGGGAGATGGCCGAGGACCTGTTTCAGGAGGTCTGGATGCGGGTGCTGGTGCGCGGCGGGCAGTTCAACGGGCAGGCGCGGTTTGACACCTGGCTGTTTACGATTGCGCGCAACCTGGTGATCGACCAGCGCCGCAAGCGAACCATGAGCAGCCTGGACGAACTGTTCGAAGGGCACAGCGAAGACGACCGGCCGATGAGCTTTGAAGTGGCCGACGCCGATCCGACGCCGTTCGAAAAGTTTTCGAACCTCGAAGACCGTGAGCGGATTGCCTCGGCGCTGCTGCAGCTGGATACGCTGCATCGCGAGGTGCTGGTGCTGCGCTTCCATGAGGAGCTTTCGCTGGAAGAGATTGCCAAGGTCACGCGGGCGCCTCTTTCTACGGTGAAATCGAGGCTCTATCGCGGCTTGGCGGCGATCAAGCCGAAGCTGGACCGGCCCTCTTTGCGTCGTGCCGAAATCATGAACGAGGCGGCGGTGTGAAAAGGGTCTTATCTCCTGCGACACCGCCGGCCGAAGCGCGGATCCGCTCGAATGCGAGCGTGGACAGCGACCTGCTGTCGGCGCTGGCAGGGCGGCAGTCGGGCCGCGAGTGCATGGTTGCGTTCCGAACCCGGCGCGCGGTCAGCGCTTCGCACGGACTGATGCAGGAGCAGAGAGCCGGACGCAAACGCATGCGCGCAGTGGCGCTGGCCGCTACGACTCTGGTTGTGCTGGCGCTGGGTCCGCTGGTGTGGTGGACGGTGGACACCCTGATTGCCGGCGAACGCTGGCGCGACCTCACAAGCCAGTGCGCAATGTGGGTCTGCATCCTGTGCCCGGCGCTGGTGGGGTGCGCGCTGCTGGCCGGATGGGTGCGGAACCGGTCGTAGGGGCCTTCAGTCGGATCGATTTCGCGCTGGCGAAAGCCTTGGTAAATCTTTCGAGTGTCCCGTCCCTAAAGTCCATACCATAAAACGACCTGTCATCGCTGAGCGAACCGGGGTCCCCGGCGACAGGTCTTCGTCGCTGGGGTGGGGAAAGGGGCCCAAACGCCTCTCAGTTTGGGGGTGGTGAGCCGAAGGATCTGCGGTTGCACTTCGGGCCTTATGCCAGCAATTTTGAAGACAGGACACTAGCCTCGTGGGGTTCGAGGTTTCCCGCCCATTTCACGATGAGACCGTGAAAAGGACGGGGCACGGAGCCTGGCTGGCCGGCGAGATTTACCCCCTGCCGACGCCATCGGCGAGTTCGCTCAACGGGCGCGCAACTTCCCCTCGCAATATCTCGTCCATCTAATGTAGGGTTAAGCACAACTTAAACTCTGCTAATGAGAGCCCTGCGAGCAAGAGACAGCCTATGCGCGAGCCGCAATCCATTACCGTGAATGAAGATGAGGGGCTGGTTCCCGTCTGGTCGATGGTGGCCGCGGGCGGCGCGTTCTGCCTGGTGGAGTACTACTTCTGGTTTGTGCTTCCGGACAGCAAGCACCCCATGCCGCTGGCGCTGCGCACTTACTTTGACATCTCCTGGGGATTGCTGGCAGCCCTCTACTTCCTGATGGTGGGGTACGTAAGCAAGGATGCGCCGCGGCGCGCGATGAGTCCCCGGTTCTGGATGATGATCTGCTTCGTCATGCCCGGGGGCATTGGCGCGGTGCTTTACTTCCTGCTGCGGGCGCCGGTGGTTTCGCGCTGCCCGGCCTGCTCCACGCATGTGCAGAACGATTTTCACTTCTGCCCGCAGTGCGATTACCGGCTCACCGCCAGCTGCGGGAATTGCTTCCGCACAGTGCGGGCGACGGACCAGTTTTGCACGCAGTGCGGGCATGAGCTGGCTAACGATCACATGCCGGCGCGGCTACGGGTCCTGGGCGAGTAACCACCTGCGGTGGGGCAGGCACCTGCGGTGCGGCAGTCGGCGCTTGCGCGCCATGGGGTTTGTGCCTGCCCTGGTCCCCAAATGCGAGGGACCAGGGGCACCCAGCGGGAATTGACGCCCCTTGATTAGATCCGTGCTTTCCCACCTTAGCCGCAAAGAACGCGGCGAAGATGGGGCACCCAGGGGCTTTGGTTTCCCCGGTCCCCAAAGGCGAGGGACCGAGGGCACCCGGCCCAACATGCACCAGCTTCGAAATCTCATTTAGGGATGGGCGTCGGGGCGGCTTCGGCTTCGGGCTCTGGCAGGATGCGGATGGACGAGCCGAGGCGGTGGTAGTTGCTGAAGCTGGTCTCGTTGACGTAGAGGGTGCCGGTGGGCAGCAGCGAGGGAGTTACCCCGGCCTGGAGCTCGGAGGCGGGTGGTCCGAACTCTGCGGGGCCTTCGTAAAGGTTCATGCTGCGCAGCGGGCAGATGAACTTGCGGTCGCCGATGGTGACCGGGCCGTACTCGATGACGGTGGCGGCGCGGGTGACCGGCCCGTCGCCCATCTCGGCTTCTACAGTAACGCGGCGCACAATTCCCGTAGCGGGGTCGATGAACAACGAGCCGTGGTAGGCGGGAACTTTGTGGAAGAGGATGGTGGCGGGGGCCTGCTGGGTGGTGGTGACACCTCCGCCTCCGCGCCGGCCGCCGCCCTGGCGCGCGTTGGTCCTGAGGCCGTCGGAGAGGCAGCAGTAGTTGACGGTGTAGTGCGAATCCTCCCTGGGGACCGCGTAATGAAACACCGCGACGGCGCCGGCGGGGGTCTGCTCCCAGTGATGGAAGGTGACCGAGCCGTGCGCGGCGTCGACGAAGATGATGCCGAGCAGCGGGCCGAACTCGCCGAAGGATTGCAGGCCGCGTTCGAGGGGGCTCGGTGGCTCCTTGAGTGTGGTCAGGGTCTTCGCCGGACCGGGTGCGGACGCGGTCTCCTCGTGGTCGTCGCGGAAGGTGACCTCGTGCGTGGACTTGTCGGCCAAGTGCAGGCCGGCGCGGACCGGCCACTCGTTCACCTTGAGGATCTGCGCGGTGTCGTTGAAGGTGTACGTGGTGCGGGTGGCGAGGAAGTCGGGCAGGTGCGGCAGCGTTTGCGAGACGTAGGTGCGGGCGGCGTCGAGCATGTGGTCCGCGGCAGCCTTGTCGGGAGCGGCGTCGCCGAGCAACTCGGCGGCAGGCGGGTCGAGCAGCGAGGACTCGTCAGCCATCAGTTGCAGGGCAAGCGTGGTCTGCGGGCCCAGGTGCAGGCTGGCGGCGATGCGTTTGCGGGTGGAGTCGGTAAGGCGCTCGGTCAGGTCGAAGTCGCCGAACTGGCGCATCATCTCGTCATCGGGCCGGTGATGCGCGGAGCCGGAAGCGAGAGTCTTTTCCAGCTGGGCCACGGTGAGGTGGCGGGTAGCGTGAGCTGGGAGAGCTGCCACCGCCAGGAGCAGTGGGACCAGCAGGCGCAGGCCGGGGCTGCGTGGATTTCGGGTGACTTTGAGATGGGCTTCCGGCATGATCCGGAATTCTAGCATTGCCACCTGCGCTGCGGCAGCCACCTGCGATGGGGCAGCCACCTGCGGTGGGGCAGCCGGCGCTTGCGCGCCATGAGGTTCGTAGCTTCCCATGTCCCCAAGTGCGAGGAACATGGGGCACCCAGGTTTGTGGCTAGTTATCCAGTGGAAGCCACTCGCCTTCCAGCACAAAGGCGCCCCAGTAATACGGCGAGTGAAAGCGCGGCTGGGCGCGCATCGTGGCCTGGGCGGCGCGCAGGGCGGCGGCGGGCGAGTCGTGTTCAGAGAAGATCGCCCCGTAGAAATCCTTCATGAACTCGCTGGTGGCGTCGTCGTCTACGCGCCACAAGGTAGCCACGACGCGCGGCGCGCCGGCATACATGAAGCCGCGGGTGAGGCCGACGATGCCTTCGCCTTCGATGTTCTTGCCCAGAGCCGTGTCGCAGGCGCTCAGCACGACAAGATCCGCGGACAGTTTGAGGTCGTAGATATTGCGCAGGCGCAGGGTGCCATCGTCCGCGGTGCCGTCGGGTTTGAAGAGCGAGAGGATGACGCCGGAGGACTCGGGGTGCTCGTCGTCGAAGACGCTGTGGGTGGCGAAGTGGATGAACCGGTAGCCGGCCATTTGCGGGCTGGTGGCGTTGCCGCGGTTGGCGTCAAAGCCGAGCAGGATTCTGGTATCGTCGGGCGGTGCGGCGGCTTGAATCACCTCTGCTTCACGGCGCGTGCCGGGCAGGCGGGGCAGGCCGGCATCGGAGTGAGCGCGGGAGACGCCGCGGGTGGCGTGCAAGGACGATGAAGGCCTGAAGACGCGCGAGTGGGTGGGGGATGGAAAGCGCGGGTCGTCGGCCTCAAAGACCGGGTCCGCGAAGACGACCGTGCCCTTGCTGGGGGAAGCGTTGGGATGGTGGCGATTGCGAAGCGCCGAGAGCGCGGTGATGGAGGGCAGATTGATGACCTCGTGCTCGTCTGCGATGCGCCTGGCCTCGACTGAAGATGCGCCGGAAGCAGCGCTGGGACCATCGGCGATGAGGACGCTGAAGGGCAGGTACTGCAGGGTGCCGTCGGCCACCACGATCATGCGCTTGAAGCGGGCGAGATCGGTGACGGGCGCAAGCAGCATGTGGCCCAGTTCGGCGGCCAGGCGCGGCTCGTCGGCAGCGGTCTCCGCGGCGTCTCCGCTGTCCAGGTAGCGCTGCAGCTCGGGGTTGGGCGCGACGGCGGCTCGGCGGAATCTTCGCACCAATGCCGCGATGTCCGTTCGTGCGGGAAGCGCATAGCTTGCGAAGCCGGTCTTGCTGATGGCCCAGAGATAGCTGCGCGGCGTGGCAAGCGAGTATTCGAGCACCAGGTCGTCCGGGCCGAGCAGGGCCTGAGCCTGGGCCACATCCAGAGTGGCTACCTGCTGCTTGAAGTACTCCGGGTCTTCAGCCCGGAGCAGGGACTCTATCTGCTCGGATCGCTCGTGGAGATCGGCAATCTCGGCGGAGACCTTGGTCAGGCCAAGCCGGTCTCGTTTGGAAGCGAGCAGCTTGCTCTCTCTCTCGGTGGCATCGGCGAGGAGGCGGCGCACGGAGGCCTGTTCCGCGGCCAGCGCCTGGTTGCTGCCCTTGTCAATCTGCGCATCGTGCAGCAGCTCGACAAAGGAGCGGGCGATGCTCAACTCGGCTCGCTGAAAGGCGCGTTGCGCCAGCGCGGGATCGGCCCGCTGCGCGGAGAGCTGCATGAGCAGGTCGATGTCGAGGGTGTAGATGGAGTGGAAGGAGGCGAACCATCGGGTGCGGGTGTCGTCGGGGCTGACGCGGGCGCGGAGGGCCTCGATGAGGGGAACGGACTGCTCGATCTGGGCGAGCGCGGCGTCGAGCTGGCCTTGCGCCGTGAGCAGACTGGCGATGCGGTAGTGGGCTTCGGCCTCGGAGCGGGCCAGGCCGATCTCGTGGCTGACGGCGGCGGAGTCCTGGTAGGCAGCGAGGGCGTCTTTGGTGCGGCCCAGCCGCTCCAGGGCGCGGCCCAGCTCGATGGCGGTATCGGCGTGGGCGGTGGAGTGAAGGCCGATCAGTTTGGGGTCGAGGGCCTGGGTGAAGAGCTTGAGCGCCTGGACTGTTTTCCCGGCAGCCAGGTAGGCCTCTCCGGTGTCGCGCAGGGCTTGCGATACCAGAATCTCATGATGCAGGCCTGTGGCGATGCGAAGCTCGGTTTCGCCGGATTGCAAGGCCAGCGGCAGCCTGCCCTCGGCGATATATGCGCGGCTCAGATCGCTCAGAGCGACCGCGTACAGAAGCGTGTACCCGGAGCGCTCGGCGAGGGGCGCGGCCCTCTCGTATAGGAGCCGGCTGCCGGGGTCGCCCAAGCTTTCGAGGTAAAAGCCGAAGTCATCGAGAACGTTAGCTACTAGGGTCGTACTTCCCATTTTGGTCGCCAGGCTTAGCGCGGCGTTGTAACTATCGCGCGCGCGCTGCAGCTCGTCCTCATGCATGTAGTAGTCGCCGATATCGGCCTGGACCTGGGCCTCAAGGTATTCGTCGTCGATGGAGCGCGAGAGTCTGAGAGCCTGAGAGAGGTCCTCGTAGGCCTCGGCGTAGGCGGAATTATCCGTGCTCACGTAGCTTGCGTACTTGAGCGCGAACGCTTCGCCCCGGAGGTCCGGCGTTACCGCCCAGGCCGCCATCGCTTGATCCATATCGGCTTGGGCGCGGCGAATGTCGCTGCGGTAGAATTCCACACCTGCCATTGCTCCCAAGGCCCTGGCACGGCCGCCCTCATAGGCGATGGGTGTGCTCAGGTTGATCGCGGACTGTGCATCTTTCACCGCTTCCTGGTCGTCTGCATAATCAAGCGCCACTGTGGCCATCGCGTTGAGGATGTCAACTTTGAGATCAACAGGAGCTTGGCCCCAAGCCGCCTTCAGTCCCTCGCGATACGATGCCAGCGCTTCCTTGTACCGGCCACGAATGGCGTGCAGGTTGCCTTGTCGCAGGAACGCGCTAGAAGCCTGTCGAAAATCACCGGCGCGACGCAAGGTGCGGGCCGCGTCGCCGTATTGCTCAATTGCTTTGTCCAAAGCTTCTTCGGTCCATTGCTCGGCCAAAGCGTCGCCGGCTTTGAGGGCGGTAGCGGCTGCGAGTTCCAGGGCGCGGCGCGGATTGGCAGGGCCGATATCGGCAAGGGCAATGGTGAGCTGGCGGGCGCGACCGTCTGGCTGTTGAGGGGTCACGATGACCGCGTACGAGCCAGGCAGACTGACTGCGGCAACGATGGAGGTGTCCGCCGTGACGGGCGTCGACTGCTCCAGCAGGGTGCTGCCGTCGGGGCGAAGGACGGTAACACGGAGGCGCATGTCGCGCTGGGCGATATCGAGACGAAAGACGGAGTTCTGGGGCGCAGTGAAGCGGAACTGCAACGGGGATGCAGACGAATAGCTTGTGGCAAGAGGGGTTCGCAGACGCAGTTCGACAGGGGAGGCGGCCGGGTCGGACGCAGGGCGGCGAAGGACGCGTGCGGGGGAACACGCGGGAATTGAAAGCAGAAGCAACAGCGCCATAAAAGCGCGGTTTGAGCGACTTGCGCGCGGTGGTTTTGCTGGCCCGTCCCGATCCAAAGGGTTCTTCCTTTGCCAAAGAGACGGGATTCTGCCGCCTATTTGACCTTGCCGGCGCCCTTGGCTTTTGGTGAGCTCTTCTTGCCGGGAGCGGCGGCCTTGGTTGCCTTTCCTACTATATCGCCGGTGGCTTCTTTGGCTTTGGCAATCTTCTTGGGGGTGCGCGGGCCATGCGTGCTCCCGGTAATATTGGCGAAGATGGTGCCGGTCTGCGAGCCGTTGGTGGCAGTGCGGCCGGGGTTGCGGGATTGATTGCGTGCGTCGCCTGCGGGTGAGAGCGAGCTTGATTTATTCATGAAAGGCTCCTTTTCCGGTGGGTTTGCGGCAGCGCCTTCCGGTGGGGCGATGCCGGTTGAGTGGTGGGACTGCCGGTCAGGCCGGAAGCTCATGCGCGAACGTCAAGGCACGAGCCGGGCCTGAAGGAACTCCAGGAGAAACTCTTTCCAGCCGCAGCCGTCGGCGAACTGGTGGTTGATGTAGGCCGCGTCGATTTTGGCGATGGCTTCGTCGTACGAGACTGGGGTAGCCATGGGGTCTGTCCACGCGATCCGCTTCCACGGCGAAAGGCGCGCTTTTGCGCCGATGCGCCACTTGGGGAAGTAGATGGAGACCCCGTGGGCGTCACGGTCGCCGCGCTGCAGGGCGACGCGCTGGACGAACCGCTTGTGCAAAGCTGCCTGCACCTGGCCGCACGCCTTGTATATCTCGGAGCCGGCCCCGTTCGAGCCGGCCCCGTCTGATCCATACCGGATGGCGGGCTCGCGCTCAAGCAGCTGGCAGAAGTGCACAAGGTCAACGTAGGTAGGGATGCGGAAGAAGCTGCACGCCACGCGCGCGTGGATAATGGCTTGGCGAGTGGAGGCAGCGCGAAGTCCGCTGCGCAGAGCCGGCACCAGCGCCTGCATGGCGATCATCAACTCGCCGGCAAACTCAAGCGCGCAGAGAGACGCGGTGAGCTTTACGCCTTTGCCCCAGTCCTTATAGTTCCGCGCGTAGAGGTCCAGAATGGCCGTGCCCAGCGCTGCGGGACCGAGCGAAGGGTCGCGGTTGAGCTTCATCAGGATGGGATAGAACGGCCAGCCGCGCACCGGGCCCAGACCCTCGGGAGCCACGGTGTAGTCCGCGCATCCATGCAGCTCGTAGAGGATCTCGGCCATGCTCATCAAGCACGAGTCCATGCCGAGCAGGTCAAATTTGAATCCGGCGCAGGCGCAGGTGAGCGTGTCCTGAAGGTCCTTGTTGCTGAGATGGTTTTTGGAACGTGGGCTGCCCAGGATCAGGTGGTAGTCATTGCGGCGGCCGCGGACAGGCATGGGCCGGGTGAGCTTGAAAGCTGGAATCGTATAGTCGGCGCCCCAGGCGTGGCCTTGTAACACTACGCAGGTTCGCTTTGCCGGGTAAGTCCGCTGGCCCCAGCGCAGAAACTCCACCAGGTTGCGCCGCGGGTTTTTATCTTTGCAGGCTAAAAACTCGAGGTTCACCGCCTTGTCGATGTGGCGCATTGGCGCAGATTTCTCTTCGAAGTCATAGCGGCGGATGGGATGGCAGAGGTTATGGCGAAGGGTAACCTGGGCAACCGTCTTGACGGCGGAGCCTGCTTCCGCGGAGGCGCGGCCGATGTCCAGGAGGGTCTGATTGGCAAAGCCGCGCAGGGCGGTGTCGTCTGCCATGGTGTAGAGCAGGATTGTCCACTCCCGTTGGGCAGAGACTGTCATCGACACCCCTCCATTCCTGGAGTGAACTGGGCTGAAGCAAATCAGGCTGGTCGAACCAGACTCGAAAAAAACCGGGTCAGGGTCGCGGCAGAGAGCTGCTAAACCTCAGGATGATGTTTTTGCAAAAAGATGATTCGTCTTTGGGGGCAAGCCCGGATGCCTAAAGTTACCTGGAGCTAAAATATCCGCATCTCCCCAAGATAGCTGACTTAGTTGTGTAAGTTACCGCGGTACACGAAAGCTATAACTCGCAACCTCTTCTACCCCGTTCGCAGCCTCGCGGCTGAGCACAATGATGTAATCATCCGGAGTCAGCAGGTAGGCCGGAACCAGCAGCTGCAGCTTTGAAGCCCTGCTCTCTGCCTCAGAGGGTTCCAGCTCCTGCGACCACACCTTGCGCCGGTCAACAGTCAACAGCTCTTCATGCATCACGCCGCCAGCAGCCTCGGGAGTGTGCAGGGTGATCCTTACGACTTCTGCGCCGGGAGAAAGCGTCAGGCGCTTCATCTCTCCCGCGCCACGCGTCAGGCCCGATTCAAGCGTGAGAGCGGCCATGTGATCCGGTTCGCTGGTCCGCGCCAGGGGCAATGCCGGAGCCGGTGCGGCCTGGTCTGGCTGTGCGCTCTTCTGCGAAATCGATTCCGCAACCCCAGTCTTCGGCTGCGCGCCGTCTGAGTCCAACCGATGCATCTCCGAAGAAGTCTGCACCGAGTTGTCGGCGAGACGCTCCTGGAGATGGTAATCCTGCAAGCCCAAAACCACGGCGGCGATGAGCGTAGCGGCAAAGGCCATGCGGGAAGGAGTAAAGAAAGTCATAACCGCGCTGAAACGCGGCGATCGCGCGGGCCGCTCTACCTGCGCATCCGCCTCCCCGCCTCTGAGTCTGGCTGCCAGGCGCATCTGCCATTCAGGAGAGGAACTGGAGAGCGCGGCGATCTGCGCCTCCTCCTGAGGCGTCAAATCCTGAGAGAAGTCGGCTGCCGCCTGCGCCAGCAGCTGTCCGCACTCTTCGCAATGGATGGCATGATTCAAGCAATTCTCCGCATCCGCATCTTCGATCCCAGCCGCAATCTGGTGCCAGACTTCCTGAGTGGGGCATTCCTCGCCGGCTTTTGTGGCCGTCGGTGCTTTAAGGAGCGCAAGTCGTTGGGTGGCTGCCTGGAGCGCCTTCACCTTCAGCCGGCAGGATGGGCAGTTGGCTAAGTGGAGACCCGCGGGGTTCTGGATTGCGGAGCCGGCGCCCTGGCCTTCTTCGAAATCCTCATCACGGCTAAACGCAAGGGCCCGGAGAAGCTCTTCGATCTGGTCGTCGGTCAAATGGTTTTTCAAAATCCGCTTCTCCTTTCTAAAACGATTCTGCAGGCAGAATCCCTTTGCCGGGGCACGTTGTAGCCGAGCCACGCATATTTGAGTCGCGTGGAACTGCCTCGCGTATGCCCTCCACGCCTGAGGCTGTTTCGAGTGCAATGGAGTCGCCCGGCAGCGCCGTCTGTGCCATCCTCGCTCGCAAATCTCGGGTCATGCGCAGAATCAGGCTCTCCACACCCTTGGTCGTCAGCGCCACCCCGGATAATTCCGCAATGGAAGCGGCAGACATTCCTACGCGGTAATAGAGCCAGAAGATGCGGTTGTTGCGCTCGCGGTCCGGGCCCGTCAGGCACACGTCCAGGTGGCGCTGCACGTCCTGCATCAGTACGGAGCGCTCGATTGCGCCCACGCCGCCGGCGCTGTGCTCGCCCGCAGCCAGAAGCGAGTCCTCGCCAAATCCGTCCACCTTGTTGGAGCCGCGCTTCTGCGAGTAGGAGAACTTGAAGTGGTCCCGCACCACGTTGGCCGCAATGACTTTAACGCAGGCCGTAAACGCCTCGGGACTGCGATGTTCAAACTGCCGCAGGATGCGGTAGTTGTTCGCGCATAGCTTCAGGTAGGTTTCCTGCACCAGATCGTCGCCGGTCTGCCGCGAGCTGTCGCCCCATCTGGAGGCCATGCGCAGCACCACGGTGGCAATGGGGCGATGGAATCTGCGCACGAATTCATCCCAGGCGCGCGCATCCTCGTCAGCGCCGCATCGACGCAAAAGCTCTTCGGTCGGGATGGATGCGTAGGTCTCCATGCTGATTTAGCGCGGTGGAGAGATTCTACAGGACATCAGGCACAGATGATGCAATTCATCTTCCATCCATCTGGACTGGGTTGCTGCCGCTCGCCGAGCCCCAGTCTGGACGTCAATCTAAAGCGAATCTTCCCGGCTATTCCTAATCCAGAGCGTTTTCAACTCAAGTGTTGAGAGAATCCGCCGTGCCCCATCCATTGTGCGCCTTTGCACAATGGGTGAGACAGTCCAGAGGTATAGGCAGACCGTAAACAGTTGGACCGAAACCGCACTAGCCCACCCTGGCAGAAGACGACTATGGAACAAGCAGAATCGGCGCGCGCCAGAAGTTTGTCTTGGCTGTTGCCGGGTCCAGGACTGTTACCTGGCAATCATATTGCCCCGGCGGCAAGCCTTTGATGCCGAGGTTGAACGTGAGCGGCATGGTGCCGAGGCGGTTGGCGGCGTTAGGAGCCATGGCTGCAGGCGGCGTCTCGAAGACTTTGTTGCCGCCTTGATAGAGGCTGACGAAGGCAAACAGCGGCTGGCTCTGCGGCTTGGCGGCTGCGGCATCAGCGGGCGCGGAAGCCTGCTTGTAGGCCTGAAAGTAGACGTAGATTTCGCGGCCAGAGCTGAAGACGCGATTCACACTGGGGATGAGCTTCTTGCCGTCCTGCACCAGCGGATTGACAGCGTCTTCCTTCTGGCGCTCTTTGGCCTTGGCCGCGTCGAACAGCGTCTGGCTCACATCCGCGCGCTGACTGCTTAGGACAACCGAGCTGATTGGAACGCGCTTGTCTTCCTTGTTCAGGTTAGGAATGGTGAAGGTGGTTTCATACGTGCCGATGCGGCCGGTCTCGTCGTCGCGCGCAAGAAACTTGATCATGTATTTGCCGGGCAGCAGCGTGAAGCCAGTGTCGTACTCGATGGGGCGATGGGCAAGCTCGGCAGCGGTTGCATCGGACAGCTTGATGTTGACGTTGTCGCGGACGTTGCTCACGGTCGACCCGCCGACGAGGTCCTTGATCTCGCCGACGAAATCAATTAACGTATGCTCGGCGCCGCCGCGCTTGGCCAGGGCTAACTCGCGGCCAGGAATCTTCACAATGATAGGAACGAAATACTCCGCGCGGTTGAGCTGGAAGTGGTCGATCTCCATGGCGATGGAGAGCTCGGTGATGGGGTCTTCCAGCATAAGCGCATCTTCAAGCTGGCGTTCCTTGTCGACGGTGGTGAAGCGGCTGAACTCCTTGTCGGCATAGTAGCCTTCGCGATAGTTCAGTTTGGCGTCGAGATTTTGTGTAAGCGCGACCTTGACGCGGCGGAAGTGGCCGTTCTTAGCTGTATTGGTCGCGTAGTAGCCGATGAGGTAGTAGTCGGAGATTGCGTCCTGCGCAAGAACGATGCCGTGATCGAGATCGTTGTTATCGAAGAGAGCTTTTCCGCCAGTATCACCGGCCAGAGCGTAGAGCGTGTCCTGCGATTGCTGGAAGTTGGTAGTGTTGGCCAGCGCTGCGGCGCCGGTGTAGATGCCCTGGTTACCGGGCGAGCCTTGCGTCGCGTCGCCGAGCGGAGCCTGCGCAACAAGGCCGCGCGCGTCGATGGGCCAGAAGGAGACGCCGGCCTTGATCGCGGAGTCGACCGTGGCGTGAAGCTGGGCCTGATTGTCTATGCCGTTGAGGCGCAGGCCGCTGGCGAAGTAGATGAGCGACTTCTTCTCGTTAAGCTGGCCAAGCATTTTGGCCGCAGTCTCAAGCGCGGAGAGTTGGCGATCGGTATTGAAGACGTTGAACTCGCTGTCGTCCTGGCCGAAGGCTGCGCCGGTATCCGCGCTGCTTGCGTCGTCAATGGTTTCAGCGGAACCCTGGCCCTCGCCGACGATCATGGTTTCCAGGATGCTGAGCAGCTTGTCGCGATCGGCGGTGAAGTCTTGAAGGATGTCGACGGCGCCGCCCTGGTAGCGCAGGATCGAGACGAGATCGACCGTGGTCATCTGGGTGCGGATGAACTGCTGCGCGGCTGAAAGGGCGCGGAGCTGATCGGGCGGGTTCATCGCGGACATGTCGAAGTAAAGCGCGAGCAGACGGCGATTCTTGTAGCGTTCTTTGCTGGTATTTTCCGGGTCAGTAGTTTCCGGTGTGAACTGCGTGCGCGTCAGCGCCTTGTAGAGCTTGATGTTCTCGTCGGCGGGTTTTGAAACAGGCAGCGGTTTGGCTTCTTCGGCCAGGTCCTGGTGCTCGCAGATGCGGACAGTCTGCGGCACGCCGTCTTCAGTGACCGCGAAGTCTTTCGCAGTCAGCCCCTGGATGGGCTTGCCGTCTTTGTCTGTGACCACGACGGCTTCAACAACCAGCTGCACCTTCACCGAGAGCGTGTAGTTTTCCGACGCATCGGCGGGTTTGTTCTGGCCGACCTGCTGCGCGCCCGCGTGAGCGAGAAAGGTGAGAGATAGGATGCCAGGAAGTATGCGCATTCTTAAAACCTCAGCCTTACGGTAGTTTGCAGACTGCGCATCGCGTTCACTCCCGCAGGCACCCCGAATTGCGTGCTGTTGATGGTGGTGACCCAGCCAATGAACACAGCGTGATTAAGCA
>Ga0302314_10014030_pt1 | contig 13724 bp, 12 predicted proteins | sample III_Palsa_N2_3_FD_200533 | JGI IMG/M metagenome (GOLD analysis project Ga0302314, IMG submission 200533) | Peat permafrost microbial communities from Stordalen Mire near Abisko, Sweden - III_Palsa_N2_3 | ecosystem: Environmental > Terrestrial > Soil > Palsa > Peat permafrost | place: Sweden... | reverse complement strand
TGAGCAACGACACTGTGCTTGTCCTGGTGGTCATCACAGCCCTGTGCTTTGACTTCACCAACGGCTTCCATGACACGGGCAACGCGATGGCGACGTCGATCGCCACGGGGGCGCTGGGACCGCGGACAGCGGTGGCGATCTCCGGGGTGCTCAACTTCGTCGGCGCGTTCCTCTCCCTGGCGGTGGCGGCCACCATCGCCAGCGGCCTCGTCGATACCAAGGTGGTCACGCTGACGGTGGTGGCGGCCGGCCTGGCCGGCGGCATCATCTGGAACCTGGTTACCTGGCTGTTCGGCATCCCCTCGAGTTCCTCCCACGCCCTCATCGGCGGCGTGATCGGCTCCGTGATGGCGGCCTCGGGCGGCAGCGCGGTGCTATGGAAGGGCCTGGTCTCCAAGGTCATCCTGCCCGCCGTCTTCTCGCCGATCATCGCCGCGCTGGTCGCCGCCGTCGGCACCTACCTGCTCTACCGGATCAGCCGGTCGATGACGGAGGGCGCGCGCAAGCACGGCTTCAGGATCGGGCAGATCGGGTCCGCCTGCATGGTCTCGCTGGCGCACGGCACCAACGACGCGCAGAAGACGATGGGCGTCATCACCCTCGCCCTGATCGCCAACGGAACGCTGGCGGCCAAGTCCAACGCGCCGATCTGGGTCATCGTCTGCTGCGCGCTCGCCATCTCGGCCGGCACCTACCTCGGCGGCTGGCGCGTCATCCGCACGCTCGGCAAGGGCCTCGTGGAGATCGAGTCGCCGCAGGGCATGGCGGCCGAGTCCGCCTCGGCCGCGATCATCCTGCTCTCCTCGAGCTTCGGCTACTCGCTATCGACCACGCACGTCGCGACCGGGTCGATCATCGGCACCGGGCTGGGCAAGAAGGGCGCCGAGGTCCGCTGGAACGTGGCCGGCCGGATGGCCACCGCCTGGGTGTTCACCCTCCCCTCGGCGGCGCTGGTCGGCGCGGGAGCCGAGGCCCTCGCGCACGGCATCGGCGGCACCCTCGGGGTCGTCGTGGACCTCGTCATCCTCGCCGCGCTGGCCGGGTTCATCTACTACCGGTCGCGGGGCAACAAGGTCGACCACAACAACGTCAACGCGGAGTGGACCGGCGGCGCGGCCCCCGAGCCGGCCGAGCCTGTCGCGGCCTGAGCGGCGCAGAGCGGCGTAGAGCGGCGTAGAGAGGTAGCTAACAATGTCCTGGATCAACCTGAGCGCTCTGTGGAAGATCGTGGTGTTCGGCCTGATCGCCGGCGCCGGCCTGCCCGCCCTCTTCGCGGGCGGCCTGTACACGCTGTCCTGGGGCCCGCGGACCGGCCGGGTGGCGACGGCCGGGGCCGACGGCGGCGAAGAGTCCGACGCGCTCGTCGGCGGCAACGTGCTCGGCATGGTGCTCGCCGCGATCGCCTTCCTCATCGTCCTGGCCGCCATCGGCTGGGGCATCTACGAGGTCTACCAGATCGGCCACCCAGCGGTGAAGAAGTGACGGCCGGCCCCCACGCCCCCTCATCAAGAAGGCGCAGCTGAGACATGGCAATCCCCCCTGTCGTAAACAAGATCGTCGGCTGGCTCCGGGCCGGCTACCCGGAAGGCGTGCCGCAGCACGACTACATGCCGATCTTCGCCCTCCTCGGCACCCAGCTGACCAATGACGAGGTCACGCTGATCGCCGACGAACTGGAGCTCTCGGCCGACCCGGCGTCGGCCGAGGCGATCAAGGCGGCGATCACCGCCGTCACCGACACCAAGCCGACCGACGCCGATCTGGCCCGGGTCCGCGCCCACCTCGCGGCCGGCGGCTGGCCGCTGGCCACGCCGCATCAGGACTAGTTTCAAGCTCCGGGCCCACCGGGGCCCTCACCAGGGCAGCTCGCGCCCGTCCCTGGTGAAGGTGCCGGTGGGTCCGCCGTTTGGCAGGGTCACCGCCCAGACCACGCTGGCGGCGCCCTGGGCGACCGACCGGCCGCTCCCCCGGCCCGCGCCGCCGCGGGCGCCCTCGCCCGCGGCCGCGCCGGGGCAGACGGCGTTGACGAGGACGCCGTCCCTGAACAGCTCGCCCGCCAGCATCCTGGTCAGCGCGTTGAGCGCCGCCTTGGAGACGCTGTAGGCCGGGCGGCCGCCGCTCATCAGCGCGATCGAGCCGCCCTCGCTCGACACGTTCACCACCCTCGGCCGCGGGCTCGAGCGCAGCAGCGGCAGCAGCGCCTGGATCACCCGCCAGGCCCCGAACAGGTTCACGTCGAGCGCCTCCGCGACCGGTGACAGGTCGGTCGTGCCGGCGATCGCGTACTGGTCCGGCGCGGTCGAGGCGCTGTTCACGATCGCGTCGACCCGCCCCCAGCGCTCGCGGATCCACGCCGCCAGCTGGTCGATGTTGACCGAGTTGTCGACCTCGATGTGGGCCGCGACCACCCGTTCCCCGCCGGGGTCGAGCTCCTTGGCCGCGAGCTCGGCCGCGCGCAGGTCCCTGGACCCGAGCACGACCACGTAGCCGAGCGCGGCCAGCTGCCTGCAGACCTCGAGCCCGATGCCGCGGCTCGCGCCGGTGACCACGGCAACCGGCAGCTGAGAGCGGGCTGGCGTCGTCACCGCTCAGTCACCACCCGATTGCCGTAAAGAGACTCATGTCGCCTATCTTGCCACTGACCTGGTTACGGCGTCTTTCGCCCCATACGCCAGCCGTCGGCGCGCTCCCCGAGAACCAGAAACCCATCATCTCGAACGGACCGTGGCTCCGCGCGGTGGCCATATTCCTCCCGTCGGCAGGTGTCCAGGGGGCCGGTGCTGAGCAAACTGTTACCAGGGGGACCGATGAACAAGCAGGTTGAGGCAGTGCACAGCGTCGGGCGGCCGACGATGAAGGACGTGGCGTCCAAGGCCGGCGTCGCGCTGAAGACCGTGTCGCGGGTGGTGAACGGCGAAGCGGGGGTGACGCCAGAGACGACCAAGCGGGTGCAGGGCGCGATCGAGGATCTCGGCTTCCGGCGCAACGAGTCCGCCCGGCTGCTGCGCACCGGGCAGACGGCGACGCTCGGCTTCATCGCCGACGACTGGACCAACGCCGACCAGGCCGCCGTCTACCGCGGCCTCGAGGACGTCGCCCGGGCCAACGGCTACCTGCTGTACTCGGGCTCGACCGACCGCGACGCGCAGCGCGAGGAGCAGCTCGCGCTCGCGATGTGCGCCCGCCGGGTGGACGGGCTGATCATCATCCCGACGCCGGGCTCGCACGACTACCTGGTGTCGGAGATCGAGGCCGGGGTGGCGGCCGTGTTCGTGCTCGAGCCGCCGGCGTGGGCCGGGGGCCGGGGACCGAGGGCGGACGCGGTCCTGCCCGATGAGCGCGACGGCGCCCGCACCGCCGTCGCGCACCTGATCGCGCACGGGCACCGGCGGATCGGGCTGGTCAGCGGCGACCCCGCCGCCTACCGGGCGACGCAGCTGCGGGCCGGCTACACCCAGGCGATGGCGGCGGCGGGGCTGACGGCCGATCCGGCCTGGACGACGCTCACGCCGCAGGCGCTGCCGGGCGCGCCGGTCACCGCGGTGCTCTGCGCCGACCGGTCGCAGACGGAGGCGGTGATCCGCGCGAGCACCGAGCCGGGCCGGATGGCGGTGGTGGGTTTCGGCGACTTCCCGCTCGCCGACCTCGTCTCGCCGCCCGTCACCGTGCTGAGCTACGACGCCATGGTGATCGGGCGGACGGCGGGCGAGCTGCTGGTCCGACGCCTGGCGGGCGAGCAGGCGCCGCCGCGCACGGTGCTGGTGCCGGTGCGACTGATCGAGCGCGGCTCGGCCGAGTTCCCGCCTCAGGACCGGTGAGGCGCGGCCGCTCAGACCCGGCGCCGCTAAGACACTACGCTCCGAGGATCACGCCGAGGAGCAGCGCGAGGATCGCGACGACGATGACGATCGCGACCAGGATGCCGATCTTGGAGCCGGGGGCTTTCATCTGCCAGGGCGGGGGGAGGTCGTCGTCCCGCCGGGTGGCGAAGGCCTGGAACCGCGCTGTTTCCGCACCCATGTCACTGTCAGTCTCTGGCATGCGGACACTTTAGCCCGTTATGACCGCCCAGGCGGGGCGAACGCGTCGGCTCGCTCAACAAGTCTCGACAGTACGATCACGCTTCGTGTCCGCTGCACGAACGGCTCGGCCGCGATCCGCTCCACCACCTGCTCGAAGTGCCTGATGTCGGCCGCCCTGATGTGCACGAGGGCGTCCGCCTCGCCGGTCACGGTGCACGCGTCCGCCACCTCCGGATGCCGCCTGACCGCCGCCGCGATGGCCTCCGGCGAGGTCGACGAGCCGCAGAACAGCTCCACGTACGCCTCGGTCGTCCAGCCAAGCGCGGCCGGATCGACCCGCGCGGTGAACCCGGTGATCGCGCCGGAGTCACGGAGCCGGTCCACCCGCCGCTTGACGGCGGGCGCGGACAGGCCGACCTCGGCGCCGATCACGGCATAGCTCGCGCGGGCGTCCTTGATCAGCGCGGTTATGATCCGCGCGTCGATCTCATCCAGGCTCATCGCCCCACATGGTAGCGCCCAGGTGGAAGCAGAACGCCAGCGACGGAGACCGATCCCGGACATGGTTGAGGCTCGGTGTCCCGCTTTCACCGAGCCTCACAAGTAAGACGCCACGCCCATGCGGGAGGTTTACGGGCTCTCCGGAAAATCTAACTTCCGCTCGGGCGCCTTCGGCTCGGTCGCCTGCTGCTCGGACGCGCGCTTGGCCGCCGCGGTGGCATCGTCGACCACGGTCTCCAGCCGGTAGCGGAGGCGGCAGAGGATCACCCGGCGGGTGCCGCGCCGGATCGCGCGCCCGAGGATCACGCCGCGCTGGTTGTGCAGCAGCGCCTGCCACCAGTGGTTGGGCTGGATCTCGGGGATCAGCACGACGAGGCGGTGGTACTTGTCCTCGGCCTCGACCATGCGCAGGTAGTTCACGATCGGCTCGGCGATCGAGCGGTGAGCCGAGCGGAGGGTCAGCAGCTGCACCTCCGGTTTCCACGACTGCCACTCTTCCCTGAAGGCCGCCTCGGGAGCCCGGTCCTCGTCGGAGTCGGTGAAGACGACGGTCACCGCGATCACGTCGTCGCCCAGCGACTTCGCGGCCGAGACGCCCTCGGCGGTGAGCCTGGACATGCCCGACACCGGCACGATCACGAGCGACGCGCGCTTGACCGGGTGCGGCGGGACCTGCCCGATCGCGAGCTCGGCCCCGATCCGCTTGTACGCTTTCGCCACCGCCATGAACATCAGCACCAGCAGCGGGATGACGATCGCGACCAGCCACGCCCCGGCCAGGAACTTGCTGACCAGCTCGATGATCGTGACAACGAACGTCAGCACCGCCCCGACGCCGTTGATGATGGCACGGTAGATCCAGGACCGGCCGCTCGACCGTTGCAGGTGCCAGTGCCGCACCATCCCGGTCTGGGAGAGGGTGAAGCCGATGAAGACCCCGACCGCGAACAGCGGCACCAGCGCCTGGGTATCTCCGCGGACCGCGATGAGCAGCAGCGCGGCGGCGACCGCGAGCACGATGACGCCGTAGCGGAACACCCTGCGGTCGGCCCGCAGACCGAACACGTGCGGCAGGAAGTTGTCGTGCGCGAGCAGGCCGGCCAGCACCGGCAGCCCGGCGAACGAGGTGTTGGCGGCCAGCGAGAGCAGCACCAGGGTAATGATCTGGATGACGTAGAACAGCGCGTTGTGCCCGATCGCGCCCGCGGTCAGCTGGGCGAGCACCGTGGTCCCGGACTGCGGCACCGCGTTCCAGTGGCGGATGAGCATGCCCAGCCCGATCAGCATCAAGCCGAGCAGCAGGCCCAGCCCCACCTCGGTGTGCTGCGCCCTTTTCACCCGCGGGCGGCGGAACTGGGGCACCGAGTTGGCGATCGCCTCCACCCCGGTCAGCGCCGAGCAGCCCGACGCGAACGCCTTCAGGATGAGCAGCAGGCCGACGGTGTCGGTCACCGGCGGCAGGGTGTGGTCGAGGGGCACCACCGGCTGGTGGCGGGCCAGGCCGATGATGATCACGGCGAAGATCGAGACGATGAACGCGAGCGTCGGCACCATGAAGAGCCGGGCCGACTCGGCCACCCCCCACAGGTTGGCCCCGGTGATGAGCGCGAGCACCCCGAGGCAGAGCCATACCCGGGCGCCGTACAGCGCCGGGTAGGCGGCGGTCAGCGCCTCGACGCCGGCCGACACCCCGACGGCGGCGTTCAGTATGTAGTCGACCGTCAGCGAGGCCGCGGCGACCAGCGACGCGGTGGTGCCGAGGTGGGTCTTGGAGACCGCGTAGGCGCCCCCGCCGTTCGGGAACGCCTCGATGACCTGACGGTAGGAGATGACCAGGGCCACCAGCAGGATCACGATCGCGCCGGTGATCGGCAGGCTGTACTTGAGCGCCGACGCCCCCGCCGCGACCAGCACGACGAGGATGGCCTCCGGCCCGTAGGCGACGCTGGAGAGCGCGTCGAGGGACAGCGCGGCGATTCCGCCGAGCGCGGTCAGCCGCTCCTTCTCGTCGTCGTCCGGACCGGCCGCCGAAGCGTGAGCTTGCCCGTCAGTCTTCCCCGCAGCCGTGGTCACGCTGATGAGTATCCCGAACGGCGGTGTCGCCGAACACAGCGCCGGCGGCCGTTGGCCCGATCGTAACGATTCCGCCGCGACCTGGACTGATTAGTCCGAAATGGTTCTCTGGGCGAACCCATCGACAGCGCCTATAGTCAGACCATGCTCGACGTTACGAGGCTCCGCGTCCTCGTCGCCGTGGCCCGGCACGGCTCGGTGACGGCGGCCGCGCACGCGCTGAACTACGCGCAGCCGTCGGTCAGCCACCACCTGGCCCGGCTCGAGGCGGAGACCGGCACCAAGCTGGTCCAGCGGGCCGGGCGCGGCATCCGGCTGACCGACGCCGGGCGGCTGCTGGCCGAGCGGGCGGTCGAGGTCATCGGCCGCCTCGACGCGGCCGAGAACGAGCTGGTGGTCTTCGCCGGGCTGCGGGCCGGACGGCTGCGGCTGGCCGCGTTCCCGTCGGCCCTCGGCACCATCGTGCCGACCGCGGCGGCGATCCTTGACGACCGCCATCCCGGCTTCGACCTGCGGCTGACCGAGGCGGAGCCGCCGGAGGCGCTGCGGATGCTGCGGGCCGGGTACGTGGACGTCGCGCTGATCTTCCGGCACGAGGCCGACGACGGCGGCGCCCGGCGCGCCGCGGCGCCCGACGCGGTAGCGGACCCCCTGGCGGACGACGGGCCGCCCGCGGTCGCCGACCGCGACGACCTCCGGGAGCTGGTGCTGCTGTCCGAGCCGGTGCACCTGATCATGCCGGACACGGCGGTCTGCGGCGGCGAGCCGCCGCTGGCGCCCGCGGTGACCGAGCTGTGGCCAGCGGACCTGGCCCGGCTGTCGGACCAGCGCTGGATCGCCGGCTGCGACCGGTGCCGCGAGCACCTGCTCAGGCAGTGCGCGCAGGCCGGGTTCACGCCCAGGATCGCGTTCACGACCGACGACTTCGTCGCGGCGCAGGCCCTGGTCACGGCCGGCCTCGGCGTCACCCTGCTGCCCGGGCTGGCGCTGCGCGCGGCCCGCAACCCCGGCGTGCGCACGGCCCGGCTGCGCGGAACGAGCAGGTCGGTGGTGGCGGTCCGCTACGGCGAGGCGCCGGATCCGCCCGCGACCGCGCTGCTGCTCGACGCGCTCCGCGCCGCCGTCGGCGCTCCGGGCCGTTCGGAGTCGGTCTCCCGCCCGGACCCGGCGTCGGTCACGGCGCTGCCCGAGCCGGCCGCCGCGCCGGTGGCGTAGTCGGCCGGCTGGCCCGCCTGCTCGACCGAGCTGCCGACCGCGACCGCCGCGGGCTCGCCGCCCCCGCCCCCGCTCCCGCTGCCGCGCCCCGACAGCCGGCGCCCGAGCCGCTGCATCGGCCGCTCGACCAGGTAGTAGGTGACCGTGCTGAGCCCGATGATCACGGCCACGCAGCCGGCGAACATCAGCCCCTGGACCGGCAGCGGGTGCGGGCGGTGGAGCGCCGGGACCGATCGGTAGGCGTCGAAGACGAGCGGGTGGAGCAGGTAGACCGAGAAGCTGATCATGCCCAGCCAGGCGCACCAGCGGGGCACCTTCCGGTGGCTGGCGGCCAGGCCGAGACCGAAGGTGGCGCCCGCCAGCAGAATCGAGGTCGCCCACTGGATCTGCCACTGGCGGCTCAGATGGTCCTGCCCGCCGTGCCAGACCCCGGCGAACGTGGTCAGCGCGAGCACCCCGACGACGATCGCCGCCGTCACCGGCCTGCTGAAGCCGGGCTGCCGCTGCTGGGCCCGGTAGATCAGCGTGCCGGTGAACATCAGGGCCAGGATCACGCTTCCCTCCCACGGCGACGGCGATCCCTGGTTGACCATCACCAGGACGAGCGCGGTGAGCCCGGCGACGGACGCCCCGACCCGGGCCGCCACCGACCGCGACGAGACCGCGAGCACGATGCCGCCCAGGATCAGCGCGTCGGCGACGGCGTTCAGCGCCACCCCGCCGCCGTCGGCGTGGGCCGCCCAGCGGGTGAGGAAGGCCATCGGCAGCACGCCGCCGAGCGCCACCGCGGCCACCGCGAAGGTCGTCGCGTACCAGCCGCTGCGACGGTGCACGCCCCAGCTGAACAGCGCGACGAGCAGCAGGTAGAAGACCATCTCATAGGACAGGGTCCAGGTCACGTTGGGCACGTTGGGGCCGGTGAGCAGGTTCGGCAGCATGAGCAGCCAGGCCAGCACCGACTGGACGGGCTGATGCTCCGCGCCCCTGATGGTGCCGTGCCCGGCGTGGTAGGCGACCGCGGCCAGCGCCAGGGCCACCGCGTACATCGGGTACAGCCGGAACAGCCTGCTGGTCCAGAAACCGCGCACGGACCCCTTGCGCTCGAGCGAGGCCGGGATGATGTACCCGCTGATCAGGAAGAACACGAAGACGCCGTATTCGCCGAGGTCAAGCCAGCGGTACAGGAAATCCCTGACCGGCTCGAGCATCAGCGTGGACCCGTGGTCGAAGACCACGCACAGCGCCGCGAATCCGCGCAGCGCGTCCAGCCACGCCAGCCGGCTGTGCTTCGGAGCTGCCGCGTTCGCCGTTTTGGGGTTCGCCAACGTCTCTGACATCTCGCCCGACGTTACCGCACCGGGCATCGCCAGTTAGCAGCCGCCGAGCGCCGCGGGACGGTAGCAGGCACCGTGCGCGACCGGTAGGTTACCTGCTATGCCGACAGAGCCTCTGGCTGACGGTGCCCCGCAAACCAGCCTCCCTCGCTGGCTCACCGATGAAGAGCAGCGCGCCTGGCGCGCCTACATCCAGCTTGCCCAGCTCCTGATGCGGCAACTGGACCGGGACCTGCATCCCTTCGGGCTGTCCATGCACGACTACGAGATCCTGGTCGAGCTGTCCGAGGCGACCAGGCGCCGGCTGCGGATGACCGAGCTGGCCGACCGCACCGCGCAGTCCCGCAGCAGGCTCTCCCATCAGGTCAGCCGGATGGAGTCCCGGGGCCTGGTCGTCCGCGAGGGATGCGAGGGAGACAAGCGCGGCACCTTCGCCGTGCTCACCGAGCTCGGCGCGGAGGTCATCGGCCAGGTCGCCCCGCACCACGTCGCCAGCGTCAGGGAGCACTTCATCGACCAGCTCGCCGCCGACGGCCTTGGCGCCATCACCGGGGCGTGCGAACCGGTACTCGACCGGCTGCGCGAAAACCGCGACCGCGACTAGAAAAAGCGGCCGGAGTCACGGCGTCAAGATACCGTTGCGCCTCTTCCGTTTCAGCAATTCAATGCCGCACAATTCACGCGTAGCCGTCATCCAGGAGCGTGCGCATGAGCGAAGCGGCATCGGTCCCGTTCTCCGAGACCAAGGCACCCGAGTCCCCGGAGCGGCTGCACAAGGGCGCGCTACGGCTGATCGACATCTCGGCCTCGACGATGGCGAACATCGGCCCGGCCTACAGCTTTTATTTCAGCTTCGGCTTCATCGTCTTCACCGCGGGAATCGCCGCGCCGCTGACCATCGTCGCCGCCGCGGTGGCGATCGCGCTGCTCGCCAACACGCTGTCGCAGTTCTCCCGGGCGCAGCCGTCGACCGGCGGCTTCATCACGTTCGTGGGCAAGACGTTCGGCGGCACCAGCGCGGTGACCACGGCGCTGCTGTGCGGCGCCGGGTACATCATCGCGATCTCGTCGGTGCTGGTGATCTCGGGCGGGTTCCTGTCGATGATGCTCAACTTCTACCTCGGGTGGAACGTCCCCTGGATCATCTTCTCGGTGCTGCTGACCGCGGGCGCGGTGGCGATGATGATCCGCGGCGTCGCCGTCTCGACCAGGCTGGCCGGCTTCTTCTTCGGCTTCGAGATGGTGGTGCTCCTCATCGTCGCGGTCGCGACGCTCATCAAGAACGGCGGCACCCTCAGCCTCGCGCCGTTTGACCCGCACCACATCAACGGCGGGTTCAGCGGCCTCGCGGCGGGCTTCCCGCTGGCGATCTACCTGTTCATCGGCTGGGAGAACTCGGCCGCGCTGGCCGAGGAGACCGGGAACCCGCGGCGCAACGTGCCCCGGGCCGTGTTCCTGTCCGTCGCGATCATGGCGGTCACCTACCTGCTGCTCGCGTACTCGACCGTCAGCGGCTTCCGCGACAACGGGACCGCGCTCGCGAACGCCTCGATCCCCTTCATCAACGTGGCCCACGGGGTGGTGGCCTTCCTCGCCTTCATCGCCTACCTGGCGGGCATGACGTCCACCCTCGGCGTGCTCATCGCGGCGGTGAACTCGCAGTGCCGGCTGGTGTTCAACGCCGGCCGCGAGGGCCTGCTGCCGCGCTGGATCGGCAAGGTCGACCCGGTCCGGCGAACGCCGATCAACGCCATCTTCGCCTTCGTCGGCATCGCCTCGGTCATCGTGCTCGGCTGGGCGATCGGCCACTGGGTCGGCGGCAGCAGCGGCAGCCTCAACGCGCTCAACTACTTCACCGAGTCGGGAACCATGGGCACGATCCTCATCCTGGTCGTGTACTTCCTGGCCAACCTGGCGCTGCCGTTCTACTACCGGAGATACCGGCCATCCGAGTTCAGCGTCGTGAAGCACCTGGTGCTCCCGATCCTCGGCATGGCCGCGATCGCCGTCCCGGTCTACTACCTGTGCAAGCCGGGGCAGGCCAGCCCCTACGACTGGTTCCCCTACGCGGCGCTGGTGATCGTCGTCATCTCCGTCATCTACGCGGCGGTGCTGACCAGGCGCGACCCCGCGCTCGGGGACCGGGTCGGCTCGATCGTGGCCGATGAGTAGTCAGAAGACGATGCGTAATCGCGAACTCAGAAAAGAACCGACATGAACTCGCCGACCTCGTGGAACCCGGCCCGCTTGTAGGTGGCGCGGCCGGGGGCGTTGAAGTCGTTGACGTAGAGCGAGACGATCGGGGAGATCGTCTCGCGGGACTGGTTGACCACGGCGGCCATGCCGGGGGCGGCGATGCCCTGACCCCGGTACTCGGGCCTGACCCAGACGCCCTGCACCTGGCAGGCGCTCGGCGTGGCCGCGCCGACCTCGGCCTTGAAGATGACCCGGCCGTCCTCGATCCGCGCGAACGCGCGGCCCGCGCGGACCAGCTCGCCGACCCGCGCCCGGTAGGACGCGCCGCCGTCACCCGCCAGCGGGGAGACGCCGACCTCCTCGGTGAACATCGCGATCGAGGCGGGCAGCAGGATATCGACCTCATCGAGGCGGACCCGCCGGACCGCCGGGTCAGCCGCGACCGCCGGCGGGCCGGTGATGGCCATCAGCGGCTGCGCGGCCCGTACGTCCCTGGCCGGGCCCCAGTAGGGGCGCAGGAACCCCCACAGCTCGTTCACCGCCGCCGACGGCCCCACCAGCGAGGAGCAGCGCCGCCCCTGCCGCAGCGCGCGGTCAGCGAACGCCGCGACCGCGGCCGGGGTCGCCTGGACCGGGACCAGGTTGGCGCCCGAATAGCACAACGACACCAGCCGGCCGCCCTGCTCGAAACCCCAGAGCTGGGCGCCGAGCCGCCCCGGATCGGCGCCGAAGATCCTGATCCTGGACTCGACGAACACGTTTGCCACCGGATCGGCGCCGCACACCTCAAGGGCCGCGGCCCGGTCGCGGTCATCCAGCAGCCTGGCCTGCTCCGAGCGCTGCCTAACGCGCAACATGTTTCCAGCCTAGCCGCTTCCGTCCGGCCTACCCACCCGGAGTCGGATCAGCGGTGGCCGGGCAGGTCGCGTTGACCAGACCCGGGCGCTCCGGCACCGCGCCGGTGCCGAGGTAGGCGTTGAGGTAGTTCTGCACGCACGGGTTCGGCGGGGTCTCGAGCGACTGCCCGTGGTTGCCGCCGCCCTCGACCACCACCATGCGCGCGCTCGGCAGCAGCCGGTGCGCGTCCTGGGCGCCCGCGTACGGGGTCGCCGGGTCCAGCGTGCCCTGCAGCATCAGGACCGGCGGCAGCCCGGACCCGTCGACCTTGAACGGCTCGGCGGGTCCTTTGACCGGCCAGAACGCGCAGGCCGCGTTGAACCAGGCGTTGTCCCAGGCCTCGAACGGCGCCGTCTTGTAGACCCGCTCGGTGTCGGCCTGCCACTTCGACCAGTTCCTGGGCCAGTTCACGTCGGCGCACTCGACCGCGTTATACACCGCGAACGTGTTCTCGCTGGTCGTGCCCCACGTCTCGTACTGGGTGAGGAGCCCGGTGCCGTCACCGTTGGCCGCGTACTGGGAGAGCGCCAGCGCGAACGCGGGCCACACGGAGTCCAGGTACCCGGTGATGACGAACGTGTCGTCGAGCTCGTCCGGGCCGACCGTCGGGCCGTTCGACCCCGCGATGGGAGTTTTCTCGAGCTCACCGCGGACCTTGTAGTAGGCCGCCTGGACCTGCGCCTGGGTTGACCCCAGGTGATAGGCGGAGTCGTACTTCGCCGTCCAGGCGAAGAACGCGTCCAGCCGCCCCTGGAAGGCGTAGTCCTGGTCGATGTTGTCGGTGTACCAGGCGCCGGTCGGGTCCACGGTGGAGTCGAGCACCATCCGCCGCACCCGGCCGGGGAACAGCGTCCCGTAGACCTGGCCGAGATAGGTGCCGTACGAGAACCCGTAGTAGTTGATCTTCGATACGCCGAAGGCCTGGCGGATCTGGTCCATGTCGCGGGCCATGCTGACCGTCGTCATGGAGGGCAGCAGCCAGCCGAACCGCTGCTCGCAGTCGGCCGCGTACGCCTTGGCCCGGCCGATCAGCACCTGCTCGGCGGCCGCGCTGGCGGGGATGTAGTTGGGCCGCACCCGGTCGAAGAAGCCCGGGTCGCAGCTCAGCGCGGGCACCGAACCGCCCACCCCGCGCGGGTCGAAGCCGACGATGTCGTAGGTGGCCGCCACCTGCGGGCTCAGCCCGGCCGCAACTGCCGTCGCGAGCGACCGGCCGGGCTCGCCCGGCCCGCCCGGGTTCACGAGCAGCACGCCCTGCTGCTTGGCGGCGGGCGCGGTGGCGGGGACCATGGACAGCGCCAGCGTGATCTTCCTGCCGCCGGGATCGGCGTAGTTCAGCGGCACCGCGAGCGTCGCGCACTCGGCCCCTGCCAGCTGCGCGCCGCACTGGCTCCAGTGCAGGGTCGACGCCGTCGGGACGATGCCGGCCGTCCCCGCGCCGTCGCCGCCGGCCGAGGCGGTCCCGCCGGCCGAGGCGGTCCCGCCG
>Ga0302314_10014028_pt1 | contig 13725 bp, 15 predicted proteins | sample III_Palsa_N2_3_FD_200533 | JGI IMG/M metagenome (GOLD analysis project Ga0302314, IMG submission 200533) | Peat permafrost microbial communities from Stordalen Mire near Abisko, Sweden - III_Palsa_N2_3 | ecosystem: Environmental > Terrestrial > Soil > Palsa > Peat permafrost | place: Sweden... | reverse complement strand
CGACGAGCCCACCTCGGCGCTCGACCCGATCTCCAGCGCCAAGCTGGAGGAGACGGTCACCCAGCTGAAGGCCGACTACACGATCATCATCGTCACCCATAACCTGGGCCAGGCGGCGCGCGTCTCCGACTACACGGGCTTCATGTACCTCGGCGAGTTGGTCGAGTTCGGCGAGACGGGCGACATATTCACCAAGCCGGCGACCAAGCGCGCCAGCGACTACATCACCGGCCGGTTCGGTTAGGGAGACGGCGCATGGTCGAACACACGGTCAGGGCCTACGAAGAAGAGCTGGAAGGGCTGACGGCGGAGCTGTCGCGCATGGGCGGCCTGGCCGAGGTCGAGGTCGGCGACGCCATCCGCGCCATCGCCCGCCGCGACGTGGCCCTGGCCCAGGCGGTGATCGGCCGCGACGCGCGCCTCGACGAGATCGAGGTCGACATCGAGCGGCGCGCGATCCGCCTCATCGCCCTGCGCCAGCCGGTCGCCGACGACCTGCGCCGCACCGTCGCCGCGCTGAAGATCAGCATGAACCTGGAACGCTGCGGCGACCTGGCCAAGAACATCGCCAAGCGCGCCCTGGTGATCGCCGAGGCCGATCCGATCACCCCCCTCACCCGCTCGATCGAGCGGATGGGCGAGCTGGTCTCCGCGCGCCTCAAGGATGTGCTGGACGCGTTCGCCGCCCGCGACGTCGACCGCGCCAAGGCCGTCTGGCAGCGCGACCAGGAGGTCGACGAGCATTACGACAGCATCTTCCGCGAGCTGCTCACCTACATGATGGCCGATCCGCGCACGATCGCCTCCTGCGCGCACCTGCTGTTCGTCGCCAAGAACCTCGAGCGGATCGGCGACCACGCCACCAACATCGCCGAGCTGATCCAGTACGAAGTCACCGGCGAGTCGATCACCGACCAGCGCCCCAAGATCGATTCCCTGGAGCGCTAGGTGGCCGCCCTCCCCTACATCCTGGTGGTCGAGGACGAGGAAGCCCTCGCCACCCTGCTGCACTACAACCTCGACAAGGAGGGCTACCGCGTCGAGCTCTCGGCCGACGGTGAAGAGGCCCTGATCCGCATCGACGAGAAGCTGCCCGATCTGGTCGTGCTCGACTGGATGCTGCCCTCGGTCTCCGGCATCGAGATCTGCCGGCGGCTGCGCCAGCGCCCGGCCACCCGCAACCTGCCGATCATCATGCTCACCGCCCGCGGCGAGGAGACCGACCGGGTGCGCGGTCTCGACACCGGCGCCGACGACTACATCGTCAAGCCGTTCCTGATGAGCGAGCTCAGCGCCCGCGTCCGCGCCGTGCTGCGCCGCATCCGCCCGGGCCTGGCCGAGGACCGCATCCGCCACGGCGACATCGTCATCGACCGCTCGGCGCACCGGGTGAAGCGCGGCGGCAAGGACGTGCACCTCGGCCCGACCGAGTTCCGGCTGCTCGACTACTTCATGCAACACCCCGGCCGCGTCTTCTCCCGCGAGCAACTGCTGAACGCGGTCTGGGGCTCGGACGTCTATGTCGAGACCCGCACGGTCGACGTGCACATCGGCCGCCTGCGCCGCGCGCTTACCACGGCCGAGGAGGCAGACCCGATCCGCACGGTGCGGTCGGCGGGGTATGCGCTGGATATTTGAGGGTTCGGTCCGACGTTTGTGACCGGGCGAAAGCCTCCCAGTCACACGCGTTCGTTGTGCCAAGCTTTGCCGGCCGATTGCCGAGCGCGCCGCCGGACGCAAACCTAACGTTCAGCCGTCGGAGCAACCGGATTTGCTGACCTTCCGGCGCCGTGGTGAATAGGTATCATGTCGCCGACCCCCCTCTCGAGGACTGAGGCGTGGCCATGAAACGCTCTTTGATTGCGGGCGCGATCGCCCTTTTGATCGCGGGGCAGGCGGTAGCCGCCAAGAGTCCACGCGATGCTCTTCCGCCTCTCGGGCTTGAGCCCATGGTGGATGGCGACGAGGATGTCGACACGATCTATGGAAAGTGCGGCGAAGCCGTCGTGCGGATTAAATCGCTGTCGAACGATTCCGCAGACCACTTTGCCGGCAACCCGCGAGTGTTGATCTCCCTTCCGGCCGGACGCGGCAAGGCTGAGCGCGACCTATCCGTCGGAAAGTATCTATTGGGTTGGTCAGGAACCACGTGCGTGTCAACGCGACGCGGCAAGCGATTGTTGATATGGACTGTCTGTGATCTCGCGATGTGTAACGCGGTTCATTTGCATTTTTACGTCGTAAGCCCCAACACACTGACGATCTATCCTACCGCCGATGGGTCGAAAGAAGAGTGCAACGCCAAATGCGCGTCTCGGGTTCTTGGCAACGACTTACCCGAGCGGATTGACTACAATTTCTTTTATCCGGCAGATCAGTGACGCGCGTCGAAATTCGGCGACACGGCGCCCTGACCCCCGCCCCGTCGAAGTGATCATTTCCGCGGATCAGAACAAAACAGGAACTATTTGCTTGACGGCGAATCAGCCATGAGCGATGTCAGAGGCGCGGGCCGACATCCGGGCCGCGTAGTCTTTGACATTGTCCATCCAAGGAATGACCCCGGACGGCGGCCCTGGACGTCCGGTGGCGCAATATTTTGCCGGTCGGCCAAAAGCGGGGGACCGTTGATAACGGGAATTTAGGGTGGCGGCGAAATCAGACTTGGGCCGGAACGGCAAGATTTAACCCTTGGCGCAGGGTTTTGTCTGGGTCCCGGCTTTGGCTGCTTCGCGCCTCTGCTTCGCAGTCGCCGGGATGAGCGGGGTTTGGAGGTGGCTTACCCCGCCTTGCCGACGGCCTCGTGAAGGTCGACGCCGAGCTTGGAGACCATCCGCATCAGGATGTCGTTCTGGTATTCGAGGTGCTGCAGGATGACCTCGATCTCCTGTTCGGCTTTCACATTGACGTCGAGGTCGTGCTGGGCGCGGGCCTCGGAGTGCATGCCCTGCAGGTTCTGGCCGACCATGATCAGCGGCATCAGCAGGATCTGGATGACGTTGCAGAGGAAGAGATAGAGCACGAAGCCCATCGCCGGGTCGAAGCGCAGATTGGTGGGGCCGAGGGTGTTCCAGGCGAGCCAGATCACCGTCCAGAAGAAGATGATCAGGAAGAAGCCGAAGGTGCCGACCTTGTCGGTGCACCAGAGGGCCAGCTTGTTCATCGGGCTGAGGCCGGCCTCGACTTCCTGATGGACGTTCTTCAGCGGCTTGCGGTGGCGCCTGAGCTCCTTGAGCGTCTTTAGCGGGGCTTGGGCGGCGGTGGGTTCGGTGGTCATGATCGAGGCTTCCCTGAGCGAGGCGGGGGGAGCTCGGAAACCACCCCTCCCCGCGCGACTCCGTTGACTGCATTGTCACCGAAAAGCCGGCGGGGAGAAGGTCGTTTCTCGTCGGGCGTCGTCTAGCCGCGGAGGTGACGGCGCACGCCGTGTTCTTCATGGTTCAGACGGGCCTGCTCGTAGCGGCTAATGTGGCCGCCGTCGCGCCGCGCGAACTGGCGTTCCTGGCGCCGGATCATGTGGACGTGGGCGTGCAGGCGATAGGCTTCGGCGCCCGAGATGCGGCCTTCGCGGCGTTCCATGCGGATCGAGCGGTTCAGGTGTTCGATGCGATGGTTCACCTCGACGCGACGCGGGTGATGCGCCTGCCAGGGCGTTGCGGCCGAAGCCGCGCCGGCGGCGCCGGCCGCCATCGCCAGACCGAGGCTGGCGATCAGGAGATTGCGGAGTTTCATGGGAAGGTGTCCTTCAAGTGCCTTTGCATCGCCGTAAGTGACGATGACCAGACCCTAGAAGGCGCCGCCTGAACGGCATGGCTGTCGCCACGTTCAACCGGCATTCACGAAGGTAAAGCTTCGTTCAGGCGGCGAGCGCCGCCGCGATGCGGGTTACCAGGATCGCCCGCTTGCGCCGGGCCAGGGCGGCACGCTCCGCCTCGGGCAGATTATAGGGCGTGGAGAAGTTGCTGAAGTGCAGCCAGTCGCCGAGCCGTTCGAAACGCGCCACGCCCAGCGGAACGTCATCGCCGATCGGCTCCAGCACCTCGCCCACGTCGAACACCTGATCGGCGGCCAGGCGCTGGTAGAGGACGAACCAGTTGGCCCCGCCGGTGTCGAGGCCGGCGTTCCAGTCCAGCGAGAAGTCGAGCGCCAGCGATTCGACCGCATCGAAGCGGAAGAAGCAGAACCCCGCCCAGAGGAACCAGCGCTTGCCGCCGGCCTTGTCGCGCACCTGGCCGGCGACCGGATGATGGGCAAGCGGGGCGAAGGGATCGGTCGGCTGGAGCGGAAAGAGATCGTGGTCGATGAAGCCGAACGACGCCGGGCGGCCCTGGCGCAGCAGGTTGCGCCAGGTCCAGGTCATGGCCGAGCCGTGCGCCCGGCCGCCGTCGATCGGACGCCGCCAGGGGCTTGGGGCGAGCTTCACGTAGCCGCAACCGCGCGCCGCCGCGATCGCCTCGATTCGCGCGGCGATCCCCGCGTCGGACGAGTTGTCGATGATCAGGTGGAAGCAACCCGGGACGTTGCGAGCGACGAGCGCGGTCTGCCAATCGACGAAGTCCGCGTCGTTGAAGGCGACAGCGATCAGCACCTGGCGGCCCTGCATCGCCGCCCGCAGGCCCGGCAAATCGCCACGCGCGGCGGGTCTGCGCGCCACCCGACGCGCCACGAACTGATAGCGGGCGTAGTTGTAGCGCTGCTCGAACGGCCTGATGCGCAGCCATTCGCGCAGGGTGTAATCCGACCAGGGACGCGGCATCCGATCTCGGCTTGAGCTGAACTGAGGCGGGTCTGGTTGCCCCCGGCGGGGCCAAATTGCAACCTGGGGCGCGACCCGGAGGTTCTGCCGGCATGGCGAGCGCTTGACGCCCCTAGCGGCATGGGGTCGAACGAGGGGCATGACTTCAGCCTCATCCGCTGACACCGCCGTCGTTCCGCTCGCGACCGGCTTTGCGGCCCCCGACCGGGGGGCGTGGCTCGCCCTGGTCGAGAAGACGCTGAAGGGCGCGCCGATCGAGGGCCTGACCCGGCGCACACTCGAGGGACTGGAGATCCAGCCGCTCTATGAAGCCGCCGCTGGACCGTTCCCAGCGAAGTCTGCGCCGGGTTGGGACCTTCGCACCCTGATCCGCGCCGGCGATGCCGCGAGCGCCAACGCCGACGTCCTCGCCGACCTCACCCAGGGTGCGCAGTCGCTGCTGGTGCGGATCGACCCCGCGGGCGAGGGCGGCGTCGCGCTCGGCTCGGCGGAGGCGCTGGCGCGGATGCTGGACGGCGTTCTGCTGGAGGTCGCGCCGGTGGCGCTCGACGCCGGCTTCCTTGGCCCAAAGGCGGCCGATTGGCTGGGCGCGGCGGCCAAGGGCGCGCCGGCCGCGCAGCTCGCCTTTCATCTCGATCCCTTGAGCGCCTTCGCCGTGGCCGGCGAGAGCCCTGGCCCGATCGAAGCGCACCTGATCTCGGCGGCCACGGTGGCCGCCCGGCTCGCCGAGCCCTATCCGAAGGCCAGCCTCTTCCTCGCCAGCGGCGGCGCGGCGCATGAAGCCGGCGGCGGCGAGGCGCTGGAGCTTGCGCTGGCGGCGGCGGCGGCGCTGGCCTACGCCAAGGCTCTGGCGCGCGCCGGCCTGCCGATCGCCGACGCCTTCGAGCGCATCGTGCTCGGGCTCGCGGTCGACGCCGACTATTTCCTTAGCCTCGCCAAGCTGCGGGCGGCGCGGCGCGTGTGGGCGCGGCTGACGGAAGCCTGCGGCGCCCCCAGCCCGGCGCGGATCGAGGCGCGCTCGTCCGGACGGATGCTCACCCGAGCCGATCCCTGGACCAATATGATCCGGCTCACCGCCTCGGCCTTCGCCGGGGCGGCCGGCGGCGCCGACGCGATCGTGCTGGGCGCCTTCACCGACGCCCTGGGCGCACCGACCGCCTTCGCCCGCCGCCAGGCGCGCAACATCCAGCTCGTGCTGGCCGAGGAGGCGCACGTCGGCCGCGTGATCGATCCGGCTGGCGGCTCCGGCTACATCGAGACCCTCACCGACGAGATCGCGCGCGCCGCCTGGACCCGCTTCCGGGCCATCGAGGCCGCCGGCGGCGTGGTGCGGGCGCTGGAGAGCGGCCACATCGCCGACCTCGCCGCCCAGTCCCGCGTCGAAATTGCCGCGAGGATCGAACGGCGCGAGGTGAAGGTGCTGGGCGTCACCGACTTCCCGATCCAGGACGGCGTGTCGCCCGAGCTCGGAACCGCTGCGTCGAGCGGGGTCGAGGCGCCGTCGCCGCGCCTGCCCGGCCCGGACAGCCGCTGTCCGCCGCTCACGCCGGTGCGCCTGGAGGAGCTCGCATGACGGCCTTCCCCGATTTCGCCCAGGTCACGTTCGATGTCGTGGGCGGAGACTCGCCGCCGGCGCTGAACGCTGAACCCTGGCGCACCCCCGAAGGTGTCGAGGTCAAGCCGCGTTACACGGCGGCGGATCGGAGCGCCCTGGACTTCGTCGGGGGCTACCCAGGTCTCGCGCCTTTTCTGCGCGGCCCCTACCCCACCATGTACGCCACCAACCCGTGGACCATCCGTCAGTATGCGGGCTTTTCCACCGCCGAGGCGTCCAACGCCTTCTACCGGCGCAACCTCGCCGCCGGCCAGATGGGGCTCTCAGTCGCCTTCGACCTCGCCACTCACCGCGGCTACGACAGCGACAACGAGCGGGTAAAGGGCGACGTCGGCATGGCGGGGGTCGCCATCGACTCGATCCTCGACATGCGCACGTTGTTCTCCGGCATCCCGCTGGAGAAGATGAGCGTCTCCATGACCATGAACGGCGCGGTGCTGCCGATCCTGGCGCTCTATGTGGTCGCCGGCGAGGAACAGGGTGTTCCGCACACGGCGCTTTCCGGCACCATCCAGAACGACATCCTCAAGGAATTCCTGGTCCGCAACACCTACATCTACCCGCCCGCGCCCTCGATGCGGATCGTCTCCGACATCTTCGCCTACACGGCGCGCGAGATGCCGAAGTTCAACTCGATCTCGATCTCCGGCTATCACATGCAGGAAGCCGGCGCCTCGCTGGACCTGGAGCTGGCCTACACCCTGGCCGACGGGATCGAATATATCCGCGCCGGCGTGGCGGCCGGCATGGGCGTCGACGCCTTTGCCCCCCGGCTGTCGTTCTTCTGGAACGCCGGCATGAACTATTTCATGGAGGTGGCCAAGCAACGCGCCGCGCGGCTGCTGTGGGCGCGGCTGGTGCAGCGCGAGTTCGCGCCCAAGGACGGCCGCTCGATCGCCCTGCGCGCCCACACCCAGACCAGCGGCTGGAGCCTGGCGGCGCAGGACGTGTTCAACAACGTCGCCCGCACCACCATCGAGGCGATGGCGGCGATCAGCGGCCAGACCCAAAGCCTGCATACCAATTCGCTCGACGAAGCCATCGCTTTACCTACCGATTTCTCGGCGCGGATCAGCCGCAACACCCAGCTCTTCCTGCAGCTCGAATCCGGCGTCACCCGCACCATCGATCCCTGGGGTGGCAGCTACTACGTCGAGCGGTTGACCCACGACCTGGCGGCCCGCGCGCTGTCGCACATCGCCGAGGTCGAGGCGCTGGGCGGCATGGCCAAGGCGATCGGCGAAGGTCTGCCGCAGGCGCGGATCGAGGAAGCCGCCGCCCGCACCCAGGCGCGGATCGATTCCGGCCGCCAGACCCTGGTCGGGGTCAACCGCTTCCTGCCCGAAACGCCCGACGACATTCCGCTGCTGAAGGTCGACAATTCCGAGGTGCTGCGGCTGCAGCTCGATAAGCTCGCCCAGCTCAAGGCCGAACGCGATCCGGCGGAGGTGGAGCGGCGGCTGTCGGCGTTGACCGAAGGGGCCACGCGCGGCGGCAATTTGCTGGAACTGTCGGTGGACGCGGCGCGGGCCAAGGCGACGGTCGGCGAGATCAGCCTGGCGCTGGAGCGGGTTTTCGCCCGCCACGAGGCGAAGCCAAAGCTGCTGACAGGCGTCTATTCCGCCGAGGCCGGGTCGTCGGGCTCCATTTCGCGGGCCCGCATGATGGTCACCGCCTTTAAGGAGGCAGATGGCCGCCCGCCGACAATCCTGGTCGCCAAGATGGGCCAGGATGGCCACGACCGCGGCCAGAAGGTGATCGCTTCGGGCTTCGGCGACTTCGGCTTCCAGGTCGATCCCGGTCCGCTTTTCGCCACCCCCGCCGAGACCGCGCTGCGAGCGGTGGCTGAAAATGCGCATGTCGTGGGCGCCAGTTCGCTCGCCGCCGGCCACCTGACGCTGATCCCGGAGCTGCAGGCCGAGCTGAAGAAGCTGGGCCGCGAGGACATCATGATTGTCGTCGGCGGAGTGATCCCGCCGGCGGATGTCGAGGCGCTGAAGGCGGCCGGGGCGCGGCTGGTGTTTCCGCCTGGCACCGTGGTCGCCGACGCCGCCGTCGCCATTCTGGAAGCGCTGAACGAGGACCTCGGCTACGCCCAGGGCGAGGCGGCGTGACCGCGGTCTACGACTATCTGTTTCTCGCCCTGAAGCGCGCGCCGACGCCGCATCCCGCGCTGGCGACGCAGTTGCGCGATGTCGGCGGCCCGGCGGTGACCGCGACCGGCGGCGAGATCGTCGGCCAGTTCGCGCCGCAGCTCGGCTGGGCCAATGACGAGGCCGCTGTTCTGGTGCGGTGGAACGGCGCGCCGGGCGACCTGACCCCGATCCTCGCGTCGGACCCGATCGCGAGCGCCCGGCTCGACCGCCTTTCACCAACGCTGCGGCCCGCCGATGCGGACACTTTCGTGGCCGGCGGTGTCCACGTGCATCGTTGGTTCGAGGTCGAGGCCGGCGCCGTCGATGAGTTCGTGGAACTATCCGGCGAAGGCTGGAAGCGCTTCGAGACCCTGTTCGATGCACGGATCTTCGGGCTGCTGAAGGCCGATCCGACGCCGCGCGACACCGAGGCCGGCGTCGTGCGCCTGCTGCTCATCACCCGCTACGGCGACCACGGCGTCTGGGAAGCCTCGCGAGACCCGACCACCGAGGCGATGCAGATCTTCGCGCGCCGCCAGCAGCTGACGCGCCGCTCCTGGGCCGCCAGCACGCGTCTCGTAACGGCGGGCTGAACCTCAGGCGCGCTTCAACAACGTCGGTTCGGCGATCGCCTCGTTCAGGCATCGCCAAAGCGCCGCGATGTCGCGCTCGGCCGGCGATGGGCCGAACTCCTCCGCCGAGCGCCCTGAGGCCAGCGCGGTCTGCATCACCGCCCGCGAGCGGATCACCACCGGGCAGACCGGCAGGCCGCTGAAACGCAACGCCTCCAGCGCCTTCAGCACCGATGGCGGCTCCTGGCCGGCGCGCTGGCTGAACGCCTGGTTGAGCACGATCCACGCCGGCCGGCCGAGCCTGCGGGCGGTATCGATAGTGCGCACGGCGGCGGCGATGTCGAGGAAGGTCGGGCGCACGGCGACCAGCACGAGGTCGGCCACCGCCATCGCCGCGCCGATCTCTTGCTCGGGGCCGCAGGGCGTGTCGACAATCAACAGCTCGTGGCCGGCGCGCTGGGAGGCGTCGACCAGGGCGAACAGCTTCGGACCCGAGGTCTCGACCCGCTTCGGCCCAGGGCCCGCGCGACCCTTCAACGCCTCGCTGGCCGATCGCTGCGGGTCGGCGTCGGCCAACACCGTCCTCACGCCGCGAAGATGGCCGGCGAGGGCAAGGTGCACGGCGAGGGTCGTCTTGCCCGACCCTCCCTTGCGCGCCACCACCGCGATCGCCCGCATTTCGTGTCCGTCCCGTCTCTCGCGCTCGACGAAGCGATCGGGTCAGTCGCGGCCATCTCGAAATTTCTAGTTAAATCTGACGCTTGACTGACGATCGCCAGATCGGACGGGAAATCCAGGGAAAATCGACCGTTACGCGCGCACCGAAATCTTCGCCATGTAACGACTATCGCCGCACACGGAGAAAACGTCAATCGTTGCAGGCCTTAGATCAGTTTATTGACACAAAAACGTCGCAAAATCCGCACGTTTTGCTTCAAGGCTGTAGTATTGTCCCCGAAAAAACAGTCGGAGCTGCTCAAGCGGCGTCGACGCCGCCGACCACGCGCAGCGTTGCGGGCGCGGCGGCCGGCTGAGTTCCGACGAAACCGGGCTTCCAGCCGTTTTCCAGCAGGTCCTGGGCCACGTGCCAGGCGGTCGCCAGAAACACCTCCTCAAGACACCCGATGAGCTTCGCGCGCTCATCCTCGGTCCGAGCAGTCCGGTGCTGTTCGATGAGCGCCAAAAGCCTTGGCCTCAACGCGCCAAATTCGACGACCTCCGTCGCGTGGCTGATCATACCTGTGTCCCCCCGTCCCCATCGCGCAGCCGCTCGCGGAGGCGGAGCCGATGGGCTCCGACCACGCAGGCGTCGAGCAGATTCCTCAATTCGTCGCTCTCGGGATCTCCCTTCTCGAACGACGTCATCACAACGCGCCGCAGCAACCCCAACATCGCCGGCAGCGCGTCGATCGCCTCCGCTCGCGCCAGCGCCGCAGCGCAATCAAGCCGCCTCAAGACATCACCTCGAGACCCTGTTCCGCGATCCGCCGGCTGGAAGCGAGGCGCGCGAAGCGTTCAAGCACCATGCGGGTGGCCGTGGCCAAGGCCGGCGTCGCGCCAGCGCCGATCGCGTCCTCAAGCAGGGTGAGCGACAGCCCCTCGTCGACGCCGGCCATCACCGTGGCCAGGCAGGTGTCGGCGAGCGAGAAGCCGACCAGGTACACCTGGCCGCCGCGCGCGGCCCGCATTTCCGAGGCGAACCCGGGATCGGCGAACGCGGAAAGACCGTGGCGAAAGAAGACCGGTTCGGAGATCAAAGGCCGCAACCCCTCGATAGGCGCGCTGAAGAGCTCGCGCGGCCAGGCGCCGCTGTCGTCGTGGCGAAGCTGGCTGTGTACGATCCGCCACCCCGCATCGCGGGCGTAACCGAGGACGCGGGCGCAGGCCGCCGCGACCTGAGCGTTCTCAGCAGCGTAGCGTGGCCGCCCCGGCACAACGTGGTCGCGCTGCAGGTCGAGGCAGATGAGCCAGCTTCGGGGCGAGCGTCGCCAGACGGGCGTTTGGGTAAGCGACAGGGTCTGCATGGGGTCAATGCGGATTGGTCGCCGGGCGCGCGGCGGAATGATCGAGCACGCCGGGCCGGTCCCAGGCGCCTTCGGGACGCAGCACCACCATCGGATCGCTGTCGATGGTGACGGCGTCCTCGGGCGGCGTGAGTTCGCGGATGGTCTCGACGTACTCGTGGTCTGAGAACTTGAAGCTGGGGCGGCCGGGGCGCACATTCACCTTGCCCAGCCGCTTCAGCACCGGCGCCAGGCGCACCTGGGTATGGCCCATGATGCGGCGGTAGCCCTTTTTCGCCGCGAGATCGAAGGCCGCGTCGAGCAAGGCGCGGGGCACAACGCCGCCGCGGCAATGCGGCGCGACCGTCAGGCGCTCGAGCTTGGCGAAGTCGCAGAACCAGCGCAGCCGCACGCAACCCACCGGCTCGCGGCCGATGCGGGCGATGAGGTGGGTCGCGCCGGCGAGGTCGTTGCCGTCGAACTCCTCCTCGTAGGGGCAGAACTGCTCGCCCATGTAGACCAGCGAACGGATCGCCATCGTCTGCATCAGGTCTTCCAGGGACCGGGCGACCGAAACCGTCACCGCCTCCTTCGGCAGCGCCACCGGCTGGTAGGGCTGCGCGAGACTGATATTGGCGTTCATGCCGCCACCGCTTCGCGTTCGCGCGAGGCCACGACGCCTTCAGGAAGGCGGAGCAGCAGCTCGTCGTCGGGGTAGCGGAACGGCTGATAGCGGTAGCGATTGAGCGCGATGTGACGGCCCGCGGGCGTAACGGCGCGGGTGAAAATGGTGAGGTCGGGGAAGAGCCGGCCCCGGACGAGTTGGCCTTGCAGCATCAGCGCCGCGCCGGCGCGCTTGGTCGAGGCGGCGAGGCCCCAGACGTAGCCGAGGCCAACCACCTCGCCCGGATGGCTGAGATAGTCCACGTCCACGTTCAGGGCGTCGAACTCGCCCGCGAAAATCGAGCGGATGGCGGATGGACGCAGCAGCAACTGGCCGAAAACACCGGTTATCTGATCCTCGTCCTTGAAGACCAGCATCGCGGCCGGCTGAATCGCCCGCACGGCCAGGAGCGTCTCCACACTGACCACCTCATGCTGCATGAGGTCGCCGGCAAGCTTGCGGGCGACAGGTATCTCGTGTTCCGCGAGGGGGACCATGCCCGCTTCGAGCGCGACGGCGATCATCGCGTCGGGGTCGAGGCGGCTGGTCGCCGCCGGAAGCTCGGCTTCAGTGATCATGTCTCGCACTCCGCCCAAGTGATCGATCGGACCCTAGATGGGTCGTCGAACCTGCGCTTGGCCGAAGTGTGCAGACCGCCTATGCGCTCGGCGTGTAACCAGAATGGCTACGTTTAAGCGCCGGTGGCGCGGCAGTCTGCCTCAGCGGGCCTGACATTTGATTTCTTTGATGTAAGCTTGAACTCAACCATGTCTTGAGCGCTCCCAATCCTATGCCCCACCCCTCGCAGGACGACCAAGAACTCTGGAGGCGGCTGGACTGGAACGACGTCCGCACGTTTCTGGCGGTCGCCGAATGCGGCAGCCTCAACGCAGCCGCGCGGCTGCTTGGCATGACTCAACCCACGATCAGCCGGCGTATGGAGGATTTTGAATACCGGCTACGCGCAAAGCTTTTCGAGCGCACCCCGCGCGGGGTCATGCTCACGGAAGCCGGCGTGATGGTGCGGGATCTGGCGCAGAACATGGCCCGGTTCGGCGGCACCATCATGCGGGAGATCGCCGGCCACGACGACAGTCACGCGGGACGTGTGCGGGTGGCCGCGCCGGACGGCATCGCCGGCTACCTGCTGGCGCCGCGCCTGGCCAAGTTCCAGATGTCGAATCCGAACGTCCATCTCTCGATCGATTGCGGCATGTGGATCGGCAGCATGCTCGAGGCCGAGCCCGACCTCTATCTCGAGATGGCTGACGCCTACGCCCCGGACCTGGTCTCGATCCCCATCGCCACCCTGCATTACCGGGCGTTCGCGTCGCGCGCATACCTGGACCTATACGGCACGCCGAAGACCATCGCGGAGCTGACCGAACATCGGACCATCCGCCACACCAGCCACCGCGAACAGAAGTCGACCTGGAACCCGAAGGCGGCGGCCATCGCCCAGCTCACGCAAAACCACTTCATCAGCAACTCCAGCGCCGCGACGTTTCAGGCCGTCCGCGCCGGCGCCGGCCTCGCCTCGCTGCCGACCTATGTCGCCACCCTGGATCCGGATCTGGTGATGCTGGATCTGGGTCCCTGGGGCGACCCGGTCCTGTTTCTGCGCCACCACGGCGCGATCGAACACCAGCGCCGGGTGAAGCTGGTGAAGGACTGGCTGCTGGAGGTCTTCGACCCGACCGAACAGCCATGGTTCCGGGAGGAGTTCATCCATCCGAGCGACTTCGCCCGCTACATCCCGCCCGCGGCGCCGACCCGAAAGACGCCGCGCCGAGCCCTGGGCTGAGGCGCGCGCCGCCGGGCCCGCAAGCAATCCTTAACCCTGTCGCCGCAGTTTACCCTAGGTACTCCTGGGGGGAGCGACATGGAGCGGCGCAAACGCCTGCCCGAACGCCCGGATGCGTGGTTCGCCGACGAGTCGCTGCGCCTGCTGGTCAATTCGAACCGTAACGTCCGCAACCG
>Ga0302314_10014027_pt1 | contig 13725 bp, 9 predicted proteins | sample III_Palsa_N2_3_FD_200533 | JGI IMG/M metagenome (GOLD analysis project Ga0302314, IMG submission 200533) | Peat permafrost microbial communities from Stordalen Mire near Abisko, Sweden - III_Palsa_N2_3 | ecosystem: Environmental > Terrestrial > Soil > Palsa > Peat permafrost | place: Sweden... | reverse complement strand
CTCCGATATTCGGCCATCCTCGGATGACAACCGAATCTACGGAGTTTGATAATCAGTTCCACTGTTGATTTCCCGCTTGGAGAGCGCACCAATGTCCACTTCCGCCGCACCAAAAGGCCTGCAAGACGTAGTCGCCAACGAATCCTCTATCTGCTTCATCGACGGTGGAAAAGGCATCCTCTCCTACCGCGGCATCGACATCCACGAGCTCGCCCAGAAGTCCACCTTCGAAGAGATCACCTTCCTCCTCTGGAACGGCGCACTCCCAACAGCCTCCGAGCTCAACGACTTCTCCCACCAGCTCGCCGCCGCCCGCCAGCTCCCCGACGACGTCATCAAGTTCCTGCAAAGCGTGCCCAAAACCGCTTCGCCCATGGAAGTCCTCCGCACCACCGTCTCTCTGCTCTCCATCTACGATCCCGACGAGAAGTCCTACCTCCACACCGCTAACATCCGCAAGAGCTTCCGCCTCACCTCGCAGATCGCCATGATCGTCGCCATCTTCGATCGCATCCGCAAGGGCAAGGAGATTATCAAGCCGGACACCTCGCTCTCCCACGCCGCCAACTTCCTCTGGATGCTCAACGGCGAGAAGCCCTCCGACACCGCGACCAAAGCACTCGACGTCGCTCTCATCCTCCACGCCGACCACGAGCTCAACGCCAGCACCTTCGCCGCCCGCGTCATCGCAGCCACGCTCTCTGACCTGCACTCGGCCATTACGGGCGCCATCGGCGCACTCAAGGGACCACTCCACGGCGGCGCCAACGAAGCCGTCATGCACCTGCTCTACGACATCGACAAGGCCGGCGAAGACCCCGTCGAACACGTCCGCAAGATGCTCGCCAACAAGGAAAAGATCTCCGGCTTCGGCCACCGCGTCTACACCACCGAAGACCCCCGCGCCACGCACCTGCGCAAGATGTCCGAAGACCTCGGCAAAGACGCCAACCCCAAGTGGTACACCATGTCCCGCGCCATCGAGCTCTTCGTCAAAGACGAAAAGAAGCTCAACGCCAACGTCGACTTCTACTCCGCCAGCACCTACACCACGCTCGGCATCGACATCGACCTCTTCACCCCGATCTTCGCCATCAGCCGCATCTCCGGCTGGTGCGCCCACGTCATCGAGCAGCACGACGACAACCGCCTCATCCGCCCCCGCGCCGACTACACCGGCCCCGCCTACCCCGCGCCCTACGTCCCCATGGAACAGCGCAGCTCCCAGGTCCAACCCTGGCCCCCCAAGCCCAGCGCCTAAATCACAAACCTCTGCAATAACACCCTAAAGAGCAACGTCGATCCACTGTGGATCGACGTTGCTCTTTTTGCTCACCTTTGCCATCATCCTGACCCTGAGCATGTCGAAGGGGAAGGATCTCTGTATTTGCTTTTGCTTTTGCTTTTTGCTTTTTTAGTTGCTTTTTTAGTTGTCATCCTGAGCGCAGCGAACGGATCTGCTTCTAGCTTTTGCACTCTCCCGTTCTTCGCCAGCGGAACCACAACTACTGGGTGCCCCATTCATGACGGCATCATCGTCATGAGTGGGAAAGTAAGACCTCAACGGACCGGGCTTTTGCCTTACTTTGCGAAACTTTGCTCCCTTCGCGAACTCTGCGTCAAAGCCTTTGCCTTTGCCTTTGTTCTTGCTCTTGCTCTTGCTTTTGCTTCTGTCATTCCCGAAGGGAATCTGCTTCTGCTCTTGCCGTTGCCCTTAACGGAGGGAGCAGGGGCCTTCAGGCCCCTGAATAAGCTCTCGCAAAAGAAGGGGCTTCAGCCCCGGGCCTTTCGCCAAACCCCTTACGGAATATTCACCGTCACACTCGTACTCTGCACCACCGCCGCCGCCGTAGTCGTAATCGTCACCACCTGCGACCCCGAAGGAGCCACGCCCCCTGAAGCCGCGGGCGACGAACTACCACACCCCGACATCCCCGCTACACCCGCAAGCAACACCAACATCATCAACCCACCCAGCATCCGGCGTTTCCGCGAAGCCAACCCCAACCCCATCAACCCAACCAGGGCCAGCACAACGCCATTCGCACGCTCCAGCGAACCAACCGTAGCCGCGACTGCAATCGAAGCTATTGGCACAGGTGTTCCATTCACAATCACTCCACCCAAAATCGTGCAAGTGACATACGAAACCGCTGTCGTGCATGCCAGCGTAGTCGGACCCGTAAATCCACTCACCGGCACAACCGCTATCGCCACCGTACCCGAACTCCCCGGCGCAATCGTAATCGGATTTGGCGTAGCCGTCACCGTCACCGCACTCCCAACCACCAGCGTCTGCACCGCGCTCGTAGACGCTCCATAGTTCCCCGCCGCCGCATAGCTCGCCGTCAGCGCATACGACCCCACGCTCCCAGCCGTCAACGCAAACGCCGCCACACCGGCACTATTCGTCACCCCAGTTCCAAGTATCCCCGAAGCACTCGCAAACGTAATCGTCTGCCCCGCAACCGCAGGCGTCAGCGTCCCCGTCAACGTAATCGACGCTCCCGGATACGTCGTCGCCACACTCAACCCCAGCGTCACCGACGTCCCAATCGCGCTCACCTTCTCACTCGTCGTTCCGCACGATCCCGCATAGTTCGTATCGCCGTTATAGCAAGCCTTCAGCGTCCTCGGCGAACCAACATTCGGCAGCGGCACCGTCAGCGAAGCCACACCGGAAACCACACTCGCCGTTCCCAGCACCGTCGCCCCATCCGTAAACGTAACCGTGCTAGAAAACGCAACAGTCCCACTCGCAGCAACAACGGTCGCCGTCAGCATCGCACTGCCATTCACCGTCACCGACGTCGGAGAAGCCACCAACGACGTCGTCGTCCCCGCCGTCGTCACCGTCAACGAAGACGCCACACTCGTCGAAGTCGCAAACGTAGTCGAAGCCGCATAAACAGCAGTCAAAGAATGCACGCCACCCAGCAGCGTCACACTCACCGAAGCCGCGCCATTCGTCAGCGCCTGCGTCGTCCCAATCTGCGTCGTCCCGTCATAAAACGAAACGTTCCCCGTAGGCACCGTAGTCGTTCCAGTCCCGGCAACAGTCGCAGAGATAGTAGTTGCCACGCCATAAACCGCAGTCGCCGGAGCCGTCAGCGTCGTCGTCGTTCCCGTAGTCACCTGCACCGGAGTCGTCGAGCTCGACACCGCATAGTTCCCATCGCCGCCATAACTAGCCATCACAGTACGCGCGCCAACGTTCACCATCGTCGCCGTAAACGACGCAACACCCGAGCTATTCAGCGTCGCATTCCCCAGGCTCGTCGTCCCATCCGTAAAGCTCACCTGCCCCGAAGGCACCGCAGCTCCACTCGCTCCCGTCACAGTAGCCGTCAACGTAGTAGTCCCGTTCAACGCAACCGTAGTAGGATTCGCCGTCACCGCAGTCGTCGAGCCAGCCGTAGCCAACACCAGCGTCGTCGCACTGCTCGTCGAAGTCAGATACGTACTATCCCCGCTATAAACCGCCGTCAGCGAGTGCGACCCGCCCGCCAGCAAATAGCTCGCACTCACCGCCCCACTCGCCAGCGTCGGACTCCCCAGCAGCGTCGTCCCGTCATAAAACGAAACCGTCCCACTCGGCGTTCCACCCGTTCCGGCAACCGTCGCTGAAAGCGTCGTCATCCCGCCATAGGTTCCCGCCGTCGGAGCCGTCAACGTAGTCGTCGTCGACACCGTCGCTCCCGTCACCGTAACCGTCACCGACCCAAACGCCAGCGCGCTATAGTTCGTGTCTCCGGGATACTGTGCCGTGTACGTATGCGTTCCCACCGTCAGCCCCGTCAACGTCAACGGCGCCAGCGTTCCATTCGCACTCAACGCGGCCGTCCCTACATTGGTCGTGCCTTCAAGAAAATTCACTGACTGCGTCAGCGCAGCAGCGCCCGTATAGTTCCCCACCGTGCCGTTGTACGTCACCTGCGACTTCGCCGGTTGCACCATCGCATTCAGCGTCACTGAACCCGTCGAAGCAATCGTCGACGTCTTCAGGTTCGTCGCCGCCGTCGTCGACGCATAAAGCTCACCCACCACATACGGAAAAATCGTCGACGTAGCCGAGCAGCTATAAGCCGGCGTCGCCGTGGCCGTCGCTGTCCCCGTGTACGTCACGCCCGTACCCGTCTGCGCCTGCAGCGTCGCCGGATACACATTCCCAGCCAGCGCAATCGTGTCATATGAAAACACCGGCGAGTAATAGTTCAACTGGTCGAACACCACATTGTTCAGCGTCGCCGTCGTAAGGTAGTTCGCGTTATACCCCGCAATCGACACGTAATACTTCGTGCTCCCCGTCGTCGCCAGCACATGCATATTCTGAAACACGATGTTCTGGTACGACGGATACAGCGTTCCCGAGTTGCTGTTGTAGATCGGCGTAATGTAAATCGGCCGTTCGATATCGCGCATGCAGATGTTCTCGTACGTCAGCGTCTGCAGCAGCCCGCCGCGGTCCAGCGCAGACTTCAACCGTATGCCGTTCTCATTGCCATCCGTCGGCTCGCCTGCCATGTTGATATTCTCCACCAGCATGTTCGTCAGCCCACCCTGCGTATAGCTCCCCACGGAAATCCCATGCCCGCTATACGTATTCATGTTCGAGATCGTAATGTTCGACGAAGCGCTGCTCGCACTCACCGCAATCTCATCATCTCCATTGGAAATCGACGAGTTCGTAATCGTAATATTCGTCCCCTGCGGATCGACGCCGTCCGTATTGTGTGCCGTAAACGGAGCTTGGATCTTCACTCCCCACACCGTCATCCCCGACACATTCGACGTCACCACATGAAACATCGGCGAGTTCCGCAGCGTGATCTTGTACAACACTAAATTCGTGGATTTGTTCGGCTTCATAAAGATGAAGTTGTCCTGGCTCTTACCCGCCGTCGTCGCCGTATCCGCGTTCGTCCACCAGCTAATGCCGGAGTCCGCTCCACCCACCAGCATCGTCGATCCACCACGGCCATCGATCACGCCGTACCCATAGATCCCCGACCCCGTATTCGATCCACCGTTGTTAAACGTAAACAGGTTCTTGCACCCATTCCCCGCCGACCCATAGCTACCGCAGGTCTCCGCACCAGACACTTGATAGTCCGCTGGGTCCCGCGAGGCAAACACCGTCACACCGCCATCGACAATCAACCCCACCCCACTCGGAATATTCAGCGGCTGAATCAAAAACGCATCATTGCTTCCAGAGGCCGTCAGCTCCACCGCTTTCCCTGAAGCGCAAGCCGTCAACGCCGTCTGAATCCGCATCGTATCAAACGTCGTCTCGGATGCCGGTACGCCGTTGGTAATCGTCTGCGCCGCCGCCAGCGCTGTACACGTAGGCGGAAAGACAGGTTCTGTCACGGTGCGCGAGTCTCCCGTAGCCAGCGTCTGCGCGCTCACTCCCACTGAAATCGCCGCAAACCCAAGCACAGCCCAAACACACCGATTCATGCCCATTTCGTGTCGCCCAAAAACCCTTCAAGAGATTCAGGCGTGATTCTGGACACCTCCACTAACGACTGTCAAGCAGCAATTACTATCTGTATGTCAGGATTATTCTTTGACAACCACTGCTACCGCCAAGCTATCCTCAGTAACCGATAGGTTTGGCCCACATCCGGCGGGGCGAGAAACCAAGAACAGCACTCGCCCACCCGTTTCAGGAGTCCACGACCTCATGTCCGCAGCATCATCCAAGTCTTTCGACACCGGTTTCACCTCAAATGCGCCTGAAACCGCCCCCAGCATGCGCTGGTTCGTCTGCTTCCTGCTCTTCCTCGCCACCACCATCAATTACATGGACCGCTCGGTCTTCTCGCTCATCGAGCCCCAGCTCCACCTTCCCTTCATGGGTTGGATTCCCGGCCTCGACGCCAAATTCCAGGTCGGCTACCACCTCAACTACGGCTACGTCATCGAGACGTTCCAGATCGCCTACGGCATCGGCTTCCTCTTCGCCGGCCGCATCATCGATAAACTCGGCACCAAGACCGGTTACGCCCTCGCCATTCTCGTTTGGGGCTTAGCATCTCTCAGTCACTCCCTCGTCGCCAGCGTCGCTGGCTTCTGCATCGCCCGCGTCTTCCTCGGCCTCGGCGAGTCCGGCAACTTCCCCGCCGCCATCAAGGCCACCACCGAGTGGTTCCCCACCGAAGAGCGTGCCCTCGCCACCGGCCTCTTCAACTCCGGCTCCAACGCCAGCTTCTTCATCGCCCCTATCCTCATCGCCGCCGTAACCTCGCGCTGGGGATGGCACGCAGCCTTCATCACCACCGGCTCCATGGGCCTCATCTGGTGCGTCATCTGGCTGATCTTCCCGTACAACCGCCTCCGTCGTGGATCCACCACCACCCAGCGCCAGCTAACCCCCGTCATGCCCGGCGGCCCCAGTTACGCTCTCCTTCTGCGCAACCGCGGCTTCTACGCGTTCTCGCTCGCCAAAGGCCTCACCGACCCCATCTGGTGGTTCTACCTCTTCTATCTCCCCATGTTCCTGCACGACAACTACGGCCTCGACCTCAACCACGCCAAGTACCCGCTCATCGCCATCTACAGCGTCTCGAGCGTCGGCTCCATCGCTGGCGGATGGCTCTCCGGCTACCGCATGAAGCACGGCCACACCGTCAACTCCGGACGCAAGTTCGCCATGCTCATCTGCGCCGTCTGCGTCATCCCGATTCTTGCCGTCCCACACATGGGCCAGCTCTTCCCCTCGAACCCCTGGCCTGCGATCGCTCTCTTCTCGCTCGCCGCCGCCGCCCATCAAGGCTGGTCCGCCAACCTCTTCTCCACCCCTACGGATATGTTCCCCTCCACCGCCATCAGCACGGTCGTCGGCATCGGCGGAGCAGTCGGAGCAGCCGGGGGCGCCATCTTCACCTGGATCGTATCCCACTACTTCTCCCTCCACCCGATGGTCATCTTCACCCTCGCGGCCTTCGCCTACGTACTAGCCCTGGCCATCTTCCAAATCCTCGTCCCCCGCTTAGGCGCCCCTCTGGACCCAGAACTCAGCCCCGCCTAACCTCCAACCATCTCCATCTCCAACACCAAGGGTCCGCACAAACATGCGGACCCTCAGCTTTTGCTTTACTTTGCGAAACTTCGCTCCCTTCGCGAACTTTGCGTCAAGGCTTTTGCTGTTGCTCTTGCCTTTCTTTCTGTCATTCCCGAAGGGAATCTGCTTCTCGCCTTTGCACTCTCCCGTTCTTCCTCCGCACCCCCGCAAATCTCGCACCCTGTAAACTGTCCAAGCCAGCATGTCACCCAAAAAGTTCTACCTCACAACCCCGATCTACTACGTCAACGCGCGACCCCACATCGGCCACGCCTACACCACCATCGTCGCCGACGTCCTCGCTCGCCGCCACCGTCTCCTCGGCGACGACACCTTCTTCCTCACCGGAACCGACGAACACGGCCAAAAGATCGAACGCTCCGCCCAGGCCGCCGGCATCCCTCCCCAGCAGTTCGCCGACCAGGTCTCCAAGTCCTTTGAAGACCTCTGGAAGCGCATGGGCATCACCAACGACCGCTACATCCGCACCACCGACGCCTGCCACAAGCAGGGCGTCCAGAAGCTCTTCTCCACCCTCTACGAAAACGGCTTCATCGAGCTGAAGGCCTACACCGGAACCTACTGCGTCTCCGACGAAACCTTCGTCGACGTCCCCGCCGGCACTCCCTGCCCCGACTGCGGCCGCATCACCGAAACCGTCACCGAAGAAAACTTCTTCTTCAAGCTCTCCGCCTTCCAGCGCCCGCTCATCGACCTCATCGAGTCCGACACCCTCCGCGTCGAAAACGAAGCTCGCAAAAACGAAGTCCTAAGCTTCCTCCGCGGCAACGTTCAGGCCGCCGCAGACGCCAACCTCGCCAGCGCAACCACCAACTTGGAATCCAACACCCTCCTCTTCGCCGAACAAACCGAAACGGGTGCCCCGGGTCCGGATTCTCGGACCCGGGAGCCACTGCTCTCCGCGCCCGCCTCCATCGCCCACTCCACCCTCGGCATCCCTTACGTCGAAGGCGCGCTCAAAGACCTCTCCGTCTCCCGCAGCAGCTTCACCTGGGGAATCCCCGTCCCGGAACCCGCAGCCTCCGCTGCCGCGCAAAAACACGTCATCTACGTCTGGCTCGACGCTCTCGCCAACTACATGACCGCCATCGGCTACGGCAGCGACGCCCCCGCCGACCAAGCCGAGTTCCAAAAGTACTGGCCCGCCGACCTCCACCTCGTCGGCAAAGAGATCATCCGCTTCCACTGCGTCTACTGGCCCGCATTCCTTCTCGCCGCCGGTCTTCCACTCCCGGAGGCCATCACCGCCCACGGCTGGCTCCTCTTCGACAACTCCAAGATGTCGAAGAGCAAAGGCAACATCGTCCGCACCGAAACCATCCTCGATGCCTTCGGCGAACACGTCTACGCCAAGCAGTTCCCGGACTCCACAAAATCCGACCGCGACCTCTTCGCCTCCGACGTCCTCCGCTACTTCCTGCTCCGCGAAATCCCCTTCGGCCAGGACGGCAGCTTCTCCTTCGACGCCTTCGTCACCCGCTACAACGCCGACCTCGCCAACGGCTACGGCAACCTCGTCAGCCGCACCTTGTCCATGATCGAAAAATACTTCGCCGGCGAAGTCCCCACCCCACGCTTCGAAGAAACCCCCACCAGCCTCACCGCACCCGACGGCTTTGATGCCTCCATCGTCGGCAAAGCCGGCACCGCGCTCCAGGAACTCATCGAAGCCAGCCCCTCCACCGATTTCACCACCGTCCTCACCGAAGTCGCCGCCTTCATCACCGTCGTCGACGGCTTCATCAGCGCCGCCGCTCCCTGGAAGCTCGCCAAAGACGAGACCAAGGCCGACCGCCTCGCCACCGTCCTCTACCTCTCCGCCGAAGCCATCCGCTGGATCACCGGCATCCTCTACCCCTACTGCCCTTCGATCACCGCCAAAGTCTGGACACAGCTCGGCCTCGGCTCCATCGAATCCGCCGCCCGCGACGGCGAACTCGCACACATGTACTGGGGCGGCCTGAAACCCGGCACCAAGCTAGGCCCACTCTCCCCCATCTTCCCCCGCGCCGACAAAGGACTCTCCCAAATCATGACCGACATCGAAAACCCCACAGAAACAAATCTGGCAGCTGGAAGCTCAAAGCTGGAAGCTCAAAGCCTGAACCCTCGCCCGGAATCCCCGCTAAAGCAAGCCTCCACCCCAGCTCCCGCTCAGCCCATCCCCGCCGACTCCACCCACCCCGCAGCCCCACCCCGCGCCATCGGCGAACCCAACACCACGCTCCCCGTAGCCGGCAGCTCTGCGACCACCACCCACAACGGCCCTACACCCTCCCACACCGAAGCCCAGCCCAGCGGCATCTTCGCCAACCCCGCACTAACAACTAACAACGAACAACTAACAACTCCTCAGATCACCATCGACGACTTCATCAAGGTCGAACTCCGCGTAGCCCAGGTCCTTGTAGCCGAGCGCATCCCCAAGGCCGACAAGCTCCTCCGCCTCGAAGTCGATCTGGGCTACGAAAAACGCCAAATTCTCTCCGGCATCGCCGAGTGGTACACGCCGGAAGACCTCATCGGCCGCCGCATCCTCGTCATCACCAACCTCGCCCCCCGCAAGATGCGCGGCCTCGAGTCCCACGGCATGTTGCTCGCCGCCAGCGAAGAAGGCGGCAAGCCCTACCTCGCCACCGTCCCCGAAGGCGTCCCCATCGGCACCCGCCTCAAGTAGCTCCGTGCTCCCAAAGAAAACGCCATGCTGAGTCAAAGAGTCAGCATGGCGTTTTTGCCTTTGCCTTTCTTTCTGCATTGGCTTTTCTTTCTGTCATTCCCGCAGGGAATCTGCTGTTGCACTTCGTTTGTGAACTTAGGGCGAACCTGCTGTCTCCCGTACTTCGTCCGAACCCGCACAATCCGGGTGCCCCATGTTCGCGATGGCTTCATCATCGCTAACGTGGGCATCGCGCGCTTAGCGCGACCGCTCCCGCCCATGCCAAACCACCAAACGCCTCCGAATAAACCACCACTACCCAGGTACCCCAAGGCTTCAGCCTTGGGCCTCATAGCCTGCCACAGAATAGGGCTTCAGCCCGTGGGGTATGCTCTCCCCGAAACCACCTCCAAAATCCCTGTCAACCCCCAACCCCCTCCAACCCACACAATCCAAACCACATCCCCCGCGCACATCTACCCCACCCAATACCCTAAAATAGAACCAGCAACTCCCCTCTTTTGAGGACTTTACAAACCGGATACCACAAAACAAAGCACTTCGCAGCCAAGGTACAAACCTAACCGCAATCAAATCAAGATTTTGCACCAAAACACCCGGAGGGGGAGGGGTTCACCAAACATGCTCATCGACTCACACTGTCATCTCGACGACTACGAAAACATCCCCGCCATCCTCGCCAACGCCAAAGCCGTCGGAGTCCAGCAACTCCTCGCCATCGGCATCGGCAACGGCCCCGCCGACATGCACGTCGCCCTCGACATCGCCAACGCACATCCCGACGTCTTCGCCACCGCCGGCATCCACCCCCAGGAAGCCCACCAGGCCACTCCCGAAAACCTCGCCAAACTAGCCACCTTGGCACAAGACCCACGCTGCATCGCCATCGGTGAAATCGGACTCGACTACTACCACCTCGACAACCCAGACATCCCCACCCAACACGCAGCCTTCGTCGCCCAGCTAAAGATCGCCGTCGCCGCCCACAAGCCCATCACCATCCACTGCCGTACCAGCGAACTAGCCATCCCCGCCGCGAAAGCGAAGTACGAACCAGCTGACGCATGGGTCGATCTCCTCGCCCTCCTCGCCGAGCACTGGATCCCGCATCAACTCCCCGGCATCATGCACTGCTTCTCCGGCAACGAAGCTCAGGCTGCCAGCTCCCTCGCCGCTGGCTTCTATCTCTCCTTCGCCGGCAACCTCACCTACCCCCGCTCCACCACCATCCAGACCGTCGCCCGGACCGCCCCCGCCAACCGCATCCTCGTAGAAACCGACGCTCCCTTCCTCACTCCCATCCCCCTCCGCGGCCAGCCCAACGAACCCGCCAACGTAGCCCACACCGCACGCTTCCTCGCAGACCTCCGCGGCATCTCACCAGAAGCAGTAGCCGAACTCACCACCAACAACTTCCACCAGCTCTTCCCTTCAACCCGTCGCGAAACTTCGCTCCCTTAGCGCCCTTTGCGTTCAAAGCTTTTGCTTTCCCCGCAACCGCCGCATAATAGAACACGCAAAGGAACCCACATCATGCCAGCAGATCAAAGCTTCGACGTAGTCAGCAAAATTGACATTCAGGAAGTCAAGAACGCCATCGACCAGGCCAGCAAGGAAGTCAACGCGCGCTTCGACCTCAAGAGCTCCAAGTCCACCATCGTCCTCGAAAAGGAAGAAGCCATCCAGCTCGCCTCGCAGGATGAGTACACCCTCAAAGCCGTCATCGAAATCCTCGGCCAGAAGCTCGTCAAGCGCGGCGTCTCGCTCAAAAACCTCGAGTACGAAAAAATCGAACCCGCTTCGAACTCCTCGGTCCGCCAGAAGATCAAACTCAAGCAGGGAATCTCCTCCGAGCCCGCGAAAAAAATCGTCGCCCTCATCAAGGAGTCGAAGAAGAAAGCCCAGGCCAGCATCCAGGGCGATACGGTACGAGTAACCAGCAAAGATCGCGATACTTTGCAGGACATCATGGGCATGTTGCGCGGCGGAGACTTCGGCGTCGAGCTCCAGTTCACCAACTTCCGCTCCAACTAGCTTTCGTCCAATACCTCATTCCTGCGCATTCTTTGCGCAGGAATGAGGCCAGATGCTTGCCGCGTCAACAACATCACACCCGTTCCTGCTACTCTTAACTTCAGCGTGAGTTCCCTTTCCATCGCGACAGCTGCCGAGGTCTTCGACCTCCTGCGGGACGACCTTGCCGCCATCGAGCGCGAGTTCGCCCTCCAGTCCGACTCGCCCGTCGAAGTCGTCACCGACATCGCCAACTACCTCATCGCCGGCGGCGGCAAACGCATCCGCCCCCTGCTCCTGCTACTCTCCGCAAAAGCTCTCGGCCCAAGCTCCGACGCACGCATCCGCCTCGGCGCCGTCGTCGAGATGCTCCACACCGCGACCCTCGTCCACGACGACATCATCGACGAAGCCAGCACCCGCCGCGGCCGTCCCTCCAGCAACACCACCTGGGGCAACGCCAAATGCGTCCTCGCCGGCGACTGGCTCTACATGCAGTCCTTCCAGACCGCACTCGCCGAACGCAACTTCCGCATCCTCGACCTCCTCATCTCGCTCACCCAGCAGATGGTCGAAGGCGAGCTGCTGCAGATGGAAAAGCTCGGTCACCTCATCAACGAGGAAGAGTACTTCGACCTCATCTATCGCAAGACGGCCTGCCTCTTCAAGGTCTCCATGCAGCTCGGCGCAGTCCTAGAAAGCCCCGAAAAGGAAGCTCCCGAAGCTCCCTACGAACAAGCTCTCGGCGAGTACGGCCGCAACCTCGGCCTGGCCTTCCAGATCGTCGACGACGTCCTCGACCTCACCGCACAGGACGACGTCCTCGGCAAGCCCACCGCTTCTGACCTACGCGAAGGCAAAGCCACACTAGCCGTCATCCACGCTCTCGAGCGCGGCACCGGTGCCGACCGCGAAGCCATCCGCACAGTACTCGCCGATCGCAGCTTCGCCCACGTAGCCCACGCCGACATCCTGGAGATTCTGCATCGCCACGAGTCTCTGGCCTACGCCATGGACACCGCCTGCGCCTACGCCGAAGCCGCCCGCCAGTCCATCTCCGAACTCCCCGAGAGCGACTACAAGCGAGCCCTCCTTTGGGTCCCCGGCTTCGTCACCACCCGCGACCGCTAGCCCGCTAGTTCACCGGCTCGACAGGCAGCGCATCCTCATCCGCCGTCTCCAGCGCGACATCCCCTTTATTGCTCTCGCAGATCTCCCCTGCACCCTCATCATCCGTAGGCGCATCCAGAATGCCCTTATGCACGTCGTCGAGCTCATCCTCCTGCCCGTCGGTGCCATCCACCCAAAACTTCCCACCAAACCCGGCATACATCACTACAGACAGTCCAGCGTCTACGTTCATCATCTCTCCTTCATCTTTCATTTCAGGGAATGATGAAACCATACACGTCGTAGACCGCTTCGTCATCAAAACTCAGACGCTGCTCGCTGGCAAACCGTTACTCTCGAAGTCCCGCAGCCCACGCCGGCACCGGCTCATTCCAAGGCATAAAGCCACGATGTCCAGCGGCCACCAGCGAATATCCCTGCTGTGTTGAATTGTCGAGAATCACAATAAGATCAGCCAGCGGAAGGAGCTTCTTCATATTCACCAACGTCCGCGGGTACCGTCGACGCTGATCTCCTTCAGGAACATCGTGTCCACCCTTTTCAACGCGAGCTTTCACTCGTTCGATATTGATCTCAACAGAGTTCGTTCCTACGAAGATCACGGCAATAAGGAAACCAGCGGCCTTCGCGCGCGCCGCCATACGAAGGTACGTGCTGCCCGACAAAGTTGTCTCAACAGTGAAGCTCTGCCCTGAATCAATCAGCTCTTCCGCGCGGCGCAAGACACGCTTGCCAGCCTCGATATCAGAGTCGGTTCCAGGCAACGTGTCACGAATAGATTTAGCAATCGCATCCGGGTCAAGGATGGGCGCTT
>Ga0302314_10014025_pt1 | contig 13727 bp, 11 predicted proteins | sample III_Palsa_N2_3_FD_200533 | JGI IMG/M metagenome (GOLD analysis project Ga0302314, IMG submission 200533) | Peat permafrost microbial communities from Stordalen Mire near Abisko, Sweden - III_Palsa_N2_3 | ecosystem: Environmental > Terrestrial > Soil > Palsa > Peat permafrost | place: Sweden... | reverse complement strand
GGATGACAATGTGTCTCCGGCTATCCGCCCCGTGGTCATCGCGATGGCGAAAGATGCGTATCCCATGCCCGCAAGCGCTGCCGTGACATGTTTGGAATTATGAAGGTAGACCGCACTCCAATCGGCGACGGTACCTTCGCAGAAGAGGTCACAGAATGCCAACAGGCCGAGCGGCAACGCCATCACCGTGGGGAGGGAAAGTCCGTTCGAGATGGGCACGGACGGACCTGTGATGAGAAAGGGGTCGGCGCATAGCGCGAGTACGGCCAGAATTCCGGCGACCACGGTCAAGTGGACGCAAGGGTTGATCCTGGCTTCATTCGCGAGGCTGCCGCTCACGGAACCGATGAGCCCTCCCGCGCTGCTCGCGGCATGAAAGGAGGCCATGATCGGCTTGCCCCAACTGCGCTCAAGGCGGACGGCCTGGCAATTCATCAGGACACCGAGCACGCCGTTGCCGAAGCCCAGCGCGAACAGCGCCAGTACGAGCGCTGCGACTCCCCCGACGGCGGCGGGAAAGCCGACGATGACAGCGAACGTGAACGCTGCCATCGAGGTGGCTCGTGCGCTGTCGAAATGTGCACTGATCAGATCGGCTGCCGGCATACCGACCATGGATCCCAGTGCGACCGCGAAGAGGCAGGAGCCGAGTTCACCGGATGACAGGTGGAGTCGATGCTGAACGTCGGGAATCCTGACAACCCAACTTCCGAAACCTGCGCCGAGAATAAAAAATAAAGTCGCAATGGCTAGGCGAGTGCGCCGCATTTGCGACGTTTCCGCAACTTCAACCACTACTGCCATACCGGAGCTCCAGTGGCTAGAAGACCGCGCCCTTCAGGGTGCATGGTTTCGAAGCGATTTCCCGCGCATCATTTCCATGACGACAAGTCCCCTCTTGCGGGCGTGCGTCAAGGAAGAAGCCGGTGATGTTATTTCGTAGGCCGCTCGGGAGCTTCTGTGCTCGCACGGCAAGTAAATGGCGCGATAGGAGAGGCTGCCCGGGTTGCAGCCGAAATCGATGCATGAATTATGAGTCGGCAATAGCCCGGTTCATAGTGGACATTGGATTCGTGCAGATAGGGAACAATCTGTCGAATTCATTCCCGCCCAACCACTGGTTCAACATCACATCACTCGATCGAGGCATGTCGAACCTCGGGTCGATCATCCCCGCTTCTGTGAGGCCGGCCGGCATGTGTCAAGCATTGCTATTCAGGGCAGAGTTGTCGGGGATGAGGGTGACGCCGAGTCCGGCGGCAGCCCGTCAGCCGCCGCCTGGGTCATGTCGCTGGACGCCAACGGCCTGGTGCGACAAATGCGGCTGTTCCACTCCAGCTGATCATCGCGCCCAGTGGGAACCAGTGCTTCAGGCACCCCGAGGGTGCGGGTTCAGCGTATTTTCGAGTCGGCGGAGGTAGCGGACCGGCGCGGTGTCATTGAATCATTTCGACGACATCAGTCGAAATTGCTTGCACATGGCAGTGCACGATACTCAAGCCCAGCGCGAACTCAGATCCCGGTTTGAGGGAGAGCATCCGGGACGGTCGGCCGACCTCGTGCCGCGGCCGGCACGCCGACACTCCCAACAGCACCGCGAAGGTAAGTCTGCCTTTGCACCAAACTCTTTTCGAAATCATGCCCCGAAACGCATAGTAACTCTTGACTTCGACTTAAAGTCGACTAAATATGTGTGCTGCGCCACAGTGAGAGACATCGGTAACCCGGATGTCACCGCGAAGCGCGACCTCTGACGGCGCCCGCCGAAACAGGTGGGCCGCCACCCGGTAGCGCCATCGACGCAATGACGATCGGGCGGCGGCTGTCTGTCCACCTCTCCTGACGTGTCAGGGGTCTTTCCCTTTGTGCACCCGTGCCCGACTGCCCTGTGTCGCGGGATCCTTCTGCTCGTGCCCGCCAGACCGCTCCGGGGGCGACTTGACGGAGGTCTTTGTGTTCTTGTTTCCCACAGTCCGGCGGCGGATACGAACGGCCGCCGCCTTCTTCTTCGCGCTCGCGCTCGCGGTCGGCTTGTCCGTGTTCGGTGCGAGCGCGATGACGGCCTCGGCGGCGACGTCGTCGCTGCCCTGCGATATCTACGCCGCCGGTGGTACGCCGTGCGAGGCGGCGTACAGCACCACCCGCGCTCTGTTCGCCGCGTACGACAGGCCGCTGTATCAGATCAAGCGCGCCTCGGACAGCAGCACCCTGAACATCGGCCTGGAGGCCACCGGCGGGGTCGTCAACTCCGCGCCCCAGGTGTCGTTCTGCGCGGGTACGACTTGCACCATCACCTTGCTCTACGACCAGAGCGCAAACGGCAACACCATGCCCATCTCGCCCGGCACCTCCTGCTCCGGCTGCTCGGGCGGGGTGCCGGGACCGGGCACGAACGGCGCGGACATCGGCGCGCCCGCCATGGCGCTGCCGGTGACGGTCGACGGCCAACCGGCGTACGGGGCCTTGTTCGACAACCAGGGCACCGGGTACCGCATCGACGACGCCAAGAACGTGCCCACCGGCTCGCAGCCGAGGGCGTCTACATGCTCACCTCCTCGAACATCACCAGCAACGGCTGCTGCTTCGACTTCGGCTCGGCCGAGACCAACAACACCGGCGGCCCCAACGGCGCCATGAACGCGATCTATTACGGCACCGACTCCTGGTTCCACAACGTCACCGGCCCCGGCCCCTGGGTCGGCGGGGACCTGGAGAACGGCATGTACTTCAGCAACACCGGCGCCAACCCCCCGACCATCTTCGGCGAATACGGCACGTTCCTGTCCGCCTATGAGAAGAACAACGGCACCACCAACTTCACCCTGAAATACGGCAACGGGCAGCAAGGCGGCCTGACCGAGAGCTATTCCGGGCCGCTGCCCAGCGGCTACAACCCGATGCAGGTGGAGAACTCGATCGAGCTGGGCACCGGCGGGGACAACAGCGTCTGGGGCGATGGAGAGTTCTTCGAAGGCGCCGTCACCGCCGGCTACCCCTCCGACGCCACCGAGAACGCCGTCCAGGCCGGCCTCGTCGCCGCCGGCTACACCTTCCCCGCACAGGGACAGCCCTTCGGCGGCACCGCAACGGCGGTGCCCGGCACCGTCCAGGCCGCCAATTACGACACCGGCGGGCAAGGCCTGGGCTTTAACGTCAACGCGGTACAGGGCACCGCTGATAACTACCGCAGCGACGGGGCGGACCTGGAGACCACCGGCGACACCCAGGACACCACCGGCACCGGCGCTGCCGACGACCTGGGCTGGACCACCAACGCGCAGTGGTTCAACTACACCGTCAACGTCGCCAACTCTGCCGGCACCAACCTGTCGGGCAACGTGAACGTGCCCGCCACCGGAGGGTTCCAAGACTGGGCGACGGTGACCGCCACCGTCACCCTGCCCGCCGGCGCCCAGACCCTCACCCTCTACCAGGACAACGGAGGCTGGAACATCCACGACCTCTCCTTCACCGGCTAACTCCACGCAGCATCCAGTACGCGCCTCCCCAAGACCAGCACTGCGCTGAGAGACTCAACCGCCTGTGCGTGCCCTGCTATCGGGTACGCACAGGCGGTTGTTCGTGCTATGGCAAACCAGTCTCCGAAATGTCTGGACCAATGCAACAGTCTGCTTGAAAAGTCGTCAGCATTTAACAACTGTCCGGAATCTGTCCCCGTGGGTCTCATGACGCTGATCCTCGTGTGCACATTCTCACTAATTCGGTCATCGGGGGGCTGAAACAGACGAATGGGCCATGTTCTGATTCGACTTCCGATCTGTGCGGCAACGTGGTAAAAAATATGAGTCCTTACTTACTTCACGACTCCGAATAACCATAAGGGTCGATACATGTCCCGTTTTTCTTTCTTGCGCCACGTCCGCGCGGACGTCGCGTGATGGCAGTACAGGGTACCCGCGAGTCACAGGCGCCCATAGGGGACAAGTCGGCCAGTAGGCACCGGGCTGAGGCCTGGCCTTCCGAGCAGGGCCGCCCGGCCGCCCGGACGAAGCCGGCGGCTCTGGCCACCGTTCCCACGATTGCCGCGGCGTTGCTGGGCGTGCTCGCCGCCGCCGTCCTCATCCACCACTCGCGGGCAATGCGCCCGATACATGGCAACACGCTGACGGCCCTGTGGGTGCTCGGCGTGCTGCTGGTGTGCGTGATCTTCGCCAGCGTGGTGTGGGGCCGGTCCGTGGCCCGCTCGGGGTACCTCCCCGTCCCGCGGGCCGCACCGGCTCCGGCGGCCCCGGCGGGCCCGCCCGCCGCCGCCCCGGTGGACCTCGTCGCCGAGGACGGGACGGTGTTCGTGCACCTGTCCCAGCGCCTCCAGTCGCTGGTCCACCGGCAGATCGAGTTGCTCGACGCGCTGGAGAACGACGTGGAGGAACCGGATCTCCTCAAGGGGCTCTTCAGCGTCGACCACCTGGCCACCCGGATGCGGCGGCACGCCGAGAACCTGGCGGTGCTCGGCGGGGCGGTGCCCCGCCGCCAGTGGACCAGGCCGATCTCGGTCATGGAAGTGCTGCGCTCGGCCGTGTCCGAGACGCTGGACTACGCCCGGGTCCAGGTCATCGCGCGCGCGCCCGGTTTCGTCAACGGCCACGCGGTCGCCGACGTCGTGCACCTGCTGGCCGAGCTCGTGGAGAACGCCACCGCGTTCTCGCCGCCGGAGACCAAGGTCGTGCTGCGCACCTACCCGGTCGCCCTCGGCCTGGCCGTGGAGATCGACGACCGCGGCCTCGGGATGGACCGGCCGGAGTACGACCGGCTCAATATCCTGCTGCGCGAGCCCGTCGGCGTCAGCGTGCAGGAACTGCTCGAAGGCGGCCGGATCGGGCTGTACGTGGTCGCCCAGCTCGCCCGGCGCCACGGTATCGCGGTCCAGCTCCAGACCAACATCACCGGCGGCACCCAGGCGCTGGTCGTGCTGCCCAAGGTGCTGCTGACCGACGTCAAGCAGCTTGAGCCGCCGCCGCGCCGCGACCAGTCGGCCCCGCAGTCCCCGCCGGCCCCTCAGCGGCAGGCCGCCCCGCACGTCGAGTCGGCCGTGGCCAGTCCGGACCTCAGGTCGGCCGCGCCGCAGACCGCGGGCGTAGGACCGGTCACCTCCGACATGCCGCGGCGTAAGTCACCGCGCTACGGGGTCGACGCCACGCTGCCCGCACCCCGGCGCCCGGCGCCCGAGGAATCCGCCCCGGCCGGGGCCGGGGACGGCGATGCCGGCCGGCCCCCGCTGCCCCGGCGGCGGCCGCAGGAGCACCTGTCCACCTCCCTGTTGGACGGGGGGCTCGATCCGGCCGACCGGGTCGGGGAGGACCTCTCGCCCACCCTGATGGCGGACTTCCGCGGCGGGCTGGCGCGCGGGGCGGCCGTGGCGTTCCCGGCGGCGGCCCCTACTGATCACATGTTCGACCAGGAAGGCGAAAGATGAGCGACGAGGACAGTGTCCAACGGCTGAGCTGGCTGATCAACGGCCTGGTGGAGCGTGTTCCGCAGGCCCGCAGTGCGCTGTTGCTGTCCGCCGACGGACTGGTGCGGGCCAGGACGACCGATCTGGCCAAGGACGACGCGGACCACCTGGCCGCGGTCGCCTCGGGACTGTGGTCCCTGGCCAGCGGCGCCGGGCGCAAGTTCGCGGAGAGCGGCGCGGTACGCCAGGTGGTGATCGAGATGGACGGCGCGCTGTTGTTCGTCGGCGCCGCCGGCTTCGGCACCTGCCTCAGTGTCCTCACCAGCGACAAGGCGGATCCCGGGCTGATCGGGTTCGAGATGGCCCAGCTTGTGCGCAGCGTGCGCCCGCACCTGGAGACCGCCGCGCGCGACGGCACCTCCACGGTTGACCGGCTGCGAGCCAGGACGTGACGGACGCCGACGGACGGATCCGGTTCGACGACGAAGCCGGAATGCTGGTGCGCCCGTACACCGTCACGGGCGGGCGGACCCGGCCCTCGGCCGAGTTCCAGCTGATCACCCTGGTCGCGGCGACCGGAAAGGCGCTCGGCGAGGTGAGCCCCGAACACGACCGGATCCTCGGGGTGTGCCGGTGGCCCACCTCGGTCGCCGAGGTCTCGGCGCACCTGCGCCTTCCCACCGCTGTGGTCAAGATCCTGTTGGCAGACCTGCTCGGGTGGCGTGCCATCGTCACCCGGGCTCCGGTCTCCTTCCCCGACGCGGTCCGTCCGGACCGGCATGTGCTGGAGGCGGTGCTCGATGCCTTACGCGCCCTCTGATCTCCCCGGCGCGCTGAAACTGCTGATCGCGGGCGGTTTCGGAGTCGGCAAGACGACTCTGGTCGGCGCCGTGTCCGAGATCGATCCCCTCACCACCGAGGCGACGATCACGGAAGCCAGCCGCGGAGTCGACGATCTGCGTGGGACCGACGCCAAGACCACCACCACGGTGGCCATGGACTTCGGCCGCATCACGATCAATGCAGACTACGTGCTCTACCTCTTCGGCACCCCCGGCCAGCAGCGGTTCTGGTTCATGTGGGACGACCTGTGCACGGGCGCGCTCGGCGCGATCGTCCTGGTCGACACGCAGCGGCTGGCGGACTGCTTCGAGGCGGTCGACTTCTTCGAACGGCGCGGCGTGCCCTTCATCGTCGCGGTCAACCGGTTCGACGGGGCACTGTCCTATCCGGAGCACGAGGTGCGCGCGGCCCTGGAGTTGCGTCCGGACGTGCCGGTCGTGATGTGCGACGCACGCAGCCGCGAGTCCTGCGTGTCCGTGTTGATGGCTCTGGTCCAGTACCTGTTCGACATCGAACCCGATCTCGTGCGGTCTTCCAACCCGCGCCCAGCACTTCAGGAGTGAACCCATGACGAACGACGACCTGCCGGTCCGCCTGCTGGACGGACCTCCGCTGGACGGCGCCGAGCACCGCGTCGCCCGCCAGCGGGAACTGGGCCTGTCCAACGTTCCCGACGCCCGGTTCGACGAGCTGGCCCGCAAGATCGTGGAGAGCACCGGCGCCCTGGCCGCGATGGTCAACTTCGTCGGCGACCAGCGGCAGTACTTCGCCGGTCTGGCCGTCAACGCCGACTCCGCCCCCGGCGACCCGGCCCTTCTGGGCGACCCGGGCCGCGAGATGGACCTGGAACACGGGTTCTGCCCCCACGTGGTGACCCGGCGCAAGGCCCTGGTGCTGGACGACGTGTACTCCTATCCGCGCTTCTCGGGGAACCCGGTCGTCGACGAGCTGGGCGTGCGCAGTTACCTCGGCGCGCCGATCATCGACGACGACGGCACGGTACTCGGTACCGTCTGCGCAGTGGATCCCTCACCTCGCAGCGGCGCCGAGTACAACGGCTGGGGGCAACGCAGCCTCGATGTGATCAAGAGCGTGGCCAGCGAGGTGATCGCGGAGATCCGCACCCGTCAGCTGGTCGAGTCCACCCTGGCGGCCGCCCCGGGCTCGGTGATGATCACGACGATTCCCGGTATCGAGGTGCTGCACGCCAACACCGCGCACGAACAGCTCTTCGGTCAGGCGCGGCAGCTTGGCGACCCTGCGACGGTCAGCTTCCCCGATCTGACGGTCGTCGGCGTCATTGCCGCCATCGAGCAGTTGCAGCGCACCGGAGAGCCCTGCGTCACCGCGCCGGTCCGGCTGGCGACCGACGGACGCAGCGTACTGTTCGCCGTCGTCCCCGTGCGAGTACCCGGCCACGACGCCGCCGTGCTCACGCTTGGCATGATCGACACCGAGGCGGCGCACTGCGCGGGCGTCGCCGGAGATCTCGCCGCAAGTCTCATCAAGCTCTGCGACTGACCGGATAATCCCGTTCCGTGTCAGGCAGTTGATCAGCGTTGATCAGTTCGACTAGGGTCCAGACCGTCCTACCCGGAGGTGTCGGCTGTGTTCGAGGATGAACGGCACGAAGCGCTACGTGTACGTGTGAGAGAGTTCGCCGAGGAACGTGTGCTGCCCCAAGTGGCGGAGATGGAGCAATCCCGGCAGGTGGAGTTCAAGCTGGCGGCGGAGATCGCCGCCCAGGGCTGGATCGGTGTGACCATTCCGACGATGTACGGCGGGATGGGCATGGGGCACGTGGCCAAGACCATCATCATCGAGGAGCTGGCCCGGGTCAGCGGTGCGATGGGGGCCATGGCGCAGGCCTCGCAACTGGGCGTGGCGAAGATCGTGCACTTCGGCACGGATCTGCAGAAGCGCCTGTGGCTGCCGGCGATCGCGGCGGGCCGGTGCCTGCCGACGATCGCGGTGACCGAGGCGGGCTCGGGCGGGCACGTGTTGGGCATGGCGAGCAGCGCTGTGCGCGACGGCGAGGACTACATCCTCAACGGCGCGAAGGTGTTCGTGGGCAACTCCCACGTCGGGCACCTGCACGGCGTCGTCGTGCGCACCGGGCCCGGCTCGGGCGGTCTCAGCGCCTTCCTGGTCGAGGCCGACCGGCCGGGCGTGTACCTGGAGGAGCACCCGGAGACGCTGGGCCTGCACGGATTCAGCTTCGGCACGGTGGCGCTCCGGGACTGCCGGGTCCCCGCCGTCAACCGGTTGGGAGCGGAGGGCGCCGGCCTGTGGGTCGCCTATTCGTCGAGCACGCTCTACGGAAGGCCGAACCTGGCCGCCGTCGCCCTGGGCATCCACCGGGCGATTGTCGAGGACACGGTCGCCTTCTGCGGACAGCGTGAGCTGTATGGCCGGCCGCTCTCGGCGATCCCGTCGATCGCGCTCAAGCTCGGCGAGATGCAGTCCAAGCTGATGACCGCGCGGTTGGCTCTGTATCACGCAACGCGCCTGCTCGATCTGGGTCTGCCGTGCGACGCCGAGTTGATGAACGCGAAGTTGATCAATACGGAGTACGCCCTCGATTCGGCGCGTATGGCCATGGAGATCTTCGCGGCGCGTGGCCTGTACACCGCGCACCGGATCGAGCGCTATCTGCGCGACGCCCACCATATCTACGCTCCCGCAGGGACCTCGGACATCCAGCGCCTGCGCCTGGCCGAGTTCGCCTCAGGGGACGGGCATGAGCAGTGGTCTGTCCGCCTTGCGGCGGTTGCCCGCACTTCTTGATATCGCAGATGGGGCGAGCGGTGTCTCAGGCTGGGAATTCGCTGCTTTCCGTCCTCACACCGCACTTCCCGGATACCATTTCCTGAAGGGAGATCTCACTCACACGCAGGAATCAGGTTTGCCATGGAAGAGAAATTGTCTCTCGATGAGACGATCATCGCCGAGAAGACAGTGTGCATCCTCCTGGTCAGCGGCGAGAGCGAGGACGGAGAGCCCATCTACGCCTATGTGGCGGTCCGCGGCGACCGGCTTCAGGAGTTCATGGCCGCCCAGTCCAATGACACCTTCTACCCGGAGGACCACGGTGTGATCATCGAGGCGGGTGAGGGAGAGCCCAGCGAGGAGGTGCGCCGACGGATGTCCGAGGAATACAACTTCAACCACGAGGCACTGATCGGCATCCCGGACACCGCGACGGCGTACCGGCTGGCCGCGAACATCACCGAGACCATGTCGCCCACCACTCTCGACTGATCCGGCGACCCGACTCATCCGTTGCGGACCCGGAGAGGGGTTCAGTGTGCTGGAACTGGCCAAGGTCATCAGGGACCTGCGATCTGAGCTGGAGAGCGCGATCGTGGCCGCCGACGGCGAGGTCCTGGTCTTCGAGCTCGGCGTGATCGAACTGGAGGTGTCGGTGGTCATCGAGGCCGGCGCCGACGCCGAGGCGAAGGCGCGGTTCCTGGTCGCCGACCTCGGAGCCCACGCGTCCTTTGACCGGACCGCGACCCAGCAGGTCAAGCTGACGCTCACGCCGGCCCTCGGCCCGGATCGCACCACGCCGTACGTCTCAGGGATGGCAGACGAGCGCCGCCGGTGAGCCTTGAGCCGTCCCGAGTGGCCGAGGTGCTCGTCCACACCGTCGGGGAGCCCCGTCCGCGATGTGCTTCCGGCTATCTCGTCACGAACGAGTGCGTGCTGACAGCCGCACACGTGCTACGCGGCGAGGTCGAGTCGATCGGTTTGCGATTTCGCATCGACCAGCCCGGCGGGTGGGCGTCCACTGCGGATGTGGCTTGGGTGAACGAGGAATTCGACATCGCGGTGCTGCGGATCGAAGCCGCCGAGGGCAGGGCAGCTCTGCGCCCAGTACGGTACGGCGAGATCATGGATCCGATCGTGGAATGCCATGCGGTCGGCTTCCCCCGGTTCAAGGTGCGCGAGGATCCGGCGCACCGAACCCCGGACGGCAGCCCCTCGACCTACGCGGAGTACGAGCACGCATTCGGTCCCGCGTCGCCGTGGTCGGGCCACCGCAGCCGCACCCTCGGCTTCAGCGTCACCCCTCCCGCCTCCTTCCCGAATGCGAAGCACTCCCCCTGGGAGGGCATGTCCGGGGCGGCGGTGTTCGAAAGGGAGGGCGGAGGTTGCCTGGTCGGGGTCGTCCTCCAGCACCATGGGCGCGAGGGCGCGGGCAGACTCACCGCCACTGAGGTCGCCAGCTGGTACGACCTTCCCGCGGAAGAACTCGCGGTCCTGCGCGACCTGATCGACCTGCCTGCCGACCGCTCCTCGCTCACCCCGGTGACAGCGCGCCGGTCAGTCGGCGCCCCCGTCATCCCGCCCGCTGTGCTCGACGCGGCGACGAGGAGCTACCTGGCTTGGGTGGTCGACGACAGCAGCCGCCTGACCGTGACCGCGCTGGCGGACGCCAAGACGATCGAGGTCGATCTCGAACGGGTCTATGTCGAGTTGAAGGTCGACTTCAGCAGCCAGGAGGAACGCGAGGCGGCCAGAATCAACCGCTCGCGCGAGCAGAACGGCGAGACCGACGCCGCGGACCTGTCTCCAGACCAGGACCCCGACGCCAGTTGGCAGCTCGCCGACGGGCCGCCCGCGGCCAGTTTCCTGGGCGATCCGGAGTGGTCCTCCGCGCTCCCGGGCAGCGGCGACGAGGTCCTCACGATCGGCGAGCTCTACCGCCGCACCCATGCCTGCGTGATCCTCGGCGATCCGGGCAGCGGCAAGACGACGATCGCGCGCTGGCTGGCCCTCCTGCACGCCAAGACCCTGCTCGCCGGGGACCGGGTGGTCAGGGTGCCGGCCGTCGCGATCAAGGCCTCCGCCCGCGCCGGCGACTTCGACTTCGGTCCGCCCCTCCTGCCCGTCCTGGTGCGGATCGCCGAATACGCCGACGACCGCCGCAAACGGCCGCCGGGCACCCGTCCTCGTACTCTGATCGAGTTCCTCTGCCACGCATGGGGGAAGTCCCCGCCGACCTGGCGGCGGGAGGCTCTGGTCCACCCCTACCGCGAGGGCATGCCGATCGCCCCGGAGATCCTCGAGGAGATCTTCCACACCGCGCTGCGCGAACGCCGGGCCCTGATCATCCTCGACGGCCTCGACGAGGTGCCGCGCGAGGAACGGGTCGCGGTCGCCGACGCGGTCAGCGACTTCTTCCGGACCTGGGTTCTCGGCGCGACGCCGCAGCCGACCTCCACGCGCGTGTTCGCGACCAGCCGGGTCGCCGGGTACAAGGACGCGCCGCTGCCGGCCGAGCTGACGCAGGTCACCATCCAGCCCATGACCGCACCCGCTCTGCGGGCCTTCGTCCACGGCCGGATCCGCGAGGTGTTCGCCGCGCTCGCGAAGCAGGGGCGCCGCCCGGCCGGGGCGTCGGCTCCGGAGGAGGTCGCGCAACGGCTGCTCGACCTCCTCGACCAGCCGGAGAACCGGCATGTCCGCGGCCTGGCCACCAATCCGCTGCTGGCCGGGGTCGTGGTCAGCGTCTTCCTCGACCGGGAGGGCGCCCTGCCCCGGCAGCGCGTCGAACTCTACGAGTCCGCCGTCACCATGCTCTCCACGGTCTGGCGCAATCGCCTGACAGGGACCTACAGCGAGCGCATCGCCGGCGACATCTTCGCGGCGCTGCCGAGCGTCGCCGTCTACATCCACGACAAACTGCCGACCGGAGTCATCGGGGCGGAGATGTTCCGCGACCAGATGATCGCCGGCATGCCGCCGGTCGATCCGGGCACGTCGGACAGGACGCGCGAGGACGCGGTCAAGACCCTGCTGAAGGTCATGGAGGAGGATCTCGGACTGCTCGTCGCGAGCGGTCCCGAAGCGTTCCGCTTCGCCCACCGCAGCTTCCAGGAGTACCTCGCCGCGCAATACCTGATCGCCGACAAGGCATTGAGCGCGAGCCGGATCCTGGAGCGGCTCGGGGACTCGCAGTGGCGCGAGCCGATCCTCATGGCGATCGGCCTGATGAACTGGCGCCGCAAAGACGCGATGGTCGGCTTCACCCGGGACCTGCTCGCCCAGGACGGCCCCCTCGCCCGGTTCTTCCCCGAGACCGCGCTGCTGCTGGCCGCCGCGATCCCGCAGATGGTGGACGTGCCGCCCGCGGTGGTGGAGCATACGACGCGCCACCTCCTGACGAGCTACAGCACCCTGTTCCGCGAACAACGCATGCCTGAGATACGCACACTGCTCGCCACGGCTGTAGCCGCCCTGCGCAGTACCGTGTACACACCGGCCGTTGACGCGGTTCTCATCACCACACTGCAGCAGCCGCGACAGGGCGAGGCGGAGGCGTGTGCCACCGCCCGGCTCATCCGCGACATCGGCGCCGTCACCCCGGAACTCGCGCAGGCGCTGAGGGAGTCCGCCTCCCGGTGGGACAGCAGTGAGTTCGGTTCGCCCATCGCCGAGGCGCTCGGACGCATGGTGTCCCCAGGGGAAGTGCCCGAGGCCGGCACGCCGCGGCTGAGGCTCGCGGCCGATTCGTGGGGCGGCACCGACCTGGTCATGCGGGACACGCTGCGGGAGGAGTCGGCGCTGGTCGAGGCGATCCACCGCGATCCGTCCCTGCTCTCCCTGGTGGTGGCCCTCTACGGCGGGTACTGGGACTTCGGCACCCCGGCCGATCTCGACGAATACGAGCGGCTCTCGAACTATCTGCGGCTCGACGAGCTCACCCGCCAGGAATTCGTGGTCTACTACGCCAGCCGCTACCGCAACCAGCGCTTCGGCGAGGAGGATCCGGTCCTGGCGATGCTCACGGCGCGCAAGGCCGAGCGGAGGGAGGCCACCCGGCGTTTCGCAACCGCACCCGGATTCGACCCCGCCTCGATCGCCCGCGACTCACCGCTCACCACGAAGATCATCGAGACGCTGGAGGAAGACACCGGGGATGCCGCGGCCACCCTGGCCGGATTCCTGCGGGCCACGCTGGCCTCGGCGAACACGGACCCGGTTCTGCGCGCCGACGCGCTGGTCGCGCTCTGGGCGCTCGGGGGCCTCGGCGACACGGAGCTGTCCGACGCCCTGATGGGCACCGCCGGAGAGGCGGCCGCGCGGCGCATCGCCGCACTCGTCCCCGGGCTCGCGGACGCGGCCGTCCGCGCCGGGCGGCAGGCCGGCGCCGCCCTCGCCGCCGCGGCGGACCGGCTGCCGCCCGAGGCGTGGGAGCAGCTCGGCGCGGCGTTGACCAAGACCCTCCAGTACGCGGGCGCCGACCCGGTGAGCATGTTCGCCGAGCGCCACCGGCTTCCCGAGCGGCACCTGCCGCGCCTGTTGACCGAGGAGATCGCGCACATCGTCGGCGGACTCGGCGACAGGCCCGGGGAGGATGTGGAGCGGTTCACCGAGGAGGCGGCCGAGTATCCCTTCCCTCTTCTGGTGAAAGCGCTCTGTTCGCAGGGTTCCGCTTGGGGGAACGGCTATCGCCGGTATTCCG
>Ga0302314_10014022_pt1 | contig 13731 bp, 14 predicted proteins | sample III_Palsa_N2_3_FD_200533 | JGI IMG/M metagenome (GOLD analysis project Ga0302314, IMG submission 200533) | Peat permafrost microbial communities from Stordalen Mire near Abisko, Sweden - III_Palsa_N2_3 | ecosystem: Environmental > Terrestrial > Soil > Palsa > Peat permafrost | place: Sweden... | reverse complement strand
TGCGCGGGAGATCCCCGCCTCCCGGGCGGGCGTCTTGACGTCGCAGGCCCCGCCAGCAGGGATCTGCCCGGCCAGCAGCCGGTCGATCGCTGCCCGGACGCGTCGTTCCGCCTGCTCACGTTGTTCCTGGCTCAGTGCCATGGTGATCGGCCTTCCCTGCCGCACTGTCGATCTCTTCCAGGACACGCATCGAGCGCTCCTACTCGGCCAGCAGCCGGTTCTTCTCCCCGGCCGGGACGCGAGGACTGGCGAGCAACGCGGTGCTGTTGGCGGCTGCGGCCTGCCAGACGGGGCGGTGGACCAGATGGTGAGTGGCCTGCGTGCAGCGAGCGCTGTCACACAACCCGGTCAGCGGAGCTGCTGCGGCTTTGGCGCCCGCGAGCTTGAGACACAGCGCCTTGGCCGGGTCCTCGAACCAGCAGTAGTTCGCGAGGGTCAGGTGAAGCGTGTCCGCTCTGTGCTGCAGCAGCAGCTCCTCCTGGCGGCCGATGACCACCTTGGCCGGGCCGGGCTCGTGCTTCTCCAGCTCGGTCTCGACGTTGTGGAACTCCGCCAGCAGCGCTTCCGCCCCGGGTCCGGTCGGCAGCTGGCCCTGCTGGTACTGGCGGAACGACTCGACGGTGCGTTGCAGCTTCTCCTTCGCCTCCGCCTGCTTCCACTCGCGGTGAAAGATGGCCTGGGCTCCCCCGGGTCGACCGGCGTATCCCTCGCTGGTGGCCACTGTCAGGTGCTTGAAGTGGACCTTGGTGGCGAACAGGCCACCGGGCCTGGCAGCCATCTCGACGGAGAGCGTTCGGCTTCTGTCCGCAGAGGCCGTGTGCAGATGGTCCCGTGTTGTCATTGAGCTGGTGGTGTCCGGAAGACGCATTCGCTGCCTTTGAATTACGTGGTGCTGCATTCCGAGGGCATTGACGTGACTCAAATCACTCCCTTGCGATGGCCCTTGGGTTCCGTGGGCTTGAGTCTCCAGTAGGGGGAGGCGAGAGGGTGTGGGCATGGACGGCGACACGCTCTACTCGATCGGTGATCTGGCCCGGCGGACCGGGCTGACGGTCAAGGCCATTCGGTTCTACTCCGACTGCGGGATCGTGCCGCCGACTGACCGTAGCCCGGCTGGCTACCGCCTCTACGGCATCGAAGCTGTTGCACGCTTGGACCTCGTGCGGACGCTGCGTGACCTGGGACTGGACCTGCCCACGATCCGAAAGGTCGTGGACCGGGAGATCTCGCTTCCCGAGGTCGCCGCAGCGCACGCCGAAGCGCTGGCGGTGCAGATCAGCACCCTGCGCCTGCGGCGCGCGGTGCTGACGGCGGTTGCCAAGCGCGGGTCCACCCCTGAGGAGATGGATCTCATGCACAAGCTGGCCAAGCTCTCCGAAGACGAACGCCGACGTCTGATCGGCGATTTCCTCGACACTGCCTTCGGCGGCCTGGACGCCAATCCCGAATTCGTTGGGATCATGCGGTCGATGACCCCCGAGTTGCCCGACAGCCCCGAGGCCGAGCAGGTCGAGGCGTGGGTGGAGTTGTCCCAGGATCCGGATTTTCGCGCCGGCATGCGGCGCATGGCTGGCCACTATGTGGCCGATCGTGCTCAGGGTGGCACCGCGGGCCTGCGCCGCGATCCTGCCGCAGCGGTCCGCGACCACGTCGGCCCGGCCCTGGTAGCCGGCATCGACCCGGCCTCGCACCAGGCCGATCCGGTCGTCGCGGCGGTCATGGCTCAGTACGCGCACGTTTTGGACAGCCCCGACGACGTCGATCTTCGGCGTCGGCTGTTGACCCGGCTGGAGACCGTGAACGACCCTCGCCGGGAGCGGTACCTTCAGTTGCTCGCAGTGATCAACGGCTGGTCTGCCCCGGAAAGCCTGGCACGGGAGCTCGGCTGGTTCATCCGGGCCTTGCGAGCCCGGATACCGGGGTAGCGGGCCGGTCGCGACGGAAAGGTATGCCCTCCGCGAGCCGATCGACAGGTACTGAGCATTGCTCAAGTAACGGGACCGCGCCTTCAACTGCATGATCCGATGGTGGTGCTGCGGGCGGTTGGGAGTCGGGTGACGCGGCTGGCCGCGTCGGCGGTGCCGCGAAGGCGGACGATCTCCTCGTGCTGGGCGGCGAGTCGGGCGAGGGTCTGGGTGCGGAAGTCGGTGAGCTCGTCGATGGTGTCCGCGGAGCGGGCCAGTCGATCCTTCAATGCCGTGACCTCGGCTTTCAGGCGTGCGATCTGGGCCTCTCGTGGGTCGGTGACCTCTCCGGCCTGTTGCAGGGCTTGGAGGCGGCGTTCGAACTCTTCGCGAAGGTGTGCGTAGGGGCGGGTGCCGTAGAAGGCGGTGCGGTCCACGGCGGCCTCGATGGCGAGGGTCTTGATGTCGCATCGGCCGCCGGGTGGGATCTCGCCGCGCAGGAGCCGGTCCATGGCGGTCCGGACTCGGTTCTCGTTCTCGGTCCGCTGGGCTGCGGTGATCCTCATGCTGATTCCTCGTCAGGGGCGGTGCTGCTGGCGGCGTCGATCTCGGACAGGACCCGCTGGGCGCGTTCGTACTCGCTCTGGAGGCGGGACTTCTCGGTCTTGCGGGTCGCGCCAAGGCCGCCGAGGCCGCCGAGGCCGCCGAGGAAGACTTTGGCCTGGTCGGCGTGCTCGGCCCAGACGGGCCGGTGGCAGGGATGGTGGGTGGCCTACGGGCAGCGGGCGGAGTCGCACATTCCAACGAGCGGACGGTCGGCGTCGGGGTGCCGGCGAGTTTCAAGCACAGGGCCCGGGAGGGGTCGGTGAACCAGCAGTAGTTCGCGGCGCCCAGGTGCAGGGTCCTGGCGCGCTTGGTCAGCAGGTTGAGCACGTCCCGATCACTGGCCTGGACCCGTGGCGCCCCGGCCGCCACCGCAGTGTCCGAGAGGAGCTTGCCGTCGACGTTGGCGAAGAACTCGGTCAAGTCGCGAGCCCCGGGGTCCGGCTGGCATGATGCCGTCCTGGTAATTTCGGAACTCCTCCAGCACCAGCGTCAGATTGCGCTCCTGTTCATGGCCGCTGACCTCGGCAAGGAGCTCGGCTTGGGCCCCGCCGGGGCGAGACGCGCAGCCCTCGGTCGTGGCCGTACTGACATGGCGTAGGTAAGTCTTGGTCGCGAGAAGGCCGCCGGGCCGGTAGGCCATTTCAATGGCCAGCCGTCGTCGCAGCATCCTCATGTTCAGCCGGTCCTCGGGGATCGGAGCAAGACCATGCCGCTGGCCCGCGGGCCCGTTCACCCACTCGCGGAACCACTGGTAGCGGGAGTTGAAGTGGAAGCGGCCGAACAACGGCGCCCCCAGGACAGGGTCGTCGTGGAGTTGCTCGACTTCCTCCGCTCCCAGGCACAAGCGATCGTGGCCGCAGACTTCTTCGAGACCCGAACCCTGACCGGAGCCCGCCTCACCATCCTCGCCGCGATCGAACACACACCTCACGCCGCATCCGGATCCTCGGCACAACCGCCCACCCCACCGCGCAGTGGGTCACCCAAATCGGACGCAACCTCGCCATGGACCTCCAGGACGCCGACGTACGCGCGAAGTACCTGATCCGCGACCGCGACGCCCGCTACCCCGCCGCCCTGGACGCCGTGCTCGCCGACGAGGGCATCGAGACCGTGAAGACCGGGGTCCGAATGCCGCGCATGAACTCGCTCATGGAGAGATGGATCCGCTCCTGCCGGGCAGAGCTCCTGGACCGCACCTTGATCTGGAACCAGGCGCATCTCCTGCACGCGCTGCGCGAGTACCAGCAGTTCTTCAACAACCACCGGCCACACCGCGCCCTGCACTCCGCCGCACCCCTACCCCCACTCCCCCAACCGATGACCGGAGCAGTCCAGTTGGACCAACTGAACGTCCGACGAAGAGATCGACTCGGCGGCACCCTGCACGAGTACCAACATGCAGCCTGACCAGCATGGATGGGGTTTATGACACCTACAAGGTGGTCACCTCCTTCTGCATGCCCACCGGTATGTCGAACTCGGCCTTGCAGTTTTTGGTGCTGCAGCGGAACCGAGGCGTCATCGTGGTCCTCGGCTTGAAGCTGGCCTTGTTGCACTGCGGGCAGGAGTAGACCGTCCTGACGGTGCTTCCGCGCACGATCCTGGCGATCCGCGAGATCCTGAGGAGCGTCTTCTTGTCCCAGAGCGCAATGTAGTCGTTCGGGTTCATGTCGCCCGCGTGCGGGACGGTGCTGTCCCAGCTGTAGTAGCGGGAGGGGGCGTCATCGTACCCGTCGTTGCCCCCGTAGCTCCGTTCCCCGTCCGGGACGCTCAGGACCAGCCAGGCTGCCGTCATTCTTCCCCCTCGTCGTGGCCTCCGGCCTGCACGCGGCCGGAAGAGGCAGAATATCGGCCAGCACCGCCAGCCCAACCTGCTGCGAACCGCGAGACGGCCGCCTTCGGCGGCCCGGTACGTCAGGCGCCGCGGCAAGCCTCGGTTGCCGAGGATGCGGCGAGGATCTCGGCGAGGCGGCGGCCGACCGCTTCGGCGACCGGGGGCGGGAAGGCGTTGCCGATCTGGCGGCAACGGGCGGTCTTTGTTCCGGTGAAAACCCAGTCCGGCGGAAAGCCCTGCAGTACGGCGAGTTGCTCGGGGGTCAGACGCACGGGCAGCGGGTCGCCGGGCTGGGGCGGTCGCTCGGCGACGCTGCCGCCGTTGACGCCCATAGCGGCCCAGGTACTGCGGGCCCGACTGGGGCCCAGGTCGGGGCCCCCATGGCGGCGGGAGCCGCCGCACAGCGTCGGAGCGACGCGGTCTGCCCGGCGGGCCCACGCATCAGCCAGCTCCCAGCCGGCGGCGGCCATGGAGGCGTGCAGCGCGTGACCGGCAGTGGTGGGCCGCCCCGCGGTAGGTCCGGGCAATGGCCAGCGGAAGGCCCACAGCAGGTCGACTTGCAGGGCAACCATAATCGCGCGGGGGCGCAGCTGCGGTACGCCGTAGTCGCTGGCGAACAACAGCCGCCATTCCGCGGTGTAGCCGAGCTCGGCGAGGGCCTTGCTGATTGCGGCACGGTAGAGGGCGAAGCGCTGCTGCAGCAGTCCGCGCACGTTCTCGATCAAGACCGCGCGCGGACGTAGTTGCGCGGTCAGGGCCAGGGCAGCAGGGAACAGATCGCGTTCGTCGTCGGGCCCGTGTCCCAGGCCGGCGACAGAGAAGGGAGGGCAGGGGACCCCGGCGGCCAGCAGGTCAGCCCCGGCCGCAGCCGGGGGCAGGCCGTCGTCGGCCAGGGAGCGGACATCGGCCTGCAGCACGGGCCAGTCGGGGCGGTTGGTACGCAGGGTGTTGCAGGCATCGGTGTCGATCTCGGCGAGGGCGAGGTGGCTGAATCCGGCTCGCTCCAGTCCAAGGGACTGCCCGCCCGCCCCCGAGCAGAGCTCGACGCAGGTGAGGGGGTGTCCCGTGGTGGTGTTGATTACGTGCATGGCTGTCCCCTGAGTGGTTTCGGCAGTGGGTTGACCAGCAGCGTTACGTGGCTGTGCGGGGAGGGTCGGCACTATGGCGGAGGTCGACCCGAACGGGGGCATCTGGGGGCTGGTGTGCGAATCGGCTCCCGCGATGTCAGTGGTGAGTGGCAGGGTGGGGACGACGTCGCGGGAGGCCGGGGCCGGTGGTGTCGTTTGGTACGCCCGGGGCTGCTTCTGCGACACTGGGGCGGCTAGTGCAAGCGGTGGTGAGCAGTGGGAACACAGGACAGGAGCCCGATGGGCAGCGGCAGCGACAGGCTGACCTCGATCGAGATCTGCGCCGGAGCGGGAGGGCAGGCGGCAGGCCTGCATGCGGCCGGGTTCCAGCACCTGGGCATGGTCGAGATCGACACGCACGCGGCGGCGAGCCTGAGCGAGAATGTGAAGACCCGCAAGGGCTGGCGTCCGGCCAGGAAGGCCGACCGGGAGGGGAAGTCGAAGGCGAACTTCGGTCGGGTCTTCACCGCGGACGTGAATGACTTCAAGCCCTTCCAGGAGTTCGCAGACCTGGAGCCGGGAGAGCTGGACCTGCTCGCCGGTGGGGTGCCGTGCCCACCCTTCTCTTTGGCAGGCAAGCAGCTCGGCCAGGACGACGAGCGTGACCTGTTCCCGCGCATGCTTGACCTCGTAGAGGAGCTGAAGCCGCGCGCGGTGCTGATCGAGAACGTCCGGGGGCTGCTGGAGCCGGAGGAGAAGTTCGCTCCCTACCGCGCCCACATTCTGGACCGCCTCGACGCGGCGGACTATGCCTATTGCGGCTGGAGGGTCCTGGAGGCCGCTGACTACGGGGTACCGCAGCTGCGCCCCCGCGCCCTGCTGGTCATGATCCGCAAGGACTGCTACCGAGGGTTCGACTGGCCCCAGGAGCAGCCCGTCCAGACCACCGTTTTCCAAGCCCTTGACGCATCGATGCGCGAGCGCTACGGCATGGACCGCGACGCCCCCTGGCTGGTGACTCCGGAGGGCGACTTCCGGGACGAGGCCAAGATCCGCTATGCGGCATGGCGCGAGCAAGCAGAACGGGCGGCTTCCGTAGCCCCTACCCTCGTCGGCGGCTCGAAGAAGCACGGCGGCGCTGACCTTGGGCCGACCCGCGCCAAGGCTGCTTGGGCGGCACAGGGTGTCAACGGCCTGGGAGTGGCCAACGACAAGCACGAGCCGAATGTGGGGCGCGATCTCCTCCGCGACACGGGGCCAATGATCACTGTCGAGCAGGCGGCCATCATCCAGGGCTTCCCGAAGGACTGGATCTTCACTGGCGGTAAGACCGCCCGCTACCGCCAGATCGGCAACGCCTTCCCTCCCCCGGTCGCCGAGGCAGTCGGCCGGTCTATCGCCGAAGCGCTAGCGCTCACGGGAGCACTCAAGGAGCCGCCCGTGCTGCCCCACCGTGAGAAGATGGCTGTCCCCGAACAGGGGAAGGTTGTGGTGAAGCAGGTGCGGCGCCCGCGGACCGAGGCTGCGGGAGTTCTGCAGGCTGCAGCCCTGGTTTCCGCGCAGTAAGTTGACCTCACTCGGTAGCAGCCCGGCGATCGCGGACGGCCGAGACTACCTCGGCGGCGCACTGCGGTACCGGCTGGTGCTCCCAGAAGCGGAGCACCAGCCACCCGGCGTCGGCGAGCCGCGCATCGGTGTCCCGGTCCCGCTGGACGTTGCGGCCGATCTTCTCGCTCCAGTAGTCGGGGTTCGTCTTCGGCGGTACGAAGTGCTCCGGGCAGCCGTGCCAGAAGCAGCCGTCAACGAAGACCGCCACCTGCACCGGGCGAAACACCAGGTCGGCGGTGCGCCGCATGCCGGGCAGCGGCTTGGCTGCCACCCGGTAGCGCAGTCCTGCCGCGTGGACCAGGGACCGCAGCGCCAGTTCGGGTTTGGTGTCGCGATTGCGGTTGCCGAGCATGCTGCGCCGGTTCGCTGGGGATGATGCCCACGACCCCTCCGGAGCAGACCACGGCGCCACTGTGCTGCTCGCCGTCGGGTCCGGCGCCGGCGCGGTTACTGCTTCGGCTTCCGGCCCTTTTTCTCCGGCAGCAGAGGCGCCTCGACGCCTTTCGGGTCGTCCTCGACCGCGATCACCCATTCCTGCCCCTTCAATTCCACCGATGGTGCCTCGCCGTGCCACGGTGCCCTGCGGGCCAGGTGCACGGCAACCGACTCGCCCGCACCCGGAACCGGTAGACCGAGGCGCTGCGCGACCGCCTGGTGGTTCCAGTACTGCCCGAGGATGACGATGCCCTCGCCCTGCAGCCGCGAGCGCGAGCCACCGTTGTAACGCACCCGCTTCATGTAGTCCTCCTGCATAGCTACCGTGGCCACCACACTGCGTGAGACCCGGCGGCCGGGCTTCCCTCGCCCAGCGGCCACCCGGCGGAACAGCTCGTCCAGCTTCTTCGCACCCGAGTCCTGTTCGAAGATTGCATCCAGGTCCTGCTGGGGAAGCCGGAGCAGGACATTCTCGGGCAGCGGGGCGTCCTTGAAGAGCCAGCGGACTATGGAGTCGCGCGCTGAGGCTTTCAGGTTGCGTTTGCCGTCTCGGTTGCCGTCCTTCTTGGTCAGCGCTTCCTCCGTCACCCGGAACAGCCCCGCCGACCAGAGGCCCTCCTGGTCGCTCGCCCAGACGCCCAGGCAGAGGTGGCCCATAGCCTCCTGCGGGATCATCCACTTGCCGAAGTCCTGCGAGTACTTGCAGTCGACGTCGACGCCCGCGATACGGTAGTCCATCCTCTCCGCGCCGCCCTCGAAGCCGAACTCACGCTGCAAGTTGATCTCTACGAGCGTGCCGGCGTGGGTCTTCTCGGTCTTGTGGAGCTGCTCCCAGCGGAAGCGCCCGGTGCGCTGGCCGTCCAGCAGCATGTCGAGGGTTCGGCGCAGGGCAGCGGCAAACCGCTCACCAGAGGGGTCCATGCTGATGATCTGCGCGTGGACGAGGTCGAGCTCCGCGTCGTTGGACGGCTCTGGCTGGAACAGGTCGTGCTGGAACATGTCCGCTCACTCTGCTGGTTGCGGTGGGGAGTAATGCTGGGGTACGGGTCAATGCCCGGCTTCGGCGGCCTTGCGCCGCTTTCGGTCGCGCTCGTATGCGTTGACAGCCTCCTGAGCGCCCTCGGGAGGCCAAGGTTGTGCGCTGACCAGCTCATAGTTCACCTCGGTGACGCCGTCTGTCTTGGCCCGGTGGGCAGCAATGTCCCAGCCCAGGACGAAGCGCAGCTCCCGCAGGCGTTTCTTCGGGTCGCCCTTGTGGGTCTCCAGGGCCACTAGCTCAATCAGTTCGACAGGGGCGGGGAGTCCTATCTCGCGGCAGGCGATGAGCAGTTCGCCGATACGCTCCCAGGGCGACCCGAGGGGTCGGGCGCGGGCGACGGCGGGGCCGAAGATGTCGAGAGAGTCGAAGTACGCCTGCTTGCCGTGGTTGTGCTCCTCGCACAGCGGCTCAAGGTTGTCGAACTCGGTCTGACCGCCCCAGGATTCAGGGACGATGTGGTCGATCTGGAGTCGGACTCCGTCTTCCGCCTTCGCCCCGCACATCCGGCAGAACCGGCCTTTCCTGCTGAAGACCTCGGCTTGCAGCCGCGCCGAGATCTTGGCCGCCGTGGTGGGCTCGCGCTTCCATCCCTCCAGGCAATAGACCCAGGCGCCGTCTCCGGTGCGCCGACTGCTGGTGATGACGAAGTGGCTACGGACCTCGCGCAGTCGGCGCTGGCTGTGCACGTTCGCCTTACCGAACAGCGACTGCGAGCGCTCCAGCCACTCGGCCATCGTCGGCGGGTCATCGCGCCGCTCAAGCAGGAAGTTGCACGCCTCCGCAGCTTCCCTGCTCGCGAAGATGTCGTAGACCACCGGATCCTTCGGCCTGGGCAGGACCCGCTCGGTGTCCACCTCTGCAACTGCCATCAGCTCACTCCTTGTCTCCTGGCGTGACCACGACGATCAGGCGGCAAGAGTTGAGCCTAGGCGGCTAGAGACTCGAGCACAAGGAAGAATTTCATGCCGCACCATTCAGAGCAGTCACTTCTTCCTTCTTGTTACAGGTCAGTGGAGATATGTTGCCGTCAAAGTCTGCTCGACTAGGCGGTCGCTCTTGGCGGCAACAAGAGTGACGGGCTCGCCCTGCTGGCGACGGGCCTGCCAGCATGCCAGTGCACCGCATTACCCGGTCGGCAGTCACGCCTTCGTTCGTCAGGCGAGGAGACCGGCGGCGATGCGGAGTCCGACGACCTGGCGCCGCCGATCTGCGGGCGCCCGGCCTGCGACAGTCCATGAGCACCGACTGGTCTGCTCAGCCAGGCGCTGATGGTTCGACGGCACCGTGCCGACTGCTCCGGACTCTGCAGCCGAAGCCGTCCTCGCGGTCAGCTCCCCTGGAGTTGCTGTACTCTGACGCATCCACAGGTGTGCGCACAGTGAATGCGCAAACACCTGGTGTTGTCGGGGCAGGAGGGGTCGTGGAATCCGCTGGGGGGCGTACGCCGCTGGGCCGGGCGACGCTACACACAGAGGAAGGCCGACGAGTCCGGCTTCCCCGCTGGGCCGCCTGGTTCAGCGATCTCGGGGCGTGGGCCACTCAGTTGGCCGAATCAGGGAAGCGCGGCACCGTAGCGGTCTCGGTACCCGCCATCGGATACGCGGCGACGCTAGTGGGCTGCGGAGTGGTCTTTGCTGCCTTCCGTCCGCAACATAACTCAGCTGTAGACGGCTGCCAGTTCGAGTCGGCTTCGCGGCTTCCGCGCCACGAGCATGCCGTGCGACTGGTGCCGACCGAAGGCACCGCTAGCTTCGTGGGCGTCCTCCAGGGCACGGTGCTGGACCGCGAACGGCAGCTGTTCCACGTCGGCGGGTCGAAATTCCCCACGGATCGCTACCGGATCGACTTGCTGCGCTGGCCCGATTTGAAAGCCGACCTCCAGGCGAACAGGAACTACTCGCACCCGCTGGAGATCCCCGACGGACTCGACGGCTTGCTCCCAGGGTCTACCACCGACTTCTGCGGCTACAGCGCGCTCCACTGCGCTGTCGTCAGCAGTGCAACCCGCGCCGAGCAGGAGGCCCAGACGTTGGTGGCTGCCTCCTCTTCGTCCCCGGCGGTTCCGCTCGGCTCCCTACTGCGGTCCAGGGCTGTGCGCGACACCGGCCGCCAATACCGCAGCCTGGTCCTGTCCGCGCAGGACGACCCCGAGGAGTACCGGGCGCTAGTCGCTGACCGGCACCCGTCCGCCACGGTCCTGGACGGTGCGGCGGCGGTCTGCCGGTGGCTCGGGGCAAGAATGGCTCCAGTGACGGTGGCCCTGGTCGAACGCCTCGGGGCATCGGGCGAAGCCGCCGCCGACCTGCTCGAGAGTCGCCGGAGGCGCAGTCTGTGCGACCTGCCTCTGCCCGCGGACCTCGCCGAAGTGCCCAGCGGGATCGAAGTGCTCGCCTGGCAAGACAGGGGATGAACCAGTGACCTTGATTGACGAGATTGACCAGGTGTACGCCTGCTCGCTGGAGTGCGAGATCTGGGACCAGCCCGTCGAGCATCCCAGCGCGCGGGCGTATGTCACCGCCGCAACCCGGCTACTACGCGGGCTCGGCGAGTTGGAGGCCTCCGACCTGTGGCGGAACAGCGCCCTGCTGCTGCGCCAGACCCGCAGGCTCGTCTGCAACGTCCCACTCCCCTTGGGCGACCCGCGCCTGCAGTTCAGCGGCGCAGCAGCCCAGCTCGACGCCCAGTCGGTCCGGCTCACCGCAGTCGCGGATGCCGACCGGGTGGACTGCCTGGGCAGGGCCGCGCAACTGCTCGCCCAACTCGCCGACTGCGATGACGACCCGCTCGGGGACTGCGTGCGCGACTTCCTGACCCTGGACGACGTACGGGAGGGCATCGTCATCGTCTCCGACCGGCGGTTCACCGATGCGGTGGCCGAGGCCATGGCGCACCGGGGCGTGGCGGTACGGGTGGGCACCGAGGCCGACCTGGCCGGAGGTGGGGTCCACGGATCAGCGGCGATCGTCGGCTCGCCGCGTTGGCTCAAGCCGGGTCTGCTCAATGCTCCGCGGGCCCGCAACGTCGCCCTGGTGCACTACGACTTCTTCCGCGAAGAGCCGAGAGTGGAACCGCTGCTATACGGGCCGACCGTGAGCACCGGTGTCGTCCGCCCGGTCCAGAAATCCGCAGCCTTCCTCAGTGGGACAGCGCAAGAGCACGCGGACAAGGCCGCTGCCGAGCCCGCTGACCTGCTCACGGCCGAGGAGTGTTCACTCGGGGAGGAGATCCGGGTGTCTTTCCCCAGCTTCCCCTCCGAAGGAGGTCTCGGTCGCGTCCGCGACGAGGTCCAGGCCCGCGCCGCGCTGCTCGCTGACGGCTCGTATGTCCTGCTTCCCGTGGACGCGGATGCCCGGATCCTCACCGTGCGGTCCCAAGTGCTGCCCGAGGTCCGGCTCGAGCAGGTGGACGCTTCGTCCGTCGGCTGCGGAGACTACTTGGTCCTGCGGAGCAAGCCGCACCATCAGGACCTCACCGAGCGTGCGGATGCGCTCCTGGGAGCGGATGCACATGCACTGCGCGCTACCCAGAACCTGTGGAAAAACCTGTTGTGGGAGCGCGCTGGGACGCATCCGCGCGGGATCCGGGGCGTTGCCGACGACCTGCGTCGAGCCGGGGCAGATACAGCTAACGTCAGCTATTGGATCAGCAGTTGGTGTATCCGCCCACGAAGCAGGAGCGACTTCGCCGTCGTCCTGCGCTACTTGGCGATCACGGCGGACCACGACGAGACCTGGGAGCGCCTGCGCCGGATCGACAGCGCACACCGCAGCGCCGGGCAACGCTACGCCGACGACATCCTGCGGGCGGCCACGCCGGAGCGGGTCAGCTACCTGCTCGCCGCGGGTTGGTGCGCGGTCACACCCACAGGCGCGGGCAGCGAGATGGTGGTCATCAGCCGGGTCGAGCACCTCCTGCCTGACACCCTGCTCGCCCCGCTCAACGCCCTGTGCCGGCTCCGTACCACGGAGGACTCCTGATGGCCCGAATGATCCCGCCGTACTACGACCCCGCGAGTACCCCACCCGGCGAGCGCGAGGTCTTCGAACGACTCCGCGACGACCCGGCCACCAGCGACTGGATCGCGCTGCACTCGCTGGCGGTCGCCGAGCACCCGCGGCAGATCCAAGGCGAGGTCGACTTCGTAGTCCTGGTCCCCGGCGTCGGTGTGCTCTGCCTGGAGGTGAAGTCGCACCTCACAGTGGACCGGCTCCCGGACGGGCAATGGAAGCTCGGATCCCATCGGCCGGAGGTACGCGGTCCGTTCATACAGGCAGACGAGGCGAAGTTCGCCGTCGAGGGCCAGCTGCGCAAGGCCAGCCCCCGGCTTCCGTCTCTGCCGGTCACGTCCGCGGTCTGCTTCACCCGCGCCCGGTTCCAGGTACCCAACCCCACCGAATGGCACAGCTGGCAGTCGGTCGACGCAGTAGCTTTCCACCGCACCCCGGTCTCCGTCCTGGTCCTCGGTATCTTGAAGGGCTATCGCGAGCACCTCGCCGCCACCCCGAATGCCCGCAGCTGGTTCTCAGCGGCTTCCACCGAGCCCACCACCGCCACCTGCGCCCGCGCCGTGGATATCCTGCGGCCCTCCTTTGAGTTCACCGAGCCGCCGAAGATCCGCCGATACCGCCGGGAGGAGGAGGCCCAGCAGTTCACCCAGCAGCAGTACCACGTACTCGATACATTCGCCGAGAACCCGCGCTGCACTATCAAGGGACCGGCCGGAACTGGCAAGACCTTCCTCGCTGTGGAAGCCGCGCGCAGGCTCGCGGCCGACGGCTCCCGGGTGCTCCTGTGCTGCTACAACAAGCTCCTGGGGGGATGGCTCAAAGAAGAGACCGCTGGGGATGAACTGATCACGGCGGGCACGCTGCACAGCTACATGGGCAGAATCGCCCCCGCATCGGGTCGGCAGCGCCCGGGCGGCACCGACCGCGAGGACTGGTTCAACCAAGTGCTGCCAGAGCTCGCTCTGGAGGCACTCCTGTCCGAGGACAGCCCCCGCTTCGACGCACTGGTAGTGGACGAGGCCCAAGACCTCATGCGGGACGTCTACCTCGACGTCCTGGACGCCTCACTGCGCGGGGGCCTGGGAAGCGGCCGATGGCTGCAGTTCGGCGACTTCACCAACCAGGCGATCTACTACTGCGACGGCGAGGGTATCGACCTCCTACACCGGCGTACCTCAAGCGCCCCTACCTCGGTCACCCTGGCGATGAACTGCCGCAACGTCCCCGC